>Ga0209698_10001413_pt1 | contig 27577 bp, 32 predicted proteins | sample LitLauG_LLR_2012_FD_187203 | JGI IMG/M metagenome (GOLD analysis project Ga0209698, IMG submission 187203) | Freshwater sediment microbial communities from Pennsylvania, USA - Little Laurel Run_MetaG_LLR_2012 (SPAdes) (version 2) | ecosystem: Environmental > Aquatic > Freshwater > Creek >... | reverse complement strand
GTCAGATAGCGCTTGACCAAGCGGTCGATGGCCCCGTCCAGGGTGGCCGAGAACAGCAGGGTCTGGTGCGGGTGCTCGGCGATGCGTCGCAGCACCCACTCGACCTGGGGCATGAATCCCATGTCGGCCATGCGGTCGGCCTCGTCGAGCACCAGGACGTCGAGCTTCTCGACGTTGAGCTCGCCGCGGTCACCGAGGTCGATGAGGCGACCCGGTGTGGCGATGATGACGTCGCAGCCGCGTCGCAATGATTTGACCTGGCGTTCGATGTCGGCGCCGCCGTAGACGGCGTTGACGTGCAGGCCCAGGGCGGCGCCCAAGGGTTCGAGGACCTCGTGCACCTGCACGGCGAGCTCACGCGTGGGCAACAGGACCAGTCCGCGCGGACGCGCGGGGCCTCCCTCGGCGCGCTCGAGCGTGGCGCTGGCCGCGACGCGCTGCAGCAGGGGCAGGCCGAAACCCAGTGTCTTGCCCGAACCGGTCTTGGCCTTGCCGCACACGTCGCGTCCGGCCAGGGCATCGTGGATGGTCATGGCCTGGATCGGGAAGGCGGTGGTGATGCCTTGGGCGGAGAGGACGGCCACCAATTCAGGGGCCACGCCAAGTTCGGCGAAGGTCTTCTTGGTGTCGTACGAGTCTTGAGACACGGATGTCTCGATAGTTTCACTACTCATGGGCCAACGGTCGTTTCTCGGTTGGACCCGGAACCGGCGTTCGAAAGGAGGGCCCAAGCTCACTACTAGAGCTTCGCTTCTAGTCTAGGTGCGAGGTCGACACCGACCCGCCACCGTCAAAGGAGCACCATGTCACGTCTCGCAGTGGGCGACTCGGCCCCGCGCTTCACTCTGCACGACCAAGACGGCCGTGCCGTCACCTCCGCCTCGCTCAACGGCGAGCGTTTCGTGCTCTACTTCTACCCCGAGGATGACACGCCTGGATGCACCGTGGAGGCCTGCGGCTTCAACGACGGTTTGGCCGCCTTCAAGGGTCTGGGCGTGCGCGTCCTGGGCGTTTCACCCGACGACGCCGCCTCGCACCTCGCATTCCGTGCCAAGTTCGGTCTCGACTTCGACCTCTTGAGCGATCCCTCGAGGACCACGATGGCGGCCTATGGCGCCTACGGCGAGAAGATGCTCTACGGCAAGACGGTCGTGGGCGTCATCCGCTCCACCTTCGTCATCGGACCCACCGGAGTGATCGAACACGCCTGGTACGGACCGCGCACCAAGGGCCACGCCGAGCGCGTGCTCGCCGCCATCACGGGCTAGTGACGTCCCCGGGCGTGGCGCGGGGGGTTCTTCATCGAGTGCCAGCGGTGCCACACCCCGGCGGCCACCACGACGACGACGAGCGCGATGATCGGATACTCCGCGGTCTTGAAGTACTTGACGAAGTGCTGGTTCTTGCCGGCCCGGTAGCCGAGCTCGGTGAGCAACCACACCCATATCGCGGAGCCGACGGTGGTCAGGGCGATGAAGCGCCCGCGCTTCATCTCGGCCAAGCCCGCGGGTACCGAGATGAAGGCGCGCACGATCGGGATCAGTCGGCCGAGAAACACCGAGGGCGCACCGTACTTCTGGAACCAGACCTCGGACGCGTCGAGGTCCTTGTGCGAGAGTAGGAGGTACTTGCCGTAACGGTCCACGATCGCGCGCCCGGCGAAGCGACCGAGTTCGTAGGCGATCTGTGAGCCCACGACCGACCCGATGGTGCCGATGATGACCACGTTGACGACGCTGAACTGGGCGTGCGCGCTGAAGGCGGTCGTGCAGTAGGCGCCGGCCAGGCCGAAGGCGACCTCCGAGGGCACCGGCAGGCACGCCGAGGAGAGGAGCGCGATGAAGAACAGACCGATGTAGCCGTACTGGGAAATGAAATGTTGCATCTGACTATTCTTCCTTCTTTTTCGCACGGGCCCTGATGCGCCCTACGCAATTCTTACTTTTGGTGCACCGAGCACCAATACGTCGTGCGACCTCCGACGACCGCGTGACGCATCGCCCCCCCGTCGCGCGGGCAGAGTCCCGCGGGGAATCGCCCCGGCATGTGGTCCCCCAGGTGCGAACCCCCGCGGCGCTGCAGGGTCCGCATGGTCCGGGTGAAGGACGTGTAGAGCGCGCTGGCCTGGGCCGGCGTCAAGCGGCCCGTCGCGGTGCGGGGGTCGATGCCGGCGCGAAACAGGATCTCGTCGCCCAGCAAGTTGCCCACGCCCGCGACCACGGACTGGTCCAGCAGGCGCGCCTTGATGGCGGGTCCCTCACCGCGCGACACGCTCAGCACCGACGCGAATTGGGCGCGGGTGAGCGACAAGGCGTCGGGCCCGAGTTCGCCAAGGTCCGGGTCGATCACGACGCGCGCCAGTCGCCGCGGATCGTGCAACAAGAGTCGTCGACCGTCGTCGAACTCGAGTCCGGCACGGATCCACTGTGGCCGATACGTGTGAGGTCCGTAGAAGAGGCCGTCGATACCGGCGTGCGAATCGAGGAGCAACACGCCGGTCATGCCAAAGCGCATACCCAGTCGCACCCCGTCGGTCTCGAGCAGCATGAGTTTGCCGCGGCGATCCGTCGCAGTGATCGTCAGGCCTTTGACCGTGCGGGCCCACTGCGCACCCGACAAGAGCTTCTTGGCCGCGTAGGCGTCGCTCCAGCCTCGGGTGATGGTCGCCCCCACCACGTGGTCCGCGAGACGACGGTACGACTCCACTTCGAGCACTTCTGGCACCCGAGCACACTACCGGACATCAAATCGCCCTCACTAAGGTTGTACCTATGGCAATCGAAAAACCGCAGTGGCGCGAACTCTTCAGCGAGGTCGTCACGTCAGGTCTGTGCACCGGGTGCGCGGCCTGCGTGGTGGCGTGCCCCCACGACGTCCTGGAGTATGAGTCGGCGAACGGGGTCTACAAGCCCTTCCACCTCGACATCGACGGCGGCCGCGAGGACTGCACCCACGGGGTCAAGGGTTGCACCATGTGCACCCGGGCCTGCCCGCGCTTTCGCAACTGGGAATCCGAGATCGACGTGCACCGCTTCGCGCGCGAGCGCACCGACGACGAGGTCTACGGCATCGGCGACGTGTTGCTCGCACGTTCCACCGACGAGAGTCTGGTGGAGAACGGACAAGACGGCGGCTTCGTCTCGACACTGTTGATCTACGCGCTCGAGAACGACCTGATCGACGCCGCGTTGGTGAGCGGTCTCGAAGGTGACGGCACGACCTGGCGCGGCGAGCCGCGCGTCGCGCGCACTCGCGGCGAAGTGCTCGACACCGCCAAGTCGCGCTACACCTACAGCGCCAACCTGCTGGCCTACCCTCAGGCGGCCGAGTCCGGCGCTGAGCGCATCGCCCTCGTGGGCATGGGTTGCATGGCCTCGGCGCCGGGCGCCATGCAAACGCGCAAGGCCGGCAAGATCGCGCGCCGCCTGAGCCTCACGATCGGACTGCTGTGTTCCAAGACCTTCGACGACGCCATCTTCGAAGAGCTCTTCGAACAGCAGTACGGCCTGGTGCGCGCCGACATCGTCAAGATGAACATCAAGGGCGTGTTCCAGATCTGGACCCGCGACGGCGGCTACCACGAGGTGCCGCTCAAGGAGGCCCACGCCTACACCCGTGAGGGTTGCAAGAGCTGCCCGGACTTCGCCGCTGAGCACGCGGACCTGTCCGCGGGCGGCATCGGTGCCTTCAATGACTGGACCCTCGTGATCGTGCGCACCGACCAGGGCCGCGATCTGGTGGCGGCGCTCAAGGAGAAGGGTCTCATCGAGACGCGCCCCGGCGACGACGATCCCGGCGCGGTGGCACTGTTGCACAAGCTCGCCCAGGTGTCGCGCAAGCGCTGGCCGGAATCGCAAAATCCCGGACCGCGGCGCATCCCCGTGCGGGCGTCCTAAGACCATGGCCCGCACCCCCGCCGCGAGACCAACGACCATCCTGCTCGTACGTCACGGCGTCACCGCCACGACGGGCAAGGTCCTGCCCGGGCGCGCGCCGGGTCTGCACCTCGCCGCCACGGGCATCGCCCAGGCCCAGCGCGCCGCCGAGCGCCTCGGCGAACTCGCCTCGACACCGAGCGCCCTCTACGTCTCGCCGCTCGAACGCACCCGCGAGACCGCCGCGCCCATCGCCGCCGTCCTCGGGCTGCGCGCCAAGTCCGATCGAGGGCTTCTGGAGTGCGACTTCGGCGACTGGACCGGCAAGACGCTCGCGTCGCTGCGCAAGAAGCCCGAATGGCGAGCGGTGCAGCACGCCCCGAGCACCTTCCGCTTCCCCGGAGGCGAGTCCTTCACCGAGATGCAGTTGCGCATCTGGACCACCCTGGAGCGTCTCGCTCTCGCGCACGGCGGCGAGACCATCGTCGTCGTCTCGCACGCCGATCCCATCAAGGCCGCCGTCACCTACGCCCAGGGCGTTCCCCTGGACCTCTTCCAGCGCACCGTGATCTCGACGTGCTCGATCTCGGCCGTCGTCTTGACCGACGCCACGCCCATCGTGTTGAGCGTGAACAACACCGGATCCTTGAAGGAGCTCATCGCCTCATGAAGTACGAATTCGACCGTCCCGACAAGGTCATGGTGGGGGTGCGCGGCGAGGTGGGCAACCGCCTCTTCCTGCTCCAGGCCCGCCAGGGTCGCCGCCTGGTCATCTTGAAGTGCGAGAAGGTGCAATTGGCGGCGCTGGCCCAATGGATCTCCCAGGTCCTCGACGACATGGGCCGACCGGGACACCTTCCCGACGACTTCGCGCTCGAGCCCGAGTACGAGGTCGACTTCGCGGTCGGCGACATCACCGTCGCGGTCGACGAGGAACGTGACGTCATCGAGGTCACGTTCGACGCCGTGGAAGAGGGCGAGGACGAGGCGACGATCGCGCTGACCAAGGAATGGGCCGGTGGATTGGCCATCGCCATCACCCGACTCGTCGACGCCGGGCGACCTCCCTGCCCCTTGTGCGGCGGCCCCCTCGATCCGCGCGGCCACGACTGTCCGCGCACCAACGGGCATCGCGCGCCCGTGCGCTGAGCGTGCGCCGCGAGGATCAACTCGAGGTACTGCGCCACGGTGCCGTGAGCGTCGAGGGCCGCGTCGCCGGCTCCTCGAACCAGGCGCTGCTCGTCTCACTCGAACTCGACGGCGTCGTGGGCCGCGCCTGCTACAAGGCCGAAGCCGGTGAGAGGCCACTGTGGGACTTCGATGACGGTCTGTGGCGCCGCGAGGTCGCCGCGTGGGAACTCGACCAATTGCTCGGGACCGACCTCGTGCCCACGACCGTCGCTCGCGAGGACCTGCCCTTCGGCGTGGGCTCGCTGCAGTGGTGGATCGACGACGCGACCGAGGACCACTACTTCACGTTGCGCGACGACGGGGCGTTACTGGAGTGGTTCGCCGACCTGTGCGCCTTCGACGTGGTGGCCAACAACGCCGACCGCAAGGGTGGACACATCCTCTTTGACGCGACCCGCTGCTGGGCCATCGACAACGGCCTGTGCTTCCACGAGGAGGAGAAGCTGCGCACCGTGATCTGGGAGTACGCCGAGGAGGCCCTCCCCGACCGACTCCTCGAGCCCCTGGCACGACTGAGTCGGGGCGAGACCGGTGAGCTGGGCTACTACCTCAGCGCCGGCGAAGTAGAGATGACGCGACAACGCGCGCACCACTTGTTGGTGGCGAGCTGCTTCCCCTCTCCCGACCAGGACCGCGACTGGCCGCCCTACCCCTGGCCGCTGATTTAGATCAGCGGGACCAGGTCGCCCTCGAGTTCGGGCACCCCGGACTCGAGGAGGATGAACGTCACGAGCGCGCCCAGGCCGAAGAAACCCGCCGCCCACCAGAACGCCACCGAGTAGCCGTGCAGCGTGGCCGCCGTCGCATTGACGGTGCACTGAAGAGTCCCTCCCGTTGGCAGACAGACGGAGGCCCGTCGTGCGGTGATCACCGCGATGGTGTTGAGCAGCGCCGTCCCCACCGATCCGCCGATCTGCTGGGCGTTGTTGACCATGGCCGACGCCGCCCCCGCGTCACGTGGCTCGATCCCCGCCGTCGCGCTCGCCGTCGAGGGTGCGAAGATCAGACCGAGTCCCAAGCCGGTCACCACGAGGCCGGGCAGCACGTGGCCGAGGTAGTCGGAGTTGGCGGGCAACGTGGTGAACAAGACCATGCCCATCATGCCGAGCAGCATCCCGACCGGCACCAGCGGTCGCGGGCCGACCAGGGCGAGCAGGCGCGCACTGGCCAACGACGCCGAGAACGCCAAGGCCGCCACCAACGGCAAGAAGAGGATGCCCGTCTTCATCGGCGAATACCCCAAGGTGTTCTGCATGTAATAGGCGAGGAACAGCGAGATGCCGAAGATGCCGATGCTGGTGATGAAGAGGGCGATGAGCGAACCTCCGCGCGTGCGATTGGTCACGATCCGCAGCGGCAGCAACGGGAACGCTGAACGCTTCTGCCACGCGACGAAGAAGACCATCAACACGGCACCCGTCACCAGGCTGAGCCAGGTGTCGAAGTTCCCCCAACCCGTCGTCACCGCGTGACCGAGACCAAAGACGAGGGCGAAGAGTCCCGCACTGCCCAGGACCGATCCGACCAGGTCGAGGTGGATGGAGCGCTCGGCCCTCCCGCGATCGACCACGACGATGACCCCGATGAGGGCGATGGCGGCGAAGAACAGGTTGATCGTCAGACACCAGCGCCACGAGGCCCACTGGGTCAACGCCCCGCCGAGCAGCAGTCCAATGGCCGCCCCCGAGCCGCCGACCGCGCCGAAGATGGCGAAGGCCTTGGCCCGTTCGTGGGGATGGCGAAAGGTCAAGGTCAATGCCGCCAGCGCCGCGGGGGCCAGGAGCGCGCCGAACACCCCTTGGACGGCGCGCGCCGTGACCAGCACCGCGAAGGTCTTGGACGCACCGCCGACGGCCGAGGCCAACGCGAAGCCGACCAAGCCCACCATCAACGACGTCCGTCGTCCCCAGAGGTCGCTCAGGCGTCCACCCAGGAACATCAAGGAACCGAAGGCCAGGGCGTAGGCCGTGATCAGCCACTGACGATTGGCCGAGGAGAAGTTCAGGTCCACCTGGGCCCGGGGCAAGGCGATATTGATGACCGTGGCGTCGAGGGCGACCATCAACTGCGTGAGGCTCAGCGTCACGAGGACCCACCAGCGACGGGTGTGAGACGTGGAGGTGGTTTCCATATTGATGGCTCTTAGCCTAAGGAGTGCGCGTCGCCACGCGCGGCACACCGCGGCCAGGGAACGTCACGTCGAAGGAAACAAAGGGCTCAGGCGCGGGCCTTCAGCGCGGCAATCAACGCCGGGAGAACCTGATGGACGTCGCCGACGACCCCGAAGTCACTGATGGCGAAGATGGGCGCGTCCGGGTCCTTGTTGATGGCCACGATGTGCGCCGCCCCTTTCATGCCCACCATGTGCTGTGTCGCGCCCGAGATGCCGCAGGCCACGTAGAGATCGGGCTTGACGGTCTTGCCCGTCTGACCCACTTGGTGCGAGTAGGGGACCCAGCCGGCGTCAACGATCGCACGACTGGCCCCGGGCGCGCCCTGGAGGAGCTGCGCGAGCTCGGTGACCAATTCGTAGGAGGCGGCATCACCCAGTCCTCGACCACCCGACACCACGACCGCCGCGTCCTCGAGTGCCGGGCCCGACCGCTCCTCGACGTGCGAGGTACGGATCGTGGCCGCCCGAGTGGAGGGGGTCGCGGTGGCGACCGTCACACGCTGGGCCGCGCCGCCGGCGCTCGCGTCGGCCACGAAGGACTTCGCGCGCACGACAAAGAGGCCGGGGCCACTGGCGCGCAAGCGCGCCACGACCGTCTGGGTCCCGCCGAAGATCGGGTGCTCGCTCTCGAGACCCGCGTTGTCGCGCAGTCCGGTCACGTTGGTCAAGACCGGCGTGTCGAGCAGCGCGGAGAGACGCCCGGCGATATCGCGCCCATCGTTGCTCGCGGGGATCAACAACGCATCGGGGCTCTCACTGGACAACAGCGGCGCGAGGGTGGCGGCGACCACGCTCGCGGGCAGTACCGCGCCGAGGTCGCCGAGGTCGAGAAGGCGCACCGCCCCGAAGGAGCCGACGACGCCGGCGATCTCCTCTCCGGCACTGCCCCAGGAGACGGCCGTCACCGTGGCGCCGAGGCGGCGCGCCTCACTGATGAGCTCCTTGGCGGTCGTGGTGATCCCACCCTTGGTCGGTTCAGCCAGCACCCACAGATCGCCGATGGTCATGACGCGCTCCCCGAGAGAATCTTGATCTGTTCCAGGTACGCCACGATGCGCGCCGCGCCCTCACCGTCGTCGACGTACTTCTCACCGGCGCTCTTGACGGCGGCGGTCTCGACCGCGACGATCTCCTGGCGAGGGTCGAGCACGCTCGCCGAGAGTCCCAACTCGGCCGCGCTCACCACGTTGAGGGGACGCGACTTGGCGGCCATGATCCCCTTGAACGTGGCGTAGCGGGGTTCGACCACGCCGGCGGTCACCGTGACGACGGCGGGCAGCTGGGCCACGACCTCGTCGTAGCCGGCCTCGGTCTGGCGATGCACGATCACCGTGTCGCCCTCGACGACCACGGACGTGGCGAAGGTGAGTGCCGGCAGGTCGAGGAGTTGTGCCACCTGCACGGGCAAGGTGCCGGTGTAGCCGTCGGAGGACTCCGTGGCCGCCAGGATCAGGTCGGGCATCTCGCGCGCGATCGCCGCGGCGAGCACCTTGGCCGTCGTGAGGGCGTCCGCGCCCTTGAGCGAGGGGTCCGAGACGACGGTGGCGCGCACGGCCCCCATGGCGAGCGCGCTACGAATGCCGGTCACGTCCGATGAGTCGCCCATGGAGACCACGCTGACCTCACCCTCGCCCGCGGCCTCGACGAGTCGCAGGGCGACCTCGACCCCATAGGTATCAGCCTCGTCCAGTATCAACTTGCCCGTGCGAGTGAGGCGGTATTCGGCGTCCAGGGACTGGGGAGCGGCGGGGTCAGGGATCTGTTTCACGCAGACGACAACGTTCATGGCCCCAATCTACGCCATGGTCACTTCTCCTTCGAGCGGTGACGAGCCCGCAAGTCCTGCGCGAGCAGGACGTCATCGGTGATGACGGCGCCCACGCCGAGATCGAGCATCCGCTCGATGTCGCGGCGCAGATTGGGGGTCCACACGTGCAGTTCGACCCCCAGTTCGCGAGCTCGCGCCGCGACGGAGGGCGTCACTCGCGAGAAGGCGAAGTGGGCCGACGTCAAGCGGCTGTCAACCACGTGGTCCAGCACGGCGTGAGCCGCCCGACGAGTCACCAGCCAGCCCACCCGTCGCTCCGGCGAGACCCGGCGGACCTCGTCACAGACCGCGAGCGAGAAACTCGAGACGAGGCACTGGTTCGACACTGGTGACTCGTCGAGGAACATCGCCACCGCCTGGGCCACCCGCACGTTGTACGGAGCCGAACGAGTTGATTTTATTTCGACGTTGATCCTCATCGATCCGCTGGACGCCAGCACCTCGTCCAGGGTCGCCACCTCGCCCGCCTCGCGCAGCTGCGCCAACGTCGCGGCAGGTATCGACCGGCCCCGCAGGGTGCGATCATGGTTCACGACCAGGTATTTGTCGGCGCTCAGCCAGACGTCGACCTCCACGCCGTCGGCACCCACGTCTCGCGCGGCGGCCACCGCCGCGACGGAGTTCTCGGGCCAGGTCGCGTGATGGCCACGATGCGCGAAGATTGAAGTCACGATAAGAATTGTGCCATTCAGGGACTCTTTGGGCTTGAAACGACAAAAACTCCTTGAATTCAAGGGTCTGGCTGAGTAAAATCGCATTCCCGCCCTTAACGGCCTCCGAGGACAACTTTTCGGGGTTTTTCGTTAATTCAGAAGGATTTTGTCATGTCGTTGATTTGGAACCGTACTCACGCCTGGGATGACGCCGACTGGCGCGCCAACGCCGCCTGCCGCGACACCGAGCCCGAATTGTTCTTCCCCGTGGGCACCACCGGCATGGCCACCGACCAGATCGAATCAGCCAAGCGCGTCTGCATCAACTGCGACGCCCAGAAGCACTGCCTGGAGTTCGCCCTGGCGACCAACCAGGAGTCCGGCGTCTGGGGCGGCACCACCGAGGACGAGCGACGCAAGCTGCGCAAGCAGTGGCTCGCGGCGCGTCGTCGCATGCAGCAGAACTAGTCCCTCACTTCGAGAGTTCGGTCGGCACGACCACTCGAATCATGGTGCCGCCGCCGTCGGCGTAGGGCACGTTGGTCATCTCGATCGTCCCATTGAGTTGGGAGCGGATCAGGTCGCGCACGATCGAGAGTCCCAGACTCGTGGCGACCTCGAGTTTGAAGTCGTCTTCGAGACCCCGACCGTTGTCGCGGATTTCGGCCACGGCGTGGTCGCCCTCAAGGCTCAAGTCGAGGGTCACCACGCCCACGTGCTCGTTGTCGGGACCGCCGAAGTCGATGAAGGCGTGCTCCACCGCGTTGGTCAACAATTCGGTCAGCGCCAGGGCCAGCGGCGTGGCGAGGTCGGTCGGCAACGTGCCGAGTTCCCCGTTCACCACGATCTCGACGGGGTGCAGCGCGAGGACCGTGTCCTCGACCAGGAGGACGATGGAGCGCACGATCTCGTCGAACACCACCTCCTCGCCGGGTTCGCGGCTCAGCACCTCATGCACGACCGCGATGGAACGCACCCGGCGCTCCGCCTCTTGCAGGGCGACCACGGTCTCGTGTTCGTCGCTGCGTCGCGCCTGGAGGCGCAGCAGGGACGAGATCGTCTGCAAATTGTTCTTCACTCGGTGGTGGACCTCGCGAACGGCGGCTTCCTTATTGAGGACCAGGCGGTTGAGTTGGCGCAGGTCCGACACGTCGCGCAAGAGCACCACCACGCCAGTGACGACCCCGCGGTCGAAGAGGGGCACGCAGTGAAAGAGGATGGCGACATCGTTGGAGCGGTCCACCTCCTCCATCGCGGGGATGCCGTACTCGAGGCAACGTTCGACGACGCGCATCTTGAGGCCGGCCTCGGCGAAGGTCTTGCCCTCGGTCGAGGCGTAGACCCCGAGACGGTGCAGCGCGTTGGTGGCGTTGGGCGTGGCGAATTCGACCTCGCCGACTTCATTGATCAAGATGATGCCGTCGCCGACCCGCGGCATGCCCGGTCCGGCCACCGTGTCCTCGCGGTAGGGGAAGGTGGCGTCGGACACCATCGAGCAGAGCCGCTCGAAGATCGAGAGATAGGCCTGCTCGTAGAGTGAGGCGGGCCCGCGCAGCGGTCCCTGCAGGCGGACCAGGACCGCGATCACCCGGCCGTCGAAACGCACCGGGATGCACCACACCGGCACCGCTTGCACGATGGCCGGCAGGACGACTTCACCCACGGCGCGGTTCCCGGACTCGAAGGCCTGTCGCACCAACGGCCACTGCCTCGAGGTCTGGATCGAACCGATCAGGTCATCGACGATGAGGGTCGAGCGGTTGTTCGGCCGCACTTGGCCCAACACGACGAACTCCTCGTGACCCGCCGTGTTCTCGTCGGGGGCGACCAGGACCATGTCGGAGAACGAGAGGTCCGCGAGGAGCGACCACGAGGCGGTGAGTCGCAGGAGGTGGTCGACGGCGGCGTCACTGAGCGACGTGAAATCCTCGGAGAGTTCGGCCAGCGTCGTCACGTCGCTCTCCGCAGGGGGACCATGACCCGCTGGCGCTGCTCGTAGGTGGCGAGTTCGTGCACGCCGCGCGCCTCGAGCAGCGTGGCCAGATCACCGGCGCGAGAACCCACCCGCTCGAGGCGGTGCGCGTCGGAGGCGGTCGTGAACGTCATGCCGCGCTCGACGAGCCGGTCGAGGAACCCGTCGGCGGGATACTGCTCGCCCACGGGCTTGAACCAGCCCGACGACGAGCACTCGACGGACACGTCGACCGACGCCGCCGCGTCGGCCATGCGGTCCCAGAAGGGTTCGGCACTCGAAGGCACGAACCCGGCCACCTTGATGACGTCGGGGTGGGCCAGCACGTCGACGCAACGCGTGGCCGCGAGCTCTTCGAGGGCGAGGGTGTACTCGTCCCAGCTGCGCTCCACGTCGCGCGTGCGCCACTCTTCCATATGCGTCTCGTTGTCGATGTCGTCGAACTGCCAGGTATTGAGCCAGTGCACCGAACCGATCAGGACGTCGAAGGGATACTGGTTCACGAGTGCGGCCACCACGTCCATCTGGTCGCGGTAGAAGTCCACTTCCATGCCCACCTTCACCGGAAGTCCCTCGGACTTGGCCAGCTGGGCGAAGGTGACGTACTCCTCCAAGGAGTTGCGCGCGTGGAAGTCGAAGTAGTCGGCCATCAGACCCGCCGTCGGCTCGTACGACCAGCGTTGCCAGAAGTCTCCGACCGCGGCGCGCAACTCGACGAAACGATAGAGGTGTTCGGTCAGCGCCAGCTCATGAACGCCGTGGCGCTGCGCCTCTTCGCAGTACTGCGCCACCTGGTCGAGGCGGTACCACACCGACGAATCGTCGTGGCTCCAGAGGTGCAGGTGGTAATCGATCACGGCTTAGGCCGCGCCGAAGCCCACGTTGCGCTCAACGGTGGTGGAGAATTCGACGTAAGCGACTCGTGCGGCGGGCACACCCACGCGGCGACCCTTGCGATCGGTCAGCCACAGGAGGCTGTCGCCCTCAAGAGCGGACTGCACGTCCTTCTCGACCGCGTCACGGTCGGTGCCGTCGGGCAACTCGACGCTGATCTCCTTCATCGACTGCACAATGCCAATACGAATTTCCATGACGACTCCTCGGTCGGTAACGACTTTCCCATGTTACGAGGTTGGGGCAAGATGATGATCGTGACCGACGACTCCCCCAGCCAGCGCAGCGCCCAGTGGGCCGCCACCATGGAAGGCTTCGCCCTCGACGACGTGGTGCGCGCGCACCGACACTCCGTCGCCGCCGTCGACCTCAGCGACCAGCGCGTCGCTCGGGCGTCGTCACGAACGGCGCGCGAGGAGCACAACGACCAATGGCTGGCGCGCGCAGCGACGCGCGAGAGCGGGGCCGGCGATCGGGCCCGCGACGAGGAGCCCGATCTCTATCGCACGTGTTTCGAGCGCGACCGCGACCGCATCTTGCACTCCACGTCGTTTCGACGCCTCTCGGGCAAGACGCAGGTCTTCGTCTTCCCCGATGACCACATGCGCACCCGCCTCACCCACGCCCTCGAGGTCGCCCAGGTCGCCACGAGCGTCGCGCGCGCCCTCGGGCTCAACGTGGCCCTCACCGACGCCATCGCGTTGGGTCACGACTGTGGTCATGGACCCGGGGGGCACGCCAGCGAAGAGGCCCTCGATCCCTACGTCGAGGGCGGTTTCGACCACGCGACGTGGGGGGCCGACGTGTCACTGCGGTCGCTCAACCTGTGTCGTGAGACCTTGGACGGCATCCGCAACCACTCCTGGTCGCGGCCGGCGCCGGCCACGCCCGAGGGTGAAGTCGTGAGTTGGGCCGACCGCATCGCCTACGTCTGTCACGACTTCGAGGACGCCGCGTCGGCGGGTCTCGTGAACGTGGACCAACTGCCCGCACTGGTGCGCGATCGCTGTGGTGCGTCACGACGACAACAACTCGGCTCCTTCATCAACGCCATGATCGCCACCGTGCGCGAGACCGGCGTCATCGGTATGGACCCCTCGCACGCCGAAGCCCTCGCCGCGTTCCGCGCCTTCAACTACGGCGCGATCTACATGCGAGACGCCTCGCGGCTGCAGGCTCAGCGCGTGGTCGGGATGCTGCGCGCACTGGTCGAGCACTTCGCGGCGCACCCCGAGTTGGTGCCCGACGACGAAGGGTCACTGCGCGACCACGCCTCCTCGCCCGCGGCCTTGGCCGCCGCCGTGAGCTACGTGGCGGGCATGACGGACCGCTACGCGTGTCGCAGCGCGGTCGCGTTGCTGGACTGGCCCATCGACCAATTGCCCAACGGCATCGATCGCTGAGGGCTAGAGCAGGCGTAGCTCTTGGCGATAGACGCGCGCGGGTCCTTGAGCCGCTACCCGCTGGGCCAATGCGGCGAAGGCCTGTGCGGCCTCGCTCTCGGGGTGGCCGACGACCAGTGGCTGACCGAGGTCGCCCCCCTCGCGCAAGGGGGTCTCGAGGGGGATCTGACCCAGCAGGGCCACTCCGAGGTCGGCCGCGAGCTTCTCGCCGCCGCCTTGTCCGAAGATCTCGTAGCGCGTGCCGTCGTCGCCGCGGAACCAGCTCATGTTCTCGATGACCCCGCGCACCGAGAGTTTCAGCTTGCGCGCCGCGTACGCCGAACGTTGCGCGACCCGCTGAGCGGCGGCCTGGGGCGTCGTCACGACGTACATCTCGATGCGCGGCAGGATCTCCGACAGGGTCAGCGCGACGTCACCGGTGCCCGGGGGCATGTCGATGAGCAAGAAATCGGGTTCGTCCCACCACGCCTCGGTGACGAGTTGCTCGATCGCCTTGTGCAGCATCGGGCCGCGCCAGATCACCGGCTGCTCGTCGGGCACGAAGTACCCCATCGACACGCAGCGCACGCCGTGGGCGAGCGTGGGTAGCACGGTGTCACCCAACACGATGGGGTCCGCGACCGCGCCGAGCATCTTGGGCAGGGAGAAGCCGTACACGTCGGCGTCGAGGACGCCCACCTGGTGACCTTGTTGGGCCAGTGAGATCGCGAGGTTGACCGTCACCGAGGACTTGCCCACGCCACCCTTGCCCGAGGAGATGCCCAGGACCCGCGTCTTGGACAAGCGGTCGAGGAACTTGGGCTGATCACTGCCGTGCCCGTGCTCGCCGGGAGTGGACGTGCCCGTCATCGAGCCGCGCAAGTAGTTGCGCAGACGCAGCAGCTCTTCTTCGTTCATCGTGCGCACCTGCAGCGTCGCTGCGGGCAGCGCCTCGTAGATGGCCGTCTCGAGGTACGCCCGCTGAGGCCAATTCGACGCCGGCAGCACCAAGGTGACCTGGGGACCCGACGGCGTCTCGACGACGTCGTCGAGGAAACCCAGGGCGCCCAAGGGGCGAAGGACCTGGGGCTCGACGATGGCCGCGAGGGCGGAGTACTGCGAAGCGTCGAAGGTCACGGCTCATCCTTGTTGGTGGTGCCTCCGAGGTTATCGGTGCCCACGGGGCGCGGTGCCCACCGGCGAGCGACGAGCACGTACACTTTGGACATATGTCATTGAACATCGAGACCGACCTCGACCCGGCGCTGTTCACCGCCACGGTCACCAGTCTCGCGCACTCCTTCGGCGACAACACCCGTCGCAAGATCTACCTGTACCTTCGTGAGAACCCCGGCGCCACGGCGACCGAGCTCGCCCGCCACTGCGACGTGCACGCCAACGTCGTGCGCCACCACCTCGAACGCCTGACCGAGGGTGGCTACGTCACCTACGACAACGTGCACCGCTCGACCGTCGGTCGACCCGCCAAGGGCTATCGCGTGGTCGACACCAACGTGGCCATGGAGGGATCGGTTCGCCGCGACGCGTTGCTCGTCGCGCTGTTGGAGATGGCCCTCGAGCGCCTGGGTCCCAAGGCGGCGGAGTCCCTGGCGCACGACGTGGGCCTCGAATACGGTCGCGGACTCGGCACCACCGCCAACACCCATGATTCGTCCACCACGGTCAAGTCGGCGATGGCGTCGATCGCCGGACTCTTGACCGCGCACGGTTTCAACGCTCGCGTCGAGGAGAGCGCCACCACGCAGTCCGTGGTGGCCGACAATTGTCCCTTCGGGATGGCGGCCCAACACCACCCCGTCCTGTGCGCAGTGGACCGGGGTCTCATCTCGGGCATGCTCGAGGGTCTCGGCGCCAAATCCACCAAGGTGACGTTGACGTCGCGCGCGCGCGGCGACGACACCTGTCGCGTCACCGCCTGAGATGACCGAGGCGACCGGCGCGCGAGCGCCGATCGCGCGAGTACCCCTGCACGTCATCGCTCGCGAATGGGGGCGCATCGGCGTGATCGGGGTCGGTGGACCACCCGCGCACATCGCCCTGCTACGACGTCTGGTCGTCGAGCGAGAGAACTGGATGAGTGGCGAGGAGTTCGAACACGCCATCGCCGCGGCGAACCTGTTGCCCGGGCCGGCGTCCACCCAACTCATGATCTACGGCGCCTGGCGCCTGCGCGCAGTGCGCGGCGCGTTACTCGGCGGACTCTGTTTCATCATGCCCGGATTGGTCCTGATCGTCGGTCTCGCCGCGGTCTTCTTCACCCACCACCCCTCGCGAATCATCTTGGGGGCGGCGCTGGGCGCCGGGGCCACCGTGCCGGCGATCGCCGCCCGCACCGCGTGGCAACTCGCGCTGCCGAGTTGGCGCACGCCCGCCGACAACGCGGCGAGAGTGCGTTGGTGCCTGTACGGCGCGCTGGGCGCCGCCACCTCCCTCTTCGCCCCCGCGCTGGTCGTCGTGGCGTTGGTCGCCTGCGGCGTGACCGAGGTCCTGGCGCGCCGAGCCCACCGCGCCCACGGAGTGGTCGCGGGTCTGGCCACGGGGCACGCCCTCACGCTCGGCGGCCTCGGTGCTCTCAGTTGGGTGGCCCTCAAGGTCGGCGCGCTGTCCTACGGCGGCGGCTTCGTCATCATCCCCCTGATGCAACACGACGTCGTCACCACGTACCACTGGATGAGCGGCGCACAGTTCTTGAACGTCGTCGCGTTGGGTCAGGTCACGCCGGGACCGGTCGTGTTGACCGTCTCGGCCGTCGGCTACGCCTCGCACGGGCTCGTCGGCGCCGCGCTGGCCACGGTGGTGGTCTTCGCCCCGTCCTTCGCCTTCGTCATCGCCGGCGGACCACACTTCGAACGGTTGCGACACAGCACCGCGGTCAGTGCGTTCCTCGCCGGGGCGGGACCGAGCGTCATCGGCGCCATCGGCGCCTCGGCCATCTCACTGGCGATGTTGGTGAGCCACGCGTGGCAGGGCGCGGTCCTCGTCGTGGCGTTGATATGGCTGTTCGCCCTGCGACGCCACACGACCGTGATGCTGCTCGCCGCCGCCGTCGCCGGGGCCCTCTTGTCGTCCGTGGTTTCGATCTAGGCCGTGAGGCCGAGTGCGCGCAGGGCGGGCGCCGCGTCGAGCAACTGGGCCGCCGACGGGTGCAGGGTCAAGAAGACCCGGAACTCGCGCCGGGCGAGGGCGAGGTTGCCCGGTGTGCGGTACGCCACCAACGCGTAGTACAAACGTGGTGCGGGAGACGTGGGGGCCAAGGTCACCGCCTCGCGCAGATTCGCCACGCCGGCGGCCACCACCGCCGCGTTGCGTCCCGTGGAGCCGGCTGAGAATTCCAGCCAGCCGGCCTCGGTGAGGGCCACCACGTTGGTGGGTTCGATCGCCAAGATCTGCTGATAGGCCGACAGTGCCGCCGCGTCGCTGCCGATGGCGACGTCGGCCTCCCCCTCGGTCTGGAGCTGCTGGAGCTTCTGGGACTGCGAGAGATTCAGCCCGCCCGTCGCGGAGGAACCGGCCTGGCGCAGTCCGAGGTTGAACCACACCAGCACGCCCGCCGCCGCGGCGAAACACACCAGGGCGACGATCAGGCGGCTGCGCTTGCGTCGACGGCTACCCTTCACCGTGGTGCCACCCTCACCCGGCGCGCGGACCTGCGTCGACAACTCAACGAGCGAAGCGCGCAACTGCACCAACGCCGCGTTCTCGCGCTCGCTGATCGAGGCGAATTCCTCGTCGCTGAGTTCGCCGGCGTCGTGCTCTCGGCGCGCGTCCTCCCATGACGCCTCGCGCAGGCGGATCTCGTCGCGCAGGCGGTGCTCGCTCTTCATCGTCGCCTCGTCACGACGACCGCAGTGACCACCAGGCCGGCGAAGACGCCCGTCGGCAGCAGCCAGAGCAGCGCGCCCACGCCCGACGTCGAGGGACTGAGCAGAACGGTGGGCCCGTAGGCAGCCTCGATGGTGGTGAGGATCTGCGTGTCACTGCGACCCTGGGCGACCATCGCGACGATCTCGTGGCGCACCGCCAAGGCGGAGCTCGACGTGCTCTGGGCGACCGAGAGGTCCTGGCACGACGGACACTTGACGAGGTTCTCGAGGTGAGCAACTCGCTGAGCGGAGGTCGATGCGGACGGTGTGCTGGCCCACGCGAACGCCGCGACGGCCACGAGCGCTAGGACCCACAGGCGAAACGAGCCCAGTCGACGACGCGCGAGCACGGCGCTGTCGATGCTCACGCGCGCACCCGCGCGACCGCGTCGTTCAACTGGGCGCTCGAGACCGGACCCAGCAGCACTTCGGCGACGCGGCCCTGGGGGTCGATGACGAAAGTGGAGGGCGGCGACGTGACGCCGTAGTGGAAGGCGAAGGTGCCATTGGGGTCGGCGATCGAGGGATAGTTGGTGCCGTAGTACGCGTCGAAGGCCTTGGACGCGTCAATGGTGTCGTTGAACACCACGCCCACCACGCTCACGCCTTTGAGACGCTGCTGCCAGGCGAAGGCGATGATGTTCGCCTCTTCCTGGTGACAGGGCCCGCACCACGAGGCGAAGAAATTGACGACGACGATCTTGCCGCGCTCCGCGACGAGGGAGAACTTGCCGCCACCCAGTGCCGTCCCAGCGAGTGGCGGTGCCGTCTTGCCCAGCAGCGGGCTCGGCACCGATGTCGCCGCGACGGGTTGGCGCGTCACCAACAGGATCGACAACCCCACGATGGCCACCAGCACGACGAGCGAGATGATCAAGACGAAGCGGCGCCTCACGACGGGACCTCGTCTCGATGACGTCGTCGGCCAAAGGAGAGCGCACTACCCACACCCACCATGAGACCACCGATCCAGAGCCACGACAACAAGGGTTCCACGGTGACGCCCAACACGACTGATCCGGCGGGCACGTTGGTGGCGACCTGGGCCCCCGACGTGGCGCCGTTGCCGCCCACCGCGTCGAAGGTCACGTACACGTCGCGCAGCAGATTGGAGTCGATCGCCGGCGTACCGACCGGCTGACTCGCGCGTCCGTTGAAGGTCGTGATCGCCGGACGCAGGGGGTGCCCGTCCACGCTCACCACCAATTGCGTCTGCTTGTCCAGGGCGTTGGACACCGTGGCGAAACCGTCGAAGCTCACGTACTGCCCGTCGATGACCGTGCGCTGGTGAGTGGCCAGGGTGACCTCCGAGCGCGTCGTGTACGAGGTCGACACCACGATGCCCACCGCCAGGACCACCACGCCGAGGTGCACGACCATGCCTCCCGTGCTCGGTGCGCGCCACGCGGACCACAGGTCGTGGCGTCGGCGCGCGCTGGCGATGACGCCCTTGAGGGTACGCAACGCCGCGCCGGCGGCTCCGACCGAGAGGAAGACCGCCGCGAGGACGGCCCCGTGGTGCACACCGGTGGCGACGAGGACGACCACCGTCGCCAGCGCCACCCACGCCGCGACGCGCACACGCTGCCACAGCACGACCGCGTCGACCGTGCGCCAACTCACCACGGGGGCGATGCACATCAAGACCAGCAGGACGATGCTCACGGGTGCCGCCACCGCGGCGAAGTAGGGAGTGCCCACGGTGACCTGATTGCCGTTGACGGCTTCGTAGAGCAAGGGAAAGACCGTCCCCAGCAACACGACGAAGGCGAAGCCGACGAACAAGATGTTGTTGGCCACGAACAACCCCTCACGCGAGGCCGGGTGATCCACCCCCACCGGCGAGCGCAATTCGTCACCGCGCCAGGCGATGAGGGCCACCCCGGCACCCACCGTCAGGGCGAAGAAGCCGATCAGCGCCGGTCCGAGGGTGCTCGAGGAGAAGGCGTGCACGCTCTGCAAGACGCCCGAACGCGTGAAGAACGTGCCCAGCACGGTGAAGGCGAACGTGGCGATCGCCAGGGACAGGTTCCAGATGCGAAAGAGCCCGCGCCGGTCTTGGACGATGACCGAATGGATGTACGCGGTGGCCGTCAACCACGGCAGCAACGCCGCGTTCTCCACCGGGTCCCAGCCCCAGAAGCCACCCCAGCCGAGCACCTGATAGCTCCACCAGGCCCCGAGCACGATGCCCACCGAGAGTGCGCCCCAGGCCAGCACCGTCCAGCGCCGCTGCTCGAGCGGCCAGCGGTCGTGCACGCGTCCCGTCACGAGCATCGCGATGGCGAAGGCGAAGGGGACCGAGAAACCCACAAAGCCGGCGTAGAGCAGCGGCGGGTGCACCGCGACGAGCGGGTTGTCCTGCAACAGGGCGTTGGGGCCCGCACCCTGCAAGACGCGCGCGGGGTTGTGCAGGAACGGATCGGCCGGACCCACCATCAACAAGATGAAGAACCCGCCGACCACGAACATCACCAGTGTGGCCCACGCCACCACCGCATCACGGGCTTCCTCGCGGTAGTGGCGCACGACGGCCAGCGTCAGGGCCGTCAGGATCAACGCCCACAACAGGAGTGAACCCTCGAGGGCCGACCACATGCCGGTGATCGAATAGATCAGCGGGGTGAACGTCGCGTTGTTCTCGGCGACGTAGGCCAGCGAGAAGTTATGGGTCACCAACGCGAATTGCATGACCCCGACGGCGCCGACCATTGCGAGGAGGGCCGCGACGGCGAAGATTCCGGCGCGCGATACCCCTCCGCGCAGGGTGCGGACCTGAAAGACCACCCCGGCGACACACGCGAGGAACGCTGCGTCGAGGGCGATGCGCCCCAGCCACGTCAGGATCATCGACTCGTTCCGTTCGGCGCCTTCACCCGGTTGGGGTGAGCGGCGATGTACGACGACGAGTGCTTCACCATGATCTGGGTGCCCAGGAAGTCGAGCGAGGTCGCCGACGCGAAGTGTCCGACCACGACGACGGGGATGTTGGCTTGGAACAACTGAGGCGGCGAGCCCTGCGCGGTGACCAGCACGTGGTGGGTGCCCGAGCCCGTCAGGGTGAACGCGGCACCAGCGTTGGTGCGCGTGATCGTCCCCGGTTCGACGACGCCTTCGAGTCGAATGACCTTGGTGCCCAATGAAGCGCGCTGAGCCCACGCCTGATCGACCGTCTCGAAATAATTGAGCGACTTGAGGAGACCCTGACTCAACAAGACGACCACGACGACGACCAGCACCGCGATGACGCCGAGGGATCGACGTGACGACCGTGATCGCGATGCTGGTGGTTCGACGGGCGTCAACACCTGGTGCGTCACGGACTCAGCCACGACGACCCCGCCAGTAGATGGAGAGGGTGTAGAGGATGAGGCCACCGAAGGCGACGGCGTAGCCCGCGCTGACGTAACCCATCAGACCCCTTCGCGACGGCGCAGCGCCAACGCCTCGTCGACCGTGTGGGCCACCCGCAGGTCGCGCTTGACCTCAAGGCGGTAGCGCTCGCGCAAGAGCCAGAAGAAGAGCAGGGTGAAGCCGACGAAGCCGACGAGCATCGTCGCGAGCATGGACCCGTGCACGTTGAGCTGGCCCGTCGAGGTGAGCACCGAGGCCCCCTGATGCAGGGTCTTCCACCACACGACCGAGAAGTGGATGATCGGCACGTTGATGGCGGTCAAGATCGCGAACACCGCGCTGCGACGCGCGCGCAACGCCGGGTCGTCGTTGGCCCGACGTAGTGCGAGGTAGGCCAGGGCGAAGACCCCGAGGATCGCGGTGGAGGTCAGACGCGCGTCCCAGGCCCACCACACCCCCCAGGTCGGCCGCCCCCAGATCGACCCGGTGATCAACGTCAGCACGATGAAGACCACGCTGATCTCCATCGAGCACGAGGCGATGCGGTCAAGGTTGTCCGAACGGGTCCGCTGCCACAGGTACAGGCAGCTCGCGATGGTCGCCGTGCCGAAGGAGACGTAGAGGGCGACCCAGGCGATCGGAGGATGGATGTAGAGCAAGCGCACGAGGTCGCCCTGCACCGCGTCGGGGGGCGTGACCCACAAGCCCAGCCAGAAGGTCAGCACCAGCAAGAGGAGCGTCACGGGTCCCAGTAGTCGTTGGGAGATCTTGATCATGATTCCTCCAAAACACCGTAAAGCAGAATCCCCACCGCCGTGTACGCCACCAGGGCGACCACGACGATGACCCACCACTCCCACAGTGCTCCCCCGTGCAGGGCGGCGCTGAAGGAGCGCTCCCCCGCGATCAGCAATGGGGCGAACGCCGGAAGGGTCAGGACCGGCAACAAAGTGGCCGGGCCGTCGCCGCCCTGCGTCAATGCTCCGTAAAGCGTACCGGCTGCCGCCAACGTGGCGAGCGTGACCAGGATGCTCGGCAGCGCGTGGACCGTCCCGATCAGGGCCGTGTGCAAGAGCAGCACCGATCCGGCCAGCAGCACCACGCCGGTGACCCAGAGTTCGATGGTGAGAGCGAGCGCCTTGCCCAAGAACACCCCCGCCGGGTCCAGGCCGAGCGTCGCGACCGAGGCCTTGGTGCCCGCCGCGTTCTCCAGCGCCTGGGACCGGTTGATCATGAGCAACGTCACGAACAGCGTCACCAGGTAGAACAGCCCCGGCCCGGCCGAGGACCGCCCGGCCTGCGTGGGCCCGAGCGCCAAGCCCGACAACAGCAGTGCGATGACGCCGAAGGGCAGCACCTGCCACAGCAGCACGCGAGAGCGCGCCTCGATGCGCAGGTCCTTGGCGGCGACGAGCCACGCCACGCGCGTCACGACGCCACCACTCGTCCGCCCGCCATGTGCACGGTGCGCGGCGACAAGTCGCCCGATCGCAGGGGGTCGTGCGCGCTCACCACCACCGTGGCCCCGGCGGCGAGCACGTCGCCTAAGAGATGGTCGAAGTATTCGCGGCCCGCGTCGTCGAGTGAGGCGTAGGGCTCGTCGAGCAGCCACAGCTCGGGTCGGCGCACGAGGAGCCACGCCAGTCCCAAGCGACGTCGCTGGCCCGCACTGAGTTGCTTGGTGGTGGTGTCGGCGCGGTGCGCGAGGCCGACCCTGGTCAAGGCGTCCTCGACGTCGTCCAGCGGACGCTCGAGGGCCTTGGCGGCGAAGACGAGGTTCTCGCGCACGCTCAAGTCGCCGTAGAAGGACCCTTCGTGGCCCAACCACCCGACGCGCCGGCGCAGGAGTCGCAGGTCGCCGTCGATGAGGTCGACTCCCGCGACGCTGCCGGCGCCACTCGTCAGGGTGTCGAGTCCACCGAGGAGGCGCAACAGACTGGTCTTGCCGGCGCCGTTGGCGCCCGTGACCACGACGAGGCACCCGCGTTCGACCTCGAGGTCGGCGCCGCTCAACAGGGGGAACCCCTGGGACATCACGACCGCGTTGGTGAGGTGAACGACCGCCTGGTCGCCCGGCAAGGTATTAACTCCGCAAGGCGGCGAGGTCCGAGGCGACCATCATCTCAATCAAGCCGTAGAAGTCGACGTCGCACTTCCAACCCAGCGTCGCCTGGGCCTTGGACGGATCGCCCACCAGCAAATCCACTTCGGCGGGTCGCAAGAAGGCCGGGTCGATCTTGACGTAGTCCTCCCAGTTGAGGTCGGCGGCCGCGAAGGCGACCTCGCACAGTTCGCGCACCGAGTGCGTCTGACCCGTGGCGATGACGAAGTCATCGGGTTCGTCGCGCTGCAACATCGCCCACATCGCCTTGACGTAGTCGCCGGCGAAACCCCAGTCGCGCTGGGCGTCGAGGTTGCCCAAGGAGAGTTCGGTGTCGAGACCCTTCTTGATGCGGGCCACGCCGTGGGTGACCTTGCGGGTCACGAATTCGAGCCCGCGCCGGGGTGACTCGTGGTTGAACAAGATGCCGCTCGAGGCGTGCAACTGGTAGCTCTCGCGGTAGTTCACGGTGATCCAGTGGCCGTAGACCTTGGCCACGCCGTAGGGCGAACGGGGATAGAACTCGGTGGTCTCGTTCTGGGGGATGGCCCGCACGCGACCGAACATCTCGGAGGAACTGGCCTGATAGAAACGGATGTCGGGGTCGACGATGCGGATGGCGTCGAGCATGCGGGTCACGCCCAAGGCGGTGGTCTCCGAGGTGAGCACCGGCTGACTCCACGAGGTCTGCACGAAGGACTGCGCGGCCAGGTTGTAGACCTCGCTCGGACGACTATCGCGCAACACGTTGATCAGGGAGACCTCGTCCATCAAGTCGCCCGAGAGGAGGGTCAAACGCTCCTGGAAGGCGCTGATCCGCTCGAAGTTCTCGCTCGACGAACGACGAACCAGACCGAAGACGTCGTAACCCTTGCTGAGGAGGAGTTCGGCGAGGTACGACCCGTCTTGGCCGGTAATACCGGTAATCAGCGCACGTTTCGCCATCGAAATCCTCCTGGTTACGGCACTCGCTCACCGCGCCTGCCAGCGTCGACACCTTACCACCGAGGTCAATTTGCCCTCAGCGCCTAATGTGGCGCCATGTCGCGCGTGGCCCTGGTGAGCTTTCGTCTCGGCGGCACCGACGGCGTCTCGATCGAGGCCGCGAAATGGATCGCGGCGCTGCGTCAACTCGGCCACGACGTCACGACGGTCGCCGGCGCCGGCACGGCGGACCGACTGATCGGGGGTCTCGCGGCCGACGCCGCGACGCCCCCCTCGCGCGCGGCGCTTCGCGGTGCCCTGGATGGTTTCGATCTCGTCATCGTGGAGAACCTCGCATCGTTGCCGCTGAACGTGGCCGCTCGCGACGCGCTCTATCAGGTGCTGGAGGGTCGCGACGCGCTCTTTCACCATCACGACCTGGCGTGGCAGCGCGCCCATCTCGCCCATCTGCAGGGCCCCCGCGACGACGCTCGTTGGCGCCACGTCACCATCAACGAGTTATCGCGGCGCGAACTCCTGGCGCGCGGCATCGACGCGACGACGATCTACAACTCCTTCGACTGCGATCCGCCCCCCGGTCGACGGACCGCCACGCGACGCGCCCTCGGCATCGGCAGCGAACGACTCGTCGCACTGCCCACACGCGCGATCCCTCGCAAGAACGTCGCGGGCGCCCTGCGATTGTGCGAACGGCTCGGGGCCGTGCTGTGGCTCATGGGTCCCGCGGAGGATGGCTACGGTGAGGAACTCGACCGGTTGGTCAACGACTCATCGGTGCCGGTGCGACGGATGATGCCCGAGGGAGTGACCATGAGCGACGCCTACGCCGGCGCCGACCTCGTCGTCATGTCCTCGACGTGGGAGGGATTCGGCAATCCGGTGCTCGAATCGGTGACGCACCGGCGTCCGTTGGCGCTCGCTCCCTACCCGGTGGCGCGCGAGATCACCTCGTTCGGCTTCAAGTTCTTCGACCTCGACGACGTGGCGCGCATCGACGCCTTCTTGCGCCACCCTGATGAGGCGATGCTGCAGGCGAACCTTCACGTGGCCCGTGAACACTTCAACCTGGCGCACTTGCCCGCGCGCCTGGCCGAGCAGTTGTCATGGTTCGCCAGGGATGACGCCGATTAGATTGTCGTCCATGGTGCTACGCGACGATCGACCCGTTCATCTCGAGCGACGCGAGCAGCTGCTGGACATCGCCAAATCCGTGTTCGCCGAGCGCGGGTACCAAGCGACCACGATGGATGACATCGCCAAGGCGGCCGGCTTCACCAAGCCGATCCTGTACCAGTACTTCGAATCCAAAGCCACGTTGTACCAGGAGATCGTCGCGCACACCGGGTCCGTCTTGGTCGAGAAATTGATGAAGGCCGTCACCTCGGTCACCACCCCGCGCTCGAAGATCGAAAGTGCCTTCTACGTCTACTTCGACATGGTCGTCAATGACACCGACGCGTTCCGCCTCCTCTTCATCCACTCGCACGAGGGCGAGACGGCCACGGAGTTGCGCAAGATCGAAGTCAGTCTGGTGGGTTTCCTCGTCCCCTACATCGATGTGTCCATCGGTCACGACCACCGGCGCCAATTGGCCGCCGGCATCGTCGGCATCGCCGAAGGTGCGGCCATCGTGTGGTTGCTCCAGCAAGAAGCCAAAGGATGGCCCACTCCCGCGCCCGATGAGGCCAAGCGTCTCGCCACCCACAGCGCGACCCTGGCGTGGGGCGGACTGCGCGCCGTGCACAAGGACTGAACCCGGGGCGCCGGACCCCGGTGGTCGGGTGATCAGGCGCTCGAAAGTTGACTAGCGGATGTGCACGCCCGAGATCGCGCGCGAGATGATCAGTCGCTGGATCTCGCTGGTCCCTTCGAAGATGGTGTAGATCTTGGCGTCGCGGTGCCAGCGCTCCACGGGGTAGTCGCGAACGTACCCGTAACCACCCAGGATCTGGATCGCCTCGCCGGTGGCGTGCACCGCGGTCTCGGAGGCGAAGAGCTTCGACTGGGACCCTTCTCCGTTGAGGAACGGCTGATTGTTGGCCGCCATCCACGCCGCTCGCCACACCAGCAGGCGTGCCGCGTCGATCCGCGTCTTCATGTCGGCGAGCTTGAAGGCGATGGCCTGGTTCTCGATGATCGCCTTGTTGAACTGGCGACGCTCCTTGGCGTAGTCCAACGAGTACTCGTAGGCCGCGCGCGCGATGCCCACCGCCTGGGCGCCGACGTAGGGTCGGGTGGCCTCGAAGGTGGCCATGGCGGCCTGACCCGAGGTCTTGACACCTTCACGAGCCCGCGCGAGTTTCTCGTCGAGCTTCTCCTTGCCGCCCAACAAGCAACTGCCCGGGATACGACAGTCCTCGAGGATGACCTCGGCCGTGTGAGAGGCGCGGATGCCCATCTTCAAGAACTTCTGTCCCATGCGCAGACCGGGCGTCCCTTCCGGGATGACGAACGAGGCGTGCCCGCGGCTGCCGAGGGCGGGATCGACGGACGCCACGATCACGTGGACGGCGGCGATGCCGCCATTGGTGATCCAGGTCTTGGCCCCGTTGAGGACCCACTCGTCCTTGGCCTCGTCGTAGGTGGCGCGGGTGCGCAACGAGGACACGTCGGACCCCGCGTCGGGCTCGCTCACCCCGAAAGCCGCGACCTTGACGTCACCGGGCGTGCCGAAGCACGCGGGAATCCATTCACCGATCTGTTGGGGCGTCCCATTACCCATGATCGCGGCCATGGCGAGGGTCGAGCCCATGATCGCCATGCACAGGCCCGCGTCGCCCCAGGACAGCTCCTCGAGAGCGAGCACCATCGTGACGCCCGAAGGATCCGCGAGGGCCGAAGAGAAGAAGTCGATCGAGTAGATGCCCACTTTGGACGCCTCTTCGATCACCGGCCACGGCGTCTCCTCACGCTCATCCCATTCGTGGGCCACGGGACGCATCACGTTGAGCGCGAATCCGTGGATCCAGTCGCGCACCGTGGTCTGGTCGTCATTCAGGGCTAGAGAGAATTGAGTCATCGACACCCCACAATTGATCGTCACGGGTTACCCGTGAGTAACACTCACCACCTTATTGCACCCGAGCGTGCGCCGGACAAATGAAACAACCGCCGCCCGAGGGCGGCGGTTGCCTACTTCAGAATGTTCGGTTAGTTCAGGACGACGCGCTTGGCGAGAGGGCCGCGATCGCCCGGCTCGACATCAAACTCGACAGTCTGACCCTCAACGAGCGTCTTGCGACCCTCACCTTGAATCTCCGAGTAGTGAACAAAGACGTCCGGCTGGCCATCGACAGCGATGAAACCCCAGCCCTTCTCGTCATTG
>Ga0209698_10001412_pt1 | contig 27585 bp, 29 predicted proteins | sample LitLauG_LLR_2012_FD_187203 | JGI IMG/M metagenome (GOLD analysis project Ga0209698, IMG submission 187203) | Freshwater sediment microbial communities from Pennsylvania, USA - Little Laurel Run_MetaG_LLR_2012 (SPAdes) (version 2) | ecosystem: Environmental > Aquatic > Freshwater > Creek >... | reverse complement strand
CGTACATACATTCCGCTGGAATAGCGCTTGACCGGCGTGTCCAGAAACTTCTCCACCTCGGCAAAAGCCACGATCTCGTCAAACTTCCGTTTGATCTCCACCCGGCTCATACCCAGGATCGCACCATTGAGAAAAATATTCTCCCGCCCCGTCAACTCCGGATGAAAACCCGTGCCCACCTCCAGCAGGCTGGCCACCCGGCCATTCAGCTCGATCCGGCCCGTACTCGGTTCGGTGATGCGGCTGAGCAGCTTCAGCAAGGTTGATTTGCCCGCCCCGTTGCGCCCGATGATCCCCACTGCTTCACCCTGCTGGATGGAGAAGGAAACATCGCGCAGGGCCCAGAAGTCCTCTTTCGAGACCTGAGACTCGAAACTTGAAACTTGAGTTGCTTTCGAGTTTCCGGTTTCAGGTTTCAGGTTTCTGAAGAAGTCACCGACTTTTCCGGAAATCTCCTCCCGCAACGACTTGTAGTTCTTGTACCCGCGCTCCCGCTGGTGCGAGATGACGTACTTCTTGCCGAGATTTGATACGTTGATGGCGGGGGTCATGGCATTAATAATGGAAAACTTGAGACCTGAAACTTGAAGTTTGAAATATAAAGAGAGGTCATTTGATGGTGCGTTTGGTATTTTTTGACATGGTTACAAAAATAGAAATCAGTTCATCTGCTTCTCGCCATAAATTCTCAATCTCATCCAATCCAATTCTACAGTCCTCTTTTAACAACTCGAGCCACATCTGTGTTTCGTCGGCTTCCTGGCAGCAAATGCCTATTTTGGCCACAAACTCTTCCGGACTGCGTGCCCGTGAAGCCTCCCGGTGATTGGCCGCAACCGAGGTGCCGGATCGAAGCATCTGCCGGCCAATTACTGACACTTCCACCGGGTTCAAGGGCAGTGCAGAGTACAGCCTGACTATCCGCCCTGCAAACAAACGTGTCCCGTTCTTTAGTTCCTGTTTTTTTGTATCCATACAACAGCTTTGCCCCTGCGCCCAGCTGTTGCTCTCCCTTCAGGTCTTTGTTGAATTTCATCTTTCGAGTTTAAACTTTGATGCCGCTTTTGCAGTTACAAGCCTCGGCTTTGGAAATTTTCTTCTTCTACAGTTACTCAAGTTTCGAGTTTCAGGTTTCTCTTCTTATATCACATCCGCAAAAGTCCTCTCCATCCTCCGGAAATACCAGACGCCGCCTGCCAGCATCAGGACCACCACCGCCATGGACACAAGAAAGCCCGGCCAATAGATCGAGATGTGCACACCGGCGACTGCCCAGCGGAAGCCGTCGATCACGCCCACCATGGGATTTAACGAGTACAACAGCCGCCATTTGGCCGGCACCACCGAACTGCTGAAACCCACCGGTGAAATATACATGCCGAATTGCACGATGAACGGGACGATGTAGCGGAAGTCGCGATATTCCACATTAAGGGCCGCCAGCCACAAACTCGCCGCCAGGGAAACCACAAAAGCCAGGGGCAGGAACAGGAACAGGGAAAACAGCTTGAAGGTGAAAGGCACCCCGTAAAACAACATGAGCACAACAAGCACTCCGAACGAGATGAAAAAATCAACCAAGCTGACAATGACGGCACTGACCGGCATGACAAGGCGCGGAAAGTACACCTTGGAAATCATGTTGGCATTGGTGATGAGGCTGTTGCTGCTCTCGGTCAGGGAACTGGCAAAAAACTGCCAGGGCAGCATGGCGGCAAAAACCAGCACGGGATAAGGCACGCCTTCCGAGGGCATTTTGGCCCACTTGCCGAAGACCACGGTAAAGACCACCATGGTCAAGACCGGTCGCAAGACCGCCCAAAGCACCCCGATCACGGTTTGTTTGTAGCGGACCAGAATGTCGCGCCAGGACAAAAAGTAAAACAGCTCACGGTAGCGCCAGAGATCCGCCCAATAGCGTTGCTCGGTTTTGCCGGCTTCGATTACCAAACGGCGGTTTTCATTAGTTGACATAATTTATCTGCAATCCACTTCCGGCATATTTCAAAACTTACTCCTCTCCCTTGAACCGACGGCAGTTTTCTGTCACAACCCTCAAGACAACACCGCAGAACATTACAACAGGGTTTCCGCAAAGGGCAAAACTTCTCTTTGTCCTGCGAACAGTTCAGGCTTAATATCTTAAACTTTCAACTCCTACCTGTGTCTCCGCTAAAATTGCCGTTTTACCTGCGCCGCAGGCCGAGGATACTGAGAAAGAAACTACCAAATACAATCTGGCAGCCGAGCACGATGCAGGTCATGGCGGGAATGGCCAGGCGTAAAATAAGGGTCGGATCCAAATTCCCGTAATGCGCTTCCTGCCAGAACAGAACAGCGCGGCAGGAAAGCACGATGCCGCACATGAACACCACCGCACCGGTCAGAATCCCACGTTCCAAATTCACCTGTTCGAAGAGCCGGTCCATGCGCGGATCTTCCGGCAGCAATTTCTCGCTGATGGCAAAAATCTTGGTAAAGACGGCAAAAATGACGGATTGGAATCCGACGAGAATGGCCGCCGAGGCATAAAGCATGGTATGCACGTCGAGCCCGACACCCAAGAGAGTCCGTTTGCCTGGCAGCAGCCACAGACCCAAGAGGAGTCCGGTGAGCATGAGGAACAATCCTGGAATGAGAAAAAGCCAGCGCGGACTGTAAAGCATCATAAAGCGGAGATGCCGCCAGCCATCCCGCCAGCTGCGCAAGTGTGGGGGGCGTGAGCGTCCATCCTTGTACAAGATAATGGGAACTTCGGTGATGCGCATTTTTTTAAGAGTGGCTTTAATCACCATTTCCGAGGCAAATTCCATGCCGGTCGTCTGCAAATCCATGGATGTATAAGCGGATTTTCTGAAGGCACGCAGGCCGCAATGGAAGTCGGTCACTGGACATTTGAAAAACAAACGTCCGATAAAAGACAGGACAGGGTTTCCAATCCAGCGGTGTTTCCACGGCATGGCTCCCGGCATGATGGTGCCTCCCCCACGGGGCATCCGGCAGCCCATGACCAGATCATACCCATCCCGCAGTTTTTCCAAAAAATGAGCCGCCATGGAAAAATCATAACTGTCGTCGGCATCACCCATGAGAATGTATTCGCCACGTGCCTCCATGATCCCGCCCCGCAGGGCGTTGCCGTAGCCTTTTTCAAGAACCGGCACAACCCGCGACCCGAGTTGCCGGGCAATTTCCTGCGACCCATCGGTACTGCCGTTGTCGGCAACGATCACCTCGCCGGAAATACCGTTTTCAGCAAAAGCGCGCAACGCCTTCTTAATGCACGTGGCAAGGGTTTCAACCTCGTTGAGGCAGGGCATGACCACCGACAGTTCCACGGATTCCATGCTCATGATATGCACCGGCTGATGCGGCTTCAGATTCCAGAAAGTGCGAAGGCAACGCAAGCACCAAAAACAGTCCGTTTAAGTGGCAAGTCCAAATTGCAGCAACCACAGCAAAAAACGGCTTCGCCTGACTCACAATCTTAAATTGCAACTCACCCCTTAAACTCACAAAAATTATCTGGTTTTTTTGATGAGAAACGGTTTTTCACAAACCAGAAAGAACAGATAAGACACAGCGATGATGAGTGGCGTCCCCAGCAGCGTGAGGGCCAGAAACATGGGCAGTTGGCGGTGTTGCAGCGCACCAAACACATACTGCCACAGAACCTGCAACAGCGGGGCATGAACCAGGTAAATACTGTAGGCAAAAGTGCCCACAAACGCCACCGGCCGACACCCCAACAGTCGCCGCAGGAGATGGTCCGGCTCCAACGATAACATAACCAGCAGGGCGGTACTCCAAAAACCCGCCACGTAATCCACCACATACCACGGGGCCTTAAATCCGTGCGGTCCTTTCCCGTAAGTCACCAGCAGCAGCAAAAGGGTGAGACCTGCGGCCATCCTCCCCCACGGAAAAGTTCTCAAAGCGGTCGGCAAACGTTCCGGCGCATAGGCAGCCGTGGCCCCGAACATGCCCAGGGCAAAGAGCCCGATGTAATGGGCACTGAGCGATTTATCGATGAACGGCGCCAGCACGAAAAACAACGCCAGAGAGAAGGCCAACGCAACCCCGACCGTCCAAAGCATTCCCCATTTTCTACAGGCCCACAAAAACAGCGGAAACAGAAAATAAATCCGCCACTCCACAGCAATGGACCAGAAGACATGGTTGATGTTGGAAATATCACTTTTCCATGCGTCCTGGATCAATAAAACATGGGTGATCAGGCTCCGACCCGTCACCGGCAGGCTCAAATCCCAGTGCGTTCCTGTTTTTTGATGGACCAACAACGCAATCAATCCCAGGGAAAAAACCATGGCACAGTAATAGGGCGGCAGAATCCGCCGGGCCCGCCTGAGAAAAAAATTTCCCGCTCCGCGCCGGAGCGCCCCTCCGTCATGGATGACAGGCAGCATCAGGCAGAACCCGGACAACACAATAAACACGTCCACGGCGCTACGACCGCTCCAGAACGGCAGTGCCAGCCACCAGATGATTCCATGCAGGAACTCATTCTCACCCCGCACCTGCAACAAGGCATGGTGCAGCACCACATAGACGGCGGCAAAGGCCCTCATTCCATCCAGATAAGCCAGATGCTTCGAAGCGGCATTTGCTTTTTCCATCAGATTGGCAACCCCTTTTAGTTCGATTTCCCGGCTTCCACCAGGGTTTCTGCATCCACGCCCACATGCAGTTTCCAAAGTTTCCGGTTCTTAAAATAGTCCGCAATCTCGCGATCTCTTTCCTGTCCCATACTGCGGGCCCATACCACCGGGGCTTGGTCAATGTCAGCCTGGTTGTACACCCATTCCTGGTTCACATCATGGTCCGGTGTGTAATCGACCAGCACCAACGATCCACCCGGTTGTGCCCCCAGGGCCAATTCGAGTTGATGACGATGCTCCCGGAATTTTCTGAAGGAGCTTTGGTTACCCAGACGTTTGGCCATCTGAAAATAAAATCCAAAGTTCATCAATACCACGGCCGTCACCAACAGTCCGCAGGCGATTTTTCTCCAGCCCGGCATGGCGTGTTCGCAATCCAAAAAACGCGCCGTACCCCGCAGAATTAGATAAAAAAACAGCGGGAAAAGCACGCCCAGATACTGGACGTTGAACCAGGTGGTGAAGCTGTGGCAGAAAAAGAACCACGCGATCAATCCACCCGACCACCAGGCCCAGCGGCTGTGACAGTACCAAACCCCCAACACAAACAGCAGCGGCACGATCCAAAAATATGTTTTTGCCGGAGCGGCCATTTTCGGCCGTCCCACCACGCGATCCAAAAAACGTTGCGGCCATTTTCTGGTTTTTTCCTGTAGAAAAAAACTCCGGGCCGCATCCTCAAATTTTTGCATTTCCGGGTGCGACGAATGGATTTCAGGACGGACCGGCAAGAATAAAAAAACCGGGACGCTGGTGTACTGTTCCTCGTAGGCGGAATACGGCATTTTTAAGATGTGGCCGGTGGCCTTGTAGTTGTAGAGCCCCATCAAGACCAGACCGGCAACCAGCACCCCCAACCCCGGCCAAGCCGAACAGAAGATCCCAAAGATTGAACTGCGGTGTTTGTAGAGAATCCACACGGCCAGCGCCGTCAGAACCGGCAGGGCCACGATGAATCCTTCAAACGGACGACTGTTAGCCATGATCAGGAGGCCCAGGGCCAGCGGGATCCAGGGCGCTTTTTTACAAAATCCATTTTGCAGAAGATCCAACACGGCAAGGTAGAACAGACACCCACCTAGAAAACTCACGTTGATGCCCATGTAGGTATTGGAAAAATAGGGAATATTGATCAGTGTATAGCCGAGCAGCAATGTACCGCCCAAAGCCATCCGACCGGGCAACACCCGGACCAGCATCAGATACAACGCCGCCACCGAAAGAGCCGTGGCCAGCCAAACCCCGAAAACGGGATGACCCCCTATCTGTCCCAAGGCCAAAAACAGGCCGTTGGCGGGGGGGTATTTGGACATGTAGGAGGGTTGCATCATCTCATGATACGTTTCAAAATGCTCCCACATCGGATGTACCGGATTGTTCAGACGCCCGTGAGCAAAAGTGTCTGCGGCCAGCCAATAGGACATTTCATCATGAATGCCGGGCAAGGGGACGCCCGTCCACAGGCTGTAACCCCTCGTGTACAAAAATGCCGCCAGCCCGAGCAGCAACACCACGCGACCCGGTGATTTCTTTAAAGCCAGATCCAGACTGTCTCCCGCCTCCTGCCCCCAACACATGAATTTTTCAATGATGACATTCATATTTTTGCACCTCTCCTCGAACCCTGAACAATCCTTGATGACATTTCAAATCCAATATGTCTAGACTGTGCCGAGCATGAAACTCCATGAAGCCGGAGCGCTCAACCGCCTTTCCAAAAAGCTCGCCCCTCTCCTTTCTACTTTGGTCATGGGTAAAAGACGCATCCGCCTGCTCCGGATGTTTGACGCTTACCTCAATTTTCTCATCGGCAAAGGGGCCGGAACCGGCTGGGACATCGGCAATGAGGTGGCCACCGCCCTTTCCCTCGTCAACCGCCCCAACCCCGTTTTTTTCGACGTGGGCGGCAATGTCGGCAAATGGTCACAGCACATGCGTCAAAAAACCAACGCCGGACTAATTTATGCTTTTGAACCGCAGCCGGGCTGTCAGGAAGCCATCCGGCAATTATCGCTTCCGGCTTTTGAACTGGTGGGCTGCGCCATGGGCGATCGCCGTGGCACCGCGCAGTTTTACACCTCCGGAAAAACCGATGCCACCGGCTCCCTGCATCAACGCTCCGACTCCTATTTCCTGGATAAAAACTACGCCACCATCGAGGTCCGCGTGGAAACAATCGATGACTTCATGCGTGATCACCATATCGACTTTGTGGACTTCATGAAGTGCGATATCGAAGGCCATGAACTGTTCGCCTTCCGCGGCGCGGAGCAGGCCTTTGCCGCGCATAAGATCGGGGCTTTGTCTTTCGAGTTCGGCTCCGGCAACCTGAATTCCAAGACGACCTTTCATGATTTCTGGACTTTCTTCAGTCGGCACGGCTATTTCATGATGTGCATGACCCCGTCACAAAAGCCGGTTTTAATTCATTCCTATTATGAGGATTTTGAATATTACCGGGGTGCGACCAACTACATCGCTGTCTCCGGAAAACACCCGGAGGCAGAATATTATCTCCGCGGCGGCAGGGCCGTGGCAGCCTGATTCAGCCCGTTGAAAATTCTTGTATCATCCATCGCCTGCGCCCCGTACTCCGGTTCGGAAGGCCTCTATGGCTGGCTGGCCTGCCGGGCCATTGCCCGCGACCATGAAATTCATATCCTCACCCACACCACCTGCCGGGAACAAATCGAGCGGGCCGACCGTGAAGGTCTCATTCCCAAGCAGATGCATTTTTATTATGTCGGAAGACCGCACATTTCCCACCCCAACCGCCTGTTGGCACGCCTGCAAAGCTGGTTGATTTACCGGACTTTTCAAAAGGAAGTGCTGGATCAGGCCCGTCAGCTCTGCCGGGAACAATCTTTCGATGTCATCCATCACCTGACCTTCACCACTTGGCGGGTGGCCTCGCCCCTTTGGCGCCTCGGCCTGCCTTTCGTCTGGGGACCGATCAGCGGCACGGAGCAAATGCCGGTCCGGTTCTGGAAAATTCTCAGCCCCAGCGCCCTGGCTTTTGAGGCTTTGCGCCGACTGAGCGATCTTTGCTCCACCTACTCCCCGGCCATTCGCGACTGTGCGAGAAAATCCAGTGCCATCATCGCCATTCACAGCCAGGCCCGTCAAAAACTGGTCCGGCTCCGTGGCCGTGATGAGGGTATCAGCACCTTCAGTGGTTTCTTTTTTTTGGATGAACGCGTGACCCGCCTGCGCGGCCCGCGCGATTTCTTCACCGGCGACCGGCCCCTGCGCATCTTTGCCTCGGGAAATCTGGAAGGCCGCAAAGGAGTGGCTCTGGTCCTAAGAGCCCTGGCTCTGGTCAAACAACGCGGCATCCCTTTTCACTATCGTGTGACAAGCCACGGCCCCGAACTCAATCACTTGAAGAAATTAGCCCGCCATCTGAAGTTGGAAGACTGCGTATCCCTCGGCGCTCCTTTTTCCGGCGAAGAATATTTTCAAGCCCTGCGGACCTTTGACATCAGTCTGCTGCCCAGTCTGCGTGAAGGCGGCGGCCTCAGCACCATGGAGGCCATGCTGGCCGGTTGTGTGCCCATCGTGGCCGACTGCGGTGGTCCGGGGGATGCTGTCACCAACGAATGCGGTTATAAGATCCCCGTGACAACACCGCAGCAAATGACCCTGGACATTGCCAACGCCATTATCACACTGCATGAAGAACCTGAAAAATTCTCCCGGCTGGGTCCGGCCGCGAGCGAACGTATAGCGGATCTGTACTCAGAACAGCGCTTCCGCAATCACATTGACGCAGTCTATGCAGAGCTGTCCCACTGATGAATAAAGCCCGCATTCTTGAAATCGATGTACTGCGGGGTCTGGCTGCACTCGCAGTGTTATTCTCCCATTATACGGCTTTTTATAACCACTTGGAAAACACCCCGGGTCGTCTGGGTTTTGAATTCAAAGCCGGCTGCTATGGCGTTTATCTGTTTTTCGTCATCAGCGGTTTTGTCATCCAAATGACTTTGAGTGGAGGCCGGAGCGCTCTGGATTTCATAGTTTCCCGCTTTTCCAGAATTTTCCCGGCTTATTGGGCAGCCGTGCTTCTGACCAGTATGATGCTGTTCTTTTTACACGCCCCCACATCGCCCACACCGGCAACCATCGCCGCCAACCTAACCATGCTTCAACGCTTTCTTGGTTTTTCACACATCGATTCGGTGTACTGGACATTGAACGTGGAGCTGAGTTTTTATTTTTGGATGCTGCTGATTACCAAAACGCCACTGGTCCGTCACCTGGAAAAGACCGTGGCCGTGGTTTTGCTGCTGCAATTGATAGCCGCATTGGCTGAACGGTCAGGGTATGTTTCTTTCAGTCAGGGCACCAAAGCTGTGCTATTGCTCGAGTATGCTCATTTATTCTGCGCTGGCATTCTGTTTTACAAAATTTGGAGCGGCACATTTATCAAAACCAATTGGCCCCTCTTCGCCTGGTGCTTATTGAATCAGGCGGCGGTCCCCTACCGGCATTTTGCGTGGATTCCCGATAGCCATTGGAACATCGTGGCTACAGCCACCGTTTTTGTGGTCATGTATTTCACCGTTAAAAATAAACTAAAATGGATGGTTTCCATCCCTTCGTTGTATTTTGGAACTATTTCCTATCCATTGTATCTTCTCCACTGCGCCATAGGCTTGGCACTGCTGCATCAACTAGCCAAACACGGGCTTTCTGCTTGGAGCGGCGTAGTCATTACTGTTTGTTTGGTCCTGGTTCTAGCCACGGTCCTTTGTTATAGCATTGAAAGACCCGTCATGAAGTACATCCGGGAGTCCACACGTGGCAGGTTCGGCGGAGGTCGTCATCTTTAAATTGATGTTTTCCGGCCTGTTGATACGGTCCATTTCCAATGAGAATTTTGCTGGTTATGCGCAATCTCGAAGGTGACCGTTCCGAGTCGGCTGAAACAAAAATGATTGCCCGGGCCTTGGTCAAAAGAAATATCACTGTCGGAGCTCTTTACCGCAAAAATTCTTCCGTCGCTGCATTTGACCCTGCAGAAAACATCGCTCAATACGCCACCCTCGACGATGGAGAAAGTCTCTGCATCCAAAAGGCATTCGTGGATTTCCAGCCGGATTTGCTGCATATCAAATCGTGTTGGGTTCCACTGCATGTCCGCATCGCAAAACAGGCCCGAAAATACGACATCCCTTACCTGTTGGAACCCGGCGGACACCTCGGCGTCATACATCTGAACCATCGCTCCCGGGAAAGATCCTGCCCGCTTTGGCGCAAAATCGGACGGCGTATTTACCGGAATTTTTTTGATGTCCCCATGCTGAAACATGCCGTGCTGACACGCACCCAATCCTATTGGGAGCAACAGGACCTCGAGAGCCGTTATCATGTTAAATGCAAAACTTTCCCCACCGGATTCAATGAGGAATGGCTTAGCGCCTGCCGACTCCATCATCCCTACCCGCGCAACACGGACCATGTCCATTTTGTTTTTGTGGGCCGGCTGGATATTTTCCAGAAGGGGCTCGATCTGATTCTGGAAGCTGTACGCATGACCAACCAAGCCGGCTTGCAATCCCGCTTCAAAATCACACTGGCAGGTCCTGAGTCAAACAACTCTTACGCACGCCTCAATAATCTGCTGCTGCGTTATTCTCTACATAACGTTACCGTCACCGGCCCTGTGTTTGACGTGGAAAAAGAACAACTTTTTGAGTCCGCCGATGTCTTTTTGCACCCCTCACGTTTTGAGGAGACCGCCAAACTGGCCCGTGAAGCAGCCGCTGCAGGCCTACCCGTGATCGCCAGCCGCGAAAGCAATTTTGGTGACTGGGTCGATTACGAGAAATTCGGGCTCTGCACGGAATTGAGCGCTTCAGCCCTCAGCAATGCCCTGACTTGGTTCATCAAACATCCGGACCAGTTGCAGGTTATGGGCGGGAATGCAGTCCGTTTTGCCAAACGCTGGAACTGGGACAATGTGGCAGCCGCATTGATCCCCCTATACGAAGACTGCGTGTAGCACTATAAAGATCCCAACTGCCGAACCAATTCCACCGCCCGGGCACCAAATTCCCCCAAAGCAACACTCGGTTCCCCACCATATCGTTCGGAAAATTTTATTTTCACAATTCCATGTCGCCACTGGGGGTCACGCTTCAATAACACGGCCAAGGCCACATTGCTCAAAAAGAAATCGTGAGGGATACGTCCGATTTTATCTTCCAATCCCTTCGTTTTCATCAAACGATAGGGAACATTGGCATCCACGCAGCAAACCCCTGCAGTTGCGAAGAGAACCGCTTTCAAAACCAGACTGGCCAAGACCCGGCGGAATCCATCGTCACGTTTGACCCGGTGCCCGTAAATGACGTCGTATTTTTCACGATCCCGCCAGAATTTGTAAAAATATTGGGGATCACACTGGCCGTCGGAATCGATTTGAAAAACCCAGAAAGCCCGCCTCTCGCAAGCCCTTTTGTAACCCTCCAGACAGCTTTGTCCGTGACCCCGGTTTTCCCGTGAATAAATCTCCAGCCGCTCGCCCAACTGTTCTTTTAATCTTTGCAGCACGCCCAAGGTATTGTCTTGCGATCCGTCATCAATGGCCAAAAAAACAAAGTTTTCAGTCCAGTTTTCCAATTCCTGAAACCATTCCAAAACCACTTTGCGGAGACTGGCCTGTTCGTTGTAGGCCGGCATCACCAGGAAAAGTTTGGGAGGCTGTTTGTTCATGCCCCTTCAATTTGTCGTTTGCCGTCAAAATGGCAAACCGTTAAACATGCCTCATGACTTTGCCAGACGCTCTTCCCCGAAGACTGCTGCTCTCTGCACTACTGGTTTTTCTGGCTGTGACCCTGTATCATTGGCCACCGAACCCCTTCTGGCCCGATGCCTTGGGCTACCGCGACCATATTCTTCATCACGATTGGGTGGCCCATCCCCCGGGTTATCTGGGTTTTGTCGCTTTGGGTCGGCTCTTTCATTTGTTTTTTTCCAACGCCCATTTCAGTGCGCAGCTCGCCTCTTTTTTTCTGACGCTGGCCTCCTTCCCTGCCTTGTATCTTGCCCTGCGCACTGTGCTCAATCGACCGCGCAGTCTGATTTTACTGGCCGGATTCATCACCGGCTGGCTGCCGTTGATGCTGGCCCGCACGGGAACCTCCCATGCTGCTGATTTGTTCACATCCGGCCTGCTGATGTTGACCGCACTCAGGATCAACCCCGAAATGCCAGCCACCCGGCGGCAGTTCATGGCTTTTTATGGTGCCCTGGTACTGACGGCTTTTTTTCGTCTGACCACTCTCATCTTTTTTCTGCCCCTGGTCGCGCTGCTCACCCTTTTCCACTGGAAACGGCCTTCCTGGTGGCTGTGCGCGTTGACTGCCGCGGCAACCGTACTCATTCTGCAACTCGCGGTCATTAGGCTTTCCGGGGGTTGGGCCGCCTACCACACCTATGCAGCAGCCATGCACCGTGGTAATGCCGCATCCAGTTTACTCTATTCCGGCTTCAACAAAGCCACGCTCCTCAATTTCGCACGGGGCGGATTCTGGTGGCTACTCTCGGTACTGCCTGCTCTGGCGTTATCGGGCCTGCTCTTGTTCCAACACGCCAAGTTGACGCCAGTCAAACCACGACTCTGGATTCTGCTAGCAGCTCTGGCCGGGCCGCTGGCCGGACCACTGCTTTATCTGGCCACCCATTGCGGTTATCTGGCTCCCGCTGTACCGCCTGCATTTTGTCTGGCAGCCTATCTCTGGAGCCTCGTGCCGCCGAAAAAAATACAGGTACTGATCCTCGTTTCCACTGCTCTGCTCTTTTTATTCTTTTTCCTTTTGGCAAAGCCGTTTATCACTCCGCGCACTCCGGCCCGGGCGACAGCCAATGCCCTGCTTTTACAATACACCAATCACGGTTTTCAAAGCGGCACATGGAAATCCCTCGCCAAATGGCTCCATGACACCGGGCAGCAGGGTCTGGTTCCGGCAGAGCGCGCCCGGGATATGGAACGACCCGATGCAATGTAATACCCGTCCGTGCGTAGATACAAAGCTGCTGGCCCAAGGCTTCCATCCCTCAAAAACCAGCGTTGTCAGCAGGGCCAGACCCGCTATGCTCGACGCCTTATGACTTCCGCGCAGATCCGGCAAAGCTTTCTCGATTTCTTCAAGGAAAAGCAGCACTCCATCGTGCCTTCCTCCAGCCTCATGCCCGATTCGCCCAACCTTCTCTTCACCAACGCCGGGATGAACCAGTTTGTGCCCATTTTCCTCGGCAAAGTCCCCTGCCCCTATTCACCACCACGCGCCGCCGACACGCAGAAATGCATCCGTGCCGGCGGTAAGCACAACGACTTGGAGGACGTCGGCCTCGACACCTATCATCACACTTTTTTCGAGATGCTCGGCAACTGGTCCTTCGGCGATTATTTCAAAAAAGAGGCCATCACTTGGGCCTGGGAACTGGTCGTGGAACGCTGGAAATTCCCCGCCAACCGTCTCTACGCCACGGTGTACAGTCCCGATAAATCCAAGGGCGACCCGGCCGACTTCGACCAGGAAGCTTGGGACATCTGGGCCGGGCTGTTTAAAAATGCCGGGCTTGATCCCAAAATCCACATCGTCAACGGCAATAAAAAAGACAATTTCTGGATGATGGGCGACACGGGTCCCTGCGGCCCGTGCTCGGAGTTGCACGTCGACCTCACCCCCAAGGGCGACACCAAAGGCTCCTTAGTCAATCAGGGCGACGCCCGTTGCATCGAAATCTGGAATCTGGTCTTCATCCAGTTCAACGCCAATCCCGACGGCAGTTTCTCGCCCCTTCCTGCGAAACACGTGGACACCGGCATGGGCTTTGAGCGCGTCTGCTCCATTATCCAGGGCACAAAAAATTTCTCTGATTTTAAAAATGCCCGAATCTCCAATTACGATACGGACGTCTTCGCGCCGATCTTCCGTGAGTTGGAACAACTGAGCGGTCGGAAATACACCTCCACCCTGCCCAAGGCGGGATCTTCCGGCGACACCGAACAGGAAAAAATCGATGTCGCATTCCGTGTCATTGCCGACCACATCCGCACCCTCAGCTTTTCCATTGCCGACGGCATCCAGCCCGGCAACAACGACCGCAACTATGTTCTGCGCCGTATTCTACGCCGCGCCGTGCGCTATGGGCGCACGCTCGGTTTTCACGAGCCCTTCTTTTACAAACTGGTCGGTGTGCTGGCCCAACACATGGGCAGCGTCTTTCCTGAACTCCGCGCCAAACAAAAGCACATCGAAGACGTTCTGCGCATGGAAGAAGAAGCCTTCAACCGGACGCTGGATATTGGGATTTCAATTTTTCAAAATGCGGTAAATTCACTCAAGTCGTTTGACCCCCGCGGTGTAGTTTTAACTGTAGCTGATGACGACGCAAATGTTGGCCAAGTTGTCCCAGGTAAAAAAACAAATGTTTATACCATTTCTGGAGATTTAGCTTTTAAACTCTACGACACCTATGGATTCCCACTTGATTTGACTGAGCTCATGGCCCGTGAACAAGGTCTGGTGGTTGATGTCGATGGCTACAACAGCCTCATGGAAGAACAGCGCACCCGCGCCCGTGCCGCGCAGAAAAAAGAGATCATCGGTGGTAGACACTCAAGCGCATTTACTTCGCAACGGCTTTATTCTGATGACCAAACAGAAAGTTTATACGAACTAGAGACCAGAATCCTTGGCACTACTGTACAAGACGGCCTCGGGGTTTTGTTTTTTATTCCCGAAGAAACTCCATTTTATGTTGAAATGGGCGGTCAGCAAGGCGACACCGGAGAGATATTTTTTAATGGCACAAGTTACCCCATTAAAAATGTAGAAAAAATAGCTACAGGCGCCATTTTTCACGACTTAAAAGTACCTTGTTCTGATCTAGATATTGGCTGTGAAGTCGTCATTCGCATAGACAAGAACCGTCGCTCTTTAATCGAAGCCCATCACTCCGGCACCCACATCATGCACTGGGCCCTGCGCAAAGTGCTGGGCGACACCGTCGGCCAGAAAGGGTCCTACGTCGGACCGGACCGGCTCCGCTTCGACTTCTCCCACGGCGAAGCCATGAAGCCCGAGCAGATTCGGGAGGTGGAGCGGCTCGTGAATGAAAAAGTCGCCGCCAACGACCCCGTGCAGTGGAACGAAAAACCCTATGCGGAAGTGAAAGGCGATTCCAGCATCCTGCAGTTCTTCGGCGAGAAATACGGCGAACGCGTCCGTGTGGTGGATATCGGCGGTTACTCCAAAGAACTCTGCGGCGGCACGCACGTCCGAAATACCTCCGAGATCGGCACCTTCCGCATCGTTTCCGAAAGCGCCATCGCAGCGGGCGTGCGCCGCATCGAAGCCATCTCGGGCGAAGCCCTGCGGCCTTATTTAAAGGAACGTTTGCAACATCAAGAAGAGCGCCACACTCAACTTCTGGTCAAACTGCCTGCCTCAGCTTCTTCTGAAAAATGGACGACATTGGATTTCCAAAAAGACTTGGCCTCGCTATGGGATGACTATCAAGTCCGCGACTTGCAAATTTCAACTCTCGAAAATCAAATCAAGGAGCTGGAAAAAGAGCAGGCCAAGCTGCGCACAGCCGAACTGCAACGCAAAGCCGCCGAACTCGCCCCGCAATGGGCTGCCCAGGCCAAGACGGTCGGTGCCGTGCCTTTGCTGACCCTCGACATCGGTGAAGGCGATTCCGCTCTGCTCCAAGCCGCCATGGGCGAACTGAAAAAACATTTCAAAGGCGTGGCCGTGCTGGCCGCGACTTCTGCCGGAAAAGTTTCGGTGATCGCCTCGGTTTCGCCCGACTTCACAGCCAAAGTGCAGGCCGGGAAAATCATCCAAGCCATCGCACCGTTGGTGGGCGGCAAAGGCGGCGGCAAGCCGGACCTCGCCCAGGGCGGCGGCACGCAGCCGGAAAAAATTTCCGAAGCCCTGGCCCGGGTCAAAACACTGCTTTAACAGAGCGAACCAGCCCCGCGTTTATTGACAAGTGCGGCCTATGCAACCATAATGGTTGCATTATGGCTGCCATCACACTCAAGTCCCTGCCGGCAACATTGCACCGCACTCTCAAGGCCCGTGCCGCACGGCACAAACGCAGCTTGAATCAAGAGGTGATCGCCGTTCTTGAGGCGGCGGTCGCCCCCTCCGCTCCAGTGGATGTCGAGGCCCTGCTGGCCGCAACCCGGCAATTCCGGGATTCACTCAAATTCAAGGTGCAGCCCGGCGAAATTGACGCATTCAAACGCGAAGGCCGTGCGTGATTGTTGTTGATACCAATATTATAGCGTACCGCTGGCTGCCCGGACCTCGCAATGCCGAGGCTGATGCATTGGTCCGGCACGATTCTGTATGGGCGGCGCCGCTTTTATGGCGTTCTGAATTCCGCAACGTACTTGCCGGCTACATCCGCTCAGGCCGCTTATCCGCCATCGATGCGGAACGGGCCATGCATCATGCAGCAGCTTCGTTGCTGGGAGGGGAGCACGCAGTTGCGGACGATGCAGTGCTTGATCTGGTTGTGCGTTCGGCATGCTCTGCCTACGACTGCGAGTTTGCCGCGCTGGCAGAAGCGCTGGACTCGATTCTTGTCACGGAAGACAAAGCCCTGCTCAAAGCCTTCCCCAAGCTCTGTTGCTCGCTGACTCATGCAATCCAATACCGACTGAAAAAAACCTGAGCCGTTTTTCTTGAAGGCTCTCATGTAATAACTTAGTTATTACATGGCCATCGAAACCAAAGTCCGGAAAATCGGCAATTCGCTCGGCATTGTACTGCCCAAGGAAGCTCTCAACGCGCTGAAAGTGACAGAAGGCGCCACACTCTACCTGACCGAGGCGCCGGAAGGTGCCATGCGCATCACACCCGCGCAACCGGGCTTCGCTGAAAAAATGAACGTTGCCGACAACCTGGTGCAACGCTACCGCAACGCGCTCCGAGAACTGGCCAAATGAAAGAACCCATCTGGGTTGAGACGGAAGATTGCGTGGCTTTTCATGCGGAAATGCTTGCCCGCTTTGGCGGTTTGGACGGCATCCGCGATCATAACATGCTCCAATCCTCATTGTTCAGGGCACGGCAATTGCATGCCAACAGCCCTGCTTCAATGCCGGAATTAGCAGCCAGTTACGCGACCGGCATCATTAAAAATCGTCCATTTCTTGATGGCAACAAACGTACCGGATTTCTGTGTGCAGCTTTCTTTCTGGAAATCAATGGACTCCACTTCCACGCCCCCGAGGTGGAAGTCGTCGAGCGCACCCTTGCCCTGGCCGCCGCTGCGATCAAGGAAAGCGACTACGCCCTGTGGCTGAAGCGCTCCTGCGACTGACGACTCCAACACTGGCAGCGCCTTGCATGCACATCTTGACATTTTATCTATAAGCATCATGATGACTTTGTGAGAACCACCTTGACGCTTGAGGCTGACGTGGCAGCAAAACTTTCCGATTGCACGGCCCTGCTCCGTCAACCCACCAAGGATGTCGTCAATGCCGCCCTCCGCATTGGCTTGGAAACGCTTTCCCAACCCATTCCATCCATACCCTACCAGACCCAGGCCCGCGCCTTGGGATTAAAGCCCGGCCTTTCTTACGACAACATTGCCGAATTAATCGCCTATGCCGATGGTGAGGACCACAAGTGATCCTCATCGACACAAACATACCGCTCTACACGGTCGATTCGGCATCTCCTTTTCATGATAAAGCCCGGTCTTGGTTTGATGAAAAATTATCCGACAACAGACCTGTTGCACTGAGCTGGACTGTGATTCATGGATTCATGCGCATCTCAACCCATCCACGAATTCTCACCCATCCCCTGAGCATCGATGAGGCCGCTGGCTATGTTGACAGCTGGCTGAAACAGCCCTGCGTCCGTGTACTCCAAACCTCCAGCGCTTATTGGGAAATCTACCGGAATCTGCTTCGGAAAACCCGCAGCACCGGAAATCTTGTTCCGGATGCCGCACTGGCCGCCCTCGCCATCGAACACGGCTGCACTTTGTACTCCACGGACACCGACTTTGCCCGGTTCCCTGATCTGAGATGGATCAACCCTTTGACTCCATAAAACCGAACCATTGCCGATGTCCGTTTTTTGTGTGGCTTCGCGAAATTTCACAGCTAAATTGGCAGCCTGTTCTCTGAAATATGAAAAAGAAGGTTTCACCCCCAAGGCGTTTTGACTCCATCGAGTCGGTCATCGCCGACGTACGCAAAGGCCGCCTGGTCATTCTGACCGATGACACCGACCGGGAAAACGAGGGCGACCTCATTCTGGCAGCCAGCAAAGTCACCCCTGCCGCGATTAATTTCATGGCCCGCTTCGGGCGCGGCCTGATCTGCGCCCCCATCACCCACGAACGCGCCGCCCGGCTCGGCCTCCAGCGCATGGTTTTGGAAAATCGTGAAAGTTTCCAGACCGACTACACCGTATCGGTCGATGCCGCACACGGCGTCACCACCGGCATCAGCGCGCATGATCGCGCCCATACCATCAAAATCCTGGCCAACCCCAAGTCCACGCCCAAGGATCTGACCCAGCCCGGACACGTGTTTCCACTGCGCGCCCGGGAAGGCGGCGTCCTGCAACGCGCCGGCCACACCGAAGCGGCAGCCGATCTGGCCCGCCTGGCCGGCTTTGATCCCTCCGCCGTGATTTGCGAAATCATGAAGGAGGACGGGCACATGGCCCGCCTGCCCGACCTGCTCACCTTTGCCAAAAAACACAAACTCAAAATCGCCACCATCCGGGACCTGATCGAATACCGGCGCAAAACAGAAAAGCTCATCGTCCGCGAGGAACTGGTGCAAATGCCCACCGACTACGGAATGTTTGACCTGTATCTCTACCGTTCCTCCATCGACCAGTCACACCACCTCGCCCTGGTCAAAGGGAAAATCGATTCCACTGCCGCGGTGCTGGTACGTGTGCATAGCGAATGCCTGACCGGCGATGTCTTCGGCTCGCGCCGTTGCGACTGCGGCAACCAGCTCCACGATGCCCTGCGCATGATCGAGAGCGAAGGCAGCGGTGTATTGGTGTACATGCGTCAGGAAGGACGCGGCATCGGGTTGCCCGCCAAAATCCACGCCTACAAACTTCAGGAACAGGGCTATGATACGGTGGAAGCCAACACCAAACTCGGCTTCGCTGCCGACCTCCGCGAATACGGCATCGGCGCGCAGATTCTGCACGATCTGGGCGTGCGCAAAATGCGCATCATGACCAACAATCCCAAAAAAGTTGTCGGACTTGCGGGCTACGGTCTGGAGTTGGTGGGACAGGTGCCCATCCGCACCAAGCCCAACCCACACAATAAAAAATATCTGAACACCAAACGCACCAAAATGGGACATAGCCTGTGAAAAAACGCGTCGGCATCGTTGTCAGTTCCTTCAATCCCGAATACACCGGCAGCCTGCTCAAGCATTGTCTGGAACGTCTGGGCGGTCTGCCCAGCACGGTGGTGCGGGTGCCGGGTGCCTTCGAAATCCCGCTGGCCGTACAAAAATTGCTGCGCGACAAATCCATCGGCGCCGTCATCGCCCTGGGCGTGATCTGGCAGGGTCACACCGCCCATTCCGACCTTATCGGCGAGGCCGTCACACGAGCGCTCATGAACCTGATGCTGCAATTTGAAAAGCCTGTCATCCACCAGGTCCTGATGGTCAAAAATGAAAAACAGGCGCGCGAACGCTGCCTGGAAAAAAAATTGAACCGCGGCACGGAAGCCGCCGATGCGGTGCGCTTGCTCCTGGCCACCGGCAAACCAGGAGGAAAACCGTAATGGGCAAGCGACGCGATGCACGCCTGCTGGCCGTGCAATTCCTCTACCAGCACGAAGTCGGAGCCAAACAGGACCCTCAGGAAATCCTGCCCCTGTTCTGGAACACCACCGAAGCCAAAGCAGATTTGCAAAAACTGGCCCAACCCGCCATCGAAGGCGTGCTGGCACATTACGATGAACTCAACGGAATCATCACGCGCTACGCCCAGAATTGGGGATTGGACCGCATGGCTGCACTGGACCGGAACATCCTGCGCCTGGCTCTTTACGAAATGCATTTCTGCCCCGACATCCCGCCGGTGGTCTCAATCAACGAGGCCATCGAAATCGCCAAGCAGCTCAGCACCGAGGATTCGGGAAAGTTTGTCAACGGCATCCTTGACCGCGCCATCCAGGATCTGACCCGTTCGGCCCGCGAACCGGCCCCATCCCCCAAATCCACCGCAACCTGAATCCATGCTGTCGGTCTTCAAAAAATGGGCGGCCCGCATTCAGGGCGGGACAGTCGATTGGGATGAACTCGAAGCCACCCTCATCCAATCCGATCTCGGCCTGACCCTGAGCGGAAAAATCATCACCCGTCTCAAGGGCGAAGCGCTCAATGCCGAAACCATTCGTGAAGCCGCCATCTCCGCCATTGGCGAACTCTGGCCCGCCGTCATCCGCACCCCGCAGCCCCGCCACGGCCAGCCCGAAGTCTGGCTCATCGTCGGCGTGAACGGGGCCGGCAAAACCACCACCCTGGCCAAGCTCGCCCACCGTTATCAACAGGCCGGACTGCGCGTCCATATGGTGGGAGCCGACACCTTCCGCGCCGCCGCCGTGGAGCAATTAAAAATCTGGGCCGACCGGCTCGGCTGTGGATTCAGCGGCGGACGGGAAAACGGTGATCCCGCCGCTGCGGCTTATGAGGGCCTGGTGGCGGCCGAAGCCGCCCGGGCCGACCTCATCCTGATCGATACGGCCGGACGCCTGCATAACAAGGAAAACCTCCTGCGCGAGTTGGAAAAGGTGAAGCGCGTCATCGGCAAGAAATTTCCCGGCGCGCCTCACGAAATCCTGCTGGTGCTGGATGGCACCAACGGGGGGAATGCGCTCGACCAGGCCAGACAGTTCCATTCCTTTTTGGAAATCACCGGCTTGATTGCCACCAAGCTGGACAGTTCGTCCAAGGGCGGGGCACTGGCCGCCATCAAGGCCGAGACCGGTCTCGACCCGCTTTTTCTCGGTCTTGGCGAAGGCCTTGAGGATCTCAAACCTTTCGATCCCAAAAATTACATCGAACGGTTTTTTTAAAAATCGATCGGAGAATTTTCAGGTCTTTTCCCAGGAACTGAAAACTGTCGCCTCAACAAAATCAGAGGCATTTCGCGTAACCACGGTCATGTCCCTGTGCAGGGCCGTGGCTTCAATCAAGCTGTCCAAAACGGGTAAACGGCGATCCCGGACCTGCCATGATGCGGTCAACACGGCCCAACGCCGCGACACGGCAAGATCAAAACCCAGGATATGGCCTTCAAGGCTTTCCAAAAGATCTTCATACCCGGCGCGCAATCTTTTCTTCTTGCTGCCGGAGGGCAGCAATTCGATGCCACGCTCAATTTCACCCATCGTAATAAGGCTGAGAAAACAACTCTCCTCATGCCCTTGCAACCATTTTAAAACGTCCGGATTCGGAATTTGCCGCATGGTTTCCGAAACGGTCTTGGTGTCCAAGAGATAGTTCACAAGTCGATGTCACGAAGCCATTCATCTCTGCGCCGCAGTTCCAGACCTTGCAAGGCCCTTAAAGAACCCACCAGACTTTTCCGGGACGGGTCACGCAAGCGTTTGAGAAGGATCTCACCCGTGCCGGAACTCAGCACGCTGAACCGATCCCCCACCCGCAAGCCCTGCTGGGTCCGGACCTGAAGAGGGATGATAATTTGTCCCTTGGCTGAAAGAGTGGTGGTCACAAAAGTAAGATGGTCTTACCGCGGTGAAAATCAAGGCCGTTGCCGGGGAAGCGTGCTGCGCTTCCAGAAGTGGTTTTATATCACCGCCGGTTTGCCGCGGACTTTTTGCGGGTCGGATTCCGCCGCATAATCCACACCCGGCAGACCGAACCCGAACAGCTTGAGAAATTCCTTTTGATACCCTTCGTAGTCGGTGACACTTTTCAGATTTTCCGTCGTAACGGTGGGCCAGATCTTCTGCACCGCCGCCTGCACCTCGGGCCGCATTTCCCAGTCATCCAGACGGATGCGCCCGGCCTCGTCCAGTTGCAGGCTGGCTCCGTTGTAAAGTCGTTCCGCAAAAAGGCGCTGGACCTGTTCAATGCATCCTTCATGCGTGCCTTTTTCCTTCATCAATTTGTACAACAGCGAAATGTACAGCGGCACCACCGGGATGGCTGAGCTGGCCTGGGTCACGAGAGCCTTGTTGACCGACACATAGGCTCCGCCGCCCCCGGGGGAAAGCCGCGCGTGCAGACGATGGGCGGTGGCTTCCAGATGTTCCTTGGCCCTGCCGATGGTGCCGTTGCGATACACCGGGAAAGTCAGTTCCGGCCCGATATAGGAATAGGCCACCGTCACGGCATTGGAGGCCAGAACGCCGGCTTTTTCCAGTTCATCGATCCACCATTGCCAATCCTCGCCCCCCATCACAGCTATGGTGTCCGTCACATCCTGGTCGCTGGCCGGTGCGATGGTGATGTCAAAAACCTCCTCCTTGTCCGTGTCAAGGCTGCGCGCCGAGTAGGGAACGCCGATGGGTTTCAGACAGGATTTGGCCGTGTGTCCCGTGCGCGGGTTGGTCCGGCGCGGTGAAGCCAGGCTGTAAACCACCATGTCCACCGAACCCAGATCCTTTTTGATCAGTTCAATGGTTTGTTTTTTGATCTCATCGGAAAACGCGTCGCCATTCAAGCTGCGTGCATAAAGCCCGGCGGCATGGGCTTCCTGCTCGAAAGCCACGGAATTGTACCAGCCGGCACTGCCCGTTTTGTCGGCCTCAGCCGGTTTTTCAAAAAACAAACCGATGGTGGCCGCCCCGCTGCCGAAGGCGGCTGTGATTCGTGAAGCCAGTCCGTAACCCGTGGAAGACCCGATCACGAGCACTTTTTTCGGGCCTCCGGAAATCGCCCCCTTGCTCTTGACGTGGGCTATCTGCTCCCGCACATGGGCGGAACATCCTTCAGGATGCGCCGTGACACAGATGAAGCCTCGGATCTTGGGTTGGATGATCATGCCTCTAAAGTGGTGAAAGCTTTTCCCGAGTCGAGCAAAAAACCATTTGTCAGGCAGGGTTTTACAAATACGCCTCCCCACGTATAGTTTCCCTGCTGTGACTGACGAACACTGGATGCGACTGGCCTTGGATCTCGCCCGCAAGGGTTTGGGCCGCACCAGCCCCAATCCCTGTGTCGGCGCCATCCTCGTCAAATCCGGCAAAATCCTCGGGCAAGGCTGGCACAAAAAAGCCGGCGGCCCGCATGCCGAGATTGCCGCCATCCGTCAGGCGCGGCGCCGGGGCCGCCGCCTGCGCGGCGCCACTTTGTATGTCACACTCGAACCCTGCTGCACCCACGGCCGCACCCCGCCCTGCACCGAGGCCATTCTGCGCGAGGGCCTGGCCCGCGTGGTGGTGGGCTGCTCCGATCCCAATCCGAAACATTCCGGACGCGCCTTCAAAATCCTGCGCCGGGCCGGAGTAAATGTCACACACGGTGTGCTCAAAAATGAAGCCACCCGACTGAACCGCTCCTTCAACCACTGGATACGCACCGGCCAACCCTGGGTGCTGGCCAAGGCCGCTCTCACGCTTGACGGCTTTCTGGCCCTGCCCCCCGGACAAGGGCGCTGGATCACCGGCCCCGCCGCGCGGCGTGACGTACATCTTTTGCGCTCACACTCCGACGCCATCCTGATCGGCGCCGGAACCGCACGAATCGACAACCCACGCCTGACCGTGCGCGGCATCAAAAATGCCCGGCAACCGTTGCGCGTCATTGTCACCCGCAGCGGCAAACTCCCCCGCTCGCTGCACCTGCTGCGCGACGCCCGCCGTCACGAAACCGTGGTTTTCAAAAAACAAACCTGGCCCCGCATCCTTTCGGAACTCGGCCGACGCGGCGTCACGCAACTCCTGGTGGAAGGGGGCGCGCAGGTCTTCCGCGATCTCGCCCGCAAAAAACTCATCCACGAAGTCGCCCTGTATTATGCACCAAAAATTCTACCCGAAGGTCAGCCCGACCGGGAATTCCTGCCCCGGGCGGCTTTCCTCACCGCCCTGCGCCTGCAAAAACCGAGGCTGGAATATTGTGGCCTGGACCTTAAACTGACCGGCTGGGTCAAACAGGATTGATTTATGTTCAGTGGAATTGTTGAAGAAACCGGCCTTGTACAAAACCTCGAGCGCAACCCCGGGCTCTGCCGCCTTACCATCCAGGCCGGCCTCGCCGCCACCGGCGTCAAACCGGGCGACAGTATTGCCAACAACGGCTGCTGCCTGACAGTGACCCGCATCAACGGCAACCATTTGACTTTCGACCTCCTCGAAGAAACCCTGCGCTGCACCAATCTGGGAGATGTCACCCCCGGACGCTCCGTCAATCTGGAGCGTTCCCTGCAGCTCAGCGATCGCATTGGCGGCCACTTTGTCACCGGTCATGTGGACGGGCTCGGCACCATCACACGCTGGGAAAGGGAGGGCAAGGATTACGTCCTGGAAGTCGAGGTTCCCGACGGCATGGAACGCTATCTGGTCCCCAAGGGCTGCATCGCCATCGACGGCATCAGCCTCACGGTCGGTGCCGTGACTGGCCGGCGTTTCAACGTCTGGATCATCCCGCACACCTGGGAAATCACCGCCCTGCGCGAGAGACAGCCGGGCGACCGCGTCAACCTCGAGTTCGATCTGCTGGCCAAATACACGGAAAAACTGCTGGCCGGGAAAAAATCCTAGCCCGCAGCCTTTTCGTCAGTTACGATTCCCCCATGTTTCCCGCCTTGGAACAACTCCTCGTCATGCAGGAACGCGATATCCGCCTGCAACGCGCCCAGAATGAACTGATCCAAATCCCCGCCGAGGAAAAGCAAATTGCCGACAAACTGACCCTGCAATCGCGCGATTTTGAAAATCTGAAGCTCAAGGCCCGGCAGATCGAAAGCGACCGCAAGCAGCTCGAGTTGCAGGTCAAATCAAAGGAAGAATCGATCAAAAAATATCAGGTCCAACAATTCCAAACCAAAAAGAATGAGGAATTCCAGGCGCTCAGCCATGAGATGGAACGGGCCAAGCAGGAAATCGACGAATTGGAATCCCGCGAGCTTGAATTGATGGACCAATACGACGAAGCCCAGAAAGCCGTCCAGGGCGAGGGCGTCAAGGTCAAGGAATACGAAGGGGCCGCCAACCGTCGGCGCGAGGAACTACAGAAGAAAAAAGTCCAGGTGGAGCAAAACGCCGCCGAATTGAAGGTGGAAATCGCCGCCCTCGAAAAAGACATCGATCCGGCCAATCTCACCCGCTACCGCCGCATTTTACAAAGCAAAGGGGATGTTGCCATCGTCCCGCTCGAACACGGGACCAACTGCGGCGGCTGCCACATGAAAGTCACCCAGCAAACCGCCCTCACCGCCAAAGGGGGTCAGCATCTGGTCCAGTGCGACAATTGCGGACGCCTCATTTACTGGGTGGTCTGAGCCCGCAGCTCCCTCAGAGCCGGCAGGTTGTTTATTATTTCTATTGCGTTGGAGGGGTTCCTTTTGCATCACTTTTGAATGCCTGTGACTTTTCAGACCACCATTGAACGCGAAGCCAGCCTCCAAGGCTCGACCCTGCACACCGGAAACAAGGTCCGTATCACCCTGAAACCGGCCGAAGCGGACACGGGCTACGTCTTCAAACGCATCGACCTGCCCGACGCCCCGACCATCTCCGCCGCCGTGGAACTGGTCAAACAGGTGGAGCGCGCCACCACCATCAGCGAGGGGGCGGTCAAAATCCACACCGTGGAGCATCTGCTTTCCGCCCTGCGCGGCCTGGGTATCGACAATGTTCTGATCGAAATGGACAGCAACGAACCACCCATCGGTGACGGCAGCGCCGACCTCTTCGTGCAGTTGATCGACAAGGCCGGAAAAAAAGAACTGACCGTGCCCCGCACCTACTTCGAACTGCGCGAGCCGCTCTATGTTTACGGCAAGGATGACTCCTACATGATCGCACTGCCGCACGACGGCTACAAAGTCACCTGCACCAATGCCAATCACACCGGCTTTTTCACCCAGTTCCAGACTGTGGATCTCACCGCGGAATCGTACCGCACGGAAATTTCCAAGGCCCGCACCTTCGTCTTCTACGAGGAAGTGCAGCCCCTGCTGGAAAAGGGATTGATTCAGGGCGGCAGCCTGGAGAACGCCATTGTCATCCGCGGGGAAAGTGTTCTGAGCAAGGATCCCCTGCGCTACCAGAATGAATTTGTCCGGCACAAGATCCTGGACATCATCGGCGACCTCACGCTTTGTCCCGTGCACATCAAGGCCCATATCATCGCCGCCAAACCCAGCCACGGCCTCAATGTGGAAATGGCCAAGGCCCTGACCAAGGCCTACAAACGCTACCTCAGCCAGCTCATGCCGGTGGAATACATCCCGGTCGGAGAGGGCGCTCTCGACATCAACGAGGTCATGCACATCCTGCCGCACCGTTATCCCTTCCTCATGGTGGACCGCATCCTCAAATTCGAGGGCGAGACCCGCGCCACCGGTTGCAAGGCTGTCACCATCAATGAGCCGTTCTTTCAGGGCCACTTCCCCAACCACCCCGTCATGCCCGGCGTGCTGCAGCTCGAGGCCATGGCCCAGGTCGCCAGCATCCTCATGCTGCGCCGCTCCGAAAACGCCGGTCGTATCGGCTTTTTCATGAGCGCCGACAACGTCAAGTTCCGCAAACCGGTGCTGCCCGGCGACACCCTCATCATCCAGGTCGAGCTGACCAAGTCCCGCGGCAAGATCGGCAAGGCCGTCGCCCAATGCACCGTCAGCGGTGAACTCGTTTCGGAAGGGGAACTCAGTTTCGTCATCGCCTGATTTCAGCCATGCCCATCCATCCGACAGCCCTCATCTCGCCCCAGGCCAGGCTTGCCTCCACTGTCGAGGTCGGGCCTTATTGCGTGATCGGGCCCGATGTGGAACTGGGCGAAGGCTGCCGCCTGATGAATCACGTCAGCCTCCAGGGACCGTCGCGCTTCGGCCAAAACAATCTTTTCCACCCGTTCTGCTCCATCGGCGGAAAAACCCAGGATCTCAAGTACACCGGTGAACCCACTTACCTGGAAGTCGGTGATCATAACGAGTTCCGGGAATTTACCAGCGTGAACCGCGGCACCGCTCCCGGCGAAAAAACCATCATTGGTCACCACAACCTGTTCCTGACCTACAGCCATGTGGCCCACAACTGCGTCATGGGCAACCACTGCATTCTTTCCAACAACGGCACCCTCGGCGGTCATGTCATCGTGGAGGATTACGCCATCATCAGCGGCCTGGCTGCCGCCCACCAGTTTTGCCGCATCGGCCAACACGCCCTCATCGGCGGCTGCACCAAGATCGTTCAGGACGTGCCGCCTTTTTTCATCGCTGATGGCAATCCCGCCATCGTGCGCGCCGTCAACGATGTCGGCCTGCTACGCCGCGGCTACAGCAAGGAACAAATCAGCGTGCTGCGCAAAGCCCTGCGGCTTTTGTACGATCCGCAGCGCAACACCAGCCAGGCCCTCACCGTTTTGGAATCGGAACTGGGCACGCATCCCGAGGTACAGATCATTCTGAACTTCATCCGCGCCAGCCAGCGCGGCATTGTCCGATAAAGCAAGAGATTCCCTCACCGCGTGGCGGCCGTTTCCGGACTTTCCACACTGGCCACCAGATGCTGCTGCCTCAGACCGGCCACGCGACCGAGATTGCCGTTGCAGTCCACCGCGCCGGTAATGGAGTCCAGCGTCTCCAGCAGCAGCGTCCGCCCGCTCCCGGAAGGAACATCCACAGCCAAGGTTCCTACGGCGGAGATGGTCGTGCCCGAAAGGGTGGTGGTGCCGACGCCG
>Ga0209698_10001411_pt1 | contig 27592 bp, 20 predicted proteins | sample LitLauG_LLR_2012_FD_187203 | JGI IMG/M metagenome (GOLD analysis project Ga0209698, IMG submission 187203) | Freshwater sediment microbial communities from Pennsylvania, USA - Little Laurel Run_MetaG_LLR_2012 (SPAdes) (version 2) | ecosystem: Environmental > Aquatic > Freshwater > Creek >... | reverse complement strand
GAGCGTGGCGGCCATGGCCGACGTCTTGCGCCTGGAGATGCGAGCCGTGGGCGTCACGGTCGGCAGCGTGCATCCGGTCATCTTCCGTACCCCGATGATCGGCGACGCGCTGTCCAGTCCGGCCGCCGCCGAGCTCGTCAAGGACTTCACGGGAGCCTTCAAGACCGTCGAGCTCGAGAAGGTGGTCGGCGGAATAGTCCGTGGCATCGAACGCCGCGCCAAGCGCACCGTCGTCCCGCGCCAGCACGCGCCGACCGCCCTCGTCCCAGGCCTCGCCCAGGGAGCGATGGAGCGGCTTCTGTTTCGTCCCCGCATGGTCGCCCGCGCGATCCAGCTGGGCTCCCAACCTACGAGCTGACCAGCACTGCACCGACCGAAAGGACCGATGAGCACCTTCACCGACACCACCACCGCGCCGCTGGCCACCCCTGTGACGCTTCCCAACGGCGCGAGCATCAAGAACCGCCTGGCCAAGGCCGCGATGAGTGAGCAGCTCGGCGGCCCCGCCAACCAGCCTACGGCGGAGCTCGCACGTGTCTACCGCCGGTGGGCGAACGGCGGCGCGGGCTTGATCATCACCGGCAACGTCATGATTGACCGTCGCTCGATCGGCGAGCCTCTCAACGTTGTCGTCGAAGACGACCGCGACATCGAACCACTTCACCATTGGGCGGTCGCCGCCAAGAGCGACGGCGCCACGGCGCTGGCCCAGATCAATCACCCTGGTCGCCAGACCCTGGCCGGCCTATCCGAACGGGCCGTGGCCCCCAGCGCCGTGCAGGTCGATCTCGGCCCCGCGTTCGCCAAGCCCCGCGCCCTGACCGCAGAGGAGGTCGTCGAACTGATCGACCGCTTCGCGCGGACCGCGCGAACGGTCGTGCAAGCCGGCTTCGACGGGGTCCAGATTCACGCCGCCCACGGCTACCTCATCAGCCAGTTCCTATCCCCCCGCACCAACCGTCGCGACGACGAGTGGGGCGGCGACCCGGAGCGCCGCAGCCGTTTCCTGCTCGAGGTCACCCGAGCCGTGCGCGCGGCGGTCGGCCCGGACAAGATCCTCTCGATCAAGCTCAACTCTGCGGACTTCCAGCGCGGCAGCTTCACCGAGGAGGAGTCGCTCACTGTCATCGAGCAGCTCGACGAGGAGGAGATCGACCTGCTCGAGATTAGTGGGGGCACCTACGAGTCGCCGGCCATGAGCGACGGCGGGACGTCTGAGAGCACCCGGCGCCGCGAGGCGTTCTTCCTCGACTTCGCCGAACGCGTTCGCGCCATCACCACCGTCCCGCTGATGGTCACCGGTGGGTTCCGCACCGGCAGCGGCATGACGGACGCCATCACCAGCGGCGCCACCGACCTGATCGGCCTCGCCAGGCCGCTCGCACTCCAGCCCGAGCTTCCGACGGCGCTTCTTGCCTCACCGGACACCGCTCGCTCGGACTTCGAGCTCAAGAAGATCGGCATCAAGAAGCTCGACTCCATCGCCGACCTGTGGTGGACACAGCATCAGATCCAACGCCTCGGCGCCGGCAAAGATCCCGACCCCACCTACGGTCCGCGCCGCGCCGTGCTCGACGCGCTGCGGCGCGACGGGCGCAACATCCTGCGCCGCCGCCGCGGCGCCTAGAACGCAAGCATGGCGGACTTCCTGACCATCGACGTCTATCGCGACCCGGTTCGCCAGACTCCGGCGCGGCGACGATCGATCCGCGATGCGCTCGTCGACCGACCCGACGGCCTGCGAACCCACACGATCAACTTCGCGAATACCGGGACGTTCGATGTGATTCCTCGGCACGTGGGCACCTGCCTGCTGCTGGCCTGGGACTCACGCGCCGCCGCCCGCAGCGCCTGGCACGGGCCGCTGGGCGCCGCACTCGGACGTGCCGGTGACTACCGCCTCGACGGCGAGGTCGCCCGCGCACGCACCGAGCACGGCAACGATCACTGGCACGGCTGGCGCCCCACCGACGACGGAGTAACCCCCATCGCCAAGGACGAGCCAATGGTCGTGCTCGTTCACGGCGTCGTCCGCGCGCGGCATCTGACGACCTTTCTGCGCGACAACTTCCACGCCGCCAGCCGTGCTCGCCATCACCCCGGCCATCGCGGGAGCATCGACGTGCACGCAAAGCCACCATTCGAGAACACGTCAATCAGCATCTGGAGCACCCGCAGCGCGGCGCAAGACTTCGCCTATCAACCGGGGGGCCACGCCCCCGCCATGAAACGCGCCCGCGAGCTGAACACTCATCGGGCCGGCGTCTACCTCCAAGTCCGGCCGCTAGCAAGCACCGGCAACCTCGGCATCGACGAGCCGGCTCTCCCTGACCTTCCCGACGCCGACCGCTGAACGCAGCACCCCGAATACGGCCAGGCAGACGAACCCTCCGCCGATCGGTCTGCGCCATGGAGCCCCGCGGCGCTCGCGAGCGACGCGTTGTGGGTGCCGCTCTCGCATGTCCGGGACGGACCCGATCTGGCTCAGAGCTCGCCAGGAATGGAGGGAAACGTCCGTCAAACGCTGGCGCGTGGTTTTAGTTCTGTCCTCTTAATAGTGCTTTGTTAGATTCGGGGTAGGAGTTCGCGGCTGCTGCGGCGAACCCTCCTGCGTCTGTGGTTTTCGACGCGAGGAGGCATCATGGCTGTGATGGCGGTGGATGCGGGTGCACCGGTGGCGGTGAAGGAGCGGTTGGAAGTGTTCGCGGGTGAGGTGCTGGCCGCAGCGATGAACCGGCCGTCGCAGCGGGTCAACGGTGGGTTGTATCTGCGGGGGCTTTTGGAGCAGGGTCCGCGCAAGTCGCTTGAGCCGATTGTCGAGCGGCTGGGAGGTGACGCTGACTATCAGTCGATGCAGCAGTTTGTGGCTGACAGTCCGTGGGATCCGGCGCTGGTGGTCAAGGCGGTGGCCGAGCGGGTAGCGCCGGAGATCGAGGTGGAGGCGTGGGTGCTGGATGACACCGGGTTTCCGAAGGACGGCAAGGACTCGCCCGGTGTCAAGCGCCAATACTCGGGGACGTTGGGGAAGCGCGGCAATTGTCAGATCGGTGTCTCCGCGCACGCTGTCGGGGCGCGCGGGACGGTGCCACTGGGGTGGGCGCTATATCTGCCCGAGGAGTGGTGCAGTGATAAGCAGCGCCGTCGCAAGGCGAAGATCCCGGATGAGGTCGCCTTCAAGACAAAGCCGGAGCTCGGGGTGGGGCTCATCGAGCACGCCGCAGAGTGGAACGTTCCGAAGGCGCCGGTGCTCGCCGATCACGCATATGGCGAGAACACCTGGTTGCGTGATTCCCTCGATCGGGCTGACTGCGAGTACGTGCTGTCGGTCGGCGCGACGACGAAGGTGCTCGAGCAAGGGACCGTGTTCGCCGTGCCACCCAAGAAGCCGGGCGCGACACGCGCGCCTACGCGACCACGACCGGACCGCAAGCCTCGGCCGATCGGCGAGCTTATGGCTCAGCTCGGAGCGGCCGCGGCGCAAACGGTCACCTTCCGTGACGGCCCCGACGGTGAGCAGGTCACCTCCAGGTTCGTCTTCGCTCGTGTGCACGCTGCACACGGCTGGCGCGACGATCAGCGGTGGACCGGGTGGCGCGAGGGCGCCGAGGTTCCCCCGCGCGAGGAGTGGCTGATTGCCGAGTGGCGCGAGGGGCACGAGCAGCCGAGCGACTACTGGATATCGAACCTGCCCGCAGACACCAAGCCAGAGCGGCTCGCGCGGCTGGCGCGCATGCGCTGGAAGATGGAGCTCGACTACAAGCAGCTCAAGGGCGAGCTCGGGCTCGACCACTACGAGGGCCGCTCCTGGCTCGGGTGGTACCACCACACCGCGCTGGTCAGCGCCGCCCACGGGTTCCTCACGCTCGAGCGGATTAACCCTTTTCGGCTGCGGCCGGCCTGACGCTCCCGAAGGCCGTGCTGCTGATGCAGCCGATCTTCAAGTGCTGGGCCGGCCGCTGCCAGACCTGCCAGCAACCGATCGAGCTCGCCTGCGTGCCACTCCCAGCCCTACGACAAGATGAGTAAACCTAACAAAGCACTATTAAGTGCATCGGCCGCATCGGCTGCGCGTCGCCGCCTTGCCGGCTACGCGATCCGCGGAGCGCCTGTCCGCGTGATATCTCGTGCGGGATGCCTGCGCCTGACGAGGCCCTGCTCGACAATCCGGCGTATGCGGCGCTGTGCGGACCTCATGCGCGCTTTGCGCAGGCGCGTGGGCGCGCGCGCCGATATCAGCCCGACATCGCGCCGTTCCTTGGCCTGCCCTCTTCGCCGTCCGCGCAGGACTGGCGCGACGCCGCCCAACTCCTCGGGCCCGGTACCTACGCGGCCGTGGGGCACAGCGGCGCCGAACTGCCCGACGGCTGGCACGCGGTCGATGCGTTCGATGTCGTGCAGATGATCAGAGAGCGGGTCAGCGCGGTCGATTGTCCCGATGCGATCCCGCTCGGGGCCGCCGACGTGCCCGAGATGCTCGAGCTCGTCGCCCGGACCGAACCGGGACCGTTTCTGGCCAGGACTATCGAGCTCGGCGATTACCTGGGGATGCGCTGCGACGGGGCGCTCGTCGCGATGGCCGGCGAGCGGTTTCGCCTGGACGGCTGGACCGAGATCAGCGCCGTCTGCACGCACCCCGACCATCGGGGTCGCGGGCTCGCCTCCCAGCTCACCCGAGCCTTGATAGCGCGTATCCAGCTTCGCTCGCAACGCGCGTTCCTGCACGTCCTGGCCGCCAACACGGGGGCGATCCGCATCTACGAGCACCTCGGCTTTCGCGCACGGCAGACCGCCACGCTCACCGTCGTCACGGCCGAGCTTCGAGACGGCCAGACGTAGGCTCGCACGTGAGCGCGGATCGGCGCGGGCGTCGCGAGGACCTCGGGCGCCCCTGTGCTCGCCGGCGAGCCGCCTCCGCGACCGTGAGCACCTTCCTGCGGGCGCGTCGCAGTTGAGAACCGCAGTGATCCGCGGCGGAGAGTCTCGCGTAGAAGCAGTCGACGGCACGAGCAGCGCTTCGGTAGGCAAAGAGGTGGAGGACGGCCGGTGAGCACACACGGGGTTGCCCATGCGCAGGAAGATCGAGACAGGGGAGGGGTGGGCGCGCGCACCGACCGGTCCGCGCCGGCGAGCAGGGATCTGAGCGTTGCGATGGCGCTGATGCGCGATCGAGGTCTTCGCGCGACGGCCGCACGAAGGCTGGTGCTCGGGGCGCTCCTTGTCGCCGACGGGCCGATGTCCGCGGAGCAGATCGCCGAAGGCATCGGGGGCCGGGTGCCCTGCTCGGATATCGGCTCGGTCTACCGCAACCTGCAGGCGCTTCAGGACGTCGGTCTCGTGCGTCACGTGCACCTCGGCCACGGCCCGGGGCTGCATGCGCTCGTGGTGGCCGGTGAGCAGGAGTACCTCACATGCGAGCGCTGCGCCGACTATCGAGCAGTGGCCGCAGAGGAGCTCGACGCCGTGCGCGAGCTGATCGAGCGCCAGTTCGGCTATCGGGCGCGCTTCACCCACTTTCCGATCGTCGGGCTGTGTCCCGGCTGTGCGGTCGCGGTGCGCGAGGAGCCACGAACCTCCGTGGGACGGCGATGAGCTCAACGCGCTCCATCGAACCCCCGGCCGGCGGGTCCGGCGCCAGGGGATTTGGCGCGCGCTGGCAGCGCATCAGGAACGGGCTGACGCCGGGCGAGTGGCGACGCCTGGGCGCCATGGCGGCGGTGATCGTGGGACTGCATGCGCTCGGGTTCTCGATCCTGATCGGGGTCGTCGCGCCGGCGCACTACGCGCTCGGGGCGTCCGGCACGTTCGCGATCGGCACCGGGATCACCGCCTACACGCTCGGGCTCCGCCACGCCTTCGATGCGGACCACATCGCGGCGATCGACAACACAACGCGCAAGCTCATGAGCGAGGGCAAGCGTCCGTTGAGCGTCGGGTTCTTCTTCTCGCTGGGCCACTCGACGATCGTGTTCATGCTCACGTTCCTGCTGTCGATCGGCGTCAAAGCGCTCGATGGGCCGGTGCGCAACGATCAGTCGACGCTGCACAACGCGACGAACGTGATCGGGACCACCGTCTCAGGCACCTTCCTCTGCATCATCGCGGCGCTGAACATCGTGATCCTCGTCAGCATCCTCCGGATCTTCCGCGAAATGCGCCGCGGCAACTACGACGAGGCGGAGCTGGAGGAGCAGCTGAACGCGCGCGGCTTCATGAACCGCTTCTTCGGGCGCTTCACGAAGACCGTGAAGCATCCCTGGCAGATGTATCCGATCGGGGTGCTGTTCGGGCTGGGCTTCGACACAGCAACCGAGGTCGCGTTGCTGGTCCTCGCGGCCGGTGCCGGAGCAGCCGGGCTGCCTTGGTACGCGATCCTCTGTCTGCCCGTGTTGTTCGCTGCGGGCATGTCGCTGCTCGACACGATCGACGGCTCATTCATGAACTTCGCGTACGGCTGGGCGTTCTCCAGGCCGGTCCGCAAGGTCTATTACAACATCACGATCACCGGGCTCTCCATCGCCGTGGCGCTCTTCATAGGCTCGATCGAGCTGTTCGGGCTGGTCTCGGAAAAACTCGGTCTGCACGGCGCCGTCTGGGACTACGTGCAGAACTTCAACATCAACCGTGCAGGATTCATCATCGTCGGGATGTTCCTCGGGACATGGGTTATCGCCCTCGCGGTGTGGCGCTTCGCTCACATAGAAGAGAAGTGGGCCGTCGGCATGGAGGCCGCAGCTGCGCACAAGGGCGTCGTCGCACTCGAGGGCATCCGAGAGCCATGATCGCGCGGGGTGTGCTCAGGAGGATGAGCTGTCGGGGTCGGCGCCCGGTGCGGCCGCGGCCCCGGGGCTACGGTCGGGCTAGGTAGCTGTGGCCTGCGCGGACCAGGACGGCCCGGTGCCTGTGGCTGTCGCGCACGCGGACCTCGCCGCGGAGGACGCGAGTGAGCGTACCCGCGCAGCTGTCCTCGGTCTCCCACTCGGTCCCGAGGACCGTGGTCGCGCTGTAGCTCCCGTAGGCGACATAGCGGCCGTGGTTGTCCTTGGCCCAGAGCCTTCGCACCTTGGCGTGCCCGCCATGCGACGAGCTCGCCGCGGCGCGCGCAACCCTGGCGCAGGGGAGCGGTGCGCCCTTCATGACGATGCCGGTGAGGCCCCCATCGCGCCCTGACTGGACGATCTGGAAGACGCCTCCCCAGAACGTCGCCGACTGGGTCCTTCCGTGTCGCCCGAGCGCGGTCACGATCACGACGACACCGCGCGAGGCATCGATGACGCTCCCGACCGGGACCGTCTCGTCGGCCGTGAGGCGCGCGAAGACCCCCGAGGACGGGAGCTTCACGAGGGTCTCGCCCGAGACCGGCTTGGCACCGGCGAGGCTCCCGAGCACCGGCGTGACCGGGGACGGGCCGCCGTCCGGCTCACGGCCGACCGTGAGCGTGACCGCTGCGCTCGTCACCGCACCGAGCGGGTTCGTGCACACAGCCCGGTACTGGTTGGAGTTCTCAGACGGCGTGCTCGGCGACACCTTGAGCGTCGCGGAGGTCTGTCCCTGAAGGTTCGTGAAGTGTCCGCCCCGATCCCTTGAGAGCTGCCACTGCACGCTCGGTTCGGGGCTGCCCGTGCATGCGACCGTGAAGGACGCCGCCGCGGGCGCGATCACGCGCTCGCTCGAGGGCGCAGAGGTGATCAGCGGGGCCGTGTTGAGGCTCAGCCTCGCGGCGCTGCTGGTCTGTGAGCCTGCGAGGTTCGTGCAGACGGCGCGGTACTCGTTCGCGCTCAAGAAGAGCGTTGTGGGGGAGACCACGAGCGTCGAGGCTATCTGTCCGGGGATTTCGCTCCACGTCAGGCCGCTGTCGCTCGAGAGCTGCCACTGCACGCTCGGCGCAGGGCTTCCGGAGCAGGCGACCGTGAAGGAGGCTTCGGCCGGGGGGGTCACCGAGCTGTCCGTGGGCTCGCTTGTCACATGTGGGGCGGCGTTCACCGTCAGGGTGTGGGTCGCCTTCGCGCTCGCCGAACCGTTGCGGCTCACCGTTTGGCCGGTGAAGACCTGGCCGGTGGATGTGCCGGCCGAGTCGGTCTCTGTCAGCGTGACGGTGTAAGCGCCCGCAGCGGTGTAGCTGTGGGTGGTCGTCGGCGCGGCCGTGTCGGCGCTTTCGCCGTCGCCGAAGCTCCAGTGGTAGTCGGCGATCGTGCCGTAGGCGACAGACGAGGCCGCTGCGCTGAAGGTGGAGGGCGAGCCCGCCGGAGCGGCGGTCGCCGTGAAGAATGCGAGCGGAGCCTCGTCCGGGGTGATCGCGATGCCCGTGGGCTTTTCGAAGGTGGCGATCGGCGCGCCCGGGGCGCTGCCGGCGGTGTCGATCGGCGTGATGTCATGCGAGGCGAAGCCGACGGCGTACGCGGTCCCCCCGTCGGGTGTGAGCGCGATCCCCCACGAGCCTCCCCCGACCGCGATTGGAGCGCCGGGTGAGCCCGTGGCGATGTCGATCGGGGTGACCGCGCCGGCTGCGTAGTCGGTGACGTACGCCGTCTTGCCGTCGGGGGAGATCGTAATCCCTCGCGGCCCTTCGCCGACCGCGATGGGCGCGCCGGCGGTGTTGGTCGCGGTGTCGATCGGGGTGACGGTGTTCGCCGTGAAGTTGGTGACGTACGCGGTCTTGCCGTCGGGGGTGATCGCAATCGCGGTCGGGCTACCTTCGACGGCGATCGGCGTGCCGGCGGTGTTGGTCGCGGTGTGGATCGGGGTCACGGTGTTGGTTTCGCCGTCGACCACATAGGCGGTCTTGCCGTCCGGGGTGATCGCGATCGCGATCGGGATTTTGCCGGCCGCGATCGGAGCGCCCGCCGTGTTGGTGGCGATTTCGATCGGGGTGAGCGTGCCGGACACGGAGTTGGCGACGTAGGCGGTCTTGCCGTCGGGGGTGATCGCGATCGCCGCGGGGGATTTCCCGACCGTGATCGGTGCGCCCGGGTTGTTGGTCGCGGTTTCGATCGGCGTCACGCTGTTCGACCCCTTGTTCACCACGTATGCGGTGCTCCCGTCGGGGGTGATTGCGATCGCCTGCGGTTCTTTGCCCACGGCGATCACGCTCCCGCCGCCCGCGGTGGCGGTGTCGAACGTGACGACCGTGCCCGTCCCCGCGTTGGCCACGTAGGCGGTGTACGGGATGGCGGCTCCGGCTGGGCCGGCGCCCGCGAGCAGGCACGCGACCGCGCAGGTTGCCGGCAGCGCCCAGCCGAGCGCTCGACCGCGCAGAGAGACACCGACCGCTACATCGTTCCGGCGCGCGACGGCGAGCGTGGCCTCAGGCACACCGCCGTCCGCAATCCTCTTCTCGGCAGCCGTGACAGTGCTCATGGGGGCATCATCGGCCTTTGTGGCGCCTGTCTTGACCGGTGTGGCCCGCGTGTGGCGCATCCCCCGAGAGGCCCACGGCGGGCTGCCCACGATGACGAGGCGCGCGAGCCGCCATGGCGCGACCACGTGCTCCCGGATTGCGCAGGGCCGCCGAGCTGCATGCCGCTAGCCCGCGCTCGGCGTGCCCTCTTCCCCTGCGGCCTGCTCGGGAAGTCCTCGCCTCGACTTGCGGACTTCGGCGACAGGCAGACGATAATCAGACTCAATACTATGTTAGTGTCGCCGCGTTCCCGACCGAGGGGCCGATCGCCCGCTCGACGCCATCCGATCGAGGTTTGTCAATGAGGCCCGTCACGCGAAACTCCTCGTCCCGTCTCAGCGTCCTGGCCGCGCCCGGCCTGATGCTGCTGGCCGTGGTGTCGCTCGCAGGATGCGGCGGTGGCTCCTCCTCGGTAGGCGCCGGCTCCTCCGACGGCACGATCTCGGCGGTCGCAGCCGAGAACGAGTACGCCAACGTGCTCGAACAGATCGGCGGCAGGTACGTCAGGGTCACCGCGATCGAGAGCAGCCCGAGCACCGACCCGCACGCCTACGAGGCGAGCCCGAGCACCGCGCAGGCTGTCGCCGGCGCGAAGATGCTGATCGAAAACGGGGCCGGCTACGACACGTTCATGGCGAAGATCGAGTCAGCATCGCCAGACCCATCGCGCAAGGTGATCAATGTGCAGAAGCTGCTCGGCCTGCCGGAATCCACCTCGAACCCGCACCTTTGGTACAAGCCGGCCACGATGCCGCTCCTAGCCACGGCGATCGTCAGTGACATCTCCTCGCTTCAACCCGAGCATGCGGCCTATTTCCGAGCCCACGCGAGGGCGTTCGAAGCATCGCTGCGGCCATGGCTGAAGGCGCTGGCGGTATTCGCCAGCCGCTACCCCCGCGCGACGGTAGCCACCACCGAGCCGGTCGCCGACTACATGCTCGAAGCGGCCGGGATGAAGAACCTGACGCCGTTCAGCATGCAGGCGGACGTGATGAACGGCACCGACCCGGCACCGCAGGCCGTGAGCCTCCAGGACAGCCTGCTCTCGGGGCACAAGGTCAAGGTGCTCGTCCACAACCGGCAGGTGAGCAGCCCGATCACCGAAGCATTCGTGGCCGAAGCCAAGCGCCAGGGGATCCCCGTGGTGGGGGTGTACGAGACGATGCCGACTCCCGGCTATGACTACCAGTCGTGGATGCGGGCCGAGGTCGAGGCCCTGGAAAGGGCGCTCGCCGAACACGTCTCGACAGAGACGCTGTGAGCTCTCCGGACGCCGCGGCGAGCGAGCCCATCCTCGCGGTCGAGGGCGTGGAGGTGCGGCTGTCCGGCCGCACGATCCTCGATCACGTGAGCTTCAGCATCGCCCCCGGCGAGTTCACCGGACTGATCGGCGCAAACGGGTCGGGCAAGACGACGCTGTTCCGGGTGATCCTCGGACTGCAGCCTGCGATCTCGGGAGAAGTCCTGATCGCCGGACGGCCCCGCGTCCGACGCGGCCAGCGGATCGGGTTCGTGCCACAGAAGTTCCTTCTCGACCCCGATCTTCCACTGCGCGCGCGCGACCTCGTGGGACTCGGCCTGGACGCGCACCGCCTCGGGGTTCCCCGCCCGTCCCGCTCGCGACGCGCACTGGTCGATGAGATGCTCGACGCGGTCGACGCTCGGCGATTTGCGGACACCCGTGTCGGGAGGCTCTCCGGAGGTGAGCAACAACGGGTTCTGATCGCGCATGCCCTGATCGCCCGTCCGCGTCTGCTGCTCCTTGACGAGCCGCTCGCGAACCTCGACCTGCGCAGCGCGCACGAGGTCGTCGCGCTGCTGGCGCGGGTCGCCCGGGAGCAGGAGATCGCGGTGCTGATCTCAGCGCACGAGATCAACCCGCTGCTCGGCGTGATGGACCGGATCGTCTACCTCGCGGAAGGGCGTGCCGCGAGCGGAACGACCGACGAGGTGGTCCGCGCAGAGGTCCTGAGCAACCTCTACGGCCACCACGTGGACGTCCTGAACATCCACGGCCGCGTGCTGATCATCGCGGGCGCCGGCGAGGACACGGACCTCGCAGGGCACGAGGTCGCCTTCCCGAAGGCCGACGGGAAGACCGAGATCGCGCCATGAGCCACCTGCTCACAGCGATCTTCGCGCCCGGGTTCTTCCAGAACGAAGAGGTTCACATCGCGCTTGCCATCGGAGCGATCACCGCGGTCGTCACGGGGGTCGTGGGCGTGTTCACGGTCATGCGCGGGCAGTCCTTCGCGGGCGAGGCGTTCGGTGATATCGGGACCACCGGAGGGTCGGGAGCGTTCCTCGTCGGCGTCCGACCGCTGTTGGGTTTCGTGGTTGGCAACCTGCTCGCATCCGGTGCCATGGAGACGATCGGGATACAGCGCGCCCGCGGACGGGACCTTGCGACGGGGATCGTGCTCGGTGCATCGATCGGACTGGCCGCGCTGTTCCTCTACCTGGCCACAACCGAGCACGCCACCACCGGCGCGACCGTCATGATCCTGTTCGGCTCGGTGTTCGCGATCGCAAGCTCGACCGTCCCGCTCATCCTGCTCCTCAGCGTCGTCGTGCTCGGCTTGATGCTCGCGCTCTACCGTCCGCTGCTGCTCGCAACGGTGAGTCCCGAGATGGCAGCCGCACGCGGAATCCCCGTGCGCCTCGTCGGAGCTCTGTATCTGCTCGCGCTCGCGCTCGCCGCCGCGCTCGCCGCGATCACGATCGGCTCTCTCCTCGGGACCGCGCTGCTGGTCGGCCCCGCCGCAAGCGCCCTGCGTCTGACCAAGCGTCCGCTGCCCGCGATGCTCACCGCGGCCTGCATAGGGATCGGAGCGATGTGGCTCGGGGCCCTCCTGGCCTATGACAGCTACGAATGGCCGCCCGCCGGGCACGGTTGGCCTGTCAGCTTCTTCGTGGTGACACTCGTCTTCATCGCCTACCTGGCCGCCGGGCTGCCCGAGCGGCGGCACGGTAGCCGTGACGGGATGCCCGACGCGCCGGCTCCGCGGCGCTCCGTCCTCGACACCCGATAGCCATGTTCTCGGGGTTCATGGTCAACGCCTGGGAGGTCGCGAGCATCGTCGCGGTCGTCGCTGGGGTCGTCGGGTTCTTCACCGTCCTGCGCGGCTCGGCGTTCGCGGCACACGCGATCCCCAACGGCTCCTTCGCGGGCGCCGCCGGTGCGAGCCTGATCGGCGTGAGCACGCTCCTCGGGCTCGGCGTGTTCGCACTCGCCGGTGCGCTCGGGATCGGCGTGCTCGGCCGTCGCGGGCGCCACGACGTCGCGACCGCGCTCGCGCTCGTGATGATGCTCGGCCTCGGCGCGCTGTTCCTCAGCTTCAGCGAAGAGTACGCGCCAGCGGTCTACTCACTGCTATTCGGAGAGGTCCTCGGGATCTCGAGCAACGACATCGTCCCCACCGCGCTGCTCGGCCTGGCCTGCATCGTCGCGATCGCACTCATGTACAGGCCACTGATGCTGTCATCGATCCTTCCCGAGGTGGGGGAGGCCCACGGCATCGGACGCTTGCGCATGGAGTTGCTCTTTCTCGCCGTCCTCGCGCTCGCGACCGCCATGACCGTGCCCGTCGTCGGCACGCTGCTCATCTTCAGCCTCATGATCGGCGCACCCGCCGCGGCACGGTCGTTCACTGACAGGCCGCTGCTCGCGATGTTCCTGTCGGTGGCGTTCGCCCTCTTGATCGTATGGGTCGCGATCGCAGCGTCGTATGAAACCGACTACCCCGTCGGGTTCTTCGTCGGCGTCGCCAGCGCGGGCTCCTACGCGACGGGGCGTCTGTGGGCGCGATGGCGAGACCGCAGCAGCATCACCGCTGCGCCGGTGCCTCGCCCGGCCATCCCTGGGCGATGAGAATACGCCCTAGACTCATTCTATGACGGACATCGCCGACGCGCAGCGCTGGATGGATCTGGCGATGCAGCGGCTCGCGGACGCGGGGTACCGCCGTGGCGGCGCACGACGGGAGCTGTTGACCCTGATGGGCGAGCAGCGCTGCGCGCTGACGGCGCTCGAGCTCGAGCAGGCGCTCGCCGACCGCGGTCGTCGTATCTCGCGGGCGAGCATCTACCGGATCCTCGAGGAGCTCGATGAGGTCGGCGTCGTCCAGCGCGTGGACATCGGCGGCGGGATGGCGCGTTTCGAGCCCGCCCGTCGCGGTCGAGGGCACCATCATCATCTCGTGTGCGATCGGTGCGGCCGGCTTGAGCCGTTCTCCGACGAGGGCCTTGAGCGCGCGATCAGGCGCGTATCGGAGCGTGTCCCGCTCGAGGTCTCAGAGCACGAGGTCGTGCTGCACGGCTCCTGCGAGACCTGCGCCGGCTGAAGCCAGGAGCTCGGGTCAGCCGCTGATATATGTGCCGCTCGCCCATACGCATGGGCGAGCGGCATGACAAGAGCTCCAGCCCCCGGTACGGTGCTGTGCCGTGAGCGCGGTCGAGCAGCCCGAGGAGTCCATCGACGTGGCGATCGTCGGCTACGGCCCGGTGGGCCAGGCGCTCGCCGTCTGGCTGGGCCAGGCAGGACATCGCGTGGCCTGCTTCGAGCGCTTCGGGGAGATCTACCGGCTGCCGCGAGCGGTCCACCTCGATCACGAGGTAATGCGGCTGCTCGACCGCCTGGGAGTCGCGCGCACGCTCGAGCCGCAGATGGTGTCCTTCGAGGAGTACCGCTGGTTCGGCGCCGACGGCGAGGAGCTCATGACGCTGCGGCCTGAGAGTCCTTCGGTCTCGGGGTGGGATCCGGATTACCTGTTCTTCCAGCCGCTGCTCGAGGAGACGCTCGACGCGCGCGCACGATCATTCCCGCGTGTGAGCGTCGAGCGCGGCTGGGCGGCCGAGGAGCTCGAGCAGGACGCAGACGGGGTGACGCTCTCGCTTCGCAGGGTCGATGAGCCGCACGAGGGTGTGCTTGAGCCGACCGCCGAGCTGCGCTCGGTGCGGGCGCGCTGGGTGCTCGGCGCCGACGGCGCGAACTCCGTCGTGCGCGACACGCTCGGGATCCCGCGCCGGGACCTCGGCTTCCAGGAGAGGTGGCTGGTCGTCGACCTCGCGCCCGAGGATCCGGACGCGCTCAATCTGCCCGATGCGTGCCAATGGTGCGATCCGCGACGCCCCACCACACAGGTGCACAGCGGAATAGGTCACCGGCGCTGGGAGTTCATGCTGCTCGACGGCGAGCGTCCCGAGGATTTCGACGAAGCTCGCTCGTGGGAGCTGCTCGCGCCGTGGGTCACGCCCGCGAACGCCAAGCTGCTGCGCTACGCGGTCTACGAGTTCCGCTCGATGGTCGCCGAGCGCATGCGTGAGGGCCGCTGCCTGATCGCTGGGGACGCCGCGCACCTCACGCCCCCGTTCCTAGGGCAGGGACTGTGCGCGGGACTTCGAGATGCTGCGAACGTCGCGTGGAAGCTGGACCTCGTGCTGCGCGGGCTCGCCGGAGAGTCCCTGCTCGACACTGTGACCGGTGAGCGCCAGGCCCAGAACGACTGGATCATCGCCTTCGCCGTCCAGCTCGGACGGGTGCTGTGCGAGCTGGACCCAGGCAAGGCCGCCGAGCGCGACCGGACGATCCGAGCGGCCGGTCCGCCGCCTGCAGTCGGCCTGCCGCCGCTCGCGGGAGACGCGCTGCGCGCCGGGGACCCGCTCGCCGGGCGCCTCGGCCTGCAGACCCGCCTGGTCGTGGATGGCCGCTCGGCGCTGCTCGATGACCATGCCGGCCACGGCTTCATGCTGCTGACGCGCGCCGGCGAGGGGCCGGCCCGCCTCGACGACGCCCACCGTGCCGTCCTCGAGGCGCTCGACGTGAGCATCGTGCGGCTCGACGAAGCCGAGGACGCGGACGGGCGCACGCGTTCGTGGCTCGAGGAGAACGGCGTCGACTCGGTGCTCGTACGCCCGGATCTCTACGTGTTCGGCAGCGCCTCCTCGGCCGGGGAGCTTCCGTCGCTGATCGACGACGTGCGCGACCGGCTGCACCTGTTCTCGCCCGCGGGAGCCTGACCCCACGGCGTCTGCAGGGGCCTCGTGAGGCGGCCACGATTTGCCGAGGCCCAGAGCCCATATGCACGCGGCGGTCCGACTTGATCTCGGCCACGGAGAGGCTCGGCCTGCGCGGCCTCATCGCGCTGCGCTCGGTCGGGCAGTGCAGCAGGGTGAGGCTCGAAACGCGCCGAGAAGCCCTCTTGATGCGCCTCGCAAACACCTCGCTAATATTCTCCGCGACCTCGTGCGCGGCGCGCACGCAAGCAAACTGCAAACTCTGGAGGAAGGGAATCTGATGAGGCGATCGCTGTCTGTCTTTGTCGGTGTCGGGCTGCTTGTGGTGGGAGCACTGGGGATCGGCGCAGCGGGCGCCTCGGCCGCGGGCGCGTGCACCGGCGCCGTTGCCGCGATAACGATCACGGGCAACCTCGAAGCCGGCGCCGGCTGCGTCTTGAACGGGACCAAGGTGACCGGGAACGTCACCGTCAACCCCGGTGGCAGCCTCGTGCTCAACGGCGCGACCGTGATCGGAAACGTCCGGAGCACCGGCGCATCGAGCATCACACTCGAACAAGGCTCCTCGATCCATGGCAACCTCGAGGTCAAGGGCGCGACGAACGTGACGATCGAAGGTGGCTCGTCGGTTGCGGGCAACGTGCAGGTGACCGGTGCGGGCAATGTCACGATCGAGGGCGGCTCCTCGGTCGGCGGCAACGTGCAGATCAGCGGCGCAAGCACCGTCACGATCGAAGGTGGTTCCTCGGTCGGCGGCAACGTGCAGATCGACGGAGCCCTCGGCAATGTGGATGTGGCGTACTCCACGGTCAAGGGCAACATCCAGGTCCAGAACGGCGCCGCGTGCCTGGCGATCAGGGGCGACAAGGTCGGTGGGAACCTGCAGGTGCGGAACAACAGCCCCAGCGTCACCTGCACGGGCGGCATCGTGGTCGAGGAAGACACCGTGCGCGGCAACGTGCAGGTTCAGAACAGCGTCGCGGCGACCACGTGCTCGGAATCGTGCGAACTCGTGCTCGCCAACAACAACGGCTCTGCCCTGGTGCAGGCCTTTGGACCCGAACAGGGAACGCTGTTCGCGGCGGTGGTCAACAACGGAGCGCTCAACTGCCCCGGCCAGACCACCAGCGATCCGAACACCTACCAGTTCTACACGACCCCGCCGAACGCGAGCTTCAGCGAGACCGTGACGCTCACCTACCCCGCACCCCCTGGCGTGCTCGCCTCCAGCCAGCAGGTGTGCTTCCAGGCGCCCTACCCGTTCACCACCCTCGCAGGCACGCCGCTGCGACAGGGCAACGCGAACGGCGCCACCGTGTACACGGGACTGCTGCCGGATTGCACCGAGGGCTCGCAAGGGCCCTGCGTGGAGTTCCGCGGGTACCTCGACAACGAGGGCACGGGTGCGAACGAAATCGAGGTCGTCGTGTTCGTTCCCGCGCCCGGGGGCGAGGGGTCCTTCGGCGACCCGCTGATGCACTGAGGCTCGCTCAGCCGCTCGTCCCCGTGGCGAGCGGCTGAGCCCCCGGGGCCACACGCGAAGCGGTGGCGACCCGTGGCAGTGCAACCACGCCGAGGCGTGACAGGATCACATCGCGCTCGCGGAGCCCCTCCGCATCCAGCGAGCCCGTCGGCGCGAGCGCGTCGAGCGCGAGCGCGAGCTCGAACTCCTCGCCGCGCTCCCGCGCCTGCGTGACGGCGAGCTCGAGTTCGCGTGCCGCCGCTTCGCTCCTGCCCATACGCGTGAGTGCGATACCGCGCACCCGCTGTAGCAGAGGGGCATAGCCGCTCTTCTGCGCAAGCTGCTGCGCGGCGAGCTCGAGCGCACGCTCGGGGTCACCGCCCAGCGCCTCCGCCTCGGCGATCAGTGCGCTCGCGAACTCCGTGTAGAAGTCGACCCCGAAGCGCTGCATGTCGGCGATCGCCTCGTTCAGCAGCTCGAGCCCCTCACCTGTGCGTCCGTCGCGTGCGGCCAGCCGCCCCAGCAGCATCGTCGCGAAGGCGACGCCGAGGCGGTGGCCCGTGGCGCTCCACACGCGACGCGCGCGGCGCAGGTGGGCAGCCGCGTCCTCGGTGTGGCCCTGGTCGGCGAGGATCTCTCCGACGTTGCCATCGGTGTACGCGAGGTCGGCGGCGTGACCGGCGCGCTCGCCGCAGTCGCCCGCTTGGCGATAGAGCTCGATCGCCTCCTCCCAGCGCCCGCGTTTGTAGGCGAGGCCGCCCAGGTTGTTGAGGATCCTGCCCTCCTCCTCGGGGTCTCCGAGCTCGCGATAGATCTCGAGCGCGCGCGCCGAATACCCAACCTCCTCGAAGCGGCCCATCTCGAACAGCGCCCAATCCAGCGTGTAGGACGCGCGCGCCTGCGCGCGAAGCTCTCCGGCGGCCTCGCCCTCTGCGAGGGCTTCTCGGCACAGTCGCTCGGCGTCTCGGTAGCGGCCCTGATGCTGACGGATCGAGCCGAGCTCGGCGATCAGCCGGGCGCGCCAGCGCCTGGCCTCGCGACCCGCGAGACCGTCGAGCGCGCGCAGGCCGCGACGCGTGCGGCGCACGGCGCGCGAGAGCTCGTTGCGCTGGGCGATCTGTCCACGCAGGAAGCAGATACGCGCCTGCGCGATCGGGTCTCCCGCGAAGAGCCTCCGCGCCGAGCTGAGCGCGCCTTCGGCGGCTGGGATCTCGCCGACCGACACCAGCGCCACCGCCAGCGCCTCCCAGACGCTCGCGAGCTCCGTCGGCGCCGTCGCCGCGCCGCGACGGGCCTCGATCGCGCGACGGTACAGACGCACGGCGTCGGCGACCGCAAAGCGCGCAGCCGCATGCTCGGCCCCGGCCAGCGCGAACTTCCAGGCACGCTCCCGATCGCCGGCACGGCTGAAGTGCAGCGAGAGGATCGCCGGGTCTGCGTCCACGTCGGTATCCAGGTCGCGCTCCAGCGCCGCGCCGACGGCCGCATGCAGCGTGCGCCGCAGCGAGAAGGGGAGGCCCGCGTAAGCGGCCTCGCACATGAGCGGGCTCCTGAAGCCGAGATAGCCGTCGGAATCCTGCTGCAGGACACCCGACAGACGCCTCCAAGTGGTTGCGTCGGGCGCCGGCGAGCCGGGCGCGAGCACGTGGCGCAGGCGGGTTGCGCGGAACGTCAACCCGAGCACCGCGGCTCGACGGACCAGATTGCGGTCGCTCGGATCGAGGGCGTCGATCCTCGCACTCGCCGCCGCCTCGATGCTGTCGGGAAGCTCGCTCTCATCCGCGCCCGCCGCCGCCGCAGCCAACAGGTTGAGCAGGAACTCGGGGTTGCCCGCGGCACGCTGCACCGCCAGCGCGATCGTATGCGGCGCCAGCAGTTGCGCCTCCGGTGTCGCCTCCGCGAGCGCGAGCGCGACCTCCGGCGGGAGGGCGCCGAGCTCGACGCGAAGCGTCGGGTCAGGCTCTGCGGGCGAGCTCTGCGGCGCCTCGCGCCGCGTCGTGATGACCAGCCAGGAGGAGTCCGGCAGCTGCCCGGCGAGGCTTCCCAGGAGCGCGGCGGAGGGCTCGTCCATCGCGTCCGCGTGCTCGATCAGCACGAGCGTCGGCCGTGCCAGCCACGGCGCGAGGAACAGGCCGAGCACCTCGTGCAGCTTGCTCACGCGGGCGTCCGCCGCCAGTTCGTCCACGCGGCGGGTGCTCGGCGAATCTGCACCCAGAGCGATCGCGAGCAGCGGAAGCCAGGGCTCGAGCTCCGGCTGCGAGGACTTCACGTGCGCGCGCAGCCGCTCGAGCACGAGCTCGTCGGGGTCGTCCCAGCCCAGGTCGAGAAGCTGCCGCAGCAGCTCGCGCCACGCGATGTACGGGATCGCCTGCGTGTAGCTCTCGCACGCGGTGTGGATCGTGAGCATCTCATCGGCGCGCTCGCGCGCCTCGCTGAGCAGCCGCGACTTCCCGGTGCCGCGCTCGCCGACGAGCTCCAGGAGCGCACCGTCGCCCTCGATCGCGGCGGCCATCGAGCGCTCGAGGAGCGCCAGCTCCCGCGCGCGCCCAACCAGCGGCCGGTCCTCGACCGGTGCATCCGAGAGCGAGGTCCGCAGCGCCGCGCCGACGGCGAACGCCGTGACCGGCCTGCTCTTGCCCTTGACCGCGAACGGGGGCAAGGACGTACGCGTGAAGCGTCCCTGCGTCGGGTCGAGTACCTGCCCGGTCGCGTAGACCGCTCCCCATGGCGCCTTCGCTGACAGGCGCGCTGCGAGGTTGGTGACGTCGCCCATCGCCACATAGGTGCGGCGATGAGGCGGGCCGACCTCGCCGGTGAACACGTAGCCGCGGTTGACGCCGATACGGACCGGCAGTCGCGTACCGGCTTCGACCACGTGGCGCATCGCGAGCAGCATGCGCTCCTCCTCGTCACCTGTCGCGCGCGGCGCGCCCGCGCTGAAGAGCAGCTTGCCGCCGTCGGAGGCGATGTCCGAGCCGAGCAGGCAGATCTCGTAGCGGTCGGCAGCCTCCTGCGCTGCGCGCACGACCTCCTCAACGGCCTCCGCGGCGACGTCCGCGCCGGAGCCTTCGATCAGCCCGTCGAGCTCGCCGAACTGCAGGAACGAGACCGTCGCGGTGCGATGCTCGGGCTGGGCCGGTGCCGCCGTCAGATGCTTTCGCAGCGCCGTCGACAGGCACATGGCGACCGTCGCGTCGGGCGGCCGCTCGCCCGTCTCGCGAAGCGTCCACGGTGGCACGACCGGCGTCGCCGCCAACCGGATGCCCGGTCCACTGCGTGCCCCGAGGGACCTGCGGGGCAACGCCGCGGCGGTCTGCTCGCTGAGGAGGATCTGTCCCGCGGTGGCGTGGGCCTCGAGCGCGACGACGGTGCTCATCGACGGTCCCGCGATCAGGTACTCGCGATGGGATCCGCCCACGAGGAACATCTCGAACTCTCCACTGTGGACGCCCACGGACATGCGCAGCACGACGCTGCTCGTCCCTGCGCGTACACGCCCGACCCTTCGAAGCGTGCTCCGCATGGCAGCCGCCGAGGCGCACCCCCTGATTGCGTGCTGCTCACCGTCGAACCACAACAGCAGCGCGTCGCCGCCGAACTTCAGCAGTGAGCCGCCGTTCGCGTACGCCTCTGTGAGCAGTGCCGAGAAGCACGCGTTGATCGTCCCGACGATGTGCTCCGCGCCCTCGCGTCCGCTGCGCGAGAGGCGCTCGGAGAGCTTCGTGAAGCCCGAGATGTCGACGAACACGATCGTGCCGTTCTCGGTCAGCACGGGCTTCTCCGGCGCGCTCACCAGGCGCTGCAGCAGCACGCGGGGCACGTAGCAGTCAAATCGCCCGGTGTTCGCGCCGTCGGGCCGGCGCTCGACTCCCCGCAGGAGTTCTTCCACGCCCGCCGAGGTTGGCGTACGCTCGTGCGCTGCGGTCATGGCAGGATCGCTCACGCCCGCCGCCTCTCGACTGCCTGCTTGGTCCTCAGGGGCGCTCCCATGCGCCAATCATCCACCGTCACGCCTACTCCCGCGGCGCCCCACGTGCATGCGGTTGCGGGCCTGCGCAGGAGAGCGCCGGGCGCCGGCGCGGGTCAGCTCAGCATCAGCGCGCCCGAGCCCTGCCGCTGACGCTCGTCGAGGTCGGGCCGCCGCTGCTCAAGTTGGGTGGCGCTCGCGGCCCACGTGCGCGCCATCGGGCGCTCCGCCTGGCGCAGCGCGCGCGCGACATCCTCGGCCACTGCCGCGGAGAAGCGCCGCGCGGGCGCGCTGGGGTCTCGCAGCATCGCGCGCACGCGCTCCCCGGGCAGCTCGACCATCACGACTCGCTCGCGCGTGTGCGCGACGACCGGGCTCGACCCACCGTCGAGGACGCCCACATGCCCGACGAAGCGCCCCGGTCCCGCGAGCCGCACGCGCTGCGCGGCGGCGCCTTTGCGCACCGAGACGTCGAGAGCGCCGCGCAGGACCAAGAGCAGGTCTCGCGGCGTGCTGTCGGGTTCGACCGCATAGGCACCGCGCTCGAGTTCGACGGGCTTCGCGCCCCCGAGGGCTGCGGCGATCTGCTCGTCGTCGTGGAAGTCTCGGAAGCAGAGCAGGCCCCTGACGTACTCGGCTGAGGCGAGCTCGCGAGCTGCCGCGACGGTGGGCGCGCGCATGGCGACCTCCTCGCCGGCGGTGGCGTCTGATACGAGATCAGCTGCGATCGCCTCGTAGCGGTCGCGCAGTCGCTTCACGGCGAGTTCTGTCAGGCGCGCCATCAGCTCGACAGAGCCCGGGGTGCCATCGAGGCGCAGCATCTGGAAGCCAGACCTGTAGAGCACCCATCCGGACGTCGGCTCGCAAGCGACGGCCGTGGCGGTGCGTGTCCCACCGACCAGGAGCGATATCTCGCCCAGCAGTCCGTCGGCCTCCGTGCGCGCGAGCGCCTTGCTCTTGCCGCCGGTCAGCTCGGCACGGATCTCAAGAGAGCCGCTCTCGACGACGTACATGCAGCTCGCGTCATCGCCCTGGCCAAACAGGCGCTCGCCCGCAGCGACCTCGAACCTCGCCATGAAGTGCTCGAGCCGCTCGAGGTCCGCCGCGGGAATGCCTGCGAACAGCGGCACAGCTGACAGCGCCCCCCAACCCTCGCCGGCTTTTCTCGCCCCTGCGCTCACGCCAGCTCGCGCGTCTCGATCGTGAGGCCCCCGCCCGCGGACGGGGTGAGCATCAGCATCGAGTACTCCGGCGCCTCGAGCCAGCCCGCGGTGTGCTTGGTCAACGGCTCGCTGGCGACCACCGCCGAGGTCGGTGGCCCGTCGGCCATGCCGAAGCTCCCGTCATCGCGGCGACCGAAGTGTCCACCGACCGTGTACCAGAGCGAGGTGAAGTCGTGCTCGCGCTCGCCCGCGAAGAAGGAGTCGTCTTCGGGGTACCAGCCGTAGTCGTAGGCGTAGCGCGTCGCGAGCATCCAGGTGCCATCGGTGAGCACGAGATTGACCGGCGACTGGGTGGCGATGCCGCGCCGTGTGCGCAGCTCGCGCAGGATCTCCAGTGAGCGCACGACGGCGAGCGCGGCCTGCTCGGCCTCTACCGGGGCGAAGGGGTCCTCGAGCTGCGACAGGACGAGCGCGTACACCCACTCGGTGTCGGTGGTGCCCTCGATCAGCGCTGCGAGCCGCGGGTCCAGATGCGCGAGCAGGTCGTAGCGGATGCGCGAGAAGTCGTACAGATCGCCGTTCTGGGCGAGCGCGAAGCTGGCCCCGTCGAACACGAAGGGATGGACGTTGTGCAATCCCACGCTCTGACGGCTGTCGTAGATGACGCCACGCACGTGGGCGACCAGCGCCCCTGCTCGGACCTTCCCCGCGAGCGCGCGCAGGTTGCGGTCGAAGTTGGGGATCGTCGGCACGCGATAGGTGAGCGGTCGTCGGGGGTCGGGGGATGCGCGGTCCCACGCCGCGAGGCCGAACCCCCCGAGATTTAGAAGCGTCATCAGCTCGCTGTCGACCGCCTGGCGCACCAGCGCTCCGTCCGGCTCGAACAGCAGGTCCTCGATCAGCACGGGCTCGCCGAGGTAGGCGGCGAACCTACACACGCCGATGGCTCCCGCGTGTGGTCGCAGGCATGCAGGGCGCGAGGCCAACGGCCGTCGCGATGGACGGCAGCTGTGCGATCGAGAGCGTCACGCTTCGATTCTCCGCGAACATGCCCTCGGAGACCTTCGACCGCTGGAGAAAGGGCGCGGCGCGGCGCTCGACAGCTGTCGAGGGCGTTTGCGCCCTTGCGCCTACAATGCACTCCCCTCGGGGGACTGGTGTATCGGTAACACGGTGGTCTCCAAAACCGCAACGCGAGGTTCGACTCCTCGGTCCCCCGCTTGGCCGCCTGGCTGTAGGACGCCGGAACACCGGCCACGGCGCCGAACTATGGCACCCGCTGGTCGCTCTCATGCCGCCCCGCCGGGAGCCCTCGAGAGCCGCCTGAGAACTCGGCTCTAGCACGCGTGCGGGCGCGCCTAGCCTTCCTTGGCGCACCCCTGCAGTCCGGCGCTCCGCGCATTCGCGATGTTCCTCTGGGTCAAGCTGTTCCCTTCCGCGACGATCGCCCGCACCTGCGCTTTCTCGCCCCGACGGGCCGCTGCGGCTGCGCGTTCGAGCAGGCGGACGCCCTCCTCAAGCCCGGCAAGGTACCTCGCGTATGCGCCGGCCTTGCCGCTCGGGGGGTGCAGCGCGCTCAGCTTGGCAACCTCGCTCCTGGCGACACTCCTCGCGCTCTGGAAGAACACCACGAGCTGCGCCTCGTCGCGGGGCTGCCTGATGGAGCCGCCGATCTTCGCTGTCGCGGCACAGACCCTGCCGGCTTCAGCCACGAAGTCGGCTCGCGTGCCCGCGGCGCCTCTCCTGCCGGCGCTCGCACTGCCGCACCCCGTGAGGATGAGGCCCGAGACGCAGGCCGCGCACGAGAGGAGCCGAGCGATGCTCAGGTGGCGAGAGGCCATCGGCAGGCGTGACGCTACCGGCAGCCGGAGAATGCCGCGCCGACCGGTTGGCGAGCCGGTCCGGTAATCGACTCCGCAGCGCGCATGCGCTTGCTCTCGTGCTCCGGGAACGCGGCAGCGGAGCGCCGCAGCGGGAGCTTCGACCGCGCGGCCCTACGCTCGCGTCTGAGCCCGTCGGGCGGCGCCGATCGCTTGCCGGGAGCGTGTGCGATCTGATACCTTGCTGCCTGGCGTCATCGGTGGCCGGCTCTGGATGGGCGGGCATACGCTGAGAGCACCGGCGACAGACGGCTCAGGGGGTCAAGCCAGGGAGCGTAAGGTACAGGCACCGGTCGGGCCACAGGCCAGGGTCGGCGCGGTTCGGGGGTGGGAGGCGCGTTGTCTGCGTCCTATGGAGCATGCCCACCCTGCGCGGTGGCTGCGAGCAATTCGCCCCGCTGTACCGGACCTACCGAACCCAAGGAACAGGGAGGGGCATCATGCATCGCAGGTCGTTCTTGCCGGCGCTCGCACTGGGTGTGCTAGCCGTGCTGGCTGTGTCGGGAATCGTCTCATCCGTCTCGCTCGCGAGCCCGCCGGTCGGGTGTGTGACCAATGCCCGCACCCGTATCAACTACGTGACGCTCGCAGACGCCGTGCGAGCCGCCAGAGCGGGTGACGTCCTGAAGGTCAGCGGGGTTTGCGTCGGCGACACGGCCGTCGATAAGACGCTCACGATCGAAGGCGTCAGCCACGAATTCGCGCCCCCGACGGGCAACGTGCTCGACGGCGCCAACAATCTCGCGGAACCAGGTTCGGTGCTGACGATCGAACCGGGGGTGACGGTCACGCTCAGCCACCTCGTGATAACGAGCGGCTTCACGACGGAATCGTGCGGCGGCGGCATCTTCAACAGGGGCCTACTGACGCTCAAGTACGTCAACGTGACGAGAAACCACTCAAGCGAGCAGGGCGGCGGGATCTGCAACCTCGCGGGCTCGGTGATGCTGGCCAATTCCTCGGTCAATGAAAACGATGCGGCGACCGACGGCGGCGGGATCTACAACAGCCGCGGTCACATCATCCTGAGCACCTCGCCCGTCACGGCCAACTTCGTCGAATCCGACGGCGGCGGGATCTACACCGAATACGGCTCGGCGCTCCTCACCCAGTCCCCGGTCAGTCGCAACAGGTCCACGGCCGGCGGCGGCGGCATATATGCCCAGTTCGGGCTCGTGTCGCTGAGCGGCTCGCCCGTCAGCAGGAACCGCTCGATTGAATCCGTGGGCGGCGGGATCTTCATCGAGGAAGTAGGCATCGTCCTCTCCGCCTCGCCGCTGCAGGGAAACGAAGCCAGCGGTGATGGCGGGGGGCTCTACAGCGAGAACGGCTCGGCGACCATCACCAACTCCGCGGTGACGGGCAACACGGCCTCCACCGGCGGCGGCATCTTCGCCGAGTCCTCGACCGGCGCGATCGCGCTCTCGACCTCGCCCGTGAGGTCCAACGTCGCGACGAGCAGCGAGGGTGGAGGCATCTACGCACTGCAGAGCCCGCTTACGCTGCTCAATTCGGAAGTGTCTGAAAACACCTCCAAGGAATCCCAGGGCGGAGGCATCTACTTCCTCGGCGGGGGCGCGCTCGCGCTGCACTACTCGCCCGTCACCCGCAACCGCGCGGCCAAGGCCGGCGGCGGCATCTTCGCGGAGAACGCGACCCTGAAGCTCCAGGTCTCGGCGATCAGCGCCAACGAATCCTGGCACGAAGAAGGTGGTGGCCTCTTCAGCGACGGCGGATCATCCACGCTAATGGACTCGCCCGTGACCGCCAACCGGGCGCAGGGCAGCGGCGGCGGCATCTTCAGCGAGGCCGGCGCGACCACGCTCGTCGGGTCGCTGATCAAGGGCAACACCACACGCGGGAGCGGCGGCGGAATCTTCAACGAAACCGGCTCTTACTCGCTGTCGAGCTCCGCGGTGACGGAAAACACGGCGAGCGAAGAGGGCGGTGGCATCTACAACAACGGAGCGCTGTTCACGCTGATCAGCTCTCGCGTCACGGGCAACAAGGCGGTGGACGGTGGTGGTGTCTACAACACGAGCAACCAGGCCGAAGAAGGCTTCCTCGCGCTGAAGTACTCGGCGGTCGAAGGCAACCGCGCAACCAGCAGGGGTGGCGGGATCTTCATCAACGAGGGCACGGTTGCGGCGACCTCGTCGAACGTCGCCAAGAACTCGGCGCCGAGCGGCGGCGGCGGCGGGGTATTCATAGCCGAAGAAGGCATCCTCACGAACATCGCATCGAGCATCGCGCTCAACAAAGAAGAAAACTGCCAGCCGGTCTCCTGTGTGTAGGTGAGACCGCGCGGCGTGAGCGGCTCGGGTGGGAGGTCTCGCCACGGTGGACCTCCCGCCGTGCGTCCTCAGTGCACGGTGTTCGCGAGACGTGAACGCTCGACTTCGATCGACCCCGAGATCCGGCCGAGCGCCCTTACTTGCGCGTCGTAGGCGCGCACCGCTGCGATCTGGGCGCGTTGCGCGCCGGCGCTCTGGCTGGCTGTAGAGGCGCGGTCGAACGCGAGCAGGATCCGCGCGACGTCTTCGGTGTGCCCGCTCGAGAGTGCGTTCGCGAGTCGCTCGGCGTTCGTGCTCATACCCTGCAGCGCCGCGAGCTGCGCGAGATACCCGGGTCGCGAGACGCGCGGCGGACGCAGGCTGCGCAGCTGCGATTGGATGCGTCCGAGCGAGGCGGCGAAACCGCGGAGCGCCACGGCCTTAGCGCCGTATGCTCTCCTCACTGCGCCGGCTCCGGAGGCATGGCTCGGAGCCAGCGCAGGCACGAGTCGTCTCATCGCCGGCCCGAGCGCGCTCAGCGTGATGGAGACCTGCGGCAGGTAGACGACCATCCCGGCCACTTCACGCGTCAGCTTCAGTTGCGCGTCGGTGAGCTCGAGCAGCAGCGATCGCAGGTGCCCGGCCGCCGCCGGCGGGCTGAGGTCGGCGAGTCGCGCTCGCAGCGAGGCGATCTGCGAGGCGTCCCTGAGCAGCGACTGTTCGCGCTCGCGCTCGACTCTTCTCTTCAACGTCGGGCTCGGAGCCCTCTGTTCGCGGGCGAATTCGCCGCCCGCATGCGTGACGGCGCGTAACGGCGCGCGCAGCGCGGACTCGATTTCATCCACATGTGTGATGTAACCGGCGAGCGCGCCGCGCGGGCCCGAGCTGTGCCCGCAGCCTGCGGCGAGCAGGCCGGCGCCGAGCAGTAGGGCGGTCATGCGGGCGACCACGCGTCCGCTACTTGATCAGCTGCACGAGCGAGACGCTGCCGTCGCGGTGACGGAAGAGCATCTTCACGAGGCCACGTCCCACGGCGAACCAGCATGTCCGCAGGCCGCTCCCAAAGGGATGTCCCGCGTTACTCAGCTGGCTCTGCACCTCGAGCGCCTGAAACGTTCCGGCGGGCACGGTGACAGATCGAACGCCGATCACCTTCGTCGTTCCGGTGACCCCGTACTCCTTGAACGAGCGGGGATTGCCGCTCTTCCACGTGGTTCCGACTGCGGGGTAGGCCGGCAGCAGGGGGTTGAAGCCGTAGACCATCATGTCCACGGGCGTGAGGAAGCTGCGGTGGTTGGATAGCGGGGGGAACTTCGCAAGCGACCGCGCAGCGGTTGTGCCCCACAGGTTGGTGACACCTTCCAGCCGGGCGGTGAAGCCGTATTCGCCGATCACGCCTCCCTTGAGGGCACCCCTGACCGGTCCCGCGATGCTGCGA
>Ga0209698_10001410_pt1 | contig 27597 bp, 22 predicted proteins | sample LitLauG_LLR_2012_FD_187203 | JGI IMG/M metagenome (GOLD analysis project Ga0209698, IMG submission 187203) | Freshwater sediment microbial communities from Pennsylvania, USA - Little Laurel Run_MetaG_LLR_2012 (SPAdes) (version 2) | ecosystem: Environmental > Aquatic > Freshwater > Creek >... | reverse complement strand
TCGGGCCTCGAGCACGTCATCGTCGTGCGTGTCTTCGACAAGTACGAAAACATGGGCGCGGCGAAGACGATCGTTCGAAACAGGTAAGTGTTTGGTTTCTCGTGCGCTGGATTGATTTGTTTTGGAATCCGGACATGTCCGGAAGACCTCTTCCGCGCGGCTACCCCGGCAAAGACAATACCTGTATGCACTTCTGGCCTTGTTCAGCGAGGAAGCTTGCCGTTTCGTTATCTCTACTGTTTTTGCTCTCTTTTTTTCTCGTGGCATGCTCCGGTGTATCGCATTCGGGCAATTCAGGCGGAAATGGCGGCGGGACGAGCGGTGGTAACCTCGCGTGCAGCGTAATGACGCCCGGCCAGACGGCCAGCCTGAACGGCTTCGTTCCGTTCACCAGCGGCAGTTTGTGGAATACGGACATTTCGTCCGCGCCAGTCGATCCCAATTCCAACAGCATCATCAGCAACTGGGTGGGCGCGGTGAATCTTCATCCCGATTGGGGCAACGATCCGACCTACGGCATTCCCTACGTTGTGGTGAACGGTAGTCAATCGCTGGTGAATGTGAATCTGGTCGCTTACCCCGATGAGAGCGACCCAGGGCCGATGCCGGTTCCATCCAACGCTCCGATCGAAGGCGGGTCGTCGAGCACCGGCGATCGCCATGTGCTCGTGCTCAATAACGCCAACTGTTTTCTCTACGAACTGTACAACGCCTCGCCGAATTCGGACGGAAGCTGGAACGCGGATTCAACCGCGGTCTGGGATTTGTTAGGGAACGAGCAGCGGCCTTACAAATGGACGTCAGCCGACGCGGCGGGGCTACCGATTTTCCCAGGGCTGGTCCGCTATGACGAAGTGGCGGCGGGGAAGATTTCCCATGCGTTCCGCTTCACTGTGCCCAGCACGCGCGCGGCATTTACCCCACCGGCATCGCATTCAGCCGCAACGTCGAGCGATCCTGCGGCTCCGCCGATGGGTATGCGCCTGCGCCTGAAGTCGAGCTATGACACCTCCGGCTTCGACGCGCAGATGCAGGTGATTCTGACCGCGATGAAGACTTACGGCCTGATTCTGGCCGACAACGGCAGTGCGCTGTTCGTGACAGGAGTGTCAGACAGCCGGTGGGGATCGGATCTGGATTCTCTGAAGACCGTTCCCGCTTCAGCGTTTGAGGTCGTGCAGATCAATCCGGTTTATACGAATTCCAGTTATCCGACTGGCCCTGCGCCCACGATCAGCAACTTCGCTGCATCGCCGACCCACGTTGCTTCTGGCGGAGCGGTCACTCTTTCCTGGACGGCCGATGCGGCCAACTATGTCATCGTGTCACCGGGTGCTGGCGTGGTGCGCGGCAGCAGCACGACGGTGAATCCGACCGCCACCACGACCTATACCTTGTACGGGACTAACCAGTACGGCCGAAGTAGCGCGACCGTCACGGTGAGCGTGCCCTAGAACGGTCATCCCGCTGCCAGGTAGATATAGCGGAGGACGAACAGTGCGGTCAGAATCCAGATCACGGGGCTCACTTCGCGAAATTTCCCGGCCGCCACTTTCACCAACGTATACGACATGAGGCCGAGGCTCAGCCCGGTGGCGATGCTGAAGGTCAGCGGCGTTGCGAGCAGCGTGACAAAAGCCGGAATCGCTTCCGTGAATTCGCCCCAGTCCACGCGCCCGATAGACTCGACCATCAATGCCCCAACCAGAATCAGCGCCGGAGCGGTTGCGTAGGACGGAATCGCACTTGCCAGTGGTGAACAAAAAGACGCCGCAAGAAACAAGGACGCCACGAAAATGTTGCTGAGTCCAGTGCGTGCGCCGGCGGCCACTCCCGCAGCGCTTTCGATGTAGCTCGTGACGGTCGAAGTTCCCGTCAGCGCGCCGATAATCGTTCCCACGGCATCGGAAACGAGCGCTCGCCCAACTCGCGGAATTTTGCCGTTCTGCACGAAGCCGCCCTGCTCGCAGACGCCCACCAGCGTGCCTACGTTGTCGAAGAGATCGACAAACAGAAATACGAAGATGATTTCGAGCAGGCCCAGATGAAAGGCGCCGCGCAGGTCCAACTGCAGCCAGGTCGAAGATGGATGGGGCATTGCGAAGATCGCAGTCGGCCAGCGCGCCATTCCCCGCAGGATTCCCAGTCCCGTCGTGGCAACGATTCCAATCAGAATCGCTCCGCTCACCCGGCGTGCCATCAGGATGAGAATCAGAGCCAGACCCACGCACGCCATCTGCGCTTCGCGATCCGCCAGACTGCCGAGGCTCACGAAGGTTGCTGGATTGGCAACTACCAGCTTTGCATTCCGCAAACCTACGAACGCGATAAACATCCCGATGCCGCCCGCGGTCGAGTGCTTCAGACAATCGGGGATACCGTTGACGATTTGCTCCCGCACTCTAGTCACGGTCAGGAGGAGAAAAAATACGCCGGAGAAAAAGATAACGCCGAGCGCGGTGCGCCAGGGCACATGCATTCCCAGACACACCGAGTATGTGAAATACGCGTTGAGCGACATGCCCGGGGCGAGGGCGATGGGATAATTTGCGTAGAGCCCCATCACGAGCGTCGCGGCCGCCGCCGCGATGCAGGTGGCAAACACCACGCCCTCCGCCGGCATGCCCGCCTGCGCGAGAATCTGCGGGTTCACCACCACGATGTACGCCATGGTGAGAAATGTCGTTACTCCGCCGAGAAATTCTCGGCGCACCGTGGTCCCGTTTTCAGCAAGGCGGAAGTAGCGCTGGAGCAATGCGGATCCTTGTACGAGCAATGGAAGCGAACATTTTACGGCATGCGCGCTAGCCAGCAAGGCTAGCCTGGCTTTGCGCCTTCCGGCGAGACGGGCAGCTCCTCGCTGCGGATCGAGTGTAGATCTCCCGCGTGCCGAAGCTCCGGGAAGAGCCAGGCCCATAGGGCGATTACGACCAGTGTTCCCACCCCTCCCAGCACGACCGCGGGCACGGTCCCGAACCATTGCGCGGTGACGCCCGACTCGAACTGGCCGAACTCATTGGAGGTGCCGATGAAAATCATGTCGACGGCGGTGACGCGTCCGCGCATTTCGTCGGGTGTTGCAAGTTGGGTGAGCGTGGCGCGGATGATGACGCTGATCATGTCGCTGGCGCCGAGCAGCAACAGCGAAATCAGAGACAGCGTCAAACTGTGCGAGAGGCCGAAGATGATCGTGAAAATGCCGAAGCCCGCGACCGCCCACAGCAGCGTAGGCCCGGACCTTCCGCGCAGCGGGCGATGCGCCAGCAGCACCGCCATGAGCGCCGCGCCTACTCCCGGCGCTGTGCGCAGGAGGCCTAGCCCCCACGGCCCTGTGTGCAGAATCTCTCGCGCATAAACCGGCAGTAGCGCGACCGCTCCGCCCAGCAGCACGGCGAAAAGGTCCAGCGAAATCGCACCCAGGATAAGCTTCCGCTTCCGGATGAAGTGCAGTCCCGCGAAGACCGTTTTGAACGTCATCGGCTCTCGCGGGCGCGCCTTGGCCTCCGGCTTAATGCGGAATGAGGAGACGGTAGCGCCGGCGGCCGTAATCATCGCGATCGAATAAACCGCCGAGGGTCCGCGGAACGCCGCGTAAAGAATGCCGCCAAACGACGGGCCCAGGATCGTTGCGGCCTGGAATATGGTCGCGTTCCACGCCACGGCGTTGGGAAAGTGTTGAGTGGACACGAGCTGCGGCAGAATGGAGCGGCTGGCCGTGCTGTTGAAAGATCGCACCACGCCGATCAGCACTAGCACCACATAAATTGCGCCCACCGATTGTGCAGGCCGCTGCGCCAGCGCCAGCAGCAGCGCGAAGCACACTGCGTATCCCGCATAGCACGCCGAGAGTACGTTGCGCCGCTCGTAACGGTCTGAGGCGTGGCCCGAGATGGGGAACAACAGAATTCCCGGCACGAACTGTGCCAGCCCGACTAGCCCAAGGTCCAGCGGTTTCTTGGTGATGTCGTAAACCTGCCATCCCACGGCAACCGCTTGCATCTCGACCGCTGCCACGATCAGGAAGCGGGCAATCTGGAACAGCACGAATGCAGGATGGGTGAAGGCGGCGCGTCCGGCTCTGGCGTCGTCGAGGGCGGGCATGAGTTTCTAATGTCGCACAAAAAGGCACGCAGTGGATCAAGTCAGCACGGGAGTATTGGTAATGCCGGCGGTCCCGAACACCCTGGTATAGCGCTCAACCTCCGAAGCAGGCCCGAGAGCTTTCGCGAAGTTGTCGGAAAGCTTCACCGCCGGCTTGCCTTCGACGGTGGAAACCTTGCAGATCAGGCTGATGGGGTCAAAGCCCGGGCCGTCATTGGGATTGCACCCGCGAAAATCATTAGTGAGGAGCGTACCCCAACCGGCGCTGAAGCGGATGCGCCGGTCCGGTGTCCACCTGTGCGAATCATGAAAATCTTCGGCGCTGCGGAAGTCTCGAGGCTGTGTGTTTTTCGCCGGAATTCCTCCGAAGTAAGCGTGCAACCCGAGGATCGCGTCTACATCGAGCGTGTCGGAGGCGATCAGCAATTTTTCGCGCGGATCGCGCCCGCGTGCCTTCAGCCACTTGATATATTCATCCCCGGCTACATAGGGATCTTTGCTGTCAACGCGCTGCCCAGTCCAGTCCGCAACCCAATTCGGCGCACCCGCGAGAAACTGCGTTGTTCCAAAGGTATCCGGCAACATGACTCGGAGAGCGCCTTCGTACGTCTGTTGCCAAAGTTCCAGAACGCTATATTGCGAATCTTTTAGCGCAACGTCGTCCGGAGCAAGAGCGGCCATCACCATGGGGAGTTCATGCGCGTTCGTTCCGATCGCTTCCAGATCGTGTTTGTGAGCCATAAACGCGTTCGAAGTGCCGATGAAATTGCTCCCGAGATTGGCGGCCATGGCGACGACCACATACTCTTGCCACAAGAAGCTGTGCCGCCGGCGAGTTCCGAAGTCGGCAACGCTCAGGCCAGGTACGCCGCGGAGGCGCTCAATCTTGCTCCACAGTTTGGTCTTGGCGCGCGCGTAAAGAATGTCGAGCCCGAACTCGCTGAGCGTCTTCAACTGGGCCCGCGTCTTCATTTCATCGAGGATGGCGAGCGCATAGAGTTCCCACATTGTGGTCTCGGCCCAGAGGCCTTCGAAGGACAAGTGAATCTGCCCGTCGCTCACCCGCAGCTGGTAATCGGAGAGCCGGAAGTCGTTCTCCAGCCACTCGAGAAAGGCGGGCTCGAAGATTCCGCGTCGTCCGTAAAAAGTGTTGCCCGCGAGCCACACCAGTTCCGACTTGCGGAAGCGCAGGCCGCGCACATGTTGCAGTTGCACCTTTAGTTCTTCGATATGAATGGTGTCGGCGATCCGCACCGCGGGATGGCGGTTGTGCAGCGCAAACTCGACGCGGGTGGCGGGGAAATGCTTCCAGATGAACTGGAGCATGAGCAGCTTGTAAAAATCGGTGTCCAGCAGCGAACGGATGACCGGATCGAGTTCCCAGTTGTGGTTGTGCGCGCGTTCGGCGAAGTTGACGATCATCGAAGGAGAGCGGCTCTCCTTGACAGTCTAGAGGATAAAGCGCGAATCCGGGGAACTCGCGGAGGAATTGACGAGGCTGCGGGCTTTACTTGCTACTTTCTACCAGTTTTCCCCCAATCCCCTCGTACGCTTCCTCGGCCCGCCGCAGCGCGTCCTGCACGTTGTCACAGATGTTTTGCGCGCCGATCACCTCTTCAAACTCAGCCTGATGGATCAGCTTGGACGGCTGCTCGCGCGCGCCGCAAAGAATCAGCGTGCGCTTGTTTGCCTGCAGTTGCTTCGCAACTTCTTCGATAGCAAACAGACCGGTCGCATCGAGTGCCGTCATATTCCGTAATCGCAGGATGACCACTGGCGGCAGCGTGTGCAGGTTCTCCGTAACCGCGAAAATCTTGTCGGTCGCCCCGAATAGGAACGGCCCGTGGATGCGAAAGATTGTCGCGTAGTATGGAATGTCTTTGTCCTGCAAAATGTGCACGCGACCGTCCTCGACGTAGTCGTCAGTCACCTGCGACACGGTCGTGGTAGCGGCTACGCGGCTGATGAACAGCAGCGCCGCCAGAATCATTCCCGCTTCTACCGCGACCGTGAGATCGGCGAACACCGTTAGCGCAAACGTGACCAGCCAGATGCTGATGTCGGTCTTGGTCAGCCTGAGAAGTTGCGGAATCTCGCGCCACTCGCCCATGTTGTAGGCAACCACCATCAGAATTCCGCCCAACGCCGCCATGGGAACGAAGCTGACCAGCGGTGCTGCGAATAAAAGAATGCAGAGCAGGGTCAGCGCATGAATCATTCCCGCCACTGGCGATTGTGCTCCGGAACGGATGTTAGTTGCCGTGCGCGCGATCGCCCCCGTTGCCGGCAATCCTCCGAACATCGGAGAAAAAACGTTGGCTACCCCCTGCGCGATCAATTCCACATTCGGATTGTGCCGGTCATTGCTCATGCGATCAGCAACCACCGCCGACATAAGCGACTCAATCGCTCCCAGCATGGCCACGGTGAATGCCGACCCGAGGAGCCCGTGGATCAGGTCGGTTCGGAAGGCAGGAACGTGCAGATGCGGCAGGCCGGCTGGAAGGCCGCCGAACTTGGTGCCGATGGTCTCCACGGGCAGCTTGAAGAAGTAGACTGCCGAGGTTGACAGGAGCAGGGCCACGATGGGTCCCGGGATGCGAGGCGACAAGCTCCGGCAGATGATCAGCACCAGCAATGTGAATACCGCCAGCGCCGTAGCTTCGAATGAAAGCGTGTGGAAGTTCTCGGCCAGCGCCTCCATCCGGTGCCAGAAAACTCCGGGGACCTTGTCGAGGTGCAGCCCGAAGAAATCCTTTACCTGGGTGCTGGCAATGAGAACGGCGATGCCGTTGGTGAACCCGATCACGACCGGTCGCGGGATGAATTTGACGGCCGTGCCCAGCCCAGTCAGCCCCATGACTACCAGGAGCAGGCCCGCCATTACCGTGCACATGAACAGACCGTCGACGCCGTGCACGGCGATAATTCCCGCCACCACCACGACGAAGGCTCCCGTCGGTCCGCCAATTTGCGTTTTCGATCCGCCCAGCAGCGAGATCAGAAATCCGGTGACGATCGCACAATAAATTCCAGCTTGTGGTGTGAGCCCCGAAGCAATCGAGAACGCCATCGCCAGCGGCAGGGCGACCAAGCCTACGGTGATGCCCGCTATCACATCGAGCAGAAATTTGTGGCGGTTATAGTCGCGAAGGCAGAGGACGGACTTCGGAAGCCAATTGTCATTCACGAAAGCAAACGCCATTCTGACATTATCGCTCGGAGCGGGGGAATCGGGTAGATAACCGAAGCGCATCACTCAACGTGGCCCACTCAGGGCTGTAGAATTCGTGTGTGTCGGTACTCCGAATTCTGGGATGGTTCGCTTGCGTCGTCTACTCGACCATTCCGTCGTTCTGGCTGATGGTGCATCCGCGAGCCGATCGCTGGCGCGCCAGTGAGCGCTCCCCTTTTCGTGTGCTGGTTCCGGCTTGGATCACGATGTGGATCGGCGTGGGCGTGCTTACCGGACCGTGGCGAATGGTGCAACTCTACTTCACGCCCTGGAGTTGGGTTCCGGCGGCGCCGCTCTTAACGTTAGGGATCTATCTCTATTTCCGCGCAGGAGCTCACTTCAGCCTTGCGCAACTCGGGGGATTGCCGGAAGTTCGCCAGGGACATGAGGATGACCGGCTCGTCACGACTGGCATTCGCGCGCGGGTTCGGCATCCAGTCTATCTGGCACATTTGTGCGAAATGTTGGCGTGGAGTATTGGGACTGGCCTGCTGGTGTGTTGGTTGTTGATGGGATTCGCGGTGGTTACTGGCGCGGCGATGATTCGAATGGAAGACGCTGAGTTGGAAGAAAGATTCGGGGAGCAGTTTCGCGATTATCGCAGGCGAGTACCGCCCTTGCTGCCTCGGGCGTAGTGGTGCTCCTGAATTGCGCTCAGCCGGTTCACTCGCTCTTTGCGGGAGGCTTGAGTCCCAGATACTTCATCACCATTTGCAAGTCCTTCCACGCTTCACCCTTCTGCCGAGGATCGCGCAGCAGGAACGCAGGATGGTAGGTGACGGCGAGCTTCGCTCCTTGCCACGTGGGATCGGTGCTGCTTGCTCCGGCAGGCTTGAAATCGTAGAAACGGCCGCGCAGTTCTGACATGGGTGCATTCATTGCGAGCAGATTCTTCGCCGATACAGCTCCGAGGGCGACAACTACCTTCGGCTTGATCACCGCAATCTGCCGCATCAGGAAGGGCGAGCAGGTGTCGCACTCGTCGCGCTCCGGAGTGCGGTTCCCCGGCGGGCGGCACTTCACCACGTTCGCAATGTAAATTTCCTCGCGGCGCAGGCCCATCGCCTTGATCATGTTGTTGAGCAGTTGTCCGGCACGGCCGACGAACGGTTCGCCCTGGGCGTCTTCGTCGGCACCGGGACCTTCTCCGACGAACATCAATTCGGCCCGCGGATTGCCCACGCCGAAGACAATTTGTTTGCGGCCTTGCTGGTGCAACTTGCAGCGCGTGCAGTCGCCCAAGTCCTCGCGGATGATCTTGAGCGCGGCTGCAGGATCGCCAGTCTTCTGCTCGGGCTTCGGCGTGAGCACTTCAAAAATCGTTTCATCGGCGACGTGGGCAACCGCGGCGGATTTTCTGGGGGACATTTCCTCTCGCATTTCCGGCTGAAGGATGGATGTTTGCTGGTCGAAGCGCGGCTCTCGCCGGTAGAAATCGTAAATACCCAGTTCGTGATAATAGCGCAGCCGCGCAGCGAGAGCGCTGCGAAGAGCAGGGTCGAGAACTGTGGGCATGGGTGTGTTGATTGTAAGGGGAGAACGTGAGGAATCCAAGCCGGATTAGGCTTTCACAGGCGATTTGCGCCGCTGGAGCAGGTGCACGACCTGACCGAGGACGCGTTGGGCGACCTCCAACTTCGTCGCCTCAGGAACTTCGATCACAGCTTCGTGCATGATGATAGTCACGGCGTTGCGCTCGGAGTCGAAACCGATACCTTCGCGCGAGACATCGTTCACCACCACCGCGTCGAGATTCTTGGCAAGCAATTTCTGGCGGGCATTCTCCAGAACATTTTCCGTTTCCGCGGCGAAGCCGACCACGATCTGCGAAGTCTTCTTGGCCGAAATCTCTTTCAAGATGTCGGGGGTGGCTTCGAGATCGAGACTCATCGGGCCTTTCCGCTTGATCTTCTGTTCGGCTGCGCGGCTCGGACGAAAGTCGGAAACAGCCGCGGTCTTGATGACGACACTGGCTTGCGGCAGAAGTTTGAGTACCGCATCGCGCATTTCCTCGGCCGACTCGACACGAGTCACGTTGGCAGCTCCGGGCGCAGTCAGCGAGGTCGGTCCGCTGACCAGAAGCACGTGCGCGCCGCGGCGCAGAGCCACTTCGGCGAGAGCGTATCCCATGCGCCCGCTGGAACGGTTTGTCAGATAGCGCACTGGGTCGATTCTTTCGCGCGTCGGACCGGCCGTGATGAGCACAGTCTCGCCGCTTAGATCCTGCGATGCACCCAGCGTTTCGAGCACAGCGGCAACTATGGTTGCATTTTCCGCCAGCCGTCCCGCGCCCACCATGCCGCACGCCAGATAGCCGGAGCCCGGCTCAACGATCTTGACTCCACGCTTGCGTAGTATCTCGACGTTGGCCTGCGTTGCCGCATGATTCCACATGTTCACATTCATCGCGGGCGCAACCACAACAGGCGCCGTGGTTGCCAGATAGAGCGTGGTCAAGAAATCGCTGGCGATTCCCTGCGCGAATTGCGCGAGAACGTCCGCTGTAGCTGGCGCTACGACGAGAGCATCAATCGACTGCGCGACAGAGATGTGTTCGATGGCCGAGTCGAGATTGGGCTCATGCTCTTCGCCTGACGCGAACATTCCAGTGATGACTTTTTCCCCGGAGAGAGCGGCGAAGGTGAGAGGACGAACAAATTCCTGGGCGGCTCGGGTCATCACGACCTGCACGCGAATTCCACGATCTTGCAGCAGGCGGACCAGTTCCGCTGCTTTATATGCTGCGATGCCGCCGGTGACGCCGAGAGCGACCTTCATGGAGATAGTCCGATTGCCGACCGTTCGTTGAGGTGCGGACAGCTCCCACCACGGCCGGCGATTGGCCAGCTAGTCCTGGCCCAGCGCCTTGTCCAGTACTTCCGCAGCCTGCTCGGCGGCTGAACGGGTTTCGGGAATTTCCCACTTTACTTTGCCGGCGCGAATTTCATCTTGCGCGATGCGGCACGGCTTGCGGGAATTGGTATCGACCACGGGCGGAGCACCGGACTGGAGCTGCCGGGCGCGGCGCGCGGCCACCAGGATGTACCGGTAGTTGCTGTCGAAGCCTTCGATCAACTTCATGGGGACTCTCCCTTGAAACAGTGTTGAAGTCAGTGCCGAGCGTTCGAATGAAGCATTGCAGAACAGACCGCGCTTTCAGGCTTGTCCCGCGAATATCTGTGGTCCCGTCCCGAAGCAAGTTCGGGCTCCCTGAAATCATACCGCGAAAACTAAGGTTGTGCCGAGGGCGCCAGAGTACGAAAGGACAACAAGATCGGCTGAACCCGATCGCGCGCATTGGCGAGGCGGCAGGACTCCGCGAGTTCCACGATTTTCGTTTCCTGTTCCGTGAAGGGCCGCTCCAACCGGCGCAAACGTTCCGACAGAACGATCGCCCGCAACCGTTCGCACGACTCTTCGAGTCGGTCGTTGATCAACACGTAGTCATACTTGTCGTACTCCGCGATCTCACGGCTTGCGGTGAGCAGCCGCCGCTCGATGACATCTTCGGGATCTTCCATGCGGTTGCGCAGCCGCCACTCCAGAGTCTTGCGGTCGGGAGGAAGAACGAAAATGCTGATCGCGTCGGTCAGGGTGCGTTTGATTTGCGCCGCGCCCTGCACGTCGATGTCGAGCAGAAGGTCGTGACCGTTGCGGCCTGCATCGCGAAGGAATTGGCGCGCGGTGCCATAGCAGTGGCCGTGCACCTCGGCGTGTTCGAGGAACTCGCCGGCATCGATCATCTTGTTAAATTCCTGGACTGAGATGAAGTGATAATTCTTGCCGTCTTGCTCGCTGCCGCGAAGCGCTCGCGTCGTATACGAGATGGAAAAGTCGAGGTTGGAAACGAGCTTGAGGAGTTCATTTGTAAGGGTCGATTTTCCCGACCCCGATGGCGCCGAGATGATATAGACCAACGGCTTGTAGGATGAGTTCATTCCAGATTTTGTACCTGCTCGCGCGATTTCTCTATTTCCGCCTTCATTGCTAAACCGGCTTCCGTGATTTTGAGCGCCTCCCCGGCAAGTCCGGAAGTCTTCGAAAGTAGAGTGTTGGCCTCGCGATTCATCTCCTGCAAGAGGAAGTCGAGTTTCTTGCCGATCTCGCCTCCGCCGTCGAGCAGTCCGAGAAAATGCTGCACGTGAGTTTCGAGGCGCACGATCTCTTCCTGGATATCGCTGCGATCGACCAGGAGCGCAGCTTCCTGCAAGACGCGCTCTTTGTCCACGAATGCGCCCAGCAGTTCCTGCAGACGGGACTGCAGCCTCTCGCTGTAGTTCTGCAGCACGGCACGCCGATGCTGATGCACGCTGCGGCCAGCCTCGACAAGATGAGCCATGCGCTCGCGCAGTTCGCGCTCGATGCCTCGTCCTTCCGCTTCGCGCATCTGATTCAGCCGGTCCAGAGCCTCGCCAATCTTCGCCATCACTGCGCCTTCAATGTCTCCATCGGCGGCTGGGCTTGACGAGTCCAGCGCGCCGGGAATCCGGAGAACGGCATTGAGATCCGGATCGGCGGACAGTGAGAACTCGGCTGCTGCCGCACGAAACGCTGCGATATACCCGCCCACAATCTCGCGATTCAGCGAAAACGAATCGTGGTTCGATCGTTCCAGGCTCAGCGTGACCTCGACGTGACCGCGCGCCATCTTCTCTTTGAGCAGTCGCCGTAGCTGCATTTCCAGCGAATCGGTGCCCGAAGGAAGGCGGAAGTGCAGATCGAGAAAACGATGATTCACCGATTTTAGCGAGAGAGCGAAGGCGAGGTGGCCGTTCGATCCGGAAGGCGATTCCGGAGTGGCGCTCCCGCCTGGCCGCTGGATCTCGCCTCTTACCTGCGCGAAACCCGTCATTGAGCGTATGGGCATAAGAAGTTCTAAGGCTCCGACACTACACTAGGCGCTTCCATGCTGGCGAACTGCAATTCGTAAAGCCGCCGGTAGGTGCCCAGTTTTTTCATCAGTTCGTCATGCGTGCCGACATTGGCGATGGCTCCATTTTCGATGACCACAATCCGGTCTGCGCGCCGGATCGTGGAAAGGCGATGGGCGATCACGAACACGGTGCGCCCGGACATCAAATTATGCAACGCCGATTGGACCAGAGATTCGGACTCGCTGTCGAGCGCTGAAGTCGCCTCATCGAGAATCAGGATGGGCGCGTTCTTAAGCAGAGCCCGCGCGATCGCGATGCGCTGGCGCTCGCCACCAGAGAGCCGCACGCCCCTTTCTCCGATGACCGTATCGTACCCCGTCGGCAGGGCCATGATGAAGTCGTGCGCCAGCGCCGCCCGGGCCGCTGCCTCAACTTCCTTTTGCGCAACGTTTGGCTGACCATAAGCGATGTTGTTGCGCACCGAGTCGTTGAAGAGCACAGTCTCTTGCGTGACGATGCCGACTTGCGCCCGCAGAGAAGCCAATGTCACGTCGCGCACGTCGTGCCCGTCAATCAGCAAACGTCCACCGGTCACATCGAAAAACCGAGGGATCAGATGCACCAGCGTGCTCTTGCCCGCGCCGCTGGATCCCACGATCGCCAGCACTTCGCCGCGCTTGACCTCTAGCTCGATATCGCGCAGGGCCTCGCGCGTGCCGTCTCCTTCTTCTGCTGCATAGGCGAAGCTGACCTGCTCGAAGCGGACGCTGGACTTGAATGCCGGCAGGAGCGCCGCGCGTGGCTTCTCTTTCACGTCGTCTTCCAGGTCCATGAACCGGAAGATCTCCGACGATGCTCCGAGAGCTTGCTGAAAATTGTTGTTGAATAAAGCGAACTTGCGAACTGGATTGTAAAGGCTAAACACGGCAGTGATGAACGCCACGAAGACGCCGGGAGTCATTCGCCCGTCCTTGATTTGTTCGCGCCCAAGAAGCAGCAGGAGCGCCACGCCGATCATGCCAAAAATGTCCATCAGTGGCGAACTGATAGCGGCGGCAGCAACCGAGCGCACATTCGCGCGAAACAGGCGGCGTGCGGCGCTCCGGAAGCGGGAGATTTCCCAGCCTTCCATGTTGAACGCTTTCACGATACGGTTGCCCGTGATGGTCTCGTGAAGGATGTTCTGAATTTCCGCGAGCTTGTCCTGGCCGTGGCGCGTGGTGTGCCGTACGCGGCTGCCAATCTTTCGGGCCGAGTAGATGATGACCGGCACAAATAACAAGAGCACCCAGGAAAGGCCTCTTCCGAGGACAATCACCACTCCCGCCACGAAGACGAACGTGAAGAACTGCTGTAGAGACTCTGCCAGCACAGTGGACATGGCGTACTGAACGCGCTCGATATCATTCACGATGGTCGACAGCAGAGTCCCAGTGGTGTGGCGCGCGAAGAACGCGGCCGATCTGCGCAGGATCGCGTTGTACAAGTCGTCCCGCAAGTCGGTAATCATGCCGAATCCAGCATGGTTCACGAGGTACGTGCCGGCGTAGTCGCAGATTCCCTTCAGGATTGTCGAAGCCACCAGTGCGAAGGCAACGATATTCCAGGCGTTAGTGAAGTGAGACGGAACGAATTGCTGCAGGGAGATCACACGGTGCGTGCCCGGAATGCTGAACAACTGAATCTCTTTGGAGCCACTCGAGGGGTTCAGTACGCGGTCGAAGATGGGGCGGACAAGGAGATACTTGAACGCGTCAAGCGCGCCGACTGTGGCCATCAGCAGGACAGAAGACAGAATCTGCCACCAATACGGAAGCGCATAGCGCATTAGCCGCGTCAGTTGCCGCATGAGGCTCCCGCCCACTGCAGGCTGCAATGGCTTGCTGCCGTTCGACTACGCATGGGGTGCAAGGCCCTTATTCTACTTGAGTTTTACGCCAGAAGGGGCTAACCACAGCGATCACCGACTATCGGAGCCGCGGAAAACAGCCGCCGCTTGCCCTTCATTTCGGGCTGTCCCGATGCACGACTTTCATTCGATATCCGGCCCGCCGCAGGTGTTTGCTCACTTCTTCTGCAATCATCACCGAGCGGTGCTGTCCACCGGTGCAGCCGAATGCAATCGTCAAGTAGCTTTTGCCCTCATGAATGTAGTGCGGCAGCAGATAGATGAGGAGATCGGAGATGCGCGAAATAAACTCACGCGTCTGTGGAAACGAACGAATATATTTCGCTACCCGCGGATGTCGGCCGGTAAGAGGCCGGAATTCCGGCACAAAATGAGGGTTGGGCAGGAAGCGAACGTCAAAGACCAGGTCGGCGTCCTCGGGCACGCCATGCCGGAACCCGAAGCTGACGCAAGATACAAGGATGCTATTTTCCGCGGACTTTTCGTGGAAGGTCTCATTGATGTGGGCTCTTAGTTCGTGGACATTGAACTTGGAGGTGTCGATTACAAAATCGGCCAGCCTGCGAATCGTACCCAGATGCCGCCGCTCGGTCTTAAGCGCGGCCCTCACCGGAGCGCCGGTGCCAAATGGGTGCGGGCGGCGCGTCTCGCTGAAACGCCGCACCAGCACTGCGTCTGAAGCCTCGAGGAAAACGACTTTGGTCGGGATCATGCGCCGCACCGACTTCAGAATCCCCGGCAATTTTTCAAGCTTTGAGCCTTCGCGCACATCCACAACCAGCGCGGTGCGGCGGATATCGCCCGATTGCACGGCCAGTTCGGCAAAGCGGGGAATCAAGTCCACGGGCAGGTTGTCGACGCAGTAGTAGCCGAGATCTTCGAAGGCCTTGAGAACCGAGGCTTTTCCAGATCCGCTCATCCCGGTGATAATCACCAGTTCCGGGGCGTGCTGCCTGGAGGCGTGAGATGGCTTCTCGCGCGTCGCTTTTTTCGGCAACTGGCCAGCGGACTTTCGGGGTGCCATGAATGGGATAGTAGCATTGAAGTGTGCGGCGTGCTTTCACAGCAATTGCTAACTGAGATGCAGCGCCGGGTAGGGCCCAAATCGGCAATTCGTCGGAGTTTATGAAATCAGGATTGTCTCCACCCTGCGCGTACGCGTAATCTATTGCGTCATGAAAAAGTTTGAAGATCTAACCGAACGCGAGGTGCTGGCGCTCGCGATTGCGCTCGAAGAAGAAGACGAGCGCGTGTATGCCGATTTCTCCGAAGGGCTGCGGCAGGACTATCCAGCGACGGCATCGATGTTTGATGGCATGCGCGAAGAGGAGTCCGGGCACCGGCGGCGACTGCTGGAACTCTATCAGAAGAAATTTGGCGAGCACATTCCGCTGATTCGCCGCCAGGATGTTCGCGGCTTTGTGGAGCGGCCGGCGTTGTGGCTAGTGCGTCCGCTGCGGATTGAGGCTGTCCGCAAAGAGGCTTCCACAATGGAGGTTGAAACCCGGCGGTTCTATGAAAAGGCTGCGGCTCGTACGCAGGATGCCAGTATCCGCCAACTTCTGGACGACCTGGCCAGGGAAGAGCGCGAACACGAAGAGCGCGCTCAAGAGCTCGACAAGCAGAAACTGCCCGACAACGTGAAGGCCGACGAAGAAGTTGCACAGCGGCGGTTGTTCGTGTTGCAGATTGTGCAACCTGGCTTGGCTGGATTGATGGACGGCTCGGTCTCGACTCTGGCTCCAGTGTTCGCCGCCGCCTTTGCGACACAGAAAAGCTGGGACGCGTTTCTGGTCGGGCTCGCTGCATCGGCGGGTGCGGGCATTAGCATGGGATTTGCCGAAGCTCTCTCCGATGATGGGAGTCTCACGGGTCGCGGACATCCGTGGGTGCGCGGGCTGATTTGCGGCGCGATGACGGCCTTGGGCGGGATCGGACATACCCTGCCATTTTTGATTCACGACTTTCGAGCGGCCCTGTGGGCCGCAGGTGCAGTCGTGATCGCTGAACTTGGCGTGATCACCTGGATTCGCAGGCGCTACATGGATACCCCCTGGATTACCGCCGCATTGCAGGTTGGACTCGGCGGCGTGCTGGTGTTCATCACGGGCGTGTTGATCGGGAGTTCGTAAGAAACGCCGATGTTACGGCTGCGTGTCCAACGGGTGCGAACTCTTCCCGTAGAACTCGTTCTGTAGTTTAAGGCTCGAGTCGTCCGCCTTTACCGCACGGATGGCTTTCACCAGCGAATCGATCCACCAGTTCATCTGATACGAGCCGAGTTCATTGGTCGCAGTTGCGCCCTCGCCGGAATAGTGGAAGGGGAAGCGCGCATACCACCAGATGCCGGTGTAAACGCCCTCAGGAAGTTTCTGGCGCGCCTGATCGGCGCCGGATTCGCGGTTCGCGCGGTCGAGGTGCACCAGATCTGGCCGCGACACCAACATCTTCGAGGTCTCGCTCTCCCCGGCATGCATGTCGATGTTGTCTTTTTTGGCCGGACCACCGTCGCGCGGCGTGCGCTCATCGAAAACATAAACGACATAGTCGTGCGGCTTGTCGAGTTGCGTCTGCGCAAAATAAGGAAGCAGGCTCTCGTTGCCGCCGTGGCCATTGACTATTACAACTTTCTTGCAGCCGTTGCGCGCCATCTCGTCGGTCGTCTCCTGCAGCAAGGCGAGTTGCAGGCTGCGGCTGTAGGCCACGGTTCCGGGTTCGTGGCGCGCTTCGGCGATCTGGCCGAAATAGTACTCAGGGAACACGACCGCGTATTCCTGCTCCGCCGCATGCAGAGCCGCGTAGCGTACGTCGAGCAGATCGGTGCCCAGCGGCAGATGCGGACCATGCTTCTCCAGTATTCCGAACGGAAGCAGGCACGTGCCCTGGGACCGGCGAATGCCGTCGCGAAAATCCGCAGCCGTGAGTTCTTCCCAGTGCACGGAGAACTTCGCCGGCGAGGCCTCGGTTTGCCCCTGCGCCGGTAGCGGAATGCCGGACAGATAGGAAGTGGCAATGACCGAAAGAACAGGAAGAGTGCGACGCAGGAATGTTCGGCAGAGATGTTTTGTCATGTTGGAGCTCCCCGGCGGGGAATGTTATCACGCGAGAAGGGCCTACTAAAACGATTCCATAGGGAATTGATTCGCTTGGTAGACTACGCAGAGAGATGACTTTTCTCCGACCGGCCATCCTCGCTTCGTGTTTTGTCGTCGCACTTACAAGCTATAGTGCCCCGACGCAGACACACAAGCCAGCCACCAGAGATTTCAACGTGGCCACAAGTCCTGATGGGCTCTTTGAGGTCCGATACCCGAAGTCGCTGGTGGTCTGCAGTCACCGCGATGGTGAGAATCCGGATGTGTGGTCTCCGGAGGAATGCATTGCCGATATTCCCGTGTGTGACAACAGTGGGCACGCGGGCGAGGTGATGATCTGCCTGGCGTATCCTGCCGGGGAGTTCGAGAAATCGGAACTGCAAGCGGCGGCGTTCGCGGTGAGCCGGATCGGCAATATTCACTCCGCGGGCGATTGCACGAAAAAGTGGCCACGCAGCAACACGTCAGAAATCCACAGCCAGCGAATCGGCGGCCTGACCTTTCAGGCGGCCGTGGCTAGGGAATCTGGGAACAGCCACACCGTCTTCGCAAACCTTTACCGGATTTTTCATGGTGGCGCCTGCTACGAGCTTGACGTCAGTATTGCTCTCGCGCAGGAGACGGCCTTTGCCCCTGAGGATGCGCCGCGGAAGTTGCCAGCGGCGGAGCGGGAAAGGATGAAGGGCATGCTGACGCAGGCGCTGGCGGGATTCCGTTTTCTGAAATGATCTGGGCGCAGGGGCGATGTGTGCCCCTCTTCGGCCGTGTCTATTCGCAGCCCTCTATGTACTGGATCGCGGCGTACCGACCTGCGTAGAACGCCGTAATCTTCCCGTTGTTCGTTTCAAATCGAATTCCAAAGCGCCCATCGGCCGAACGAACAGTCAGGTAGTGGCCTGAATCAGTGTAGGCATGGGGCGTTACTTTCACCCTGGAACCGTAGACTTCGCGAGCGTGTGCTTCCGAATCGCCAACCTGAATGCCGGAGGTGGTAGGCACTCCTGGCGCATCCACATCGATACGGGCAAACTTTCCGTCGACAATCATAAAGGCGACGTGATCGTGTCCCCACGGGCTTACGTAGAAGCAGCGCTCCTCGTCCTTTTCGGCTGGTGCCGAAAATTTCTGATGCAAGGCCGTGTTCAGCTGAGCGAGGCTCATGCCAATTGTTGCCGCTCCCACGCCGCCTTCGCGTACGACCCATCGGTCGCCGCCTTGGGAGACAGCGGCCAAACATGCGCAAAGAACGAATCGCGCGGTCACGCCAATGAGGTTCATTGCGAGATCTCCAACGTGGAGGCGGCCCGATACCTGCCGGGCCGCCGGACAGCCGAGGCGGCTGTCCCCACATAAATCGCGCTTGCTTTATGGCGCTTCGATCAACTCCATCTTGCCGTCGCGCTTGCGGTGCAGGATCATTACCTTGCCTTTGGTGTCGCGGAAGACGAAGACGTCACGATCTTTGAAGTGAGCTTCTTTGATAGCCTCCTCGAGGGTCATGGGGCGCATGGCCACGGCATCGTCGGAGCGAACCAGGTGAACTTCCGTGCTTTTCGCCACCGCCGGATAGCGATGAACGACTACCGGCACAGCCGTTTTCTCTGAGAGGCCGACGGCGGTCTGCAGATCTTCCTGCGTCGAGTGGCCGTTCCACTTCTTGTCTTCTTCGCTCTTGCGCGCGACGCGCTTCTTCGATTCCCAGCGCGCTTTGTACTTCATGGCCTGCTTCTCAAGGTGATCGAGAGCTTCGTTGACCGCGACGGTCATGTCCTTGGCTTGGGCCAGCGCGACCAGTGGGCCATTTCGCGGGCTAATGGTGATTTCGGCTTTATGGCGGTGCTTCTCCACGGCGAGGATTACTTTGGCTTCAAATCTGTCACCCAGAATTTTGCGGATTTTCGCGAGGCCGGTTTCTACTTCTTTGCGGATGGAGTTCGTAACTTCGTAGTGTCTTCCGGTGTATTCGACGTTCATGAGCGCCCCTCCTAAATTTTCTACGTGAGTTAAATTGGGCACTGCATTGGAACCGTTTTGATCTTTAGCAACGGGGGCTAAAGCCCCGGTTCCTAATGTTGGATCGTATCGGCACGGTTGAAGCCGTGCCCTTCCACGTCAGGTGCTCACTTTTTTACCCGGCGCTGGTGCGTGCTCGGGATGCGCATGTCCTCGCGGTACTTCGCCACCGTGCGGCGGGTCACCTGAATGCCTTGCGACTGCAGGATGCGGGTGATCTGCTCGTCGGTCAACGGACGGCTGGGATCTTCTTCGTCGATGAGCTTCTTGACGCGGCGCTTGAGGATGAGCAGTGATGTGTTGCCGCCCTCCGGCCCCTGCACGCTCTCGCTGAAGAAGTATCGCAGCTCGAATACGCCCTGTGGTGTGTGGGCGTACTTGTTGGCGACCGCACGGCTTACCGTTGAAGGATGCACGCCGATTTCTTCGGCCACCTCCTTGATCATCATCGGTTTGAGTTGATCAATTCCACGTTCCAGGAAATCCTGCTGGCGGGCGACGATCGAATAACACACCTTCGTGATCGTCTGCTTCCGTTGCTCGATGTTCTTGATGAGCTGAATGGCGCTCTTGTAGCGCTCTTTTACGTAATCGCGCGTGCTCTTGTCGTTGGTGCCGTCGCGCGTGACCAGTTTCTTGTAAGCGGGATTGAGGCGAAGCTGCGGCAGATCTTCATCATTCATGATGACCAGCCACTCGTCGCCGTGTTTTACGAAAGCGACGTCGGGCTCGATCAAACGCGCCGTGACTTTGTTGTAGCGGAGTCCGGGACGCGGATCGAGCGTCCGAATATATTCAAGGGCCTGTTGCACCGCTTCAATGGGGCGCCCGATCGCCTTGGCGATCTCTTTGTGCTGCTTGTTCTGCAGGCCGCGCAAATGCTGATCGACCACCGCCGTTGCATCGCTGAGAACCTGCGCAGTGCCGTTGCCGTTCTTGTGCAGGGCGAGCTGAGCCTGATGATAACGAAGCTGGCAGAGCAGGCACTCGCGCAAATCTCGACAGCCCACGCCCGGGGGGTCGAGCTGCCGCACGACTTCCAGAGCTTCCTGCAGATCCGCGGCGGAGAATTTCGGTGTGTAAAGCGGCGGGTGACCATTCTGCATCGCAGGCTCAGGCGGAGCCGTTACAGCGGCTGCTTCGTCAGGTATCGCCGGAGCCTCGACCGGCTCAACGTAAGGCTCAATGCCCCCGGTTTGACCACCATCGAGATTCACGTCTAACGGGTCAATGCCGGCACCGCCCGCCAGGTTTGATTCCCCGTCGCCCTCTGCCACGATTTCCGCGAGCCCTAACGCCACGGCCTCGCTCACAATTTTCTTGGCAGCCTCCGCGTCTACTTCGGGCGGAGCCGGCGGAGCTACGCCAAGCATCTCGTCATCGCTGGCGATTAGATATCCGTCTTCGTTCAGGTTGCCGATAATCAGATCGGCGGCTTCACGCACTTCGCGACGCAGGCTCAGCGCACCGAGTTGCCAAGCAAGATGGTCGGTAAGGTTCGACGGCTTTGAAAGAAAGTTTTCAAAGGATGGCCGCTCGATATCCTCCATCTCGCTGTGCGTGCGATACCCGGGATCGAGATAATCCTGGAAAAACGAGCCGAAATCGATCTCTTCGAACGGATCTTTTTTCTCCGCGGTGATGGGAGTTTCTTCAGTGGCAGCCGACGCGGCGCGGTCGCGGTCTTCTTCCTTCTTGCCAACTTCGTCGAGCAGGGGAACCGAGTCTTCCAGTTCTTCGAGAACCGGATTCTCCACCATCTCCGTATTGATCATGTCCTTGAGCTCAAGCTTGTTGAGCGCGAGGACGGACACCATCTGCACCAGGCCTGGGGTGAGGATCTGCCGCTGCGAGAGCTTAACGCTGAGTTTGTGCTGCAGTAACACCATAAAATCAGGACTAGGCCCGCGTTCCTTTCCCCTCAGCGCCTAAAGGCGCCGTATTGCCGAATCCGAGCGGCACGGCTGAAGCCGTGCCCTTCCAAATCACACCAGCGAGAAACTCTCGCCCAAATACACTCTTCGCACTTCCGGATCGCTGGCCAACTGCTCTGGCGGTCCGTGACGGAAAATTCTGCCGTCATCGATGATGTAGGCACGGTCCGTGACCGTCAGCGTTTCGCGGACGTTGTGATCGGTGATCAACACTCCAATGCCACTGGCCCGCAAGCCGCTGATGATCTTCTGCAGATCGAGCACCGCGATCGGGTCAATCCCGGAAAACGGCTCGTCCAGCAAAATGAACGTGGGATTGATGCAGAGGCAGCGGGCGATTTCCACGCGCCGCCGTTCGCCTCCCGACAGGGCATATCCACGATTCTCGCGGATGTGCTCCAGTCCCAGTTCGTCGATAAACTTTTCCATCTTCTCGCGGCGCTCGTGCCACGAAATCGGCTGTGCTTCGAGCACGGCGAGGATGTTCTCTTCTACGGTTAACTTGCGAAAAATCGACGCTTCTTGAGGGAGATAACTGACGCCATACTGACGCGCCCGCAAATACATGGGAACGTCAGTGATGTCCTGACCGTCGTACAACACGCGGCCAGTATCGGGAGGGATCAGGCCAACGATCGCATAAAACGTGGTGGTCTTGCCTGCACCATTTGGGCCAAGTAATCCAACCACTTCGCCCTGCTCGACCCGCAGGCTTACCCCATTTACAACGCGGCGGCCACGGTACGATTTGCCAATTTCTTCAGTGGCCAAGGTACGCATTTATCGTGCCATTTACCGGGCAACCCGCGTTTGCGTTACCACAGGAGTATTTTTAGCGCCTTCTACGAGCACCCTATCATCGGTCCTAAAGAAAGTCAACGAAACCCCGGTAATCTTGCCCTGTTCGGCATCAAAAATGCTAGGCGGTCCGCCAGTCAGGACAAACTTGTCGTCGGCCGTCGTGAAGACCAGTTTCTGTCCGTCTGCGCGGCGGTTCGGTTGCTGGATCGCCACGCTGCCTTCGGCAATCATGTGATCGAGTTGGCTGGGTCCGGCGAGCGATTTGTCGCCGGAGGACTCACTGCGTGCCACCAGAAACGCGTCGGCGGACTGCGCGTTTGCGGTGAAGTCAGCTCCTTTGGCCGACACGCCGCCTTCGTAATGCACCTTGCGCTCCGCATCGGCGTAGGTGAGCTTGCTCGACGTGATCACGATCGGGCTCGTCCCGCTAGCCGGCGCTTTTTGCTTTTTCTTTGCAGCTGTTTCCCCCTGGCTTTCGCCTGCCTTGGCGGTCTGCGCGAGAATCGTTTGCACGGGCTGAGCCGTGGCGCCTTGGGCCACGACGAAGCGTCGATCGCGCTCAAATTGGATCGACGGAGCTTCAATAATGTTCGCATCCTGCCACAACCGGGCGTTGCCGGTGTAAAGCGCGATTCCAGGATTGCTGTGCGCAGTCATATTGCGGGCGGTCACATGAATGGGTGAGGACGACGCCAGCAGCGCGCCGTCGGGCTGCTCTTTCAGTTCGCTGTATGTGCTCTTGACGTCGCCTTCGGCCAGCGCATCGCCGGTCGCGCGGTTCATGCGAATCGTCCTGGCGGTCGTCTCCATGCCGCCGTTGGCTACGCGCGGATGGCCGGTCAGTACAAGCATCTGATCGGCGGGAGTGTACTGACCCGTATTTGCCCAGGCCTGCATCCGCTTGTCGGCAGGCTGCCCGTCGGAGTAAGCCACGTTGCCCTTTTGGGTGATGAAATCGAGCCCGCCTTCCGGCAAGAAAGTTGCGTCTACAGTATCGCTCGTGCTTACCCGTTCCGGTTCGCCTGGATTCGAGTTGACGATGCGGGCATTGGGAGCGCCGTGAACGCTGGCCAAGCGGTTCTTGCCATCCGAGGTCGCGAATTGGGCCTCGAACTTGCCCGCAGTCACGATAGTCCGTTGGCCCGATTTCGGGACGGAAGATTCCGCCAGCGAAGAAATCTGGATCTGCGCGGCGCCCGAGGTCACGGCCTTGTCTAAGACGCGCCCATCCGCTACGGTGAAGTCGATGACCGGAGCGGTGACCTCGAAATTCTGCGGCGCCGACCCCTCGCCCGGCTTGCCTGATCCAATCGACTGTTGAGTCAGGCGCGCACCGTCCAGAGCGTGCACTTGTTGCAGTTCGTTATGACCGGAATAATCCAGCACTACCCGGCCAGCATCGCCCCGCAGAGGTTGTGACCCCGTTTGCTCGATGTGTACGTTGCCCGTCAGGTTCGCGCTGCGAAGCAAGCTGCCCTTATCAGTGAGAAGGAACTCCGCTTGATCTGTGCGACTATGCATTTCGGCAGGGAGCCCGGGGGCCGCTGGCTCCTGGCTTTTACTTGCAGCAGGCGCCAGGTTCGTGTCGGTGGTGACATTGCCGTGGGCCACAACCCGCTCGACATCGTTCTCCGGGCCGAGGTAGAACGTGGCCTGATCCGCAGCCAGCTTCGCCCCTTGGCGATCGACTCGCGGATGTTCCAGCACGATCAGCCGGGGATCGTTGGTGATGACTCCGCGCTCGGCATCGATTACAGCAGCATCCTCACCGGTCGTAACGATGTGGATCTGCGACGACAAGATCAACTGGTTGCTCCTCCCGGCATAGTTCACCCCAACCGCCCACCCACTCGCCTGCGGCGTGCTGAACTCCACGCGAGCGTCCGTCGAGGCGTTTCCCGTGTCTTTATTGAAGATCAGATCTCGCGTCGTCAGGTGAATGGGATTCTTCATTTCCTTCGGCGTGGCCTGATCGGCACTAACCTGCCCGGAAGGATTGGCTACGAGATCGATTTGCACCTCGCCTTTAGCGGTGACGTCGCCAGTCTTTGTGTTGTAGGCGAAATCATCTCCGTAAATCTGGTCGTAGCGCAACGAGTCCCGGCCGTAGAGGATGATGCTGACGTTGTGCAGTTCAGCATTGCCGTTCAGCTTGAACTGCTTGACGCTGCTCGCCTGCACTGTGAACAGAGTGCGCTGGCCATCGGACTTGGAAAATTGAAATCCATTGGCCGTCTGCTTGATGTCAAAACCCAGCTTGTCGGGAACTTCTTTGCGAACGTCGCGCGTTCGCAGGCGGGCATACAAATACATTCCGACGACCACCACCGTGAACAGCACAGCGGTCGTCGCCAGCAGCCGTCGCAAACGGTAGACTCGGAGCGGCATCTGGCTTCAGTGTAATCCAGGCGCGCGGTTCCGGCTTAGAACGTCTCGTCGACGCTCACTTCCATGATCATGCGGTCGAGTTCGGCTTGGGCCTGATTCTGCTGCTTGGTCAGGTCTGCGCTCTCCTTGCGCAGAGTAGCGAGCCGGCCCTCCTGCGAATCAAGCTGCCCTACATAGCGCTGCAGCAACGCCTTTTCCTCCGAACTTCCCTTCAGCGCCTTCATGTTCTCGCGAATGCGGGCCTGATCCGCGGCGATCTGATCGGATTCGCGTTTGCGCTCGCTGATCTCAGTGGATAGGTCATCGATCTTTTCTTTCTGCTTGAGCACACGATCGAAGGCCTGTTGCATGGCCGGGCTCAGCCGCTTTTGGTCGGTCAGAAGAACCACTTCATCGTCGTCGAGGTTGGTCAACTCGTAGGTCTCTTCCTCAGGATGAAAGGCTTCGACCGTCAATTCGGCGGTCTTGCCCGCCTCTACCGGAACCCGGAATCTCTGGTAAGACTCGGTGGACTCCTCTGGCGTGGGTGTGCCAGGGGCGAGTTTCCATCCCTGCTGCAGCGGGTATTCCACAATGACCTGCCGCGGTTCGGTGTCGGCGTTGCGAATGGTGAATTTGCTCAACGACCGCTGCTCTTTGGTCAGCCGCATCGTGCCCTTGGCGATGCGAATCCGGCTGTACGGCTTTTCACTCGACTCGTCGGAGTACTTGACATGCACGGCGGCATCGCCGGCATACGAGAGCAGCCGCCGCTCGTCGGGATGAATCGTCTCGAGCACACCTTCTCCAGCGAATGTGTCAGCTTCGAGCACATTGAACGATCCGGCATCGAGCACCTGGCCACTCGTGTTCTTGATCCAAAGCGCGCGCAACGGCGCTGAGTCCCGATTCCAAAGAGTGACCTTGTCGGCCTCGATGTGCCCTTGCAGGATAGGGACGAGTGCCGACTGATTTTTGCCGATCGTAATCTTCTGTTTGATTTTGTATTCGAAGAAATCTCCGGCAGATTTGCCTTCGGCTTCGCTGACTTGCCTCCCGGCAATGGTGGCGATTTCAGCCGTTTCCGTGTTGAGCATGGGAGTTGAGCCTGTGACCTCGACAGTCGTGCTCGCTGCGCCAAGGCTCAGCGTGGCATCAATCTCATTATTTCGCCCGATCCCGAGATAAACATTGCTCAAGTTGTACCTTTGAAATCCGGGGCTGACCACGAACACTGCGGAGTTGCCGGCCTGAACATCGTTGAAACGGTATCGGCCTTGCGCATCCGTCGTAGCGACCTGCGACACTCCCGTTTCTTCGTTGCGAACTGTGACGCGGGCGCCGGGGATTATTGCGCCGCTGGGATCCTTCACGGTGCCGGAGAGGGTGGTCGAGGCATTCGAGACGCCTGGAGATAACTTTGCAAACTGCTCAAGACGGTCCGCCTCAACCGTCGCCTCATGCGATTGCGGAGTCAGCATGGCCGACTCTGGCAGAGGAATCTCCGGTCGCCGCGCGTAGAGCGGCTGCGAAATGTTCTGCACGAATGACTGGGGCTGCCCAGCCACCAGTGAAAGCTGCACATCCTTCCAATCTTCGCCGATGGTGTTGTCGACGATCGCCCAGCCTTGCAGCAGCGGCTTCTCGCCCGGCTTGTCGGAAAAGATGATGCGGTACGTGCTCTTCCAGATGGGAACTTCGCTGATGTAGCTGACGAAGATATCGCGATCGCCAGAGCCGGTCGCAGTAAAGCTCATGCGCCGCACATCACGCGCGCGTGAAGAACTGATCAGCGTCAGATAGCGGCTGACTTCCTCGGTGAGTTCACGCTCGGCAATGCGAACCGAAGTGCCGGGCCCGAGGTCGAAGCTGCGCATTTCGCCGGCATCGGTCACGATCGAGAAGCTGGTCACGTCTTCGAAGTCGTCTTTGCCACGTTGGCGATGAATCTTTTCCACACTCAGCAGCCGGCCGGCCGCCGTGGCCGAACCGCTGCGAACTTCCACCCGCGTCCCGCGCAGCGCCGAAAGATATTCAGCCTGCGTTACTTGCTCGCCGAATGGCAGGCGCAAAGATTTCAGGCGCTCGTCGAGCGGCGCAATCGAGTTGTAGCGCACCGAAGAAACGCGGCCGTCACCCAGATCTACGGCGGTCAGCGACTTCAGCACATCGTTCAACTGCGCGGTCGTGAAATCGATATTCAGATCCTGCGTGCCGTGGACCCGCGCTGCGTGCTCGAAATATCCAACGCCATTCTTGTAGAGCACAACGCGTTTCACGGGGAGACGGGAAGTAGACTCGGCCGAAGCGGCCGGATTTGTAACTTCCGGCGCTGCCGGTTTGGCCTGACCGGAGTTGGTTGAGGGCTGCTTGGTTTGGGCGAGAACGCTGACGGCCAGGGACAGGAGAAGCACACTGAACAGCTGAGCGTGACGCATGGGCACCTCCGGCTGCAAGACCAATGATTCTACAGAAGCGGAAGTATAGCTGGAGGTTGTACGGGCGGCAGTGATTCTACTTAGGTAATAGGAATCTTGAAGTCGCGCAGGGTGAGTTCGAGGCCGCCGTATTCGGGATGGTCGTTGTGGCCGACCGTGAAGGCGATATCGATGGTATCGCCCGCCAGGAGCGGCGTTTGCGCGATGCGCTCGGCCATGTGCCAGCCTAGGGCGTCGAAGGTGATCTTCAGCCCGGTTGTTCGATCGAGATAAGTTTCGGCCACGGCTGCTGTGCGCTCGGCTCGTTTGATTGCTGCTCCATCAGGATGGCATCGTGGCGTGGCGAGAATCGCAGCGGCGGAAAGTTGCGATTCGTCTGAATATCTGGCCAGCGGCTTGCTCTCGCGCAGCTTCAGTTTGATGTGCTTGTCTTTGAGAATCCGTGGTGGTGCGGTCAACTGCACGCCTCGCGCTGCGAAGATGGGCTCGGGGTTTCCCACTCCATACGGCTCCAGCAGATGCAGTGCCTGGAAAAGATCAGGAGTCACGTCGCTGAGATTCAATTCCGTGTCCAGATCGAGCGTTGGATCAAAGTCCGCAGGAGTAAGCTGCGAACGCGCGAATGCGTCCAGTCGTGTCCGCAACTCGGCGACATTCGCACTGGGCATGGCGAATCCGCAGGCGTGGGCGTGGCCGCCATAGCGCGAGAACAATCCACTGCACGATTCGATCGCCTCGAGCAGGTGGAATGCGCGTATCGAGCGCCCCGACCCGAACGATTCATCTCCTTCGCGCGATATCACGACCGTGGGCCGGTTGTAGCGCTCCAC
>Ga0209698_10001409_pt1 | contig 27604 bp, 24 predicted proteins | sample LitLauG_LLR_2012_FD_187203 | JGI IMG/M metagenome (GOLD analysis project Ga0209698, IMG submission 187203) | Freshwater sediment microbial communities from Pennsylvania, USA - Little Laurel Run_MetaG_LLR_2012 (SPAdes) (version 2) | ecosystem: Environmental > Aquatic > Freshwater > Creek >... | reverse complement strand
GGCTCCAATCTGGTGCCCTCGGTTGTGGCGCTCGATCCGATTCCGGCCGGCGGAGGAAGGCCAACGGTTACCGTGGGCAACAGCGCCCGCAAGGCGCTAATCGAAACCCCTGAACGGGTGATCTACTCTGTGAAGCGGCTCATGGGCCGGGGCCTTGAAGAAATTCAAAGCGAGCTCAAGCTGTTTCCGTTCCGGCTCGCCGACGATGTCGAAGCGGGCGAAGTTCCGCGCATCCAGCTCGGCGAACTCCGCTTCACTCCCCCGGAAATTTCCGCGTACATCCTTCGCCAGCTCAAGCGCAACGCCGAACGATTCTTTGGTGCGCCGGTCACCCAGGCCGTGATCACTGTCCCGGCCTATTTCAATGATGCGCAGCGCCAGGCCACCAAGGACGCGGGTCGCATGGCAGGACTTGAAGTCCTACGGCTTGTGAACGAGCCCACTGCGGCAGCTCTCGCCTATGGCCTCGATCGTGCAAAGGCCGGCACCATCGCCGTCTATGATCTCGGCGGCGGAACCTTCGATATCTCCATTCTCAAGTTGCGTGACGGCATTTTCGAGGTGCAGTCCACCAACGGCGATACGCACCTGGGCGGCGACGACATCGACAACCTTCTGCTGGCAATCGCGCTCGACGAAATCCATGCCGAGCACGGCGTGGATCTTCGCGCGCACCCGAGCGCGGTACAGGCCCTCCGCAAGGCTGCGATTGAAGCCAAGATCCGCCTATCCAGCGAATCGTCGGCAAGTTTTGATATCGAGTTACCCAATGGCGACAGCTACCAGCGCGAAGTTCCGCGCGCCGTTTTCGAGTTGTTGATTGAGCCCGTGCTGGCGCGCACGGCCGGTCCGTGTAAACAGGCACTCTTGGACGCCGGGGTCACGCCGGAGGAGATTGATGAAGTGGTGCTTGTCGGTGGATCCACGCGAATTCCCGCGGTGCGCGAGTTGGTGGACGAACTCTTTCATCTCAATGCGCGTAGCAAGAAACCGCATATCGAGCTGAATCCCGATGAAGTGGTGGCGCTGGGCGCGGCGGTGCAGGCTGACATTTTGGCCGGCGCCTCAAAGTCCACCGAAGAAATGCTGCTGCTCGATGTGACGCCGCTCTCGCTTGGCATCGAAGCTCTGGGTGGCACCGTGGCGAGGATCATCCAGCGCAATTCGACGATTCCGGCTTCGGCCACCGAGCATTTCACTACCGGCGTAGACGGCCAGACCAACGTTGCGATTCACGTCGTCCAGGGTGAGCGCGAACTTGCTTCTGATTGCCGCTCGCTGGCCCGCTTCGATCTGAAAGGCATTCCGCCTATGTCTGCTGGATTGCCGCGCATCGAAGTGCGCTTCCTGATCGACGCCGACGGCATTCTCCAGGTCTCTGCCCGCGAACAGCGCAGCGGCCTTGCCGCGGAGATCACGGTAACGCCGACTTACGGTCTCACCGACGAACAGGTTGAGAGCATGATTCTGGACTCCTTCGACCATGCCGAAGACGACTTTGCCAAAAGGCTTCTGATCGAAGCGCGCCTTGAAGCTGAATCGATTCTGTCCAAGGTGGACGGCGCAAGCAAGAGCCCGGCCTGGGGACAGTTGACCGGCGAGGAGCAATCGTCCATTCGAGCAGCGCAGGGTCGTCTGGCCGAGGTCAAAGCCGGCTCGGACATGACCGCCATCCGCAATGCAACCCTCGCGCTCGACAAGGCAACTCAGAGGCTGGCCGAACTGATGATGGATGCCGCGGTATCAACTGCCCTGCGCGGAAAAACGATGAATGCCGCTCGAGAGGAACTGGACGAGGCAGTGACATCGCCTCATGCGATGGCGCCGGCGGAGTTCAAATGAGATCGCTTGTGGGCTCTCAAAGGCGTCGAGGGCAGGGCATCGGTTTTGAGAGGGCGCGACTTTAGTCGTGCCGAAAGCGCCGCAAAGAGAACGTGGGCTTTAGCCCTTGAGGGAATGCTCCCCGCGCCGCGGATTCCCTCTCCGGCTCAAAAAGGACAGACTCAGATGAGCGAAACGAACGGAAAACCAATTCCACCCGAGAAACTCGTGCGCGTTACCTTTCTCCCAGAAGGAAAGACGGTTGAGTTCGAGTTTGGCACCATGCCATACGACCATCACGGCAAGCCGATGTCATTTCTGGACGTGGCGGAAAACCACGGCATCTTTCTCGATCATGCGTGCGGCGGCGTGTGCGCATGTACTACCTGTCACCTCTGGATCAAGAATCAGGAGGGGATCAGCGAGGCCGATGACGATGAGCTCGACCGCATGGATATGGCCGCTGATCAACAGCTCGACTCTCGCCTCGGCTGCCAGGCCGTGATCACGCGCCCGGGCAACTACGTGGTGGAGATTCCCAAGTGGAACCGCAACTACACCTCTGAAGGCAAGCCGCTGGCCCTGGCGGAAGGAAAGTAAGGAGCGACGGAAATGCCACGAGAGATTCTTTGGACCGACGCCGAACAGATCGGCATTCAACTACAAGAGAAACACCCAGGCCTTGATCCATTGACAGTGCGCTTTACCGACCTGCACCGCTACGTAACAGAATTGGAAGGCTTCGCTGACGACCCGGCAAAGTCAAACGAGTCGAAGCTCGAGGCCATTCAGATGGCGTGGCACGAGGAGTTCGAGGACGCAAAGGTCTAGGCGCCTTCAACTAGCTCTTGGCTCACTCTGTGAGATCGACAGCACATTCCCATCAGGGTCTTTGAACCAGGCCACTTTACTACCACCGGGAAAAGTGCAAACACCCAGCTCATCCTGGCCCATGTTCGAGTAATGCTCAAAAGACACGCCCTTCTTGAAGAGGTCGGCGATGTCCAGGGCGATGTCGTCGGTCTCCCAGCCAAGGACAGTATGCTTTGCGGGGGTGAATTGGGGCACTTTGCTGATTCGAAGCCCAATGCCATTCATATCGAATACAAGTGCATAGCCGTCATCGCGTACATAGGTCAAGCCCAGCGTATCCCGATAGAATTTGATAGCCGCATCGGGATTCTGAGTAAGCAGGAAGGTGACAACTTGATTCATCGAGACCTCCGAGGTCTTGGTGCAAATTGAGGACGTTGCACTTTCTAAGTTGTGCGGGAACGGGCGAGACGCCTTTAGAACCTGAAAACTCTGCTTAGTCGAATTCCCTACCTTCGCTCCAGCCGAAGGCACCCTCGAAGTGCATAAACTCTTTCTTCTGGCCCGGAACAAGATACACGCTGACCACATCGAACCGGACCTGTGGCGCAGTGGGCTGGGGTAGCTGGCGCACATACCGTCGTGCCAACCGGCGAAGCATTGTGCGCTTATGTGAATCGACCGCAATTTCGGCTGGCGACAAATCGCGGGCGGTACGAGTTTTTACTTCAACAACGCACAGCAGCTTCCCTTGCCATGCGATGAGGTCGATGTCGCCCGGTTCGTGTTCAGGTGACCATCGCCGCGCCACCACAATGTAGTCCTTGCGGCGGAGGTAGAAATAAGCGGCATCTTCGCCCTTTATCCCGGTGACCAGGTGAGCTGGGAGGGTGGATGCCCGGCTGCGGCGCCGGGCGATCCAGTCCAGGCCTGCCAACCCTCGCTCCTGGCTCGCGATCCAGATTTGTGACATCCATCTCATCGCACACCATTCTCGCCGGGATGGGCGAAGGGTGCAAATCGCACTTTCGCATTCGGGGCTAAATGAGACTGTTAAGAGGTTCCGGCCCTTGCAGCATCAAGCGCGACGGCTTGTTCGTGTTCCTTCTCGGCAACCGTCAATGCCTCCTCAAGAATGTCGAGGGCAACGGTGGCTTCGCTTTCGTTGACGATAAGCGGAGGCGAGAGCCGAAGCGACGTTTCGCCGCAACCAAGGATCATCAGGCCGCGCTCGAATGCCAGCATCTCCACCCGGTTGCGGAGTGCTGTTACCGGCTCGCGAGTGGCCTTGTCCTTCACCAACTCGATACCGATCATCAGGCCGCGCCCCCGCACGTCGCCCACGAGCGGATGGCTCTGCTTCCACCCTCGCAGGCGACCCAGTATGAATTCGCCGACGCGAGAAGCATTCCCTATCGCTTCCCGCTCGATGATGTCCATAGTGGCCAGCGCCGCGGCTATCGACACTGGATTACCGCCGAAGGTGGAGGCGTGAGAGCCCGGAACCCAATCCATGATCTCCGCGCGCGTCATGCAGATGCCCAGAGGCATGCCGCTGGCGATGCCCTTGGCCATGCAGACCATGTCTGGCTCGACGCCAGAGTGTTCGATGGCCCACCACTTGCCTGTGCGCCCCGCGCCGCACTGCACCTCATCTACAACTAGAAGTATGCCGTGCCGATTGCAGATAGCGCGCAGTTCGCGGAGAAAATTGTCCGGCGCCACCACGTAGCCGCCCTCGCCCTGGATGGGCTCGATGAAGACGGCGGCAACTTCTTCAGGAGGCAGAATGGTTTTGAAGAGCTTCTCTTCGATGTAGCGTGCGCATCCCATGCTGAAGGCTTCCTCTTCCTTTGCGCCGCCACTACATCCGCGATATGCGTAGGGATATTGAATATGGGTCACGCCCGGAACCATTGGCGAGAAGCGGCGCTTCTGCTGCGGCTTGGACCCGGTTAGCGAGAGAGCGCCCATGGTGCGGCCATGGAATGCGCCGAAGAACGAGATGATCTGCTGGCGTCCTGTGTGATAGCGGGCAAGTTTGAGAGCGCACTCGATTGCCTCGGCGCCGGAGTTGCCGTAGAAAAACTTGTGGGGGCCAGGCATGGGTGCCACGGCGGAGAGCCGCTCCGCAAGATCGGTAAGGGGTTCGTTGTAAAAATCGGTCCCGGAGATGTGGAGCAGCTCTCCGGCCTGCTTCTGGATTGCCGCAACAACCTCGGGGTGGCAATGTCCGGTGGAATTGACGGCGATGCCGGCGGCGAAGTCCAGGAATTCGTTGCCATCCACGTCCTCGATGCGGAGGCCACGCCCGCGCTTGGCTACCAGCGGATACGACCGCGTATAGCTGGGCGAAATCAGCCGTTCGTCTGCTGCAACGGCAGCGCGTGCCTTGGGGCCAGGAAGCGGGCAAACGAGCTTGGGTCCGTATTGCGCATGCAACTCTTGCTTGGTCATGATAGGGTCTCCTCGGCAGACTCTGTTATGCGGTCAGCGCGGCGTCGATATTGGATGGAGCGCGGCCACGGATCCCATTGCGCGGGATCATCCAGTTTCGCTCGCCCTGGGGCACAGAAAGGGCAGGCGAGATATTGCGAGCGAGGAACTTCGCCAGGCCGGTACTAGTCGCTGGCGAAGAGACTAGGTCGAGTGCGGGTGGGTAGTACGCGCAGGTGCTTGCGCGGGCAAATGATACGCGCGCGCGCCCGCGACCAGCGCCTGATAGCCGGCACGAGCAATCTTCTGTCAGCGCGCGTATACATGGAAACCCCGCTAAATACGAGAATATCACGCACTGGGGCGCCATCCCAGCGGATGCCTGCCCATGGTGTGCGCTCCACTATCAATGTTGGGCTCTAAGATGGAAGTACCGCATGCGCGCTTCTTCGCCCGAATCAGTCCACCCCGAACGCAAGTCAGCCAGCACGGCGTCGATCGTGCTGGCGTTTTTCGGCGTCTACTTCTTCTGGGGTTCGACGTATACGGCCATTCGCGTGGGCGCGGAACAAATGCCTGCGCTCCTGCTTGCTGGAACGCGATTCTTTATCGCCGGCCTGATCCTTTTGGCCTGGTGCCGCTGGCGCGGTCTGCGCCTCCAGTGTCCCCCAAGGACAATGCTCATGCTGGGGATCATCGGTTTGCTTCTGCTGAGCGGAGGCAACGTGGGCTTGGTCTATGCGGAAGAAACACTGCCAAGTGGCCTGGCCTCATTGGCATTTGCTGTCACGCCACTTTACGTAGCACTCATTGAAATTGTCCTGCCCAGCGGAGAGCCGCTGCCAACGCGTGGTTGGCTTGGTTTGCTTCTCGGCTTTGTCGGGCTCGTCGCACTGCTTTGGCCTTCGTTGCATATGGGCCTTGGAGGCAATCGCGTCCTTCTTTGGGCCATCGCGGCCCTCTTGGCTGGAGCCCTCTCATGGGCCGTTGGCAGCATCCTGTCGCGCCATGCACGCCTCAAGGTTGAAACTTTTGTTGCGGCGTCGTGGCAGATGATCATCGCTGGGGTTTTCAGTCTTCTGCTGGGCACCGCTCTGGGCCAATGGCCGCAGTTCCATCTGAACAGAGCGTCGGTCGGCTCCCTTGCCTATCTCGTTACGGGCGGCTCGCTGCTCGGATACACCGGCTTCATCTATCTGCTCGAACATGTCCCGGTGGCGAAGGTGATGTCTTATACGTATGTGAACCCGGTGGTTGCGGTGTTGCTGGGGATCTTCCTGTTGCACGAGCGCCCAGCGGCAGCCGAGTTCGTAGGCATGGCCTGCATTGTGCTGGCCGTCTTTCTGCTGACCACGGCGCAAGTGAAGGCGAAAGGGAGCGCTCCACCGATTGAGGAACTGGAGCAGATCCCGGCAGAGTAGAGATCGCGACTGCCCGTTTCTATTTCAGCAGCAGCACCGAAAGCGCCGACACGATCCCGCCCAGCGCGAAGACCATTCCGAAATACCAGTAGATGCGGCCGTGGGTGAGCAGCGTCACCGAAGTGATCACGAGGCCGATCTCGAGCAAAGCCTCGGCCAGGTCAAACCGGTCTGCGCGGGCCTCAGCCTGCTCCACCCTGGTCTCCAGGGCCTCGGCCTTTTCCATGTCGTCTTTGGTCTGGTCGGCCCACTTGGCCTGGTGGTCGGCATAGCCCTTCAGGATCTTCTCTGCGGCGCTCTTATCGGAGACCGCGACAACACTCATCAAGTCGGCGGCCAGGAATGTGTCGTTGGATCGGATCTTGTGGGCCTGGTACTCGTTCCACTGGTCGGTGGCTTTGTTCTGGTCGAGGACGGCCTCGGTGTGGGTGCGATGGCCAAGCACGGTGGTTACGGCAACCATTACGGCAAGCACGCTCATGGTGAAAGCAACCGGACGCAGCGTAGCTTCATGCGCACCGTGCTCGGCGTGTTCCTGTAGTTCATGGACTTCGTGGGCTTCCATGTTCGACTCTCCTGGGGAATTCTTATTGATAGCTATTTCCGCTTCCAGAGCACGCCGTCTTTGGAGTCTTCCAGGACGATCCCTTTTTCTGCCAATTCGTTGCGGATCTGATCGGCGCGGGAGAAGTTCCGCTGTTTCTTGGCCAGTGTACGCTCGGCGACGAGTGCGTCGATAGCTTCATCGCCAAGCGACTGGCGGGCCAGCAATTCGGGGGCCACGTCGGCCAGGCGGCCCGCCTTCTCAGCCCATTCCAGCGCTCGGCGGGTGGGTTCGCCGTCGCGATCTTCGATAACGTCGAAGACCGCATCGAAACTCGCTAGCACTGCTAGAATTGCGTCCCGGTCGGCCGCCAGCAGCAGTCCCTGGTCGATGGCTGTGTTCGCTGTGCGGATCAACTCGAAGATCGAGGCGCGCGCCTCGGCGGTGTTCAGATCGTTGCCAAGAGATGCCAGGTAATCGTCCCCCGCCTTCTTCGCCGCTTCTTGTAACGCAGGGTTCTCACCGGCCGCAAAGCTCCCGGAAGCAAGTCGCCGGCGAAAGGTCCGCATGCGTTCAATAGCGCTCGTAGCGTCAACAAGTCCGTCAAACGTGAAGTTCATCTGATGCCGGTACGGAACCGAAACCAACGCCATGCGAATCGCTGATGCCTTGTAGCCCCTCAATAGCAAGTCGCGTAGCGTGTAGAAATTGCCTTCGCTCTTCGACATCTTGCGGCCGTCGACGAGCAGAAAGCGGACGTGCATCCAGTGGCGCGCGAACTGTTTGTGGTTCGCTGTTTCGCTCTGCGCAATCTCGTTTTCGTGGTGCGGAAACATAAGGTCTTCGCCGCCAGCATGCAGGTCGAAGGAGTCGCCGAGATACTCCATGGCCATCGCGGAACATTCAATGTGCCAGCCGGGGCGGCCACGGCCGATTGGTGTGTCCCAGAAAGTTTCGCCGGGTTTGGCGGCCTTCCATAGGGCAAAATCGCGCGCAGAGTCCTTTTCGTACACGTCAACATCCACGCGGGCGCCGTCTTCCATGCCGCTTAGGTCTTTCTTGCTCAGCTTGCCGTACCCGGGAAACGCGGAGAGGCGGAAGTACCAGCTCCCGTCTTCGGCCTGGTACGCGGCGCCTTCGGCGGCCAGTTTCTGGATCAGCTCGACCATGCGCGGGATGTGCTCGGTGGCGCGGGCAAGCTGCTCGGGGTGCTGGATACGGAGGGCGTCGAGGTCTTCGAGAAACGCCTGCTCGAAGGGGGCCGAGTATTCGCGAATGGTAGTGCCGGCCTCGGCGGCGTTGTGAATGATGCGGTCGTCGACGTCGGTGATGTTCATGACGTGGCGGACCGGGGTCCCGATGAGCAGCAGAAAACGGCGGAGCACGTCAATCTGGAGGAAGGTACGGAAGTTGCCGATGTGGCCGTAGTCGTAGACGGTGGGGCCGCAGGCGTACATGCGCAGGGCCTTGCCGTCTTCAGCGAAGAGCGGGTCGAGTTGTCCGGTAAGGGTATTGAAAAGGCGGAGGGTCATCGGCGGCGGGTCTTGCGACATGATCATGCGGGAGTCGAATCGGCTCGAGTGGCGGCCTGTTTGATTGTAGCAATTGAGGGTGCAGGGGTCAGGGAATAGGGAATAGGGAACAGAAGGCTTGATGGCTAAGGGGCCTTAGCCGCCACGGCAGTACTATGCAGTGTGATTGGATCCCACATCTCAAGAGCGAGATGCGGGGCACCCGGTATGTGATGCAGCGCCGGCTGGGTTGGGATGGATGGTATGGGGAGGGTGATGGGGCCGGCCGGAGCGGCTTCGACGAAGGCGTCGAAGAGGATTGCATAGAGGGATTCGCGGGCGGCGAGATTCCGGTTTCGAGCTCGGAGGAAGTCGAATCGGAAGGCGGAACACGATTCGAGTTCGTCGAGAAAGCGCCGGGTAAAGAACTGTTGGGCATTGGCGACAGCCATCAGGATAAGCGAGCGCCAGCTCATGCGAAGCAGATCCTTGAGGAGTCCGGAGCCGTTCGGCAAACGGTCCATGCGGTCCGCGACATGTTGGCTGAAGTTCAGAAGCTGCCGGACGAGGTTATCGAGTGGCATGCCGGCCGCAATAGCGCGAGTAAAGAGCGTAACCGATCCGCGGTGGAGGTCCTCCTCGATGTCCTGCAGATCGTCTCCGAGTTGCAGCAGTACGCCCCACTCGAAGGCGAACCGGCTTTCGTCTTGAATGAGCAGGGGCTGCGCGAGACAAGCATCGGCGAGCACGCTGGTTCCACCTTTGGCGCAACTGATGCGCAGTAGTTCCTGGTCGTCGATGAAGGCGCAAGAGGGACCGCTGGCGCGAAGTTGCGCGATGCTCCGTTCCTGGGAGCGATGAATGGCCAGCAGGCAGTCAAAAACCTGAGGGTAGCAATTGCGAGGGTATTCGCCTTCAATGAGCTCGACCATAGCCCAGACACATTCTTCGCGACGATCGAGGGCGGAGAGCCGGCGGCCGCTCAGGCGCAGTCGAAAACGATCGCTGAAGAGGAGTTTGTCCGCTGCCGACAAAGAAGGGTGGTCGAGGTGGTTGTCGCTGTAGGGATAGAGCATGCTGTAGGCCGCGAGAGAGCGCGTGAGCTGCATGGGCCGGCCAAGCAGCGCCTGTAGCCCGCATGCCGTCCAGGCATTGCGGCAGGCCTGGATGGTATCGGGCACGGGGATTTGCTGGTCGAAGGTGCGTGCCCAGCGCGCGAGCTCCGCGCCCACACGCAGAAAGGTTCCGGTAAGAAGCTCGATGGTTTCCGGCGCCAGACCGAGCGCGACGGCAGCGAAGGGAGGGAATGTGTCCACGATGCGCCGGCATGCCAGGGCTCGGTCGGCTTTGTTGCGGGGAATCCGCCGGGCCTCGCGTTCGACGCTGCGCAGACCCTGATCGTAGGCCTTTTCGCGTCCGCGCTGCTCTCGAGGGGCAAAGCGCGGGAGGGGCGGAAGAGATTGGCCGGCGCAGCGGTTCCACACTTCGGCGGACTGGGCTACTCGATCCTCGACCCACGACCAACTGTAGCGATCTTCCATGCTGTTGTTGACTACGATAAATGGTTGCGGCTGGTTCCGTGGACGTAGGGACTAGGGACGTAGGGACTAGGGACGTAGGGACTAGGGACGTAGGGACATAGGGACTAGGGTCTGGAGTCTGGGGTCTGGATTCGTCGGTCTATAGGCCAACGAATGGCTCAGTTTTTGTCTGATTGCAGGGCTAGGATTAGGGAAAGGCCTATTTTTTCAGGAGAATGCACTGATACATCGGTACGAATTCTGCCGAATGCACTGATACAAGCCATCCATCCGGCACGAATGAGGAGAAATTGCGGAATTAGCGACGAAGATGCAGGCTTTTATGCAGCCGTCTAGCAGGGTGCGGCTGCATCCGCAGGAGTGCTCATCGCGGCTTTGCAGAAGCGCAGTCGTTTTGCGACCTTTTCGGCACGACTCAAGCCAACCCAGCGACGGAGACCTGTCGCCGGGGACCCCGGCTTGTCGTGCCCTGACTTAAAGGGCGACCGCGAACCGCAGCAAGATCAGGCGCATTCAACGGGCTCTGCGATTCTTGTGCTAGTTCTGTGCTTCGAGTAACCGCGAAGACCGTGAGTCCGAGTTTCTTGCAATCGAAACTTCCGCATCGGCGGTGATTCGACCGGAACTGCGCCGCAGCGTCAGAAATCGTTCGAGAAGCTGACTAGTCAGGACTAATCTGTTGTGAAAGAGCGCATTGGCGATCTTGCGTCAATTCACATGGAATACAAACCTGCAAGGCAAATGGTCTTCGGCTCGCAGTAGCTACATCGGTTCACCCGTCGACGGTATGCAGAAATTGGTTTCTCCACAGTTGCATCGAGAGGGAGTTCGGCCCAACTCTACATCCGCAGGGTGTGCTTTCCCGGTGTAACCGAGAGTTCCAGAAAGTCGCCTACGCGTTGTCCCGTGCGGATGGCGCCATCGAGGGTAACCGATGCGCTCCGCCCGCGATGATACAGGCGGACGAGAGCATGGCACCCTGAAGGGCAATCGAAATTCAGTTCGAAGGATTCATCTTCCAGGGTTTTCCAGTCAACCGCCACGGGGCCGAATTCGGTAACGGCAATTCCTTGTGCCCATCGCAATCCGCCGCAGCGGGGCTCGATCACGATGGACCGGGCAGAAACTGGCCCCTGACGCCGCGCACCCAACACATAAGCAGTGAGAAAGGCCCCTGGGACGATTCCGTAGATGTGTGCTTTCGATCCGCCCTGCAGGTCTTCCCATGTGGTTTGCCATGGAGACTCCATCTGCGCTTTCCATCCCGTACGGATGCGCGACAGCACGTCGGCGTCCATCTCGGGCTTCTGCATTTTGTACAGAGCATCGAACAGATAGTAATGGGACATGACGCCCGTGACTTCCTGCACATGTCCCAGTACGTATCGGCGTACGGATTCCAGGTGCTCTTGTGGAACAATGCCGGCATAGAGCGCAAGCAATTCCGCCTGCACGACAGGATGGAAGCGCCCGTTCACGATGGGACCGGGAAAGACCTTTCCGTTCAACTGCTCGGCTCTTCTGGAACCTGGGCCGAAGAGGGCACTATCGTAAGCTCCTTCTCTCGTGTTCCACAACTCCCGGTTGAAGTTCTCGCGTAGCTTATTGGCACTCGATGCATAGCTGTCAGCCTGCGCGGTTTCACCAATCTGCGCACCCAGCCAGGCGGCATCGCACAGGGCTCTATAGAAGAGCGCATTCAGGCCTGCGCCCTCGCATACCTGATAGCGCAGCGGGTTGTCCCACACCTCCCACTCCCGCGCCAGCACCAGGCCGCGCGGTGTGCGCCGGCTGAGAAACCACCGCAAGAGCCTGTTGAGGGCCGGCCAAAGTTCGCGCACCAGTGGAAGATCGGATGAACTCTCAAAGTACTCCCGTAATTGACTGACCCAGTCGCAGGAGCGGTCTTCCATGATCGCGTGGATATCCCACCGCTCGGAGCAACTGTGGGCCTTCATCTGTCCGTCAGACTGCTGGGTCAGCGCGATGCGACGAAGCAGTGCCTTGAGTAGGCGGTTGTCGCCCCAATAGGTCTTATCTAAATCGTCAGGGCCGCGCATCATGGTGCGTGTGCCATCGAATGCCGGGGGCGAGACGTCGGTCCACTCAACTCGTTCCCGGTCGGCGCAGTCCACGTAGGAATCCTCACTGAGCAATTCGAGCGAGCGGGCGCAGATGAGCCAAATCCGATTCAGAGAAACGTCGTCGCACTCGAAGGTGGCTGCGCGCTCGAAGGGATAGCGCATTTCGACCGCCTCAGCGCGTCGCATGACCGCGCGTCCAGACTTGAGGCGAAGTGAGAGCTGTTTGAATGCAAAGGTATCTCCTCCCATCCATGCCTGTATGCCGCCGCGGGCGATATAAGAAGACGTACCGCTCGATTCTCCTTCGGGCAGCAAATATGATGCTTCGATTTCGCTTCCTTCTTCCGCATCGAATTCCAGGTCGTGATAGCCCTGGACAATCTCCGGCAGTTCGAGAATGAGGTCCTTGCTCGGATCCAGCGCAAATGGAAATGAACTGCTTGCCGCGCTCCAGGCGCGCCTCTTCTCCATTTGCAGTGCCGCAGTCCGCGGCCAGACGGGAAAGAAATCCGGGCCCCCGACCGGAATTGCGGCCGGCCATTGGGCGGCCGAGAATCCCGGGGCGCTCCAGTCGGAGCCTCTGCGTGCGTCAATGTGCTCCTGGATTGAGGCCCAAGCTTGTTCGCGCGGACCAAAAGAAAACTCGGGACGCGCCCGCCAGCTTGAGTCGCTGGCAATACTGGCAGGGCCATCTCCCTCGCCCAGTGTCAGCATCGCGGCAAAGCCGGGCGCGTGCCGCATGATGCGGCCAGTGGGCGCGTCACAATGCACAAGCAACGCAACCGTGTTCTTACCCGGCCTCAGCTCCCCGCCAACCTCTCTTGTGTCGTATTCCGGCCGTTGGTTCTGGAAACGGCCAGGGCCGCGGCCCATGTAGGCTCCATTCACATGGAGCCGGTAGCGTGTATAGGCGAAGATCCGGATCGAGGCATGGGCAGGGACAGAATCGAGAACGAATTCGCGGATGAAGACTGCGTGCTGGTCCGCGTCCTCCGTGAGGGGGTTGCCTGGCCCAGAGGATGCAATGCCAACGGCGTTTCCCAGTCGGAGAGCAGGGATGCGCGTCTGTTCGTTACACCAGATCATCTGTGCGGACAATTGCCCGGTGGCCGGGGATTCCGCTGCCGCATCCGGTAGAAACAACACCCTCTGCAAGGACGCTGTTGCGCCTACGGCAAGCCCGGTTTTCAAAAACATCCTTCGATTCATGCTTGATTATGACCTCTTGTCTGCACCGTTGCATCCTTAAGGCGAGCTGTCCATTGCGAGACGTAACCGCTAATCGAACACGATACCGCAATCCAGATATGCGCCTCAATGGATGAATTCAGGTCAACGCGCTCATCGACCGAGCGTTGAGCGTATTCCGAGGATTGGTACCTGAAAAACTCCGTAGGGTCTAACAGCGAGGTTATGCCTGGTTCGTCGCCAATTGGAAAGTTTCGGCCCACCCATGCTCCCGCTCTGTGCCGGACTTTTATGCTGATTTGTGCTTGAGATGTGCATATCTCGCCTTTCCTGCCTATTCTGCCCATTGAAAAGTCAATAACTGGTTGTTTTCGATTAGGCCATTTGTCGGGCCCTGATACAAATCTACGGAGTATTTCTTCAAAGAACTTCAGACTCCTGACACCAGGTCAGCGACCGCGTGAATTTGTGCGCTGAGCTTCTTGCCATCCTACCCATTCGCCAGAAGAAAGGCGAATGGATGGGGCACGGAGTTGGTACAAAATCAAGCGGTCAGGAACCTAGTGTTGTGTCTTTGGAGTTCATAGCATAAGTTGAGACCCCGAACCGCAGATCCTTCGACTCACCACCCCCAAACTGAAAAGCGTTTGGGGCCCCTTTTAGCTCAGGATGACAACTCGTTTTGATGCGAAGTTCGGCGACGGGACACTAGTAGATCGGCTGGCGGTTTGGCGAGGGTGGTTTTCCACCTCATTCCACAGAAAAGAACGGGAAGGACAGATATCTGTGGATTTGTGCATGAACTGGAGAGACCGAACTGGCGGATAATCTTGCAATGCCGCTGAAGACAGGAGGCGGGTGTATGGAACTCGAATACTTCGTTGTCGACGTCTTCACCGATACGGCACTGAAGGGAAACCCGCTGGCCGTGGTGATGAATACTGCCGGTCTTTCGACGGAGCAAATGCAGGCGATTGCGCGCGAGTTCAACCTTTCTGAAACGACTTTTATTGAGCGCCGGGCAGCCGCCATGGAGAGGGCTGAAGGTGTGCGGGTGAGGATTTTTACCACGCAGGAAGAGTTGAACTTTGCCGGGCATCCGACGCTGGGTACGGCCAGCGTACTGAGGTTGAAGGCTCCGGAGACGTTGGATGGCGACACCGTGAGGCTGGCCGAGAACGTGGGCGCGGTGCCGGTGCGCTTTAGCGGGGCGGGGTTGTATGGAGAGATGACCCAGCGGGATCCGGAGTTTGGCGCGGAGTTGGACAGGGCGGAGGTGGCTCGGCTGACAGGGCTGGAGCTTGAAGACCTGGACCCGGCGTTGCCGCCGCAGATTGTCTCCACTGGAGCAGCCTTCGCTATTGTCGCGCTGCGCACAGCGGAGTCTCTTTCCAGATTGAGCGTGAAACAGCAGCAGTCCGCAGCCTGGTTGCAGGAGCGCGGGGCGCGCTGGTTTTACGTGCTGGGGCCGGAACCAAGCAAAAGTGCAAACGGTGAGCATGATTGGCGCGCGCGGATGCAATTCAACGGCGGCGAGGATCCGGCGACGGGATCGGCAGCGGGCTGCGCCATCAGCTATCTCGTGGCTCGCCGCGCGGTTCAATCGGGAAGAACCATTCACCTTCGTCAGGGTGTGGAGATGGGCAGACCGAGCGAACTATTTCTCTCTGCGCGCATCGAATCGGCAAAGGTGACAGATGTGCGCGTTGCAGGCAGCACTGTTCTTGTAGCAGAAGGGAAGCTTTTCCTTGGGTGATGCACATGCTTTCAACAGGGAATCAACATTGCAACTTACAGCAATTGTTAACGCTAGCTAATTTCCCTTTGTTACAAAGGGATTTTCATCTGCGTCTTCGCCTCACATTCTCTCTTCCCACGACAGAGCGAGGCTCGTACGCTTTCCATTCATAGCAGCAAATTAACTGCTTTCGTAACTGATCTGTTGCTCAAGCAACAGATGCTGTACAGAAGTCTTGGTTTTGGCAGCGTAGGAAAGCTGGCCTTGCGTGGATCGCTTGCCGGTTGTCTGATTGCGCGACTGCGGCGCCCGCCAGGGACGCGCGCACGAACGCTAGACAACGGGGGTCACAACGATCCGGATCGAAGGGGCCGGCCTAATCGCAGCCGATGGGCCCGACAATACATAAGGCAAACCCACCGTTAGAGCGGGCGTGGCGAAATGTTGCCGGGGTAATTGCGTTCAGAACTAAAAGAAGGAGTGGAACCCCACATCATGCGTCCGAAGAAAGTAATACTGTGTGTAGACGATAACGAACAGGAACTTTCAGTCATGAGTTTCATGTTGGCGACAAATGGGTACCGGGTAATTCCGGCGACGAGCGGACAGCAGGCGATCAGCATATTTGCGGGGCTGCAGGTAGACCTGGTGCTGGCCGACTTCGCCATGCCGCAGATGAATGGACATCAACTGGTTAACCGTCTCAAGCAAATCTCTGGTCACGTGCCGATGATTTTGCTCGGCGATCTGCAGGCGATGAGTGGAGAGATCCACGTGGCAGATGCGCTGCTGGCCAAGAAGCACTGTTCTTCGCAGGAGCTTCTGGAACGGATCAAGGTGATGAGCGCCCGGAAAAGAGGACCCCGAAAGGGTACGCTGCGGGCTGCGCCGGCGACCGAGCTGGCAGCGGCCTCGTAAAGGCAGGGACCAGGGACCAGGGACCAGGGACGTAGGGAGGGGGACCAGCGCGACTCTCCCTGGTTCGGACCTCGGAACTTGGCGCACCCTGGGCCGTTCCGGTCGGCGGCCTGGCACCTGGGGTTGAACCTGATTTGGGCGCGCTCCAATGTGCGGCTCTCCATCCCAACTTGTTCTTAGTCAATGTAGCTCTTGACGATAGGGCTAGGTTGTCGTCATACTCGCCATCGTGCCGAGTCTGGCTAAATCATCTCGCTGCCAGCGGCAGTAGGCATTTATGGATCTTGTAGTTGTTCGTGTTCTTTTTGTGGCGCTGTTTGCCGGGGTATGCTATTTTCTTCGTCCTTTTGGAATTCCAACAGGGTGGATGGGCGCGGCCGCCGGAGCCTTGACTGCAGGCGCAGTAATTGTGTTCGAGTTCCGGGTACGGGCGCTGAGCCTGAGGCGGCTGATCGGGGCAGTGGTGGGCTCAGTGCTGGGCATCATCGGCGCTGCGCTGTTCTGCCTGGTGCTGAAGTCGGCGCCGCTCAGTGAAACAAACTCGGCGGTGCTGCAGATCTTTGTCCTGCTCCTGATGACCTATATAGGGCTGCTGGTTGGAGCCAGCAAAGGCGACCTGCTGAACCCCGCGGCGCTCGGCACCATTTTCTCGGGCGACAAACCCTCGCGCCGCAGCTCCAAAGTTCTGGATACCAGCGTGATCATCGATGGCCGGATCGCGGACATTGCCGAGGCCGGGTTCATCGATGGGATGATCGTGGTTCCGGAGTTTGTCCTCAGGGAACTGCAGACCGTGGCCGACTCGACGGATGGATCAAAGCGGCAAAGAGGCCGGCGGGGTCTGGACATGCTGCAACGGATGCAATCCAATGCGGCCATCCAGGTGCAGATCGTTCCGGACGATTTTCCTTCGATTCGAGAGGTCGACCTGAAGCTTTTGGAACTGGCCAAGAAGTGGGAGGCCAAGGTGGTTACCAACGACTTCAACCTGAACAAGGTGGCCCACCTGCACCACGTGGAAGTGCTGAACATCAACGACCTGGCCAATGCGCTGAAGCCGGTGGTGCTTCCTGGAGAGCGGATGACAGTCCTGATTCTGAAGGAAGGCAAGGAGTACAACCAGGGTGTCGGATATCTCGACGACGGAACGATGGTGGTGGTGGATCATGCCCGCAAGCTGATCGGCAAGAGCGTGGATATCTCCGTGACCAGCGTGCTGCAGACGGCCAGCGGGAAGATGATCTTCGGGAAGCTGGACGAGAATGGACGGGGCGAGGCGGCCTGAAGGTACTCCGAAGATGAACGATTTCCCTATAGTCTGCACCTGTCCCAAGCGGAATTGTCCGCGCCATGGCGATTGCGTGGCCTGCCGCGCATTTCACTTGAATGCAAAGCGTCCCAGGCCGCCGCGCTGCGAGAGAAAGCCTAATCTGTTCCGGAGAATCTTCGGCGCAGTTTCCCCCACGGGCAGATAATCCCCTTGCCGCTATGCGCGATCGAGTAGCTCGATGAGCCGCTGCTTTACCCCTGGCCAATCAGCAGCGACGATGGAGTAGCGCGCTGAATTGCGCGGCGTCGCATCCGCGGCCAACCGGTGGGCGCGCAGAATCCCTTCGAATTTGCCTCCGATGCGTTCAATCGCTGCCCGCGAACGATCGTTGCGCGCGTCGGTGTGCAGGCAAACACGAAGCATCTGCCAGGTTTCGAATGCGTGAGTAAGCATGAGGAGTTTGGCTTCGGTGTTGGCGGCGGTGCGAATGGCGGAGCGCGTGAGCCAGGTGTAGCCGATCTCGCAGACGTCTGGGTCTGTGCGTCCGTGGCGCGGATGGTTTTGCGGCCATGACCAGCGCTCGATATCGAAGAATCGGGTCGAGCCTATTACGGAGCCGTCGGCGATGCGAATGGTGGCGAAGGGTAGGGCAGTCCCCGCATCGCGCCACGTAACCGCGGTGTCAATGTAGTGTGCGGTTTCTGCTTCACCCTGGGGAACGAGGCTCCATTTGTAGAGGGATGGGTCAGCGGCCGCGGCGGTGACGAGACCGTCGAGATGAAAGGGGCCGAGCGGCTCAAGACGGACAAACTTGCCGTACAACGTTAAGCTTTCCACGCCCGGCTCCTTCGACTCAGGTCACGCTTCATCAGCACTTCTGTATCTCGTGTTCAATACTCAGTTGGTCTGCTACCTGCAAAGCCTGAGCTCGCTAATCTGGATGATCGGCACAATGTCGGTGTAGTTGGGTATATCCCCCTGAAGCGCAGAAGCGTGGGGCTGAATTGCCTCGTTGAATGCTGAAAGGGACTCGCAAGTGAAGGCACAGATTGCTGCAAAGGCGGGCGGTTGATCCGCCGCCGCGCCAGCGACTCCGATTTCCGCCGACACACCTTTGAGGACCGTGCCTAGAAGCTCGATGGCCAGAGGCATGTGTACATTGACGTAGTAGTCTGCGTCGAAGTGGCTGCCGGGCGCGTTGGGATAAAGGATGGTGACTTTGATCATGATTCTCCTCTGGCATTCACGGAAGACGAGAGGGCCGCTCAGTACTTTTGCATTTTGGGGTCGATTTCGTCGGCCCAGGCGAGGATGCCGCCGGCGAGGTTGACGACTTTGGTGTAGCCGGACTGCTGGAGGAACTCGGCGATCTTCTGGCTGCGGCCGCCGCTGCGGCACTGCACAACGATTTCGCGGTTGCGGTCAATTTCGGCAAGGTGCTGGGGGACGTCATTCTGGGGAATAAGCTTGCCGCCAATGTTGGCGATCTGGTACTCGTATGGCTCGCGTACGTCGAGGATAAAAACATCTTCACCGGCGTCGATGCGGCTCTTGAGTTCCTTTACCGTGAGCTGAGGGACTCCATTCTTCAATGCTTTCTCCTGTTTCGATTCCGGTACGATACCGCAGAATTGCTGGTAGTCAATCAGTTTTGTGACGGTGGGGTTTTTTCCGCAGACAGGGCATTCGGGATTCTTGCGCAGCTTGAGTTCGCGGAAGCGCATATTGAGCGCGTCGATGAGCAACAGGCGGCCGACGAGGGATTCCCCTTTGCCGAGGATGAGCTTTATCGCCTCTGTAGCTTGAATGACGCCGACCAGGCCCGGCAAGATCCCGAGCACACCGCCCTCCGCGCAACTGGGCACGAGACCGGGCGGGGGCGGTTCAGGATAGAGGCAACGATAGCAGGGGCCGTGTTCAGTTGCGAACACGCTGGCCTGGCCCTCGAAGCGGAAGATCGATCCGTAAACGTTGGGCTTGCCGAGGAGCACGCAGGCGTCGTTTACGAGATAGCGCGTGGGGAAGTTGTCAGTGCCGTCGGCGACGATGTCGTAGTCTTTGATGATTTCGAGGGCGTTGGCGCTGGAGAGCATGGTGTCGTGCTTGACGAGAATAAGCGCGGGATTGAGGGCCAGCAGCTTTTCCTCCGCTGAGTCGAGTTTTTTGCGGCCGATGTCTTTGGTGGAGTGGATGATCTGGCGCTGAAGATTGCTGGCATCGACGACGTCGAAGTCGACTAAGCCGAGAGTCCCGACACCAGCCGCTGCGAGGTAAAGTGCGAGCGGAGAACCGAGGCCGCCGGTGCCGACACAAAGGACACGCGCAGCTTTGAGACGCCTCTGGCCCTCCATGCCGACCTCGGGCAGAATGAGGTGGCGCGAGTAGCGGGAGAGATCGTCGGTGGTCAGCTCGGGGAGCGTGCCGGGGGAAGTTGTCGTGGCCAGCCCGCCGGCGATGGAGGGGATGATGGAGAGCGTGTCTGCGGCGGTGACGCTGGTGGCTTCTTTTGCAGGGAGGTAGCGGACGTCTTCATCGTTCAGATAAAGGTTAACAAAGGCGCGGAGTTTTCCTTCTTCGGTGAATAGATGTTTGCGGAGCTCGGGATGCGAGCCGGTGAGCGAGGCCAGGGCATCGGCGATGGTTTCCGCCTGCACTTCGACGGAAGGTTGGCCTGCCGCATAAGGGCGTAGGGGCGTTGGGATGTAAATCGTCATGGGGAAGATTCCTTGAGCCGCCTGGTTCCGGCCGTTCCTTTTTAGATGATACGAGGTGGGAGTTGGATTGTGGGAATGGAGCAGGGTTTGAGGCGGGAAGTGCTAGCAATCGGGGTTGAATTCGGGCGGTTGCGAGTATCCCAGGTTTCAAAATCGAGCCCCTTCGACAAGCTCATGGCAGGCTCTGGGGCATCTGGCTCTCTAAGAACGGGCTTATTGAGTGTTTTCCAATCCCACCCATTCGCCAGAAAAAAGGCGAATGGATGGGGCACGGGAGCTGGTTGCGAGAAGAGATGATCCCCGCGGGCTCATCGCTGGGCCTAACTCGTTTGCGGCGAGTCGGGGTGCTCTAAGCCTGAGTTAGTCGGTTTGTAACTCGGGAGCGGTATCAATCACTTCGATACTTTGTTGCTCGAAGCGCTTATCTTCTTCAGTAAGTCCGGCGAGGAAGAACGAGTTTGTCGATGTCGCTTTGCCCTGAGCCACCGCGGTAATCACATAGCAACAGCCTATCCAGTGGGCTTCCTCAAAATCTGTCGGCGACCATTGTGCCGGGTGGTCTGGGTGGGAGTGGTAGAAGCCTGCAATGTCGAGGCCGCGGGCGCGCGCCTCGCGTTCAATTTTCACCAGCTCGATTGGAGCAATCTGGTAGCGGTTGTGCGCCGAATCAGTCCTGGTATTGCCGGCGCGGACGGCGGCTTCAACCAACCACCCGCTCTCTTGACTGCCTGGTGGATTGGAGGGAGTGAGCCGGCCAAGCAGCGCGCCGCAGCATTCGTGGGGATAAGTCTCTTCCCCGTGTGCGCGGATCGCATCGTAGAGAGTGCGCGGCAGGCGAAGGCAACTCATTCTTCCTCCCAAAAACGTTCGGAGAGATATTTGTCGGCGGAGTCGGGCAGCACGGTGACAATGACCGCGTTGCGTCCCTCGGCTGCCTCTTCGCGTGCGATCCGGAGGCTTGCGTGGACCGCAGCAGCGGCGGAGATGCCGACCAGAAGTCCCTCGTCGCGTGCCAGGCGGCGCGCCATGTCATAGGAGGCTTCGGTCTCTACTTCAATCTCGCGGTCGGCCAACTCCGGCTTGTAGATCCCAGGAACCATCGACGTTCCAAGGTGCTTGAGGCCTTCGAGCCCATGGAAGGGCGAATCCGGCTGGAGGCTGATCGCCTGGATAGCGGGATTGAACTCCTTGAGCCGGCGAACCGCGCCCATGAACGTGCCTGTTGTTCCGAGTCCCGCGACAAAATGAGTGATTCGCCCTGCGGTCTGCTGCCAGATTTCAGGGCCGGAGGTGCGATAGTGGGCCAGCCAGTTGGCGTCGTTCGAGTACTGGTCCATATAGCAGAAGTAATCGGGATCGTTGCCGGCGAGTTCTCGAGCGCGGAGAATGGCGCCGTCGGAGCTCTTGTCCGGATCGGTCCACTCCACGGAGGCCCCGTAGGCGCGCAGGATGCGCTTGCGCTCAGGCGACACGTTGGCCGGCATGGTGAGGTGGACCGGGAACCCAAGCGCGGCGCCGAGCATAGCGAAGGCGATGCCTGTGTTGCCGCTGCTTGCGTCAAGGACCGTCTTACCAGGCCTGAGCAAACCGCGGTCGAGTGCATCGCGGACCATTGAAACGGCGGCGCGATCTTTCACGCTGCCGCCGGGGTTCGACCACTCGGCCTTGGCAAGCAGGGTGATGGAACCGGGGCCCCGGGCAGGATCAATGAGCCGGGCGATCTGGTCGAGCCGCAGCAGCGGGGTATTGCCGATGTGCTCAGAGGGCGACGAGCCGAGAGGGGAGTCGGGTTGCTTTGGTGCCGTGTCAGGTTGCATCGGGGAAATTGCGCCAGTGGAGCGATTGTGCGAGATTGGAGTAAGGACGAGGCCGCGCCGCAGCTTTCATTTAGATTTTCGCAGACTGGCCTCGCAGACTGGAAAGCAACCTTGTCGAAAAAATTCCACCATCCGAACTTCGATCAAACGCTGCAGATCTTGCGCGACCATTCATTCGAGGTATCGCCCTGCGCAAAGGTCGCGGGTGGATACCTGGTGAGCAAGGATGGGGCGGGGGCGGTTCTGGTTGCCCATGAGGACGAGCCAGCGCTGGCGGTCAGTCCGGGCGCGCTAATCCGGGGAGAAGTGGCGCGTCTGCTCGATCGCGGATACCAGAAATTTATCAAGACCTCGCAATATGAGCTTCCTGCTTCGGCCGCGCAATTGCACGCAATCCATCAGTTCAGCGAAGAACTCAAGCAATTGGCGGGAGCAACAAGCCTCTACAACGAATCACTGGGCACGACCAGTGACAGTTACCAATACGATCGCCTGAAAGGCCGGGAAGCCCTAGAGCCGCCGCCGGCTCGCCCCTGGGAACTTACCGGGGGACACTAATCAAAGGGGACTGATAGCCCCGGATTGGCCAGCGCTTATTCCATGTGTTTCAGTCAGCGGGCGCACTCCCGTCGACTCATGAGCACGAGAATAGGGTTCCAGCGCTTTCCAACTCACCAAACGCAAGCGACAGGCCTGGAAAGTTCATAGGCTTCGCTGTACGCGAGGCTTTTGCATTCAACCGGCGAGAGGGCAGAGTATTGACCTTGTCGGGCGGATTCGGGGATTGTCCGCAGCACTTCCCTGTTCGCCCTGGCGACGACGGCCAATTCAGGAACATCTTGAAAAAAGTAAAAAAAATGAGCAGAATTGAACAGAATGCCCGCCGCCTGGCGTGCGAGCGTAGCCGAAGGCACTGCGGAGAGCCTGACTTCAGGCTGGTGCTTTGGATGCTATTTTGAATGTGTAGTTTACGGAATAAGGTAGCTCCAGCCGCAGTTGACTCTGCTGAGCTGGCACGGCCAATTCCGTAGCAATCTGAAGAGCGGCGGGAGTCGCGCTTCCGGTGTGGAAGCTCTGCGCGGCACTGCGGATGGCGGGAGGCCGTCACGATGGTTGAGCTTGAAAAACCCCCGTTTGACGCAGAAGCTTTTCTTTCGAGGGCAGGCCTGGGGCGCAGAATTGTTCAAATAAAGCCTAAGGAGAGTTTCTTCACTCAGGGCGAACCGGCGGACTCGGTCTTCTATCTCCAGCGAGGCCGCGCCAAGGTCACCGTGTTATCAAACGCCGGCAAGGAGGCCACAATCACACTGCTCTCGGGCGGCGATTTTGTGGGAGAAGAGGCACTGGCTTCAGGGACGGGGCTGCGATTGGCTTCGGCGACGGCTATAACCGCTTGCGCAGCCATGAAGATACAGCGAAACGAAATGATCCGCGTGATTCATGAAGATCACAAGTTTTCCGATCTGTTCCTGAAGTTTCTGCTGGCCCGAAGCATGCGCATCCAGGCCGACCTTGTGGATCAACTGTTTAACTCCAGCGAGAAGCGGCTGGCGCGGATCCTGCTGCTGATGGCGGAGTTCGGCATGCCGGTTGACCTACACGGCGGCGAGGACCAGGCCCTTCGTCCCGGCAGGCAGAAATTGCCTGTCCGGGGCCCCATTTCGCCGCGGACCCAGGGTGGACCCGAGATGCTGCTTCCGAAAATCTCACAGGAGACGCTGGCGGAGATGATCGGGACCACGCGCTCGCGGGTCAGCTTCTTCATGAATCGCTTTCGCAAGCTTGGATTTATCGACTATGACGGCCGCATCCGGGTTCACAAGTCGCTGCTGAGCGTCATTTTGCACGACCAGTCGCCGGAGGAGAGCGCCGAAGGGCCGCTGCCCGCGTTTGGATCCGGAGAGTGACCGGGATCCGCTGGGCGTTTCGGCGAACTGTGCGATATTGAACTGCAATTCGATTCATTGAATGGGATACTCACTCGAACGCCCTTGGAAATCTTCCTCGCGGGGTGAGAGATGCCCAGTTCAAAAGCAAGTGTTCTCATTGTTGACGATGAGCTTTCGATCCGAAAGTCCCTGTCCCTTGTACTGACTGAGATTGGGTACAGCGTGCGGACCGCCGAGGATGGCTTCTCCGCCCTGGCGGAGGTACTCGAAGAAATTCCCGAGATTCTGCTCACCGATCTGAACATGCCTGGCATGTCCGGTTACGAGTTGTTGTCGGCAGTCCGGCGCAAGTACCCTGCGATTCGGGCGGTCGCGATGAGCGGGGCTTTTTCGGGCGACGAGGTACCCGCCGGAGTTGCCGCAGATGCGTTCTATCAAAAGGGCAGCAGCCTCGGCTCCCTGCTGATGATCCTTGACATGCTGCCTCAAATGGAGCGGCGTCCAGTAAAGGCTAGCCAGGCCTCTGAGCCTGTCCGGATTCAAGGACACGGAAACAACAGTCATGGAATGACGCCGCTTACGATTACCTGTCCGCAGTGTCATAAAACCTCGCCTCTGGCTCACGATGGCTTTGGGAGCATGATGCGCGAAGTGCACTGCGCCTTTTGCAGCAACTCAATTCAATACACAGTTGTCGAACCTTCCTACCAAACGATGCCGCAAGCATTTCAGCGTAAGGCCCGGGAATCGAATCTGGCGCAGGACGCATGAATACCAGGCAATTGTGCCTTTGCCGGATGAAACAATGCCGCCCAGCACAACCGTTCGGCCGAGACTGTTGCCCCTCGATTCTCCTGTTCTGTTTCCGCGTTTCGGGAGCGCGGTGCCGCGCCTGAGGGAGATGCTGGTGCTGTCCCGGAGTTCGCAGACTCGGGTCCAATGACAATCGTACAAACGGTGTTGGTTCTCTACACTTTCCAGTGTGGGGAGTGAGAAGTTCGTGGCATAAGTCGGACACCGGAACCGCAGATCTTTCAACTCCGTTTGGCCCAAAAACGGCCAAACTCCGCTCAAGATGAACGGCTGGTTGGGCATCGTCGTATCCCACCCATGCGACAGAAAAAAGTCGCATGGATGGGGCACGGGGACTTTTTGGGCAGGTTCATTTCTGGACCTAACTCGGCTTGCGGCGAGTCAAGATGCTCAAGATGACAGCGCAATTATGATGCGAACTTTTCGGAACGCGACCCAGAGGGTACCCCGGTCGTGCCCTGATACAAACCAACGAATAATTCTTCAACGAACTTCAGACTCAGGACACCAGAAGCCATCTCATCAACACTATTCAGCCCGTGTAAAGCGCCCCTCAGGGGCTAAAGCCCCCGTCTTTATTGGACATTTTGCGGCACGGCTAAAGCCGTGCCCTTTCAAAACCTGTTTATGAGATTGCTTCTAGTCTGGCTTCGCTATCGCCGCGCTCGTTGGCGTTGAAGTTCGCGATAAACTTCACTCTTGGATTGACCCAGCTCCCGCGCCAGGCGCTTGAGGGCTTCCTTCTCGTCGACGCCGCCCTCGGCCTGGATTTGCGCGATTCGGGCTGCGACCTTGTGTGACGCAGCCGCTGGGATCTTCTCGCCCGATACGCCTGAAGGCGGAGGGGTGACGAGCAGTGTGATTTCACCGCGGATGCGATCGCGGGTGGCAAGCTCCTTCCGAGCGGCGCCTACGGTGGTTCGCAAGAATTCCTCGTGAATCTTGGTGAGTTCGCGCGCGATGACGATGTGCAGCTCCGGACCCCATACGAATTCGAGATCGGCAAGTGTTTCAAGAATGCGGTGCGGCGCTTCATAAAAGATCAGTGTGCAAGGGGCGCCTGTTTTGGCCGTTGCCGCCAGTTCCTCCAGGCGAGACCGTCGCGCCCCAGCCTTCTCCGGAAGAAATCCGATGAAGTGAAATTCTCCGCTGGGCAGGCCGGAAGCGATAAGCGCGCTCAGGGCCGCGTTGGCTCCTGGAATGGGAATGACGGGAATGCCCGCGCTGATGGCCTCTGAGGCGAGCCAGGCGCCGGGGTCGCTGATGCCGGGCATGCCGGCGTCGGAGACAAGTGCGATGCGGCCGCCAGCCCGGAGAGCTTCAAGAAGCTCGGCGGCGCGATGGCGCTCGTTGTGCTCGTGGCAACTTACAGTGGGGGTTTCGATCTGGAAGTGGTTGAGCAGCTTCTGCGTCTGGCGTGTATCTTCGCAGGCAATTCGGTCAACGCCGCGCAGAACTTCGAGGGCGCGCAGGGTAATGTCGCCGAGGTTGCCGATGGGAGTTGCGACAAGGTAGAGGCCGGGAGCAATCGGAGCTTTCGAATCCTCCGCCATGGCAGACTAGCTTCCGGAGTCCTGGCGGGCTTCTTCGCGTTCCATGCGGCGCTGTTCGGATAGCAGCGACATGGAGCTCATCAGATTCTGCACGCTGACAATGCCGACCACGCGTCCGCTTTCCGTGACTGGAATCAGCGCCAGGCCCTGTCCAGCGGTGAGGCGGCGAATGGTGGTGCCCAGGGTGTCTTCGGGCTTTGCCACCTGGAAGGCGCGGGACATCACGGACTGGATATAGCCGTTGCCGTCGCTGCGCAGAGCATCCACAATCCGCTGACGGGAGACAATGCCCACAAGTTGCGGCCCGCGCACCACGGGAAAATCTTCCTGGAGCGAATGAACGCATCGAACGAGCGCGTCGGCGAGGGTGTCAGAAGCGGAGAGGGTGGCAAAATCGGTGAGCATCACTTCGCGCATGCGTACCGTGTCCACGACGGACTGAAAGAAGACTCCCTGGTCTTCGATTTGGGCGCCAATCATGATGAAAAAGCCAGCGAGAATGAGCCAGGGACTGTGGAGCAACATGCCGCCAAGCATGATGGCCATTGCGATCACCTGACCAAGGCCGGTGGAGGCGCGGCCGGCGGGAGCGAATCCGTGCTTGCGCGCAAAACCGCCTCGGATCAGGCGGCCGAAGTCCAGAGGATAGGCGGGAAGAAGGTGAAGAACTCCCATGAAGAACTGCATCCAGACCAGGCTGCGCAACAGGTGAGAGGAAGTGATGAGAGGCAGGTTGAAGAGGGGGACATCGGCGCTGGCCCCTAGTATTGAGGCGGCCAGAACCAGGGCAGTGGCCCAATTGGCCACCGGACCAGCGAGGGCGACGATAAACTGCCCGCTGCCCTGATTGGCAATCTCCTGGCTCTCGGGATTGGCGTAAGCGAAGAGTCCGCCGATAGGCAGCAAGAGCACGGCGCGCAGGCGCAGGCCGAGCCAGGCGGCCACCAGCAGGCGTGCTGCTTCTCGCACTGCGATCGCGGCTACAAGGATGAAGAACAAGGCCAGGCCGCGCTGCCATCCATCGCCGGCGCTGATGCCGAAACAGACGAGAGCGAGCAGGGGGAAGAAGATGTGGACGCGCATTTCCACGCCCACCCAACGGCCCAGCGGGATTGACCAGCCTCGCATACTTTGATTGTATCGGTTGGCGGGCTGGAGTGCGTCGATATCGATTGCGGCCCCTGGCGGGTTGGTATGCTGGTTGGCGATGCGGATCATTGCCGGAATATTTCGTTCGCGCGTACTGGAGGCTCCGGCGGGTATGGCAACGCGCCCCACCAGCGACCGGCTGCGGGAGACGCTCTTCAACGTTCTAGCGCCCCGGATCGAAGGCGCACGGTTCCTTGATCTGTACGCAGGTTCGGGCGCGGTGGGAATGGAGGCCGTGAGCCGGGGGGCCGCTCACGTGACATTTGTTGAGCGGGCTCCGGCGGCCCTCAAGACGCTGCGCGCGATTCTTGACCGGCTGGGAGTAACGGAGGGATTCGGGATTCACGCCGGAAGCGTGGGCTCGTTTTTACGCAGGTCGAAGGC
>Ga0209698_10001408_pt1 | contig 27606 bp, 19 predicted proteins | sample LitLauG_LLR_2012_FD_187203 | JGI IMG/M metagenome (GOLD analysis project Ga0209698, IMG submission 187203) | Freshwater sediment microbial communities from Pennsylvania, USA - Little Laurel Run_MetaG_LLR_2012 (SPAdes) (version 2) | ecosystem: Environmental > Aquatic > Freshwater > Creek >... | reverse complement strand
CGAGGCATTGTCGATCGCGCCATGGAAGATCTGGTCGTGCTTGTTCCCGGGCAGCTTGGGGTTCCACCCGAAATGGTCCCAATGCGCGGAGTAGATGAGGTATTGGTTCTTGAGCGTGGGGTCCGAGCCTTCGATCCTGCCGATCACGTTCTGCGAGCGGATGTCGCGCCAGGTGTTTTGCACCGTGATGTCGAGGGTGGCGTTGAGCGGCACGGGTTTGAAATCGCGCTGCAAGGCCGCCTGCTTGAGTGCGGCGAAGTCCAGGCCCGCGGCGGCGAAAAGCTCCTTGGCGCGATCCACGGTGATCCACGCCGACACCGGCGGAAAATCCGGGTTCGGTCCCTGGGTCTGCAAGGCGAAGTTCTCGCGGCTCCAGGAATTGACCACCACCGAGTAGGGGTACGCGGCAGGCTGCGTTTCGTGCACGATCAACACCGCGCGCGCGCCCAGCGCCGCGGCCGCCTCGTATTTGTAGGTCCAGCGGCCGTAGTAGGTCATGGCCTTGCCCTTGAACATCTTGTCGTCCAGCTTCGTCGGGTCGGCGGGGTCGGGGATCTGGGGATCGTTGATCAGCACGATGAGCGTCTTGCCCTTGAGATCGACCCCCTTGAAATCATCCCAGTCGTACTCCGGGGCCTTGACGCCGTAACCGACAAAGACCAGGTCCGAAGCGCGCACCTGCACCTGCGGTTCGCGTTCGAAGGAAAACGCGACGTAGTCCTGGGGAAACTGCCACTCGATGCGCCGCCCACCCACCGCCACCGCTGCGCTCGGCTGCGACGCATAACCGGCCAAGGGCACCGCCTGCACGTAGCTGCCGTCGGGGTTGCCGGGGAGCAGGCCCAGACGCTTGAATTCGCCGGACAGGTATTGCACGGTCTTGGTCTCGCCGTCCGTGCCCACCGAGCGGCCTTCGAAGTCGTCGGAGGCCAGCACCTCGATCTGCTGGACGAAGGCGTCGCCGTGAATAGCCTGCAGGGCCGGGGCGGTATCGACCGCACTGGGGCGCATCGACGTCGTGGCGCAACCCGCCAGGAGGCAAGCGGCGGCAATGGCCAGTCCGGGCGGTCCCAGGCGCCGATGGCGGCGCACGACGCGTGGGTCGGGCCTAGCCCCGAAAGTGTGGGTCATGGGTCTTGCTCCTGGAAACAAGGGGGCATGCACAAACCTGGGGCGGCGACGTCCGGCACATCCTTTGAATTCCGTAGTGGCCGCTTCAGTATTCCGCGCTTTGCGATGCGGGATAAGCGGGAGGATAAACGGAAATGATTCCCACCACGAAAGATGGGCGGGGATCTGGCCTTGAAACCCAGCGCGATCAACCCGGCAGAGCGAGCGAAAAATGGCAACCCTTGATGGCTACTTCTCCAAGAACGACAAGATCGTGCTCATCGCGATTGCTGCGGTCTTTGTCGGCGCCCTCGTCTACGGGAGCTTGTACGACACCTTGGGCATCGCCCTACCCGCGGGGCTGATCCTCTTGGTCGCCTCCGGGGTGGCCGCAGCGGCAACAAGAAAGTCGGGTGCGGGAGTCTATGCGCTGCCCGTGCTCGGCATGGCGATGGTCGGGTTGATGATCCACGTCGCCCATGGCCACAATGAGGCGCATTTTGCGGTCTTCGTCTTTCTTGCGGCCCTCGTCACCTACCGCAGGGTCACGCCCATCATCGTGGGCGCGGCGACCATCGCCCTGCACCATCTGGCCTTCAATGCATTCCAATCCTGGGCCTGGGGGCCGATGTGTTTCACCGAGCCCAGCCTGGCGCGGGTGATCGAGCATGCCACCTTCGTCATCGCCGAGTCGGCCATGTTGATTCTGCTGGCGCTGCGAGCGCGGCAGGAGTTCTCGACGGCCGAGGAGTTGACGCAGGTGGCCCAATCGCTGGTGCGCGAGGACGGCACGGTCAACCTCGCGGCCGTCAATCGCGCCGTTACAGCGCCGGCGGCCGTTACGCTGGTGGGCGCGTTGAAGCATGTGACGCAGATGATCACCCAGGTGCAATCGGCCTCCGACGAAATTCGCAACGCCTCGTCGGAGATCGCCGCGGGAAATCTGTCCTTGAGCCAGCGCACCGAGCAGGCCGGTTCGGAAATCCAGCAGACCGCCGCGTCGATCGACGAAGTCAGCGGCACCATGCGCAGGACCAACGAAAGCGCCCGGCAGGCCAACGAACTGGCGAGCAAGGCGTCCGAGGTGGCGACCCAGGGCGGAGCCGCCGTGACGCGGGTGGTGCAGGTGATGAGCGCCATCCAGGAATCGAGCCGCAAGATCACCGACATCATCGGCGTCATCGACGGGATCGCCTTCCAGACCAACATTCTGGCCTTGAACGCCGCGGTGGAAGCGGCGCGCGCCGGGGAGCAGGGACGCGGCTTTGCCGTGGTCGCGAGCGAGGTTCGCAGCCTGGCGCAACGCAGCGCCACCGCCGCGCGGGAGATCAAGCAGTTGATCACGGGCAGCGTCGAGCAGGTGGAGGAAGGCAGCACTCTGGTGACCAGTGCCGGGCAAACCATAGAGGAGGTGGTCGCCCAGGTGCACGACGTTTCCGTCCTCATCAGCCAGATCACGAGCGTGGGTTCCGAGCAGGCGGCCGGCATGAGCCAGATCACCCAGGCGATCGGCGTACTGGACGGCAGCACGCAGCAAAACGCCGCACAGGTCGAGCAGGTGGCGGCGGCGGCGAGCGCGCTGAGCCAGCAGGCCGAGCAACTGGTGAGCGCGCTGGCGCGGTTCGAGCGGGGCGAGATATCAGCCGGGCAGGGCGCGCAGGTCCAGTTCGCGCTTTGATCTTCTCCCCGGCACGAGGATTGCCTGCCGACCAGTGCGGATCATGAGGGCCGCTTGTTCTTCGGCGGCGGCAGGTCCACATGTACCGGTGCCAGGCTCTTCAGGTAGACCGCTATGGCACGGCGGTCGGCGTCGGTAAGTTTGGCGGTTCCGCGCACGACGGCTTTCATGCCGGACCCGACGAAATCCGCGTCGGGCGTCATGCCCGTCTTCAAGAGCGTTTCGATGTCGGCGATCGACCAGCTACCTATGCCGGTCGCAAGGTCCGGCGTGATGTTGGGCGCATTTTGCCTGTCGGGGCCGTCGATGTTCCCCGTGAAAGCCCGGTCGTGCCGGGTCGCCCCGAGGATATTGCGCGGCGTGTGGCATTCCTCGCAGTGCACGACGGCGTGCACGAGATAGTTGCCGCGATTCCATTCGTCGCTCCGTGCCGGCTCGCGGGCGAGCGGACCGGGGGAGAAGAACAGGCCGCGCCAGAAGGCAAGCAAGCCCCGCCAGGAGAAGGGCGGCTTGAGCTCGTGCGGACGGTTGGGCACCGGCAAGGGGGGCAGGCTCATGAGGTAGGTGTACAGATCCTCCATGTCGCGCTCGCTCATGTGCGTGAACGAGGTGTAGGGGAAAACGGGGAAGAGATACTCCCCGTCTTTGCCTACCCCGTCGCGCAAGGCGCGTTTGAATTCCTCCCGGCTCCAGGCGCCGATGCCGTATTGGAGGCTGGGCGTAATGTTGGGCGCGCGGAAAACGCCGAAGGGCGTATCGAGCCCGAGGCCTCCCACCGGATAGGCGCCCTGCCGCGCGTCGCCGTGGCAGCCATTGCAATCGGCGGCCTCGAAGAGGTAGCGGCCGCGCGCAAGCGGCGACTCGTCGGCGGCGCCTGCCGGCATGGCGGCGAAGAACGCCAGCAGGCAGGCGATCCGTGCCGAGTTGCGGATTTTTCTCATGATTACACCATCGGGCGAAATTGCGCTGCCGGGCGCCGCGCGCAAACGCCAGCGGGCGCGCCTCGGGCGGCAGATTCGGGCGCTGCAGGCGGGTCAGGCGATCGGCCGGCTTGCCGGCGTGAAGGCGCCGCCGCGAGCCTGCGCCGTGGTGAAGCCCAGGCCCTTGAAGGGATGGTCCGGGTCCCAGGCGATGGGCTTGCGCTTGGGCTGCGATCCCGGGGGCGGAAACGGGAAGATCAGCGACTGCGCGGCATGGTGGGCGATGCGGCCGGTTTTCTCATGGTGTTCCTGGTGGATATGGCCGAAAAACGCGGTCACGTTTTCGTACGGCTGCAGGATGTCGATGGCTTTGGCGCCGTCCGTGGTCGCCCAATCCCAGGCCGGGTAAAGATCGAACAAGGGGCGATGCGCGAAGACGACGATCGGCTGGGTCTTGTCCTGCCGTTCCAGGTCGGCATGCAGCCATTGCAGCTGGTCTTCGCCGATCAGGCCATTGGGATTCGAAACATTGTCCAGCGCCACGAAATGCACGCCCTTGTGGTCGAAGCTGTAGTTGCCGGGGCCGAACAGGGACTTGTACATTTCCCCGTTATCGAGGCCGGCATCGTTTTCTCCCGGGATGAAGCGCACATCCTTGACCTTGAGGTCCGCGACGATGGTCTTGAATTCGCTCATGCGCCGGTGGCGCTCCTGGTCGTCGGGGGCCGCGTGCGTCAGATCGCCGGTCCAGATGACAAAGTCGGGTTGGCGTTCGAGCGCGTTGACGGCGGCGACGGCGCGCTTGAGCGTGTTGCGGGCCTCCGGATTGGGTGGGCCTTCGAAACCCCAATGACTGTCCGTCAGTTGCACGAACACGAAGTCCTGTCCGGCTGCGGCCAGGGCGCTGCCCCAGGGGCCCAGGCCGGACGCCAATACGGCCCCTCCCAGGCCCGCGAGTTTAAGAAAACCCCTGCGTTCGAATTCGAAGTCCATGGCATCGCTCCCCGTGGTGGGCGCCAGGAATTGGCGCCGTCGGGTGCAGTACCGGGTGGACGCGCGGCTTATTCCCCGCGCCCGCGCCCGCGGTTCGATGAATTTTTCCGGCCGGCCCGGGAATAAACTGCACGCGCCGCCGGTAGTGTGGGCAAGCACAGGAGCCCGATTTGACCCTCACGTCCAAGGAGCGCCGCTTTCGCGAACTGGTGCTGCCGCATATCGATTCGGCCTTCAACCTGGCCCGCTGGCTGGCCCGCGACGACCACGATGCCCAGGACATCGTGCAGGAGGCCTGCCTGCGTGCGTTCCGCTTCTTCGACGGCTTTCATGGCAATGACGGCCGCCCATGGCTGATGGGCATCGTGCGCAACACCTTCTACACCTGGCACCGGCAGCACCAGGCGCAAGGGCGCAACACGGAATTCGACGAGGACCTGCACGGCCGCGACGCCACGGGGACGACGGGCGCACAGCGCGCCGATGACAACCCGGAGGCGATCCTGATGCAAAAAGACGGGCGCCGCGCCATCGATCGTGCGCTCGAATCGCTGGCGGTGGAATTTCGCGAGGTACTGGTGATGCGCGAACTGGAGGACCTGTCCTACAAGGAGATCGCTCTCATCGTCGGCATACCGATAGGGACCGTGATGTCCCGGCTTGCGCGGGCGCGCAAGCAGTTGGCCGCAACGCTTGCCCCTAGGGATCGGAATCATGATGGACCATGAAGAGGCCTTCGAACTGCTGCCGGCCTATGCGGATCAGGAGCTGGGCGTGGCCGATGCCCTCGCCATCGAGCGCCACCTCAGGCTGTGCGGCCGGTGCGAGGCACAGTTGGCCGAGCAGGCGGCGCTGCGCGCGCGGCTGCGGGCCGAGGGCACGCAGTACCGCGCGCCGGCCTCGCTCGTGCAGCGCATCGCCTTGGACGTTCGCGCGCGGGAACGGCCGCGTGCCGGCTTTTTTGCGCGCCTGCGGGATCGCGCGGGATCCGGTTTGGGCGTGCTGGCGCAACACCAGCCCGGCTTGGGCGCCGGGGCCCTGGCCGTGTCGGTCCTGGCCCTGCTCTGGAGCGGCGGGCTTTATCTCGCGTTGCCCTCCGGCACGCAGCGCCTGACGGAGGAACTCGTTGCCAGCCACGTACGCTCCTTGCAGGTGGCGCATCTTTCGGACGTTCTTTCGACCGACCAGCACACGGTCAAGCCCTGGTTCAATGGCAAGCTCGATTTCGCGCCATCGGTCGTCGACCTCGCGGCCGAGGGATTTGCGCTCGAGGGCGGTCGCCTCGACTACCTCGACGGCCACCCGGTGGCGGTGATCGTCTACCGGCGTCGCCAGCACCCGATCAATCTTTATATCTGGCCCGGCGCCGTCAGCGATGCGGCGCCCCGCGTGCAGGAGCGGCAAGGCTTCCATCTGATCGGCTGGTCCGCAGCGTCCATGAACTACTGGGCGGTGTCCGACCTGGCCACCAACGAACTCGACACTTTCGTCGCGCGGTTGCGGGCCAAGCCCTGACCGGGCCTGGCATCGTTTCTCGGCCCCGGCGGGAAGGCTCTGTCATCATCGAAGCGGCGGCGCTTCGCAGGTACGATCTCCTGCCGCGCGCCGTTGCGGCTGCGCGGGCACGCCCTCTTTCAAGGAAGGAGCACGCTCTTGCCATCGAGTCGCTTTCCCACGCCCGCGGGGCCAGGCCCCGCTCCCGTGCCGGTCGGCCCTGACCGGTCGCATGGTCCCCTGCCACCCATGCTCATGGTTCTTACGGTCGTCACCGGCCTGGTCGATGCGATCAGCTATTTGAAACTCGGTCACGTTTTCGTGGCCAACATGACCGGCAACATTGCCTTCCTCGGCTTTGCGGTGGCCGATGCCAAGGAATTCTCGGTGGGCGCCACGATCACCGCCGGGGCCGGTTTCCTGGTTGGCGCCATCGCCGGCGGCCGCCTCGCCTTGCGCACCGATGGCCACCGCGGACGCCTGCTGGCCGTGGGCATCGTGATCGAAATCGCGATCGTGGCGGCGGCCTTGGCCACCGCCTTCCTCACGGCCGATTTTGCCAGCGCGTCGGCGCGCTACGTGCTCATCGTGCTGCTGGCGCTGGCCATGGGCCTGCAAAATGCGGTGGCCCGCAAGCTCGGCGTGCCGGACCTGAGCACGACCGTCCTCACGCTCACCCTGGCCGGTCTGGCCGCCGACTCCAGCCTGGCCGGCGGGCGCAATCCGCGGGCGGGCCGGCGCCTGCTTGCCGCCAGCATGATGTTCGTCGGGGCAGCGCTGGGCACGCTGGTCATCTTCCGCTTCGGCGTCGGTGCCGTGCTGGCGCTGGCCTTTTTGGCGTTGTTGGGCAGTGCTGCTGCGGCATACCGCTACAGGAACGCCACGGGCGACTGGACCCTGGCCGCCTGAGCGGGCCGCCGCAGGCCGTGCTACGGCGGAATAGCGGTTCATTTCGGACCTTCGCCCCGACACGAATTTACGCATCATCCAAGAAGCGGATTGGTCCGCAAATCAACAACTTGGGTGATTTATGCGCAGCAACATGCCGGTAACGGGCAAGGAATACCCCTTTCCCTCTGGACGCAGCCTGGTTTCCGTGACCGACCTCAAAGGGCGCATCACGTATTGCAACCGCGCCTTCATCGAGGTCAGCGGATTTGCGAGCCAGGAGTTGCTCGGGCAGCCGCACAGCATCGTGCGCCACCCCGACATGCCGCCCGAGGCCTTCCGCGATATGTGGGCGACGATCGAGCAAGGCCTGCCCTGGACGGGCATCGTCAAGAATCGGCGCAAGAACGGCGATCATTACTGGGTCGTAGCCAATGCAACGCCGATGCGCGAAGGCGAGCGCATCGTCGGTTACCTGTCGGTACGCACCGAGCCCAGCCGGGAACAGATCGACGCCGCGCAGGCGCTCTATGCGACGCTGCTCGCGCAGCCGCAAGGAAGCGGGCTGGCGCTGCATCGCGGGGAGCCGGTCGGAGTGGGCCTGGTGAGCGCGCTGGCGCGCCGCGGGCGCCGCGGCCTGCAAGCGCTGGGGGGGCTTGCCAGCGTGGCCACGCTGGCACTGGCCGGCGCCGCGTGCGCCGCCGCCGGCGCGCTTTTGCCCCTGCGCTATAGCGGCGTTGCCGTGGCCGGACTGGTGCTGATGGCGGCCTGGTTCTTGCGCCGCCTGTGGGAACGCCCCCTGGGCATCGTGCTGCACGATTGCCTCTCGCTGGCCGCGGCCGATCTCACCCACGCCCCCACGTGCGACGCGCGCGGCACCATAGGCGACATTCAAATGGCGCTGCGGCAGATGGCCGTGAACCTGCGCGCGGTGATCGCCGACGTGCGCAGCGAGATCGAAAACGTGCGCGGCGCCGCGCATGAAATCGCCTCGGGCAACCAGGACCTGTCGCAGCGCACCGAATCGCAGGCCAGCAGCCTGGAAGAGACGGCGGCATCGATGGAAGAGATAACCGGCACGGTCCAGCAAAGTGCAGCGGCGGCGGTAAAGGGCGCCAGCATCGGCGCGGAAACCACCGATTCGGCGAACCGCAGCCACGAAGCGGTGCTGGCGGCGGCGGCGGCCATGGACGAAATCCACCAGTCTTCCGCCCGCATCCGCGACATCATCCAGGTGATAGAAGGCGTGGCCTTCCAGACCAACATCCTGGCGCTCAATGCCGCCGTCGAGGCGGCCCGCGCCGGCGAGCAGGGGCGCGGCTTTGCCGTGGTGGCGGCCGAAGTGCGCACGCTGGCCCAGCGCACGGCCGAGGCCGCGCGCGAGATCAAGGGCCTGATCGAGGACGCCACCGACCGCATAAGCCGCGGTCACCTGCAGACGGTCGACGCGCGCGACCGCATGAAAGCCGCGCTCGAAGCGGTCAAGAGCGTGAACACCCTGCTGGGCGAGATCGGCACCAGCGCCTCGGAACAACGGGCGGGCATCGCCCAGATCAACGACGCCGTCTCGCACATGGACGCGATGACGCAGCAAAACGCGGCAATGGTCGAGCAGTTGGCCGCATCGGCGTCGGGCCTGGATGACCAGATCCTGGCCATCACCTCGATGATGCGCGTGTTCCGCATGGAAAGCGCCGACAAGAGCCTGGCGGACGAAGACGCCGTCGCGCTGCGCCGCGACGGCAAAGCCGAGGTGGCAGCGGGCGCCGCCACCAACGATTTGGATATCAAAACGTGGATCGCCAAGCACGCGGCCTGGAAGGTCACGCTGCGCAATGCCGCGCTCAAGGGCGAGGCGCTCGATGTCGAACGCATCCGCCGCGACGATTGCTGCGATCTGGGCCTGTGGCTGCACGGTGCCGGCCGCAAACAGTGGTCAGCGGTGCCGCGCTTCACGCGCATCGTTGACTCGCACCGGGAGTTTCACGCTTGCGCCGCCGATGTCGCGGCGGCCTGCAATGCGGGCCAGCGCGACCAGGCGCTCAAGATGCTGACAGGCAACACGCCGTTTGCCGAAGCCACGCGCAAGGTGACGCTGGAGCTCACGGCCTTCGGCCATGAGCGCGATGGGGCGGCGCCCACCCGGCCATCGACGCCGGCTCCCGCGCGCGCGGCGGCATCCGCGGCGCGGCCGGCGGCGGTCCGGCTGCAGCCGGCGCCTGCAGCCAGCGCGGACGAATGGGCCGAGTTTTAGCAAGCCGCGCGGCGGCGGCAGTGGTAGATCCGGGCTTGGGGCTGTGACGGGGTTTCGACCCTGACCCTAGCCCACCGTCGCGTGCGGGTGAGGGCAAAGATCCGGCGGGGCGGCGGAAATTGCCGGTGTTCAGTGAGCCAGGGCAGCCAGGTCGGGCGGAACGGGCAGCAGGGTCAGCAGCCGCAGCAGGCGTTCGTGGGACGAGGGGTGGCTGAAGTCGGCACGCACGTAGCCATTGCGCTCGAAGGTGTGGATGCCGCCTTGTTCGGCGTCGGGGACGCGCAGGAGCAGGCGCTGCCCGTACGCATCGGCCTCCAACTCCAGCGCCTGCAAGGCCGGCGAGAATTCCAGGGCGTGGGCATTGAGCGTTCGCGCGATGTAGACGTCATCCACGCTGGCACCCACATACTGCCGATAGATCGCGATCTGCCGCTCCAGGTGCGCCAGCTCGATATGGCCGAGCTCGTGCGCGATCTGGAACAGGCGTTCATCCTCGGGCAAGGCGGCGATGCTTTCATCCACCATCACGACGGCGCCCAGCATGGCCTCGCCCGAGACGCTGTCGCGCGTCACCCGCAACGTCACCGGCTGGCCCGCGCCGCGCACGGCGAGCAGGTGCTCGAAGCTGGCGGTGATGATCTGCACCGCCTCGGCATTGTCCGAGTCCTGGGTTTTCTCGAGCAAGACGCGCTGGCCGGTGCGTATGCCTTCACCGATTTCGGTCGCAGCTGCCGCAAGGCAAAATGCGGCGCCGCAAGTCACGAGCAAGAGTCGCTTCATGATGGCCTCATCGCGTTGGCGGCCCCAGCGCGGCGGCCGCGTCGGAGGACGACGCGATCGGATTCGGTACCGCCGTGGCGGCGCCTCGATCGCTAGCCCTCACTGGGTGCTATCGCACCACAAAAAGTCCTTTTCCATTCCCCGCGTAATGCGGGCTTTTGGGCACCATTCCCCTTAGGGTTTTGGCGTGTCGCGGCGCGCTTGGTGGAAAACGCGCACCGCCCGACCCGTCATTGTTGCGTTGCAAAATCCGGGCCATGGCTGGCCCCGCGCCGGCGGCCCGGCAAGCGTTCCGCTGCGCACAGGATCGGTGCAAATCACGCCGACCGTCGGAATTCGGCGGCCGCGGTGGTGCATGGCCGGGCGTTAGCGGTCCCTGGTCGCGCGCCAAGCTAGCGGCTTCTCAGCCGCTTGCGTCGACAGCGGCCAGTGGCCTGTGCTTGCAAACCCTGCCAGGCCAGGAAGGGGCAGCGCCCAGGCGTAGCGGCGTCTCAGGGTTCAACGAATACGGCGACGCTGCGGGCCGGAACCGTGAAACTGCCCGTGGTGGCGTCGAACGTTGCGGCCTTGACCACGGGGTCGTAGCCGGCCAGCTGCTGAGGGTGCAAGGCGACGCTGGCGTGGCCCACATAGCCCGCCACGACATAGCTCTGCGCGACCTTGTTGGCATTGATGGCCACCACGACGCTCTTGTAGCGGTTGTCGCCACAGGGGGTAGCCCCGTTGCCGATGCGCATCATCACGAAGCCGGGCAACTGGGCGGCCTGGTCGGGAAAACTCACGCAGCTCAGCACCGCGGCCGCGCTGCCCAGGCGCAGCATGCTGGTGCTGCGGCGCACGCGCAGCAGATCCTTGACGGTTTCCCGGGCGAAGACGATGTCGGCCGCGCCGGGTGCGGCGTTCGGGTTCTGCAGCACCGGCGTCATGGTCGGCCAGTTGGACTGGTTCTGGCTGGCCAGCGGCAGGCCCATGGTGGCGAAGTAGTTGGTGCTGGCGCTCCAGTCGATGCGGTTGAACCAGTCGCCCGAGTCGAAGCTGTTGCGGTCCATGGCCTTGGACCGCAGGAGTTCATCGCCCGCGTGCAGGAAGGGCACGCCCTGGCCCAGCAGCACCGGTGCCAGCGCCACCACCTGGGCGCGGGCGCGGTCGGCGCTGGCGGTGGTGGCCGGGTGCTTGTACTGGCTGATGTCCCACAAGGTTTCGTTGTCGTGCACGCCGGCGTAGTTGATGCTTTCGGTGGGCAGGCCGGTGTAGCCGGCCGCTTGGCCGCCGTAGTCGTAGGTGCTGGCCGCCTGCCCATCGAGCACGAAGGCGGCCAGCGATCCGGCCATGCCGATGCGGATCAGGTTCTGGCTGTAGGCAGGTTCACCCGCAGGACAGGCCGAAGCGGCGTTGGCGTCGTAGCACAGGCCGGAGGCGAAGCCTTGCCTGGCAAGCAGGCTTGCACCGGCATCGAGGGGGCCGCCGCCGCGCACCGCGTCGCGCAGCCGGTCGTTGAAGCTGCCCACGCCGGTGCCGGCCAGATTGGCCTGGCGCGCCATCACGAAGCGCGCGTCGTTGGCGACATCGGCGCCGCCGCTGTTCCAGCCCTCGCCGTAGTAATACAGCGGGCCGCGGCCGCTGGCGGCCACCGCGGCATCGACCGCGGTGCGGGCGGCCAGCAGTTGCGCCTTGGGCGTGAAGCTCATGATATCGAAGCGGAAGCCGTCGACGTGATATTGCATCGCCCAGCGCACCAGGGTGTCGCTCATGAGCTTGGCGGCCATGGCGAACTCGGTGGCCGTGTCGGCGCAGCAGGAATAGTTTTCTATCGCGCCGTTGCGGTCGAGGCGGTAGTAGTAGCCCGGCACGATCTGGTCGAGGAAATTGCTCGAGGTGTGGTTGTAGACCACGTCCATCACCACGCGCAGGCCGGCCCGATGCAGCGCGGCCACCATGTCGCGGAACTCGCGCACGCGCACCGTGGCGTCGGCCGCGTTGGTGGCGTAGGTGCCGGCCGGTGCGCCGTAGTGGCGCGGGTCATAGCCCCAGTTGTAGCAGTCCGTGCTCTGGGTAGCCCCCACCTGGGCCTGGGGTCCCGTCGCCGTGGCGGCGCCGGGGCCGGTGTTGGTGATGAGCGGCGTGGTGCAGCCGCCCTCGTTGATGCTGGCAATGTCGAAGGCCGGCAACAGGTGCACATGCGTGACCCCGGCCGCGGCCATGGCGGCCAGGTGCTGCATGCCGGCGGAGGCGGCGTCCGTGAAGGCCTCGAATTTGCCGGCCAGCGCCGCATTGGCCAGCGAGGCATCGTTGTCGGAAAAATCGCGCACGTGCAGTTCGTAGAGCACGATGTCCTGCGGCCCGGCCAAGGCCGGCGCTGCGTCCGCCGCCCAGGTGGACGGCGCCAGGGCCGCCGCGGACAGGTCGGCCACCAGCGCCTGCTGCGGCGCGCCGCCGAAGACGGCGGCATTGAGGCTCACGGCATAGGGATCGGTGACGACATAGGTCTTCACGACGCCGCCATCGGTGCGTGCATAGACCTGGACCTTGTACGTGTAGTAGGCGCTGTTGGTCCAGCTGCTGGGGCCCGTCAGGCTCCAGACGCCGGAAGCGGCATCCAGGCTCATGGGCGTATCGGCACCGCCTACAGTAAGCGCTACGGACAGCGCGGTAGGGGCCCACAGGCGCAGGGTCGGCGTGCCGTCGGCGGCGATGCTCACGCCCAGCGTCTGCGCCTGCGCGCGGGCGGCATAGAGATCGTCGAGCACGCCCTGGACCTGCAATTGCGTGCCCTGCACGCTCCCGGTGTCCACAGCCACCACCAGCAATTGCCCGCGCAGCAGATTGCCGGCGGCACTTTGCGCAGCGCTGGGCAGCGTCAAGATGGTCGCGCCCGACCACAGGGGATAGGCGGCTGCCAGTGCCGGCGTCAGCGTGCCGCCAGCGGTGAGCACGTAGGAGCCATCGGCGCCGTGCACCTGGCCACTGGCGTCGAGCGCCATGCCGCCGGCGGCGGCGTAGTACAGCGTGTAGTGGGCCGACGCACCGGTGCCCGGCCAGGAAATGGTGCTCCGGTTGAGCCAGGCCGCCGAGGCCAGCGCAATGGGCACGGTGGCGGGCGGCGCCGGCGGGGCGGCGCCCGCTGCGCCGCCGCCACAGGCGCTCAGGCACAGCAGCATGCCGATGAATCCGGCAGCGAGCGCGCGCAGCTTCATGGCGAGGGTCCTTTCCCGGTAGGCACGCGGCCCACGTGGGCCGCGCCCGCCGCCTATTGGCGGCCGGCCCACTGGGAGGCGCGGCCGGCGCGGACGCGCCGCACGGCGTTAGTTGCAGTTGTCGACCGCGGGGGTGCCGCCCTTGGATTGCTGCGCCTTGCAGCGGTCGGAGGAGCGGGCGATGTCGCGGGCCTCGTCCTCCTTGCGGCGCCGGGCGTCGGCGGCGGCTTCGTCCGCCAGGCGCTTGGCGTTGGCCAGGTCCACGTCCAGGCCGGGCGCGCCGTCGGGGCGCGTCAGCGTGGCGACGCGATCGGCGCCCACCGGCAGCACGGTGAAGTAGCTCGTCTTGGCTCCGCTGGGCCAGACCGCCGTGACATCGGGGGTGGTGATGCTGCCGGACTTCGCGTCGGCGGCATAGGTGCGCATGATTGGCGCCACGCCCAGGTCCTGCTGGCCTTCGATGATCCTGGCGCCCGCCGGTTCGGTCTGGTAGGTCAGCATGGCCGAGTTCGGTGGCGGCGCTTCGGCGCAGGCGCCCAGCACAGCGGCCACGAACCCCGCCGCCATGGCGTACGTGATCCTCTTCATGAACATGCTCCCGGTTGCAGTTCAGCGGGCCACGGCCGGCGCCGCGCAGTTGTCGGCGATGAAGCGGGCGTGGGTCGGCATGACGTCGACGCAGGCGCTGATGACGCCGGCGATGTCATCGAGATATTCCTGGATTTCGGCGTCGGTGCGCAGGTCGGCGAGCGGGTGGTAGGAGCGCGGCGTGATGCCCTGGCCGTACATGACCTGCAGCCAGCTAAGCTTCGTGAAGAGTTCGTTGCCTTCGCGATGCACCCGCCCGTGGCTGCGGAACAGGTTCATGCGGTCGAGCAGCGACTGCGGCACTTCCATTTCGCGGCAGTAGTTCCAGAACGGCGAATCGCTGCGCTCGGTGGCCTTGTAGTGCAGGATGATGAAGTCGCGCACCCATTCGTATTCCTGGCGCATCATGCGGTTGTACTGGTCGCGGTCGGCATCGTCGATGCCGCCCGACGGGAACAGCGTCAGCAGGTGGGCGATGCCGATCTGCACCAGATGGATGGCGGTGGACTCGAGCGGCTCGAGGAACCCTCCCGCCAGGCCTATGGCCACCACGTTCTTGTTCCAGGCGCGGCTGCGGCGTCCGGGCGTGAAGCGCAAGGCGCGCGGCTGCGCCAGCGGCGCGCCGTCGAGGTTGCCCAGCAGCACCGCAGTGGCCTCGTCCTCGCTGATATGGCGGCTGGAGAACACATGGCCGTTGCCGATGCGGTGCTGCAGCGGTATGCGCCACTGCCAGCCGGCCTGGCGCGCGGTCGAGCGCGTATAGGGCGTGAGTTCCTTCACCGAGGCGCAGGGCACAGCCACCGCGCGGTCGCACAGCAGCCAGTGCGACCAGTCCTCGAAGCCGGTCTTGAGGGTGCCTTCGATGAGCAGGGCCCGAAAGCCCGAGCAGTCGATGAAAAAATCGCCGTCGACCTGCTGGCCCGAGGCCAGGGTAAGTCCGGTGACATGGCCGTCGTCGGCGCGCTGCAGCACGTCGACGATGCGCCCCTCGACCCGGCGTACGCCGCGCTCCTCGCCATATCCGCGCAGGAATTTGGCATACAAGGAGGCGTCGAAGTGGAAGGCGTAGGCGATCTGCGACAGCGGGGAGTTGGGCGCGTCCAGCCGCGGCCGCATGAACTTGTTCTGCAGGCAGGCGGCGGTGTTGATGGAGTAGTTTTCGAGCGGGCCGGCCTTGCCGGCCAGGTGGTGCTTGAGCCAGTAGTGGTGGAAATCGACGCTGGGCGTCTCCTGGCCGACCACGCCGAAGCCGTGGATGTAGCGATGGCCCAGCCGCGCCCAGTTCACGAATTCGATGCCCAGCTTGAACGAGCCCTGCGTCAGGCGCATGAACTCGTTTTCGTCCAGGTCGAGCAGGCGATTGAAGAGCTGGATCATGGGGATCGTCGCCTCGCCCACGCCGACGATGCCGATCTCCTCGGACTCGACCAGGGTGATCGAGTACTGGCCCTGCAACACCTTGGCCAGTGCCGCCGCGGTCATCCAGCCCGAGGCGCCGCCGCCGACGATAACGATGCGCAGATTTTTACCGTTTTCCGTCATCGAAACACTCTTGCAGCCGCAGCGCGGCCGCCCGAAGCAACAGCAACAATGTAGCACCCCCTGGGGCGCAAACGCCCCGCAGTGCCGGCCGGGGGCCGCCGCTGCGGGGCGTTGCGGACGCGAAGCGCGGTGCCTATTCGAACTTGTACGACAGCCTCATGTCGTAGGTGGCGCCGGTCTTGTTCTCGGTGTTGAGCGAGCCGTCGGACTTGAACTCCTTGTAGGTCGGCTTGTTCATGTTCGTGCCTTCGAAGTGAAAGCCCAGGCCCTTGAACCAGCCCTGCTGGACCTCGTAGCCGATTTGCATCGACACCCAGCTCTGGGGGGCGATGTTGATCAGCGTCGGATAGCCGCCGGTGGTGGTGTTGGCCACGCTGGCGATGTATTCCGAGCGCTTGTTGCCCGCGATGAAGGCGCTGAAGCCCCAGCGTTCGAAGTACGCCATGATCTTCTGGTTCGTCTTGGACAGGCCCGGCAGGGTGATCGTGCCGCCGGCGGGCACCGGCTGCGTCGGGTTCAGGCCGATCACGTTGGGCAGCTTCACCGAACTGGTGGTGTCCGAATAGCTGGCCGTCACGCCGAAACCCTCGAGGTAGCTGGTAGCCAGGCTGAAGGGCAGCGAAACCGTCAACTCATAGCCCGCAAGGTTGCCGCCGTTGCCGTTGACCGAGGTCGTGAAGGTGCCGAGGTAGTTGCCGTTGGCCGGTGCAGCCAGGCCCAGGGAGTTGGCCAGGTTCGTGAAGTCGTAGGCGGTATTGGTCGACTGCGTGATATAGGTGTCGAGTTTCTTATAGAAGACCGCCGAACTCAGGTAGCCCTTGCTCCCGAAGTACTTCTCATACGACAGGTCCACCGCCTTGGCCTTGAAGGGCTTGAGGTTGGGATTGCCCGAGGAGCCGACAAATTGGTTGAAGGTCGAATCGGACGTGACCGTGTCGACCGCCGCCGACATCGAGTTGCGCATGTCCGTCAGCGTCGGGCGCGCGATCTGCTCGGCCAGGGCAAAGCGCAACACATTCCCCCGACCGAGATCGCCCTTGAGGTTCAAGGACGGCAGGAAGTCGGTGTAGGTGGTCCCCGCGGTCTGCAGGTTGCCGGCCGGGTTGGATAGCGTGACCGCCGAGGTCGCGTCGGAGCGGAAACCCGCCGAAGACTGGTTGGTGCTGACGATCTGCGCACCGAGATTGCCGGTGATCGGAATGGCGCGCCAGGCGCTGTCCAGGTTGGCCTTGAGATAGCCGGTGGTCACCTTTTCGTCGACGGTCCAGGTCTTGCTCAGGATGTCGTTGTTGTACTTGCGCAGCAAAACGGCACCCGGCCACAGGCCAACGGTCGGGTCGAAGGTCAGCACGTTCAGGCCCGTACCGCCCACGTTGCCCGCGACATAGGCGTTCGAGGGATAGGGAATGGGCGAATTGCCACCCGTGCCGTCGTTGGCGATGATCAGGCCTTCGTCGGTCAGGCGCTCCTTGCTGCGCTTGGAGTAGTTCAGGCCGAACTGCAGGTCCGAGAAGGTCCCGCCGCTGCCCAGGTCGTGGCGAAAGTCCAGGCGCACACCGTCGATCTTGTCGGTGATGGTCGGGCCCTTCATGTAGCCGGCCTGCGGCACCGGCGTGCCGGCATAGGGCAGGCCGGTGCCGGTCGGGTAGTTCACACCGCTCCAGCCGGCGGTGTTCTGGATATGGATCGTTGCCGGATTCGTGTACAGGCCGGGATTGCCGAACGTGAAACTGGGCACATCGGCGCCGCCGTTGGTGAAGCTCAGGGTGTCGGAAACCCCCACGTGGCCGTAGGCTTCGATGTCTTTTTCGATCCGGGTGGCCTTGTTGCGGTTCAGGTCCAGCGAGCCGCTCCAGGTATCGGCGATCTGGAAGTTGGTCTTCCAGCCCAGCGAATTGAGCGTGTCGTCGTCGAAGATGTTTTCGCTGTACGCGATGAAGGCATTGGGCGCCATGGTGAACGTGCCGCTTTGCACCACGCCATTGGAAATCACCGCATTGCTGATCGTTCCATTCGTGCCGGCATTGACCTTGACCTTCTTGAGCGCCGTGTTGATCAGCGCGTGGTAGAAGTCGACTTCGGTCGAGAAATTCTTGTTGGGCTTGTAGTTCAGGATCGAGGCAAAGCCGTTGCGCCGGTCGGTGTTGCGGTCGCTCTCGAAACCGAGGCCGCCCGCGAAGGGCACGCTGACCGGGGCGGAGATGGCATCGCCCGGGGCGCCGAACGGCGCGCCCCCGACCAGCGTACCCGTGACGTTGCCGCCCCAGCTGCCGTTGGCGAGCGAGTTGGTGGTGCCGTCGGCGTGCACATAACCCAGTGCCAGGCCCACGGTCTTGCCGGCAAACTGATCGATGTAGGCCAGGCTGTAGCGCTTGCCCGTGCCCGACACCGGCAGCCCCACGCCGGTCTTGACCTTTTCGTCCTGGGCCGACAGCACGCGATGCCCGACCAGCAGCGGATCGATGAGGTGGTTGTCGATCGTGCCCGCCAGGCCGGCGGCCATGAGCGACGCATCGCCCGTCTTGTATACCGTGGCGCCGCTGATGAGTTCGGCCGGATACACGCTCAGGTCCACGCCGCGGCTGTCACCGGTGCTGGTCTGTTCGCGGCCGTTGAGCAGGTAGCCGTTGAAGTCCGGGCCCAGGCCGCGGATGTTGATGTTGGTGGCGTTGCCCTTGGCGTCACGCTGCGCGGTCAAACCGGGCAGGCGGGCCAGCGACTCGGCGATGGTCGTGTCGGGCAGCTTGCCGATGTCTTCGGCCGACAGCGATTCGACGATGGTGTCGGCATCCTTCTTGACGTTGATCGATTCCTCGATACCCGCGCGGATACCGGTAACGACGATCGGCGCCAGGTCCGAGGTATCGGCGGCTGCCGGGGCGGTCTGTGCATATACCGCGGCACCCGGCAGGGCCAGCATGAACGCGCCCACGGACGCGGAAATCGTCGCCGTCGAGCGGCCATCGAAACAGTTGCGAATAAGACGCGGCAACGTCCGCAAATTGGGTACAGCCGACCTCGCAGGTGTTTTCACCTAGGCACTCCTTTGTCCAAGCATTGGTTAGTAGCTCGCGTCGCAGGGCGTTTTGGCCTGGCGCGCAGGGCTCCCCTTAAACCCTTGCGGTGGCGATTTGTGATTTGATGGTTCGCCACTCGTATGTCGCGGCGCTATTTTTTAGTTTTGAGAACCGAGACGCAATAGATGTGCATACGTATTCATTTGGTGAGTTTGCCAACGGTTGCATTGCGTTCGCTCTCGGTGATGTGGCACTTAGAGTTGCGAATCACCCACGACGCTTGGACGCCGCATTGCAACATCGACTTTTGCCCTGCGGGTTGGTGCTGCAGAGCAATACCGATAGCGTCGATTGAATACGTATGCAAATCACTACGCCGCAAGCGCCGGCCGCCAAAGCTGTTGGAAAATCGGCACGCGCAGCGAAGCGCATCCCGTTCAACATTTTTCGCCATGGGGCGCAACGCAACGTGAACAAGCCGGCTTGGTGGCACGGCGCCACGATCTACCAGGTTTATCCGCGCAGTTTCCTCGATACGAACGGTGATGGCGTGGGCGACCTGCCCGGCATCGTCGCGCGCCTGGACTACATTGCCAGCCTGGGCGTGGACGCGATCTGGGTTTCGCCCTTCCTGCGCTCGCCGATGGCGGACTTCGGCTACGACGTATCCGATTATCGCGACGTCGATCCGCTCTTCGGCACGCTGGCCGACTTCGACCGCCTGGTGCGCGAGGCCCATGGCCGCGGCTTGAAGGTCTTGATGGACCAGGTGCTGAGCCACACCTCGATCGAACATGCGTGGTTTCGCGAGAGCCGCCAGAGCCGCAACAACCCCAAGGCCGACTGGTACGTGTGGAGCGATCCGCGCGACGATGGCGGCCCGCCGAACAACTGGCTGTCGATCTTCGGCGGCGGCGCCTGGACCTGGGAGCCGCGCCGCGCCCAGTATTACCTGCACAATTTTCTCGCGGCCCAGCCGGACTTGAACTTCCACGAACCGCAGGTGCAGGAAGCCGCACTCGACAACCTGGCCTTCTGGCTCGACCGCGGCGTCGACGGCTTTCGGCTCGATGCCATCAATTTTTGTTTCCACGACGCGCAGCTGCGCGACAACCCGGCCAAACCCCAGTCCCTGCGCACCGGGCGCGGCGTGCGCGCCGACAACCCCTACGCCTATCAGTTCCACCGCTACGACAACACGCGCCCGGAAAACCTCGCCTTTCTCGAGCGCATCCGCAGCCTGCTCGATCGCTACCCCGATCGCGTTGCGCTGGGCGAGATCTCCGCCGAAGACGTCAATGCCACGATGGCCGAATACACGCAGCCCGGGCGGCTGCACATGGCCTACAGCTTCGAGCTGCTGGGCGCCGACGGCTCGCCGGGCCACATCCGCGCCACGGCGCAGAAGCTGCACGAGATCGCGCCCCAGGGCTGGCCCTGCTGGGCGATCAGCAACCACGATGTCGAGCGCGTGGTCGACCGCTGGGGCAAGGCGATGGGACCCGGCGTGCAGCCGGCGCGCCTGGCGCCGCAACTGGCCGCCATGATCTGTTCGCTGCGCGGCGCGACCTGCCTCTATCAAGGCGAGGAGCTGGGCCTGGGCGAGGCCGAAGTCCCCTTCGAGGCGCTGCAGGATCCCTATGGCATTGCCTTCTGGCCCAACTTCAAGGGGCGCGACGGCTGCCGCACTCCCATGCCCTGGAGCGATGCACCGCAGGCGGGGTTTTCCAGCGCGCGCCCCTGGCTGCCGGTGCCCGAGGCGCACCGGGCGCTGAACGTGCAGCGCCAGGAGGCCGATGCCGATTCGGCGCTGGCGCGCCTGCGCCGCTTCCTGCACTGGCGCCGTCAGCAGCCGACCTTGCGTTGGGGCGACATCGAGTTCCTGGCCGCCACCGAGGCCGTGCTGGCCTTCTGGCGCAGCACCGCGCAGGAGCGGCTGTTCGTCGCCTTCAACCTGTCGGCGCAAGCGGCGACGCTGGAACTGCCCAGTGGCGCCGCGGCAGTGCGCGTGCTGCAGGGGCATGGCCTCGATGGCGGACAGATCGCCGGCGGGCGCCTGCTGTTGCCACCGCATGGTGCCTTCTTCGGCAGCCTGGCCGGCCTGGCGCGCGACGCGCGGCCGTGATGCACCGGCGCCGCCGATGAGTCAAACGCAATCCCGCGCGCCGGCCGGCACGGTCCGCGCCAAGCCCAGCCTGTCGTTCTGGCAGATCTGGAACATGTGCTTCGGCTTCCTGGGCCTGCAGTTCGGCTTCGCCCTGCAAAACGCCAACGTAAGCCGCATTTTCCAGGCCCTGGGCGCAAGCCTGGACGACATTCCCGCGCTGTGGATCGCGGCCCCGCTCACCGGCCTGCTGGTACAGCCGGTGATCGGCTATTTTTCCGATCGCACCTGGACCCGACTCGGTCGGCGGCGGCCCTATTTCGTGGTCGGTGCCGTATTGGCCTCGGCTGCCCTGCTGGCCATGCCGCGTGCGCCGGCATTGTGGATTGCCGCCGGACTGCTGTGGCTACTCGATGCCTCGATCAACATCTCCATGGAGCCGTTTCGCGCTTTCGTCGGCGACCAGTTGCCACCCGTCCAGCGCTCGCTGGGATACGCGCTGCAGAGTTTTTTCATCGGTATCGGTGCGGTCGTTGCCAGCATGCTGCCTTGGGCGCTGCATCGGCTGGGCCTGGGCGATACGGTCGCCGGCACGGTCATACCCAACGAGGTGCGACTCTCCTTCGACCTGGGGGCGATCGTGCTGCTGCTCGCGATCCTGTGGACGGTGCTGCGCACGCGCGAATATCCGCCCGCAGAACTGCTGGGGTTTGCCGATGCACGATCGGTTCCGGCCACGGCGCCGACCCTGCAGCCGGTGCGCGGTGCGGCCTGGCTGGGCGCCGGCGTGGCGGGCATCGCGGCCCTGCTCTACCTGCACCTGGACCGCCAGTTGCTGCTCATCTTCGGCGGCATGGCGGTCTGGGGCATCGCGCTGCTGCTGCGCACGCGCCTGGCCGCCGGCGGCATGTTCGTCACGGTGATGGACGACCTGGGCGCCATGCCCCTGGTCATGCGGCGCCTGGTGCCGGTGCAGTTCTTCTCGTGGCTGGCCTTGTTCTCGATGTGGATCTACACCACCGCCGCCGTGGCCGCGCGGCACTTCGGTTCGGCCGATGCCACGTCGGCGGCGTTCAACGAAGGGGCCAACTGGGTGGGCGTGCTGTTCGGCGCCTACAACGGCTTTGCGGCCCTCGCGGCGGGGGCGATTCCGCTGTTGGTACGGCGCATCGGCCTGCAGCGCACGCACCTCGTGAATCTTTGGCTGGGTGCCGCCGGTCTCATCTCGTTTCTGGTGATCCGCGACCCGTCCTGGCTGCTGCTGTCCATGGTCGGCGTGGGCTTTGCGTGGGCCTCGATCCTGTCGCTGCCCTATGCGCTGCTGTCCGACGGCGTGCCGGCCGCGAAGATGGGCACCTACATGGGCATCTTCAATTTCTTCATCGTGATTCCGCAACTGGTGGCCGCCAGCGTGCTGGGGCTGCTTTTGCGCACGCTCTTCGGCGGCCAGCCCATCTATGCCTTGCTGCTGGGCGGCCTGTGCTTCGTGCTGGCCGGCGTGCTGAGCCTGCGCGTGCCTCAGGCCGCGCGCTGATCGGGCGGCGCCGGCACCGCAGCAGCACCGCAGGACTTGCGCACCACCAGGCGCGCCGGCAGCAGGCGGTCGGTGACGGTTTCGTTGTGCACCAGGCGCAGCAGGGTTTCCACCAGCACCTCGCCGGCGGCGCGCGTGTCCTGCATCACGGTGGTCAGGGGCGGATGGCCGAAGGCGGCCGCCGGAATGTCGTCGAAGCCCACCACGGAAACGGCGCCGGGAACGTCTAGGCCATGTTCGCGCAGCGCGTGCATGGCGCCGATGGCGATGAGGTCGCTGGCGCCCAGCAGGCCGTCGAAGGCGACCCCGCGCGCCAGCAACTGGCGCGCCGCTTCATAGCCCGAGCGTTCGGTGGTGATCGCATCGACCTGCAGGCGCGCATCGGCCGCGATGCCCGCGCCGGCCAGGGCCTCGGCGTAGCCGCGATAGCGCTGCTCGAATTCCGGGTAATGGCTGGAGGCGTGCCCCAGGAACGCGATGCGGCGCCGGCCCAGCCCCAGCAGGTGCTGCGCGGCATCGCGCGCGCCCTGGAAGTTGTCGCAGCCGATGGAGATGCCGGGCTGGCCATCGAGCACCTGACCCCAGCGTACGAAGCGCGTGCCCTGCTCCACCAGGCGCTCGAGGCGTGCCCGCGCGGCGTGGTAATCGCCATAGCCGAGCAGGATGATGCCGTCGGCCTTGCGGCTTTCCTCGAAATCCAGGTGCTCGTTGCCGGCGGCGCGCTGGAACGAGATGAGCAGGTCGTAGCCATGCATTGCCGTGGCGCGCGTGATCGAGCCGAGCATGGCCAGGAAGAACGGATTGATCAGCGAATCATCGGAGGTCGGGTCCTCGAAGAACAGCAGCGCCAGCGTATTGGAGTGCTGGAAGCGCAGGTTCGAGGCGTTCTTGTCGACCTTGTAGTTGAGGTCGCGCGCCACAGCCAGTATGCGCCGGCGCGTTTCTTCGCTGACCATGGGACTGCCACGCAGGGCCCGCGAAACCGTGGGCTGCGAAACACCGGCGCGATAGGCAATGTCGAACGAGGTCGCCTTGTTGGACGGCCTGGCGGGTATTTTTATATTGTTCACGGGTCTCCCCCGGCAACGATGGTGCCACAGGGGCGAGTCCTGGCGCAGGCTTCTCGTTGCAGCGGCGCAACTTTTCTCGAAGTTTGCGGCGCAGCATTTGCGGCGGAGCGAGCGAAGGTGCCGCGCCGTTCCGGTCGGATGGCGGGTGCGGGCCTGCCGGCGCAGGCGCGCGCTCAGAATTGCAGGTGCAGGCGCAGGCCCAGGACGCCCACCGGGCCGCGATCGCGGTTGTAGGCCGGGTTGGCAATCAGCTGGGCGTCAGCGCCCACGGTGACCCAGGAATTGATCTGGGCCGTGTAGTAGGACTCGACGATCTTTTCGTAGCCGTAATCGGGCAGGCGTCCGTCGCCGATCAGGATGCCCATGCCGCCAGCGGCAAAGTAGGCGCGGGCCGCGCTCGATATCCCGTTCACGGCCAGCGCCACGGCCAGCGTGTCGTCCGCGCGGGCCCAGCGGGTTCCGCGCAGCGACAGGCCGGCCGCCACCGAGCGGTTGATTTCCGTGAACTCGAAGGCCTCCTGCGCGCCGTCGTTGACGCTGGCGCGGGCAAATAGTCCCAGTTCGCTTCCCAGCGTCTGCTCGGCATTGAGCGCGACGCCCGGGCGCGATGCATAGCGGCGCACCGCGGCCGTGTCGGGCGCTGCGCCGCTTGCGGCGGCCAGCGCCAGCGCCGCATCGTAGCGACCCATGCGGCCGCGGTTGATGAAGCCCAGCAGCTTGAGCTTGCCCGGCTGTTGCCCCAAGGCGTGGCGCTCCTCGACTTCGGCGACCAGGGAGAACTGGCGGAACTGGCCGTCGATATCCTTGGTGTTGGGTACCTTGGACAGGGCGAATCCGCCGCCCCGCAGCGTCCAGCGGGAGCGCGTCCATTCCACGGCGCCACCGTAGGTGTAGCCCCAGGCGTCCGCGGCGTAGTCGAAGGCCCCGGCGTCGATCAGCGACCAGTTCATGAAGTCGGCCCTGGGATCGTGCGCGTAGCTGTTCGTGTCGAAGACGTCGACGACGGAGAACTTGCCCAGCGTGATGATGAGGTTGTCGGCCGGAACGGATTCGGCCAACTGGTTGGCCCCATCGGGCAGTACGCTGTCGTCGCCCTGGCCATCGGTCGCTATTACCTGGCGCACGAAGGCCCGCGGCAGGCGAAAGTACGGGTTGCGCGCGCCGACCTTGTAGGCTTCGCCGCTTGGAAAGCCCGCCGCCCCGAGCGTGCCGCTCAGGCCATAGCCCTGGTCGATCTCCGGATCGAGATAGACGCTGGCGCCGCGCCACAGGCGCACGCCGGCAAACACGGTGAGGTCGACGGTTTCCTTGGTGCTGTTGGCCGCGTCCAGGCTGTTGGCGCCCCGGTAGGGCGCGGTGAAAGCGGGCTGGAACTGGGTGACGTTGGTGAACTGGCCGTGCAGGTTCCAGGGCGCCGCAGGCTCGGCCAAGCCTGCCGGCAGCGCCAACGCTTCGGCACCCTGTGCCGCGGGTCCAAGAAGGGCCGCCAGACCGCCGATGAGCGCAAGGCCCGATTTCACCAACATGCCGTGTTTCCTGCAGGGCAGCGCCCGGGACGGATGCTGCGCGATCATGGGCGCGGACCGCAGGTGCCATCTCGCGCCCGGCGCTGCCTAAGCAATCCCGCAGGCGGTGAGGGCGCATCGTGAGGGGACGGGTGCGGCCTGTCAATCCGGCCGGCACGGGCCGCCTGCGCCGGCCCGCATTGTCGGACGTGCGGGCTACCATTGCGTGACAGGGCGGGCGGGGCGGCTGCGCCACGGGCGCTGTGCTCCGCGAACCGCTGTCCTGCCGGGGCGGCGGCGCGCGGGCTTACCCGCAGCGCGTGACGCCGGGGGGCGGGCGCGACGAACGCCAACCCCGGGCGGCTACGGCCGGCGCGGCGCTCGATACGGTCGAACCCGCGCGCGCTCTTCGGGCGCAATGCCCGGCACCGTATCGTCGACCCGCAGCAAGGCGCCGTCGGTATCGGCCAGAACTGGCGGCTGGACGCGCGCACCGCGGCCGCCGGGGTGCACCACCTTGCCGATCCGGTTGTGCGCGAGCGTGCCTAAGGTGGCGGCATCGACCCGCACCATGCCCGGTTGCGGCGTGTCCGGCGCCGGGGCCGCGACGTCGGCGGGCGCAAGCGTCAGCGGGCGGAGACACCCGGTTGCGCCGCCGCCAGGCTCGCGTACAGCGGCGGGCTCAGGGCCTTGGAGATGGCGCTGGCCACCAGCGCGGTAGCCATAAGGCTGAGCACGAGGGAGTGCCCGTCGACCATTTCCATGACGATGATGAACGCGGTCAGGGGCGCCTGCGTTGCAGCGGCCAGGAAGCCGGCCATGCCCAGCGCGATCAGCGGTGGCGCGTGACCATAGCCGGTGAGTACCGCGACGTCGTTGCCCAGCGCGGCCCCGATCGCCAGCGAGGGCGCGAAGATGCCGCCGGGCACGCCGGACCAGGCGGTGAACCAGGTGGCGCAGAACTTGAGCAAGGCGTACACCAGCGGTTCGTGTTCGCCGCTGCTCAGCATGATCTTCGTGTGGGCATAGCCGCTGCCGAAGGCGGCACCGTCGGTGGCGATGCCGATTGCCGCCACCACCAGGGCGCACAGCGCCGCGAAGGTCACCGGGCGCGCCCGACGCAGGCGGCTGGCCGGGTCGGCACCGGTATTGGTGAGGCATTTGACCAACAGGCGCGCGAAGATGCCACCGGCGAGTCCACTGACGACCGCCACCAGCAGGGCAGGAAGAACGATGCTCCAGTGCAGGTCGCGGACCTGGATGACGCCGAAGTACGTGGCATTGCCGTACACCGAAATCGCGATCAGGCCGGCCAGCACGATCGCCGCGATGATCAGGCCACTGTTGCGTTGCTCCGGATGGCGCGACAATTCCTCGATCGCGAACATCACCCCGGCCAGCGGCGCGTTGAACGCCGCCGCGATGCCCGCGGCGCCGCCGGCGACCAGCAGGCTATGGTCGGAGCTGGCATAGCGCTTGGGCAGCCAGCGCCGCGCGCCGTACAGCACGCCTGCGCACACTTGAACCGAAGGCCCTTCGCGCCCCAGCGACAGGCCGGCAAGCAGCCCCCACACGGTGAGCAGGAACTTTGCGACCGCCAAACGCACGCTGACCAGGCGGGAACGTTGGCCGGCATCCATGGCCGTGTCGAGCGCCGCCATCACCTGCGGTATGCCGGAGCCGGCGGCGCCGGGAACGAAGCGGCGTGTGAACCAGACGATGGCGGCCGCGCACAGCGGAGTCCACAGCAGCGGCAACCAGGGATAGGCGGCGCGCCCCTGGGAAAACAGGGCTAGCGCCTGGTCGGTGGCCCAGACGAAGCCGACCACCGTCACGCCGGCCAGACCGGCAAACGCCAGCACCAGTACACGGCGCAGCCAGCGCTGCCGGTCGCCGAACTCGCGCTGCAGGCCACGCCCGAGCGCGGTCAAGGGTCGGGGGTCGACGCTCATCGCATACCGGCGCCACGCGCCGCTGCCGCGGCGGCGTCCGGCGCGCATCGCTTATGATCGACGGCATGACGACCCGACCCCGCCGTACCAAAACCGCCGACGGCGCTGCGGCGGCGGCAAAGGTCGAACAGGCCGCCCGCGTGCTGCGACGCTTTCGCCAGATATTCAACGCGGTGAAAACCCACTTTCAGCATGTGGAGAAAGTCTCCGGCCTCGGTGGCGCGCAACTGTGGGCCCTGAGCGTCATCCGCGACGTCCCGGGCACCGGTGTGAGCGAATTGGCGCAGAAGATGGATATCCACCAATCAACCGCCAGCAACCTGGTCCGGACTCTGCTCGAAGGGCGCTTTGTCGTTGCCAAGCGCAGCGATGCCGACAAACGCTCGGTGCGCCTGCACGTGCTTCCGGCAGGCCGGGCGCTGTTGCGCCGCGCTCCGGGACCGTTGTCCGGCGTATTGCCCGGCGCGCTGGCGACGCTCGACCAGCGTGCGCTGGCGCGCCTGGAAAAGGACCTGGGCAGCCTCATTGCCGCCTTGGATGCGGATGAGGCTGCCGCGGGAGTGCCGCTGGCGCAACTGCTGGCGAGCGTGCCGGCGCGTCGCCGGCCGCCCGCCCGGCCGGCGGCCGGCGAGCGCACGGCTACTTGACCGGATAAACGATGTCGGCGCGGCGGTTCTGCGACCAAGCCGCCTCGTTGTGACCCGGCGCCTTGGGTTTTTCCTTGCCCAGGCTGACGACGTCAAGCTGTGCGGCGCGTACCCCGAAAGCCTTCAAGCGGGTCGCGAAAGCCTCGGCGCGGCGGTTGCCCAGCGCCAGGTTGTATTCGCGGCTGCCACGTTCATCGCAATTGCCTTCGATGCGCACCGCCAGGGCGGGCTGGCTGGCAAGGTACGTGCCCTGGCGCTCGATCATCGGTCCGTACTTGGCGTCGACCGTGGAGGTATCGAACGCGAAATAGATGCTGCGATCGGTGGCGATAGGGC
>Ga0209698_10001407_pt1 | contig 27642 bp, 26 predicted proteins | sample LitLauG_LLR_2012_FD_187203 | JGI IMG/M metagenome (GOLD analysis project Ga0209698, IMG submission 187203) | Freshwater sediment microbial communities from Pennsylvania, USA - Little Laurel Run_MetaG_LLR_2012 (SPAdes) (version 2) | ecosystem: Environmental > Aquatic > Freshwater > Creek >... | reverse complement strand
GGCCGAGCCGGCCGCGCAGCCGCGCACGGGGGTGGGTGATGACGGGGACCCTGCTGGCCAGGCGCACGTGGCGACGCAGCGCCTCGGCGTAGCGGGGGCTGCCCGCCGGCACGTCCAGGGCCCCCACCACGTCCACGGCGCCGGCGGCGATCGCCGCCTCGGGATGGCCCGCGGCGTCCCCGCACACGACCACCGGCGTGGGCCGGGTGGCCATCACCTTCTCGATGACCTCCAGACCGCCGGCGAACAGGCTGAGGTCCACCAGCACGACCGCCGCGCCGGTGGCGAGCACGAGGTCCACGGCGCTGGCGGCGTCGCGCGCACCGTTGACGGCGCTGATCTGGTCGTCGCTGAGCAGGCGGCCGAGCTCGTCCTGGCGTGCCCGGGTGCCCGCGACGACGACCACGCAGATGGGTGGGGGAGGGTCAGGAAGCACACGGCACCGCCTCTCCCGGCGCCCGCGCCGAACGTGTCTTGCTGTGCAGGAATGTCGGGAGCCCTCGCCCTCGCCTTGAGCGGGGCGCGGGCGGTGCGGGCCCCCGCGGGCAGGGGCCGGGCCGGGCTGACACCATGCCGGGGTGGGGACCGTGGACCGGCTGGGCTCCCTCGCCGACGCCGTCGCCGGCCCGCTCGCTGCCTGGTACGCGGCGCACGCCCGCACGCTGCCCTGGCGCACCGACCCCAGCCCGTGGCGGGTGCTGGTCAGCGAGGTGATGCTGCAGCAGACCCCGGTGCACCGGGTGCTGCCGGTGTACGAGGAATGGCTGGCCCGCTGGCCCACGCCGACCGCGCTGGCCGAGGACACCGCGGGGCAGGCGGTGCGGGCCTGGGGCAGCCTGGGCTACCCGCGCCGGGCCCTGCGCCTGCACGCCACGGCCACAGCGGTGCGCGACACCCACGCCGGCGCGGTACCCGGGGACACCGCCGCCCTGCGCGCGCTGCCCGGGGTGGGCGAGTACACCGCCGCGGCGGTCGCCGCGTTCGCCTTCGGCGCGCGCACCCCGGTGGCGGACGTCAACGTTCGCCGGGTGCTGGCCCGCGCCGCGCACGGGCACGAGGAGCCCGCCGCGGCGTCCACGACCGCCCCGGAGCGCGCCGACCTGCTTGCCCTGCTGCCCGACGTGCCCGCCGCGGCGCCGGCGTCGGCGGCGCTGATGGAGCTCGGCGCCCTGGTGTGCACGCGACGCACGCCCCGCTGCCCGGCCTGCCCGCTGGCCTCGACGTGCCGCTGGCGGGCGGCGGGACATCCCGCGCACGCCGGGCCGGCCCGGGCGCGGGTGCCCTTCGCCGGCACCGACCGCCAGGTGCGCGGACGGGTGATGGCCGCGCTGCGCGCGACCCACCAGCCGCTGGGACCGGCCGCCCTGGACGCCGCGTGGCCGGCGACGGCCCAGCGCGAGCGCGCGGTGGCCTCGCTGGTCAGCGACGGGCTGGCCCGGGCCACCCCCGCCGGCCTGGTGCTGGTGGACTGACCGCGCGCGGACACCACGACGCCCCGCCCCCGGGATCCGGGGACGGGGCGAGGGGGGTGGGTGCTACTCCGCGGAGCCCGCGGTCTCCACCGGCGGCGCGTCCGGCAGCGGCGTCTGCGTCGTGCCGGAGAAGGTGAAGGCCGCCTCCGGTCCGTCGCCGTCCACGTCGACCAACACGATCTGGCCGGGGCGCAGCTCGCCGAACAGGATCTTCTCGCTGAGCTGGTCCTCGATCTCACGCTGGATGGTGCGGCGCAGCGGCCGCGCGCCCAGCACGGGGTCGTAGCCGCGGTGAGCCAGCAGCGACTTGGCCGCGGGCGTCAGCTCGACGCCCATGTCCTTGTCGTGCATCCGGTCGTCCACCTTGGCCAGCATCAGGTCGACGATCGTGACGATCTCGGACTCGGACAGCTGGTGGAACACCACGATGTCGTCGATGCGGTTGAGGAACTCCGGACGGAAGTGCTGCTTGAGCTCCTCCTGCACCTTCGCCTTCATCCGCTCGTAGCCGGACTGGGTGTCACCGATGCCGGCGAAGCCCAGGTTCTGGCCCTTGGAGATGTCCCGCGTCCCCAGGTTGGTGGTCATGATGATCACCGTGTTCTTGAAGTCCACGACCCGGCCCTGCGCGTCGGTCAGCCGGCCGTCCTCGAGCACCTGCAGCAAGGAGTTGAAGATGTCGGGGTGGGCCTTCTCGATCTCGTCGAACAGGACCACCGAGAACGGCTTGCGCCGCACCTTCTCCGTGAGCTGGCCGCCCTCCTCGTAGCCCACGTACCCCGGCGGTGAGCCGAACAGCCGGGACACGGTGTGCTTCTCGGAGTACTCGCTCATGTCCAGCTGGATGAGGGAGTCCTCGTCGCCGAACAGGAACTCCGCCAGCGTCTTGGACAGCTCGGTCTTCCCCACGCCCGACGGCCCGGCGAAGATGAACGAGCCACCGGGGCGCTTGGGGTCCTTCAGCCCGGCGCGGGTACGCCGGATCGCCTGGGACAGCGCCTTGATCGCCTGCTCCTGCCCGATGACGCGCTTGTGCAGCTCGTCCTCCATGCGCAGCAGCCGCTGGGACTCCTCCTCGGTGAGCTTGAACACCGGGATGCCGGTCTGGGTGGCCAGCACCTCCGCGATCAGCTCCTCGTCGACCTCGGCGACCACGTCCATGTCGCCGGCCTTCCACTCCCGCTCCCGCTGCGCCTTCTCCTGCAGCAGGGTCTTCTCCCGGTCGCGCAGCGCGGCGGCCTTCTCGAAGTCCTGCGCGTCGATCGCGGACTCCTTCTCCCGACGCACGGCGGCGATCCGCTCGTCGAACTCCCGCAGGTCCGGCGGCGCGGTCATCCGCCGGATGCGCAGCCGGGACCCGGCCTCGTCGATCAGGTCGATGGCCTTGTCCGGCAGGAAGCGGTCGGCGATGTAGCGGTCGGCCAGCGAGGCGGCGGAGACCAGCGCCGCGTCGGTGATGGAGACCCGGTGGTGCGCCTCGTAGCGGTCACGCAGACCCTTGAGGATCTCGATGGTGTGCGCGATGGTCGGCTCGGCGACCTGGATCGGCTGGAACCGCCGCTCCAGGGCGGCGTCCTTCTCCAGGTGCTTGCGGTACTCGTCCAGCGTCGTCGCGCCGATGGTCTGCAGCTCGCCCCGGGCCAGCATCGGCTTGAGGATCGACGCGGCGTCGATCGCGCCCTCCGCCGCTCCCGCGCCGACGAGGGTGTGCAGCTCGTCGATGAACAAGATGATGTCCCCGCGGGTGCGGATCTCCTTGAGGACCTTCTTCAGCCGCTCCTCGAAGTCCCCGCGGTAGCGGGAGCCGGCGACCAGGGCGCCGAGGTCAAGGGTGTACAGCTGCTTGTCCTTCAGCGTCTCCGGGACGTCACCCTTGACGATCGCCTGGGCGAGCCCCTCGACGACGGCGGTCTTGCCGACGCCGGGCTCGCCGATGAGCACCGGATTGTTCTTGGTCCGCCGGGACAGCACCTGCATGACCCGTTCGATCTCTTTCTCCCGGCCGATCACCGGATCGAGCTTGCCCTCGCGGGCCGCCTGGGTGAGGTTGCGGCCGAACTGGTCCAGCACGAGCGAGGTCGACGGAGCGTCCGCGGCCGGTCCGCCAGCCGTGGCCGGCTCCTTGCCCTGGTACCCGGACAGCAGCTGGATGACCTGCTGGCGCACCCGGTTGAGGTCGGCGCCCAGCTTGACCAGCACCTGGGCCGCCACCCCCTCACCCTCGCGGATGAGGCCGAGCAGGATGTGCTCGGTCCCGATGTAGTTGTGGCCGAGCTGCAGCGCCTCGCGCAGGCTCAGCTCGAGCACCTTCTTGGCGCGCGGGGTGAACGGGATGTGGCCGGAGGGCGCCTGCTGGCCCTGCCCGATGATCTCCTCGACCTGCTGGCGGACCGCCTCCAGGGAGATCCCGAGGGACTCCAGGGCCTTGGCGGCCACACCTTCGCCCTCGTGGATGAGGCCGAGCAGGATGTGCTCGGTCCCGATGTAGTTGTGGTTGAGCATCCGGGCCTCTTCTTGGGCCAGGACGACAACGCGGCGCGCTCGGTCAGTGAATCTCTCGAACATCGTCTACTCCTCGCACGAGCGGTCGCCGGGCCGTGCCGGACGCCCTTCCAACACCGATGCTAGCCCCGTCGCCGACGACGACCGGGCTCCCAGGGTTCCCGCACCGCGGCGACCGCGCACCCGCAGCGCTGAGCCGACCCACAGGTTGGGGGGGACAGTGATGTCAACCGCGCCGGCCGCGGCGACCTTCCGTCCGCGCGTCCACCCTGGGCGAACACCGGCGCCCTGGCGCGTGGTGCCTAGTGCGCGGCCTCGTACTGGGCCATCACGTCGGCCGGGATGCGTCCCCGTGGCCCCACGGTGATGCCCTGCTCGGCCGCCCAGGTCCGCACGTCCGCCGGTCGGGCGGCAGCGCTGGAGGCCCGTCGCCCGCGCCGTCGCGAGCCGGGACCGCCGGTGACGCGGCGGGCCGCGGCGACGTAGGGGGCGAACGCCTCCCGCAAGTCGGCGGCGTTCGAGGCGGACAGGTCGATCTCGTAGGCCGTGCCGTCCAGGGCGAAGGACACCGTCTCCGCCGCGGGCCCGTCGTCGAGATCGTCGACAAGGACGACCTGCACCTTCTGCGCCATCACTGCCTGCCCGTCGCCGCTGGCGCCGCCCCCGGGGGCGGCCTGGTGGTCGGATTATGCAGGACGGGGGTCGCCCGCAGGCCCGGACCGCCCCGAACCGGACTCCCCGGCCAGCACGGTGGCGTGGTGGTGGACCAGCTGCCAGCGTCCCTCGGCGGTCCGTGCCAGCACCGAGCAGCGCTCGCTGGTCTGTTCCGCCGGTCCACGACCTCCACGGCGGACCAGCCGGTAGGTGAGCACGGCCACGTCGCCGCCGCCCAGCAGTCGGACGTCGTGCACCGCCATCTCCTGCTCCACCGCCGGGTCACCCGGGTCGCCCGCCAACGCCTGCAGCACCGACCCCTTGTGCCACCACCCGGAGGCACCGACCTCGGTGAAGCCGTCCGCCAGCAGCGGCCCGACACGGGCCGGGTCGGCGCGGACCGCAGGGTCCAGCAGCGCCGTCTCCGCGGCGAGGACGGCGGCGCGGTCAGCGTCGCCCGGCACGAACCCGCCCACGCTGAGTGGCATGGCCCCCCTACAGGTGCAGCAGCATGCGGGTGTTGCCCAGCGTGTTAGGCTTGACCCGCTCCAGGTCCAGGAACTCCGCGACGCCCTCGTCGTAGGACTGCAGAAGCTGCTCGTAGACCTCGTGGGAGACCGCCTCGCCGTCGATGGCGGTGAAGCCGTGCGCGGCGAAGAACGCGGTCTGGAAGGTCAGCACGAACACCCGGGCCACCCCGACCGCGCGAGCCTGGTCGAGCAGCCGGGCCAGCAGCGCGTGGCCGAGGCCGCGACCCTGCCAGCCCGGGGACACCGCGAGGGTGCGCACCTCGGCCAGGTCCTCCCACAGCACGTGCAGGGCGCCGCAGCCCACCACCTCCCCGTCCACCTCGACGACGTGGAACTCCTGCACGTCCTCGAACAGCGTGACGGTCGCCTTGCTGAGCAGCACCCGCTCCACGGCGTAGGCGTCGACCAGCGCCCGGATGGTCCGCACGTCCCCCGTGCGCGCCGGGCGCACCGTCGCTCCGGCCACGCCGTCGACGGCGGTCACCGTGGCTTCACCAGCGGGAAGAGGATCGTCTCGCGGATGCCCTGGCCGGTCAGCGCCATCAGCAGCCGGTCCACGCCCATCCCGATCCCACCGGTCGGGGGCATCCCCTGCTCCAGCGCGGCCAGGAACGCCTCGTCGAGCACCATCGCCTCGGCGTCCCCGCCCGCGCCCTGGCGGGCCTGCTCGACCAACCGCTCCCGCTGCACCACCGGGTCGACCAGCTCGGAGTAGCCGGTGGCGAGCTCGAAGCCGTCCACGTACAGGTCCCACTTCTCGACCACCCCGGGGGTGCTGCGGTGGGCCCGCACCAGCGGGGAGGTGTCGAGGGGGAAGTCCACGACGAACGTGGGCCCGGCGAAGGTGCCGGCCACGAGGTGCTCGAACAGCTGCTCCACGACCTTGCCGGGCACCGCGCGCGGGTCCACGGCCAGGCCGTGCGCCGCCGCCGCGGCGGCGAGGCGCTCCCGCGGGGTGGCCGGGCTCACCTCCTCCCCCACAGCGGCGGAGACCGCGGGGTACATCGAGACCTGTGGCCACACCCCGGACAGGTCGTGCAGGCTGCCGTCGGCGTGCCTCACCGTCAGCGACCCGGTCGCCGCGACCGCGACGGACTGGACCAGCTCGCGGGTCAAGGTCGCCATGCCCTGGTAGTCCTCGTAGGCGGCGTAGGCCTCCAGCATCGCGAACTCGGGGCTGTGGGAGGAGTCGGCGCCCTCGTTGCGGAAGTTCCGGTTGATCTCGAAGACGCGTTCCAGGCCGCCGACGACGCAGCGCTTGAGGAACAGCTCCGGGGCGATCCGCAGGTACAGGTCCATGTCGTAGGCGTTCATGTGGGTGACGAACGGCCGGGCGCTGGCCCCCCCGTGCAGTGTCTGCAGCATGGGGGTCTCCACCTCCAGGAAGCCCCGCTCGGCGAGAAAGCGCCGCTCCTCCGCGACCGCCGCGGCCCGGGTGGCGACCATCGCCCGGGCCTCGGGCCGCACGATCAGGTCGACGTAGCGCTGGCGCACCCGCGACTCCTCCGACAGCGGACGGTGCGCCACCGGCAGCGGGCGCAGCGCCTTCGCGGTCAGCAGCCAGCGCGTCGCGCGCACGCTCAGCTCACCGCGCCGCGACGTCACCACCTGGCCGACCACCCCGACGTGGTCGCCGAGGTCGACCATCGACTTCCACGCGGCCAGGGAGTCCTCACCGACCGCGTCCAGGGAGAGCATCACCTGCAGCTCCGCGCCGTCGCCGCCGCGCAGGGTGGCGAAGCAGAGCTTGCCGCCGCTGCGCAGGAAGATCACCCGTCCGGCCACGGCGACCTCGTCCCCGGTGGCGGTGTCGGGGGGCAGGTCGGGGTGGGCCGCGCGCACCGCCGCGAGGGTGTGGGTGCGGACGAAGTCCACCGGGTAGGGGTCCACGCCCCGCTCGAGCAGCTGGTCGCGCTTGGCGCGGCGCACCCGCAGCTGCTCAGGCAGGTCCTCCCCGTGCTCCTCGGCACCGGCCTCGATGCTCGTCCCGACGCTGGCCTCGATGCTGTCCTCGCCCCGCTCGGGGCCGGTCTGGTCGCTGCTGGCCATGATCCGCCAAGGCTAGCGGTGCCCCCGTCCCCCACCCCCGGGGGTTTTCGCGCCGCCCGGCTAGCCTGCCCGCGTGGGCGACCCGCAGATCGCCACCTGGGAGCAGCGCCGGCTCAGCTTCGGTGCCGCCGCGGCGGACTACGACCGGTACCGGCCCGGCTACCCCGCCGTGGCGGTCGCCTTCGCGGCAGGGACCACGCCGGGCCACGTGCTGGACCTCGGCGCCGGAACCGGCCTGCTCAGCGCGGCGCTGCTGGCCGCCGGGCACACGGTGACCGCGGTCGAGCCGGACGTGGCGATGGGCCGGCTCGCCCGGACCCGGGTGCCGGGCCGGGTGGCGGCGGGCACCGCCGAGGCCATCCCGCTGGGCGACGCCAGCGTCGACGCGGTCGTCGTCGGCCAGGCGTTTCATTGGTTCGACGCGCCCGCCGCGCTCGCCGAGATCCACCGCGTCCTGCGCCCGGGCGGACAGCTCGGGCTGCTGTGGAACGTCCGCGACGACACCGAGGACTGGGCCGCCCGCCTGGACCCGGTGGGCCGGGTGGCGACGACCAGCCAGCCCCGGCAGCGCCACCCGCCGTTCCCTGGGTTCGCCCCGGTGGACACCGCCCGGTTCACCCACACCCACGTGCTCACCCCACCGGAGCTGGTCGGGCTGGTCGCCACGATGTCCTGGGTGCGGCTGCACCCCCGTTTCGACGAGCTGGTGGACCAGACCTCCGCCCTGGTGGCCACCCATCCGGCGCTGGCCGGGCGTGCCCGGGTCGCGGTGCGCTACCGCACCGACGTCCTGCGGGCCCGCCGCGACGGCTAGGGCTGGTTGCGGGCGAACACCAGGCGCAGCCCCACCAGGGTGAGGTCGGGCTCGTGGTGGGTGATGGTGGCCGACTCCGGGACCACGACACCGGCGAGGCCGCCGGTGGCCACCACCGCGGTGACCCCGCCCATCTCCTCGGTGATCCGCGCGACGAGGCCGTCGACCTGGCCGGCGAAGCCGTACAGGACCCCGGACTGCAGCGCCTCCACCGTGTTCTTGCCGATCACGGAGCGCGGCCGGACCAGCTCCACGGTGCGCAGCTGCGCCGCGCGCGCCGCCAGCGCGTCCAGCGAGATCTCCACCCCAGGCGCCAGCGCCCCGCCGAGGAACTCCCCGTTCGCCGACACCACGTCCAGGTTGGTGGAGGTCCCGAAGTCGACGACGATCGACGGGCCGCCCACCAGGTGGTAGGCGGCCAGGGTGTTCACGATGCGGTCCGACCCCACCTCCTTGGGGTTGTCGGTGAGCACCGGCACCCCGGTCTTGGTCCCCGGCTCGACGATCACGGTGGGCAGGTCCGGGTAGTAGCGGGCCAGCATCCCCCGCATCTCGTGCAGCACCGCCGGCACCGTCGAGCACAGCGCCACCCCGGTGACCGGTGGGGACCCGGCGAGCAGGCCGCGCACCGTCAACGCCATCTCGTCCGCCGTGGCCCGCGCGTCGGTCTTCACCCGGAAGGAGGCGACCAGCTGCTCACCGTCGAACAGCCCGAGCACGGTCTGGGTGTTGCCCACGTCGATGGCCAGCAGCATCAGGGACCCCCTCGAACCGCGGTGGGGGGCGCGAGCACCACGGCCGTGTTGTCGATCAGCCGCACCCCGCCGACCCGCGCGGCGAGCACGAGCAGCGCCCGGCCGGTCGGGCTGCTGACCGTGGCGAAGGTGCCCGGGTCGACCAGCGCAACGTAGTCGACGGCCAGGCCCGCGTCGGTGAGCACGTCGGTGGCTGCGCCGACCACCCTGTCCGCCTCCCCCGACGACCCCGCTGCCGCGCCGGCAGCCAGGGCCGCGGGCACCGCGCTCGCCCGTGCGCGGGCCGCCGCGTCCAGCCGCACGTTGCGGCTGGACGCAGCCAGGCCGTCGGCGTCGCGGACCGTGGGCACGGCGACCACCTCCACGCCGAGCTCGAGGTCGGTGACCATCCGGGTGACCAGCGCCAGCTGCTGGGCGTCCTTCTGCCCGAACAGCGCGGCGCGCGGACGGACCAGACCGAACAGCTTCGCGACGACGGTGAGCATCCCGTCGAAGTGACCGGGTCGCACGGCCCCCTCCAGGCGGGCGCCGAGCTCGCCCGCCGCCACCCGCACCGACGGCGGGCCCGCCGGGTACATCTGGTCCACGCTGGGAGCGAAGACCACCGCCGCCCCCTCCTGCGCGCAGACGGCCAGGTCGGCGTCCAGGTCCGCGGGGTAGGCGGCCAGGTCCGTGGCCGAGTCGAACTGCAATGGGTTGACGAACACGCTGACGACCACCGGCCCGGCGGCCAGCGTCCGTGCGGTGGCCAGCAGGGCACGGTGCCCGACATGCAGGGCGCCCATCGTGGGCACCAGCACCGCCCGCTCCCCGAGCGCGGCCAGGGCGGCGGCGAGGTCCTCACGGGTACGCGCCAGCACCGGCGCGGTGCTCACGTCGGGTCCCCCGCCCGGCCCAGCACCGCCAGCACGGCCGCGGCGTCGACCGGGGACAGCAGGCCCGCGGCCTGGGCGCGCCGGGCCGTGGCCGTGGCCAGGGCCCGGTAGGTCGCGGCCACGTCGGGGTCGGCCTGCTCGAGCACCGCCAGGTGGTCGGCCACCGTGCCGGCGTCGCCGCGGGCCACCGGGCCGGTCAGCGCCCGGTCCCCGGCCCGTAGCGTGTTGTCCAGCGCGGCGGCCAGCAGTGGGCCCAGCACCCGCGCCGGGTCGGCCACGCCGGACGCGGCCAGCAGGTCCACCGCCTGGGCGACCAGCGTGACCAGGTGGTTCGCGCCGTGCGCCAGACCCGCGTGGTAGAGCGGACGGGCCTCGTCGTCGACCACGACCGGCTCCGCGCCCATCTCCAGGACCAGCGCCTGCGCGACCGGCAGGAGGGTGGCCGGCGCGGTGACCCCGAAGCACGCCCCGGCGAGGCGGCCGATGTCCAGGCTCGTCCCGGTGAACGTCATCACGGGGTGCAGCGCCATCCCCCAGGCACCCACGGCGGTGGCCGGGCCCAGCACCGCCAGCCCGTGCCGCCCGGAGGTGTGCGCGACGAGCTGCCCGGTGCGCAGCGCCCCCGTCGCGGCGAGCCCCGCGACGAGGCCGGGCAGGGCGTCGTCGGGGACACACAGCAGGACCAGGTCAGCGGCGCGGGCCGCGTCGTCGGCGGGCAGGACCGCCACGCCGGGCAGCAGCGCGTCCGCGCGCGCGCGCGACGCCTCGGAGACCGCACTGACCGCGACGACCCGGTGACCGGCACCGGCCAGCGCCGCGCCCAGCACGGCGCCGACCCGGCCGGCGCCCACCACCGCCACGGCTAGGCGGCCGGGGGGCAGGCGGCCTGCGCGGGGCGCCGGGGTCTGCGTCATGAGGCACCGTCCCTGGGCTGGGGTCCGCGCCACACTAGACGCGGTGCCCGCCCGCCGGACCTACCGTGGCGGGCTATGACGACGACGCCCGCGCCCCCGGCGGGCGGTTCCGCCGGCTGGCCGACCTGGCGGCAGGCCACCGAACGGGCGCTGTACGGGCCGGGCGGGGTGTTCACCCACGCCGGCGGCCCCCGCGCCCACTTCGCGACAGCCACCAGTGCCGGGCCGGCACTGGCCCAGGCGCTGGTCGGCGTGGTGCGCCATGTCGACGCCGCCCTCGGCCACCCGCCGCGCGTCGACCTGGTGGAGGCGGGCGCGGGTGGGGGTGACCTGATGGCCCGGCTCGTGCCCCTGCTCCCCGACGACCTCGCGCGGCGCGTCGCCCCCTGCGTGGTCGAGCGCTCCCCCGCACCACCGGGGTGGCCGGACAGCTGGCCCTGGCAGCCGCGAATGCCCGCCCGGATCCGCGGCCTGGTGCTGGCCGTCGAGCTACTCGACGCCGTGCCGCTGGACGTGGTGGTGGCCACCCCCGACGGCCCCCGGCTGGTGCTGGTGGACCCCCGCACAGGGGCGGAGCGCGCCGGGCAGCCACCGACCGGGCCGGACCAGGCATGGCTGGCCCGATGGTGGCCGCTGCCGCACGCCGGGGCGGGCCAGCGCGCGGAGGTGGGGTCGCCGCGCGACCGGCTGTGGGCCGAGCTGGTGGGCGCGGTGAGCCAGGGCCTGCTGATCGCCGTGGACTACGGGCACCAGCGCGACGAGCGGGTGTCGGGCCGCTGGCAGGAAGGCTCGCTGGCCGCCTACCGGGCGGGCCGGGCGGTCCCCGTGGTGCCCGACGGCACCGCCGACGTGACCGCGCACGTCGCCATCGACGCCGTCGCGGCAGCCGGTGTCGCAGCGGGCGCCGGCGTGACCTGGCTGGGCCGCCAGCGCGCCGCCCTGCGAGCGGTGGCTGCCGGCGGCGTCCCCGGCGTGGTCGGCGACGGGGGCCTGGGGGATTTGGCCGCGCGCGCCGGCTGGGCCCAGCTGTGCGACCCGGTGGGCCTGGGCGCCTTCTACTGGCTGGCGCAAGGCGTCGGTATGTCGCTGCCGGGTGCGCTGTCGGGAGCGGAGCATGCTGGAGCCGCCCCGATCACAACGTGACACCGGTCGACGGAAAGTCTCGCCAGAGGACCTTTGGGTCCGCTATACCTTGCGCCAGCACCCACCCCGCACTTCACCGGTAGGAGAGGGCCCCCGTGGTCGACACCTCGCAGCTCAACGATGACGAGAAGCGTCTCGCCCAGCTCGGCTACCGCCAGGAGCTCTTCCGCTCCTGGTCTGCGTTCAACAACTTCGCGATCTCGTTCTCGATCATCTGCGTCCTCGCTGGCTGCCTGACCTCCTTCGGCCAGGCGTGGAACAACGGCGGCCCGGTAGTCATCAGCATCGGCTGGCCGGTCATCGCCGCCTTCATCCTGATGCTCGGCTTCTGCATGTCCGAGCTGCTGTCTGCGTTCCCCACCTCCGGCGGCATCTACTGGTGGGCCGCCAAGCTGGGGTCGCCCAAGGCGGGCTACTACACAGGCTGGCTGAACCTGATCGGGCTGATCGCCATCGCCGCGTCGGTGGCCTACGGGGCGGCCCAGTTCTTCGACTACACGATGGAGCAGTTCTTCACCTCGTGGCCGCAGACCGCCTCGCCGCCGCGCTACTTCGTTGAGTTCCTCGTCATCATGGTGGTCTTCTCCCTCGTCAACGTCCTGCGGACCCACATCATCTCGGTGTTCAACAGCATCTCGGTGTGGTGGCAGGTCGTCGGGGTCACGGTCATCATCGCGATCCTGGTGTTTGTCCCTGCGCACCACCAGAGCGTCAGCTGGGTGTTCACCCACCGGATCAACAACTCGGGCTGGTTCTCGGGGAACATCCACGGGGTGCCGTTCTGGTTCCTCATCGTCCCGTTCGGCTTCCTGCTCACCCAGTACACGATCACCGGGTTCGACGCGTCCGCCCACCTGTCCGAGGAGACGACGGGCGCCTCCAGCTCAGCGGCCAAGGGGCTCTACCGGTCGATCCTGTACTCGGCGATCGCCGGCTGGCTGCTGCTGCTGGCCTTCCTGTTCGCCGTCCAGCCCGGCAATGTGTCCAGCCACCTCGGACTTACCGGGGCAGCCGCGGCCAACGGGGTCACGGGTGAGACCTACGTCAGCTCCCAAGGCGGGTTCATCGCGGCGTTGTTCAACCAGGCGCTCTCCCCGCACCTCGCGGGGCTCGTCCTGGGGATCGCCACAGTCAGCCAGCTGTTCTGCACCCTGGCCTGCATCACCTCGGCCTCGCGGATGGGCTACGCGTTCAGCCGGGACGGGGCTGTGCCGCTGTCCTACCTGTGGTCGAAGCTGAACAGCCAGAAGACCCCGGTCAATGCCGTGATCGGGGTGGGCGTGGTCAGCGTGATCATCACGCTGCCGGCGCTGTACCAGCCGAAGGTCAACGGCATCTACACCAACGTGGTGTTCAACTCGCTGGTGGCCATTGGTGTCATCGGTCTGTTCCTCGCCTTCATCATCCCGGTCTACCTGCGCTGGCGGATGGGCAGCCGTTTCCAGGTGGGTCCGTGGAACCTCGGGAACAAGTACAAGTGGATGGCTCCCCTGGCGATTGCCGAGGTCGTCATCATGTCCATCGTCTACTGCCTGCCGTTCACCCCTCAGGGTGCGCCCTGGTCGCCGCTGTTCAACGTGAAGCTGGTCAACTACGCCCCCATCGTCGTGCTGGGCACCCTGATCGCGCTGTGGTTGGGCTGGCACCTGTCCGCGAAGAAGTGGTTCACCGGTCCCAAGCACACCATCGACCTGCCGGAGGGCGTCACGTCCTCCGACGAGCAGGCACTGGAGCGCGCCCACGAGGGCTTCCTCACCGGCGAGCACGAGGCGTTCGAGGGAGAGCACGGGCCGTCCAGCGACGCGTAGCACGCCCTGCTGAGGGCCCGCCGGTGCACCGTCCGGCGGGCCCTCAGCAGTCTCGGGCACGATGAGCCTGTGCGGATGGCCGAGGACGACGACGCCGAGCTGGTCCGGCTGGCCACCTCGCCGCTGGCGGATGCCGACGCCGTCATCCCGCTCGGGCCCTCGCACCCTTCCGCCCACGGGGCCCTGGGGCTGTCGCTGTGGGTCCGCGACCAGCGGATCGTGCGGGCACGTGCCCACATCGGCTACCTGCACCGCGGCGCGGAGAAGCTGTTCGAAAGCCGGGACTACCGCGCGGTCCTCGCCCTGGCCAACCGCCACGACTGGCTGGGGTCGATGGCCGGGGAGCTCGGTGTCGCGGTCACCGTCGAGGCCATGCTCGGCATGGAGGTGCCCGCACGGGCGCGGTGGGCGCGGGTCGCGCTGGCGGAGCTGTCCCGGGCCTACTCCCACCTGGTGTTCTGGGGGTCCTTCCCGCTGGCGCTCGGGCGGGCCGCCCCGGCGGGGTTCCTCGCCAGGGAGCGTCTGCAGGCACTCATGGAGGAGGCGACCGGCGGACGGGTGCACCTGATGGTGACCCAGGTCGGCGGCCTGAAGGCGGACCTGCCGGACGGGTGGACCGACCGCGCGCGGGCCGCAGTCGCCGACGTCCGCGACGCGCTGCCTGCGGTGGCCGCAGCGACCACCGCCGACCCCGACGTCGCCGCTGCCGCCAGGGGCACGGCCGTGGTCTCTGCCGCGCAGGCGCTCGCGTTCGCCGCCAGCGGGGCGGTGGCCCGGGCCAGTGGTGTCGGCCCGGACTGGCGGCTGGCCTCCGGCGACCCGACCTACGCGGAGCTCGCTGACGCCGGCGTGCTGCGGGTGCCCCGGCGCGACACCGGGGACGCACTCGCCCGCCTGGAGGTCCTCGCGGAGCAGACCACGGTGGCCCTGGACCTCGCCGAGGCGGCGCTGGACCGCCTCGACACCCTGGCCGGCCCGATCAACGTCCGTCTGCCCAAGAGCCTGCGGGCACCCGAGGGGCACTGCTACACCGCCACCGAGAGCCCGCTGGGCCGCTACGGCGTGCTGCTGGTGTCCCGGGGTGGCCCGCACCCGTGGCGGTTGAAGCTCGCCACGCCGTCCTTCGCCCACCTGCAGCTCGCCGAGGCGCTGCTGCCCGGGCTGCGCGTGGACCAGGTGGCCCCGGCGTTGGCGTCGCTGTTCTTCGTGGTCGGCGACGCCGACCGCTAGCGGGGCGGCGCCCGGTCGGGGGCTGGCTAGGCGGGACGGGCGAAGCGCACCGGCGGGGGCTCCGCGGCGACGAGTTGCTCGGTGAGGTCGACCAGACGGGCCGGCGACGCGGGGTCGGCCTGCGCGCCGACGACGATCTCGCGGACCAGCCGGGTTCCCGGGGGCGCCGTCGGCACCGCGAGGGGGTCCGTGACCTCGGCGGTGGCGCCGAGCGGGAACGGCGGGGGTGCCAGCTCCGGCAGCGGCTCCCACAGCTCGGGCGCGGCGTCGAGGACGGGCGCGGCGTGGCGGCCGGCCAGCGGGGAGGTTGCCAGCCAGTGCTCGACGTCGGCACGCAGCGCCTGCAGGGCGGCGCTCAGTGCGGCCTCCCGGGAGGCCAGCGCACCGAGCTGGGCGTGCAGCGACGCGATCTGCAGCTCGAAGCGGGCAGCGTCAGCGCGTTGGCGGGCCTCGGCGCGGGCCAGGGCGCGGCGGGCACCCCGCTGCGCACGCATCGCCAGCAGCGCCTGCAGGGCGACCACGACCGCCAGCGCGACGGCGAGGATGCGGGCGGTCGTCCCCCACGCCGTCTGCGCGGCGGCGACGCCGGCGACCACCAGGGCGGCGAGGGCGACCACCAGCCAGCCCCACCCCGCCGCTGAGCGGGGCCGGGCGTGCCGGGCGTGCGCACCTGCCATGGACCCAGGGTAGGTCGGTGGGCCGGCGTGCGGAGCCCGACGCGGCCGACATCCACAAGCCCTCACCGTGCGCGATCGGACCGTTGCCCAGCGTGACGAGGGTTAGTCGGTGGGCTCCGCTGTCGGGTCCTGCGGAGGCAGCCGGCACACCCGCTCCAGCACCAGCCCCGCGATGGTGAGCGCGAGTGCCGCCCCCAGGCAGACACCCGCCGCGGCCAGCCCGTGGCCCCGTGCCGCGGGCGGCACGTCGCTGCGCACGGCCAGGCCGAAGCCCGCGTAGAGACCGACCAGCGCGGCCCCGCAGCGCGACGCCGCCATGGCCAGGGCCACCACCCGGGCCGCGGCCAGTGGTGCCATCGGCTTGTGCCCGGGCCGGCGGTGCAGCCGGGGCGGGAGCACCGCCGCGGCGCCGGCGACCAGCGCGGCGAGGACGGCCACCACGATCGCCGCGCTCAGCCCGAGGGTCGGGACGGGCGTCCCGCGCTGGGCCAGCAGGTGCAGGGTCACCCAGGTGAGCACCCCGACCCCGGCCGCCAGCGCCACCAGCACACGCCACCGCGTCGGCCGCACGACAGGCTGGGGGCCGGTCTTCGGGCTCACGCCCCCTCCCCGCTCAGCGGGGCGAGGTCGGGGCGCAGCCGCACGCCGGCCGACCCCACTGCGCCCGCGAGCTCGGCGACGCTGCCCAGACCCGGCAGGACGAACGCCGGGTCGACCATCGCCCACGGGACCAGCACGAACGCGCGCTGGGCGGCACGGGGGTGCGGCAGGGTGAGCACCGGGTCCTCGCTGGTGACGCCCTCGACGGCGAGCACGTCCACGTCCAGGGTGCGTGGACCGTAGCGGACCTCGCGGCGCCGACCGTGCGCGGCCTCGACGCGGTGCGCGAGCGCCAGCAGCGCTGGGGGGTCCAGCGTCGTCACCACCACCACCACCGCGTTGAGGTAGGCGGGCTGGCCGACCGGGCCGCCGACCGGGTCGGTCTCCACCAGCGGCGAGACCGCCACCAGCGCGACCCCCGGGCTGGCCGCCAGCTCGGCCACGGCGGCCCGCAGGGTGGCCTGCGGGTCGCCCAGGTTCGCACCGAGGCCGAGCGCCGCCCGTACCTCGCTCATCGCTGGCTGCGGTGCACCCGCACCGCCACGTCCGCCACCGTGACGCCGACCGGGGCCTCCGGCTTGTGGACGGTCACCCACACCTCGACCACCCGGGGGTCGCCCAGCGCCAGGTCGGCGAGCTCGACGGCGAGGGTCTCGATGAGCCGCACGGGCGGACCGCCGACCCGATCGGCGACCCGCTGGGCGAGGGTCGAGTAGTCCACGGTGTCGGCGAGGTCGTCGCTGGCGGCCGCGGCGGACAGGTCCACCGCGAGCTCGACGTCCACCACGAAGCGCTGGCCGTCGCGGCGCTCGGCGTCGAACCAGCCGTGGTACCCGGTCGCGGTCACCCCGCTCACCAGCACGCGATCGACCGGGCCGTTCACCGGGCCGTTCACCGGGCCGTTCACGGGGACACCCTGGTGGTGGCACGGGCAGTGAGCGACGCCTGCTCCCAGGCCTGCCCCACCGCGACGGCGTCCACACTGGCCGCGACGTCGTGCACCCGCACGCACCACACCCCCGCCGCCGCGGCGAGCGCGCTGACCGCCGCGGAGGCGACATCGCGCTGCGCGGGAGGACGGGGGGTGCCGTCCGGGCCAGCGAGCAGCACGCCGAGGAAGCGCTTGCGGGACGCGCCCACCAGCAGCGGGCGCCCCAGCGAGGACAGCGTGGCCAGACCGCCCAGCAGCGGCCAGTTCTGCTCGGCGGTCTTCGCGAACCCGATGCCTGGGTCCAGCACCACGCGGGCTGGGTCCACGCCCGCGCGCTCCGCCGCCGCCAGCCGCTCGCCCAGCTCGGCGGTCACATCCGCGAGCACATCGCCGTAGTCGGTCAGCGTGTCCATCTGCGCGGACAGCCCCCGCCAGTGCATGAGCACGTAGGGCACGTCCACGGTCGCCACCCAGGGCAGCATGGCCGGGTCGCCCAGACCGCCGGACACGTCGTTGACGACCGACGCCCCCGCGCCGACGGCCGCGGCGGCCACCGACGCGCGGGTGGTGTCGATGCTCACCACGACCCCGGCCGCCACCAGCCCGGCGACCACCGGCCCGACCCGCTCCAGCTCCACCTCGACGCTGACCCGCTGCGCCCCCGGGCGGGTGGACTCCCCGCCGACGTCGACCAGGTCCGCGCCCGCCGCCGCCATGGCCACCCCCGCGGCCACTGCCTGCTCGGCGGTCGCGAACCGACCCCCGTCAGAGAACGAGTCCGGCGTCACGTTGAGAACGCCCATCACCAGCGTGCGGGCAGCCCCTGCCAGGGCGGTCGGCAGGCCCGCCGGCCCCTGGTGACGCGGGCTCACGAGCGCACCAGACCGGCAACCTCGTGCGCGCTGCCCCCCCGCCAGAACGCCAGGCGCGGGTAGGAGATGAAGGCCTCCGCCTCCAGGTAGGCGACACTGACCCGCGGCAGCCGCGCGGCGTCGGGGTAGAGGATGAAGCGCGGCTCCCACACCGGGCCGAACTTGGCGTTGAACCGGTACAGCGACTCGATCTGGGCCCAGCGGGAGACGAACACCAGGATCGAGCGCCAGGCGCGGGTAATCGGCGAGGCGCCAATGCGCTCACCGCGGGCCAGCGCGCTGCGGAAGGCGGCGAAGTTCAGGCTGACGCGGGCCACCCCGAGCCGCGGCGCGGCCTGCAGCGTCTCCACGATCAGCAGCTCGGACAGTCCCGGGTCGGCCGCCTGGTCGCGGCGCATCAGGTCCAGGCTGAGCCCGTCGCGGCCCCAGGGCACGAAACCGAGCAGGGCCTTCGGCTCGCCGTCCAGGGACGCCGTGACGACCACGTAGCCCTCGTCGGCCGGGTCGCCGAGACGGCCCAGCGCCATCGAGAAGCCGCGCTCGGTGTCCCCGACCCGCCAGTGGTCCGCGGCCACCGCCAACGCAGCCATCTCCTCCGCTGGCACGTCGGACATCCGTCGCACGCAGGTGGTGTAGCCGGCCCGGCGGACCCGGTTGCACATTTGGCGCACGTTGCGCATCGAGCGCCCGTCCAGGGAGAAGTCGTCCACCTCGACCACAGCCTCGTCGCCGATCTCCAGGGCGACCAGGCCGGCCTCGCGGCACCAGATCTCGGCCCCGGTCTGGCTGCAGGCCACCACCCCGGGTACCCAGGCGTGCAGCCGGGCCTCCTCCAGGAACTCCGCGATCGCCCCGGGCCAGGCCTCTGGGTCACCCAGGGGGTCCCCGCTGGCCAGCATGACCCCCGACGTCACCCGGTAGGCGATCGCCGCCTTGCGGGTCGGGGAGAACACCACGCTCTTGTCCCGGCGCAGGGCGAAGTAGCCCAGGGAGTCCCGCTCGCCGTGCCGGGCGATGAGCGCACGCATGTCCGCCTCGTCCCCCGCCGTCAGGAAGGGTCGGCTGCGCGGGCTGCGCAGCAGCATGTACGCCGGGACGCAGATCGTCACCAGCCCCAGGCTGAGCAGGGCGTAGTACAAGACGTCAGAGATGGGCCCCGTCCCGTCGGTGAGCTGGGTGGGGACCCCGACGAGCCCGACCACCACGTCGGCGGTCAGCTGCACCAGCCCGAGGTCGGCGGCGGTGTCGCGCAGCGTCGCATAGGCCAGGGCCAGCCCCAGACCGACGCTGAGCAGCGACAGTCCAAGGAACCAGCCCAGCGGGCGCCAGCGGGTGTACGGGTCACCGATGGCGTAGAACTCCCGCCGGGCCACCACCAGGGCGACCAGCAGAGCCAGGCTCACCAGGGCCAGGCCGCTGTTGGCGCCGAGCAGGTGGTCCTCGTTCAGGCCGTACACCACGTGGGGCAGCAGGGACAGGGTCAGCAAGGCCACGGTCAGCCGCCAGGCACGCCGCTTGCGCCGGCGAATCGCATTGGCGAGGAACAGCAGCAGAACCCCCACGGCCACCAGCACCCCGGGGCTGGCATGGCTGATCGCGCCGGGCACGACGCTGCTCACCCGGTGGAGCCGGTGGGCCAGGCGGGGGCTGAAGGCGCCAGCGATGTCGAGCAGGCCCACCGCCACCATCACGGTGGCCAGCACCGAGGGGACCCACGCAGGAGCTGGGCGGCGGGCGGCCTGCTCGGTCGCCGCCGCGGCGGCCGAGCGGCTCACCGGCCGAGGATCAGGCTCATGGCCTCCGCGCGGGTGGCCGGGTCGCGCAGAGCACCGCGGACGGCCGAGGTGACGGTGGTCGCCCCCGGCTTGCGGACCCCGCGCATGGACATGCACAGATGCTCGCACTCCACGACCACGAGGACCCCGCGCGGCGCGAGCAGCCGGCTCAGCGAGTCCGCCACCTGGGCCGTGAGCCGCTCCTGGACCTGGGGGCGGCGTGCGTAGACGTCGACCAGGCGGGCGAGCTTGGACAGCCCGGTGATCTTGCCGTCGACGCTGGGGATGTACCCGACGTGTGCGTGGCCGTGGAAGGGGACCAGGTGGTGCTCGCACATGCTGTAGACCGGGATGTCTCGGACCATCACCAGCTCGTCGTGGCCGATGTCGAACGTGGTGGTCAGCGCGTCCTCGGGGTCCTGCCACAGCCCGGCAAAGATCTCCGCGTAGGAGCGGGCCACCCGCGCGGGGGTCTCCCGCAGGCCGTCGCGCTCGGGGTCCTCGCCGATCGCGAGCAGCAGCTCACGGACCGCGGCCTCGACGCGCGGCTGGTCCAGGGTCGGTCGCGCCGAGGCGGGGAGGTCGGCGAGGCGGATCGGGTCGGTCACCCTGCGGCTACTGGACCATGCCGCCGTCGACGGGCGGGACGGCGCTGCCGTCCCCCGCCCCCGACACCGGCGAGCCTGCATGGGGTGCGTGGCCGTTGGACCCGTTGGACGACCCGTTCGAGCCGTTGGACCCGTTGGACCCGTTGGTGCCCAGCGCGCCCCCGACGAGCATGTCGCGAACCGGGCTGGCCACCGGGGGCCGGTCGGACACCGGTCGACGGGCCGAGGACAGCCAGACCGGACGTGGCGGAAGCTTGCGCACCGGCTCGAAGATGCGGGCCACCTCGGCCTTGTCCAGCGTCTCGTGCTCCAGGAGAGCGACGACTAGGGCGTCGAGGACGTCGCGGTTGTCCACCAGGATCTCGAACGCCTCGTCATGGGCGGTCTCGATCAGGCGGCGGACCTCCTCGTCGACGATGCGCGCGATGCCCTCTGAGTAGTCGCGGATGTGCCCCATGTCCCGGCCCAGGAAGACCTCGCCCTGCTCCTGGCCGAGCCGGATGGCCCCGATGCGCTCGCTCATGCCGTACTGCATCACCATGGCCCGGGCCACCGCGGTCGCCTTCTCGATGTCGTTGGCCGCCCCGGTGGTCGGGTCGTGGAAGACGAGCTCCTCGGCGACGCGGCCGCCCAGCATGTACGCCAGCTGGTCGAGCATCTCGTTACGGGTGGTGGAGTACTTGTCCTCGTCCGGCAGCACCATCGTGTACCCGAGGGCACGGCCGCGGGGCAGGATCGTGATCTTGTGCACCGGGTCTGTGTTGTTCAGGCACGCAGCCACCAGGGCGTGGCCGCCCTCGTGGTAGGCCGTGATCTTCTTCTCCTTCTCGTTCATCAGCCGTGAGGACTTCTGCGGGCCGGCGACCACGCGGTCGATCGCCTCGTCCAGCGCCTCGTTGGTGATGAGCCGGTTGTTCCCGCGCGCGGTCAGCAGCGCGGCCTCGTTCAGCACGTTGGCCAGGTCCGCGCCGGTGAAGCCCGGGGTGCGCCGGGCCACGGCGCGCAGGTCAACGCTGGCGTCCAGAGGCTTGCCCTTCGCGTGCACCGTCAGGATGTCGAACCGGCCGATGAGGTCGGGGCGCTCCACGGCGATCTGGCGGTCGAAACGGCCCGGGCGCAGCAGCGCCGGGTCCAAGATGTCCGGGCGGTTCGTCGCCGCGATCAGGATGACGCCGCCCTTGACGTCGAACCCGTCCATCTCCACCAGCAGCTGGTTCAGTGTCTGCTCGCGCTCGTCGTGCCCGCCCCCCAGACCAGCGCCCCGGTGGCGTCCGACGGCGTCGATCTCGTCGACGAACACGATGGCGGGCGCGTTGGTCTTGGCCTGCTCGAACAGGTCACGGACCCGGCTGGCGCCCACCCCGACGAACATCTCCACGAAGTCCGACCCGGAGATGGAGAAGAACGGCACGCCGGCCTCGCCGGCCACGGCACGGGCGAGCAGGGTCTTGCCTGTCCCGGGGGGACCGAACAGCAGGACGCCCTTGGGGATCTTGGCGCCGACCGCCTGGAACTTGGCCGGCTCCTGCAGGAACTCCTTGATCTCCTCGAGCTCCGCGACGGCCTCGTTGGCCCCGGCCACGTCGGCGAAGGTCGTCTTGGGCATGTCCTTGGTCGCGAGCTTCGCGCGGGACTTGCCGAAGTTCATGACCCGCGATCCGCCGCCCTGCATCTGGTTCATGAACAGCAGCAGCAGACCGAGCAGGATGAGGACCGGCAGAAGCTGGATCAGGACCGAGAACCACGTCGAGGTCTGCGGGTTGGTCTCGTTGAATCCCTGCGGCGGCGGGTAGGCGCGCAGCTCCTGCTGGATGTAGGACCCCGTGTTGCCGGGGCCGGAGGTGTCGACGTACTGCGCCTGGACGCGGCTGCCGTCCTTCAGCGTGAGCTGGACCAGCTGCTGCTTGTCGATGATCTTCGCCGACTCGACCTGGTGGGACGTGATGTCGGTGATCAGCGTTGAGGTGTCGACGTTTTTGAACGTGCCCGAGCTCGTCACCTGGGTGACCGCCCAGATGAAGAACAGCCCGAGGAGAATCGCGACGAGCCAGCGAAGGTTGCGCCTCACGTATGTGGGGGCGCCTAGGGCGCCCGCTCCTCCTGCCTGCGCTGCGGGACGTCGGGGCCCACGGACCCGGACCCCGGGGGTTCGACGGTACACCGCACGCAGGCAACCTGCCCGATCGGCAGCCCATCTTCCCGCAGTCCGGCGGCACCAGACACCACAGTGACCCGCGCCCCTGAGCGGGTCCTGAGAGCGGTCAGCCGCGGTACGCCGACGGTGCCAGCGTCGCCACGCACGGCAGGGTGCGGTAGCGCTCGGCGTAGTCCAGCCCGTACCCGACGACGAACTCGTTGGGGATGTCGAAGCCGACGTAGGCGACGTCGACCTGCACCTGGGCGGCGTCCGGCTTGCGGAGCAGGGCGCAGACCTCCACCGAGGCGGCGCCGCGGGAGCGCAGGTTGTGCAGCAGCCACGACAGGGTGAGCCCGGAGTCGACGACGTCCTCGACGATGAGGACGTCCAGACCGGTGATGTCGGCGTCCAGGTCCTTCAGGATCCGGACGACGCCGGAGGACCGTGTCCCCGACCCGTAGGACGAGACGGCCATGAAGTCCATGCGGACCGGCAGGTGCACAGCCCGGCTGAGGTCCGCCATGACCATGACGGCGCCCTTCAGCACCCCGACGAGCAGCAGGTCGCGCCCGGCGTAGTCGGCGTCGATCGCGGCGGCCAGCTCGGCGACCCGGGTGGCTAGCTGCTCAGAGGTCAGCATGACCGACAGCAGGTCGCTGCCCAGGTCCGCCGGCTCCATCCGCCCCCCTAGTCCCTCGTGCCCACCTCCACCCTGTCACACGCCCGCCAGGCGCCGACCCCACCGGGCAGGTCCACCCGGCCCTGGCCGTGCCAGTCGGTGACCAGCCGCTCCATCGCGGCCACGTGGGTCGCGCCCAGCGCACCCGCCGACGCCCCAGCGGCCAGTGCCGCGGCACGCAGCAGCCGTCGCCGCAGCGCCGCAGGCTCGGCGTCCAGCCAGGCCACGGCCAGGCTGAGGCCGCGGCCGGCGTCGCGCCAGTCCCCGACGCTGGCTCCCCGGTCGCGGGCGCGTGCGGCGAGGTGGTCCAAGGCGTCTGCGTCGGCCCGCAGCTGCTCGGCGCTGCGGGCGAGCGCGGCGGCGACGCCGGGGCCGAGCGCCTCCTCCAGCGCCGGGAGGCCCTCCTGGCGCACCCGGCTGCGGGCAAAGCGCGGGTCGCCGTTGGTGGGGTCCTCCCACACCGGCAACCCGACGGCGGCCTCGCGCACCACCGACCGGGACAGGCCCAGCAGGGGCCGCCGGTAGCGCTCCACCACGGGCGCCATGCCCGCCAACGAGCGCGTCCCCGACCCGCGGGCGAGGCCGAGCAGCACGGTCTCGGCCTGGTCGTCGCGGGTGTGACCGAGCAGCACCGCCGCAGCCCCGAGCCGCTGGGCGACGGCGTCCAGTGCGCGGTAGCGGGCCCGACGGGCGGCGGCCTCCGGCCCGCCGTCCTTGCCCGGCGCCACGGCCACCGCCTCTACCGGGTCCAGGCCCAGGCCGGCGAGCACGGCGACCAGCGCGGCCGCGCGCGCCGCGGACCCCTCCTGCAGCCCGTGGTCCACGGTCACCCCCGCGGCCCGCAGCCCGGCCCGCGGGGCAACGAACGCGGTCGCGGTGGCCAGGGCGAGGGAGTCCGCCCCCCCGCTGCACGCGACGAGGACGACCGAGCCGCGCGGCAGGTCATCGGTGGCACGCCGCACCGCCGCCCGCACGGCGGCCAGGGGCGGGGGCGGCCCGGTCATGACGCGGGCGGCACCACGCGGGCGACCCAGGCGGCCGGGTCGGCGAGCTCGGCGGGGCTGGGCAGCGCCGTGGGGGAGGACCAGACCCGGTTGAACCCCTCACGCCCCACCGCGTCCTGCACGGCGCGCACGAACCGGGCACCGTCGCGGTACTGGGCGGCCTTGTCCTCCAGCCCCAGCAGGCGCCGCGTCACGGCGTCGAAAGTGGACGTCGCCTCCCGCCGGGAAGCGAAGCGCTCGCGGATGGTCGCGACACTGGGCACCACCGCAGGGCCGACGCCGTCCATCACCACGTCGGCGTGCCCCTCCAGCAAGGACATCACGGCGGTGATCCGAGCCACCGCATCCCGTTGCGCAGGACTGGTGACCGCCTCGGCCAGCGACGGCCCGGGCTGGCGACGGGCGGCGGCGACCAGGGCACCCAGCACGGCCACCAACCGCCGCCCCACCGCGGCCGGGTCGGTGTCCACGCCGATCAGCACCTCGCCCACCGCGCTGACCAGGTGGTCACGCAGCCAGGGGACGGCGCCGAACTGCACCCGATGGGTCTCCTCGTGCAGGCACACCCACAGCCGGAAGTCCGACGCGGGAAGGTCCAGCTCGGCCTCGGCGGCCACGATGTTGGGAGCCACCAGGAGCAGGCGCCCCGAGTCGCCGGGGGCCCCCATCTCGTACTGCCCGAGGACCTTGGAGGACAGGAAGGCCAGCAGCGCACCCGCCTCGCTAGCGGTGACCTTGGAGCCGGCGGAGCGCACCGGGGCGGGGACGGGGCGCTGGGGCATGCGCGCGGACAGCGGCGCGAGCATCTCGCGCAGGCCCGCCACGTTGGACCGCACCCAGGTCGGCCGGTCTACCACTACCACCGGCGTGGCCGCCGCCGGCGCGTCGAGGCCGGTGTAGGCCCGCACGTGGCCGCGCGCCTCGACCGCGGCGCCGCGCAGCTCTGCGACCGCCTGGCGGGCCGCGGTGATGCCCACTGCCGGTCCGGGCCGGCACAGCCGGACCCCGGTCTGCTCGGCCAGCTCCCAGTCCACGAGGTCGTCCACACCTGCCACCCGGCGACCCTACGGTGCGAGCAACGCCGAGGTGGGGCTGGCGTCCGGCGCCGCGGACGCCACGGGCAGCCGTGCGGGAGTGCCGCACCCGCAGCGCGCCAGCGCGGTGGCCACCGCGTCGAGCGTCGCGCGCGCGCGTGCGGACGCTACGTCCACCGAGCCCGCGACGACCGCGAAGGCCAGGGGGGTCCCTGACGCGTCGACCACCACCCCGGCCAGTGCGTCGACGGTCTTCAAGGTCCCGGTCTTGGCACGAACGACGCCGCGTCCTGCCGCGTCTGCGGGCGCGCTGAACCGCTGGGACAACGTGCCCGTCAGCCCGGCGACCGGCAGCGCCTGGACCACCGCGGCCAACCCCGGTGCGACAGCGGACGCGTCGTGCACGAGCAGGGCAGTGAGCAGGTCCCCGCTGACCCGGTCCGCCGGGGCGAGTCCGCTCCCGTCCAGCAGCACCGTCCCGGCCACGGGCAGGCCCATCGCCGCCAGGATCGCGCGGGTGGCCCGCGCGGCGCCGGTGAACGTCCCCGGTTCGCCCCGCTGTACCGCGACGAGGTGCGCCAGCGCCTCCGCGACGTCGTCGTCGCTGACCAGGAGCATCTGCGTCACCACCGCGGTCAGCGGCGGGGAGTACACCGTCGCGTCGACGGGCGGCAGCCCCGGGGCGGGGACCGGATGCCCCGGGCCGCCGTGGGCGCTGGTGGGTGCCACCGCGGTGACCCGGATCCCATCGCCCGTCAGCAGGGCCGCGAAGTCGGTCGCTGCCGCGCGCGCGGGGTCCCTGGCCGCCACCGTGGCGCCTCGCACGAGGCCGTGGTCGACAGTCAGCGCACTGACCGGGGCCACCACGCCGGTCGGCACGTAGTCCGCCGGCCAGCCCGGTGATCGGGCCGGGCCCTCGTACAAAGACGCGTCGTACCCGAGCCGCACGGTGCGCTCGCCGGCCGATCGCAGCTGGGCGGCGGTCTGGGTCGCCAGGGCCGTCAGCGAGGCCCAGGCGGGCCCGTCCATCGCGGGCGGCGAGGTCTGCAGCGTCTCGTCCCCCCCGCCGACCAGGGTGACCTCGCCCACGGCGGGACCGGCGACCACCCGGGTCGCCAGGCGGCGGCCAGGCCCGAGGGCGGCGAGCGCCGCGGTGGCCGTCAGCAGCTTGGTCGTGGATGCCGGCGTGAGCGCCGTACCCCCGCCCCGGCTGTACAGCAGGCGCCCGTCCAGGCCACGCACCGATACCCCGACCTGCCCCCCAAGCGCCGGCGACAAGGCCCGCGTCAGGGCCGCCGCAACTCCGGCAGCGCTGGGCAGCGGGCCCCCCGTCGCGGCGTCCAGCACCGCCGGCGCCGGCGCCGGCGCTGGCCCCGCCGGCAGGTTGGCCGGTGTCGCCGGGGGCGAGGAGAGCACCGAGGCGTGGACGCCCCATACGGCCCCCACGGCCGCGAGCACAGCAAGCGTCGCGGTCCCCGCGACCGTCCGCCCCCTCATCTGCGTGCTCCCCCTCGCGTCGGCGACACCCCTGCTGCGACGCCCCTGCGCCGCGCGAGCGTCACCGGGCGGTCCCCGCGACCCGCATGGGGAACACTAGGCGAGCATCGTCGGGCGACAGGGAGGGCATCGTGGAGTTCGACGTCACCATTGAGATCCCCAAGGGGCAGCGCAACAAGTACGAGATGGACCACGCCACAGGGCGCATCCGGCTGGACCGGATGCTGTTCACCGCAACGCGCTACCCGGCGGACTACGGCTTCATCGAGAACACCCTCGGCCAGGACGGGGACCCACTGGACGCGCTCGTGCTCCTGGACGAGCCGACCTTTCCCGGCTGCCTGGTCTCCTGCCGCCCGCTGGGCATGTACCGGATGACCGACGAGGCCGGGGGCGACGACAAGGTTCTGTGCGTCCCGGCCAGCGACCCCCGGGTGGAGCACCTGCAGGACATCGGCGATGTCCCGGAGTACTACCGGCTGGAGATCGAGCACTTCTTCAGCGTCTACAAGGACCTGGAGCCGGGGAAGTCGGTGGAGGGCGCCACCTGGGGTGACCGCGCCGCGGCCGAGCTGGAGATTCTGGCCTCGCGGGCACGGGTGGCCGACCAGCCCCACTAGCGCGCGACGGGTTCGCTAAGGACGGGCGTAGCCGAACAACCAGGCCCCGTCCAGGGAGACGGGAGAGATGCGCACCTGCACGCCGGTGTGCGGGGCCTCGATCATCATCCCGCCGCCGATGTACATGGCCACGTGGAAGATGGTCGCGTAGTCCGTCGGGTCGGTGGCGAAGAAGACCAGGTCACCGGGAAGGGCGTTCGCGGCGGACACCGGCATCGACAGCGCGTACTGCGAGGCACCGTAGTGCGGTAGGTACACCCCCGCCTGGCGCCAGGCCATCATCACCAGACCGGAGCAGTCGAAGGTCTGCGGGCCGGCCCCGGCCCACTGGTACCACTTGCCGAGCTGGGCGCGTGCGTAGGCCACGGCCTCGGCCGCGCCGGCGGCCGACCAGCCCGTGGGAGTCGCAGTCCCGACGCCGGAGCCACCCCCGCCGGAGGTGCCCCCACCGCCGGCGGGGGT
>Ga0209698_10001405_pt1 | contig 27650 bp, 29 predicted proteins | sample LitLauG_LLR_2012_FD_187203 | JGI IMG/M metagenome (GOLD analysis project Ga0209698, IMG submission 187203) | Freshwater sediment microbial communities from Pennsylvania, USA - Little Laurel Run_MetaG_LLR_2012 (SPAdes) (version 2) | ecosystem: Environmental > Aquatic > Freshwater > Creek >... | reverse complement strand
ATCCTCCTGCTCGACGAGGCCACCAGCGCGCTCGACGCGGAAAACGAGCGGCTCGTGCAACTGGCCCTGCATGAAGCCATGCACGGCCGAACCACCTTGGTGATCGCTCACCGGCTGGCGACGGTGCTCGAAGCCGACCGGATCGTCGTCATGGACGCCGGCCGCGTGGTGGAAGAGGGGCGGCATACCGAACTGATCGCCAGGGGCGGCCTCTACGCCAAGCTTGCCAAGCTGCAGTTCACTGGCGAGGCGGCGTGAGCGACAAGCGGTGAGCTTCCGCGCCGCGTTGAGCTAAGTCTAACGCAGGCGATCCGGCGCTGCGTACCGCGCCGGACGCTTTTCCAGGAAGGCGTTCATGGCTTCGTCGAAATCCGGGCCCTCGCCGCAGATCAGTTGCGCCTGCATTTCAATGTCGATGACCGCCAGCAGGTCGTTGACCCGTAGGCAGGTGTTCAGCGTCTTCTTGGTCATGCGCAGGCCGAGCGGGGCGGTTTTCAACATCGGCCCGATCAGACTCATGGCCGTGGCTTCGAGGTCGGCGTCGGCGCAGACGCGGTTCGCCAAGCCCATTTCCTTGGCGCGTGCGGCGCCGATGAACTCGCCCGTGTACATGATCTCGGTGGTGTTCCCGAGACCGACAATGCGGGGCAGGAACCAGCTCACGCCCATCTCGCAACCTGATCGGCCCAGCGCCACGAAGGCGTGGTTCAACTTCAGGCTCTCGCCGGCGATGCGCATGTCCGCGGCCAGGGCGATGCCAAGGCCGCCGCCGCATACCGGACCGTGCAGCATGGCGACGATGGGCTGAGGGCATTCGCGCATCAGCTTGACGATGTCGAAGAGGTGCCAGCCGGGGCGGGTCGTGCCGCCACCTTCGTCCATCCGCTCGCCGGTTTGATGTTCCTTGATATCGAGGCCGGCGCAGAAGGCGCGGCCGGCGCCGCGCATGGCGACGACCCTGACGCCAAAGTCGTGCCGCAGCCCGTCGAAATAGTCACAAAGTTCGTCGACCATCGCGCCGGTCAGCCCGTTCAGCCGATCAGGCCGGTTCAGCGTCAGCCAGTCAACCGCGCCGTCCTGGCGTATCGATATTGTCTTGTAGGTCATGGTCTGGCTCGCGGCTGGATGACTAGGGCCATTTGCTCGGCGGCGCCGCGCGACTGGGCTGGAACGCGGGGCGGGTTCGCGCGGGCGTCGCTTTTACGCGGCCAGGGCCAGCGCCGGCTCGTCTTCGTCCGCTTCGCCCAGGAAGTCGGCCATCGCCTTGGCGGCCACGTCGGGACGCGACACCAGGAACAGGTGCCCGCCCGGCAGGATCTCTAGGCGCGCACGTGGGATCAGGCGTGCGAGGATCTTGCCGTTGACCGGCGGCACAATGCGATCATGTGCGCCCATCAGAACCAATGTCTTGGCCTTGACGAAGGGCAGGAACGGCGCGCTGGTCCAGCCCGCCATGGCCGCAAGCTGAAAGGCGTAGCCCTTGCGCGTCGGGGCGCTCAATCGTCCGACATGCGCGCTGGCGCCGCCACCATCCCCATAGAGGTGATGGAAGTTGTCGCTCATGTACTTCGGATCGATATAGCGGCGAGGGTTGGCCAGCTTGGAGAGGACACGGGGATCGCCCGGCACCATGAGCATGCCCGCCGCGGTCGCCGCCAGGATCAGTTTGCCCGTTCGGTCTGGGTGCTGAAAGGCGAATTGCTGGGCCATGCCGCCGCCCCACGATACGCCCATCACGTCGACCTTACCGGCATAGCCCAACTGATCCAGCAACCGCGTGGTGCGCAAGGCCATGGTCCACGGCCGATAGGGTAAGTTGGGAGATGGCGATCCACCCACGCCGGGCATGTCGAAGGTAATGATGTCCCGGTCCGAGAACCAGTCCGCCAGCGGGCTCATCAGTTCGATGTTGGCGCCAATTCCGTTGAAGAAGAGCAGTGGTCGCCTGGCGCGGGGGCCGGTCTCGGCTTTCCACACCGCCACCCGCAGCGTCCGCCCGAGACTCGTCATCTGAGTGTAGGTTGGCGGACGGGGAGTCTCGGCGGTGGGGTCGGTCATGTCGGATCCTTCGAAAATGGCGAAACGGAATTCGTCGACCGCCGGTCAGTCAAGAACATAGCGCCCGGGCGCCGCATCGCCCGCGGGGTGCTTGCGCGAGCCCAACGCCTTGGGCGCTTCCTTCTCGGGCCCGGATCGCGCCTTCAGCCACTCGAGCCAATAGGGCCACCACGACCCGGCATGCTCCTCGGCGTCCTGGCTCAGCCACGCGTCGATATCGGCGGGCGGACGTTTGTCGGATCTGAAGTACTTGGCCTTGGGATTGCCGGGCGGGTTCAGCAGCGACTGAATGTGGCCCGCCTGAGACAGGATGAATTCGACGTTCGGCGACCCCATCAGCTGACTGACCCGGTAGCACGCCTTCCAGGGAGTGATGTGGTCGGTGACGCCGGCGGTAATGAAACAGTCCTGAGTCACCTTGGTCAGATCGACGAGGTGGCCGGCCAGCTCAACCGTTCCAGGTGTCGCGAATGGCTGGGTTTCGTAGACCCGAAGATAGTCCGAATGCAGAGCGGCCGTCAGGTTGGTGGAATCATTGTTCCAATACAGCACGTCGAACGCGGGCGGCGGTTCGCCATGTAAGTAATTGTTGATTACATAATTCCAAACCAGATCGTTCGGCCGCAGCCAGGCGAAGGTGCGCGACAGGGACGTCCCTTCGAGGACGCCTTTCTTGGCCGATCGCTGCCGGGCCAGCTCAATGCCATGCTTGGAGACCAACGCCCCGGTCTCGCTATCCGTGGGCTGAGGGTCCAGCACGCAGACCATCAGTGTCGCGCACCCCACGCGCGTATCGCCCACCGCCGCAAGTTTGCTGAGCAGTGTGGCGGCTGTAATTCCCCCCGAACAGGCGCCGGATATGTTGACGGTCTTGGAGCCGGTCACCTGGCAGATGACGCCGATGGCCTCGACCAGCTGATCGACATACTCCGCCAGCCCCCATTCGCGATGCTCCGCTGTCGGATTCCGCCAACTGACCATGAACGGTTGGACGCCGTTTGACGACAGAAAGCGGATGATGCTCTTTTCAGGCGACAGGTCGTTGACGTAGGCCTTGTTGATCTGGGGTGGGATGATCAGGAAGGGAACCGTGTGCACTTCGCTTGTAAGCGGCGCATACTGGATCAGCTCCATCATTTCTGTACGCAGAACGACGGCGCCCTTCGAGCTCGCCAGATTCTCACCGACCTTGAACGGTCGCTTGTCGACCTGACTGACGATGCCGTCATTTTCAGTGATGTCGACATAGGCGTTCTTCAGGCCACGGACCAATGATGCGCCGCCTGTTTCATAGGCCTTCTTGATCGCCGAGGGATTGCCGATCAGGCTGTTAGTGGGGGCGACCGCGTCCATGATCATGGCCGTGACGAAACTCGCCTGGGCCTTTTCGCGCTCGCTGAGCGTCACGTCGTCCATCCAGCCTTGCACGCCTTTTTGGGCGGCCAAGTAGTATTGCATGGAGGCCTTGTAGAGCGGGTTGGCTTTCCAGGTCGGATCCAGAAACCGCTTGTCCTTTGGGTCGGGCGCCAGCTCGGACGTGCCACTAACGATCTTGCCGACCTCGCCGGCGAATTTGCCCGCGTGCTTCAGGCTGCGCACCGGCCGACCCGCGGTTTCGCGCAACATCACGGCGACGGCGCCAAGAAGGTCCTCACGCGCCAGGCCGAGCATTGGGTTGAGCGCCACGGTGCTCTCGGAAGCGCCGCCTTCGAGCTTAATCCTGGGTTTCGCCAACTGAGATCTCCTCCTTGTCGCCTCTTGCGACAAATTCCGCTGCGCCGCGGCCCTGATTGACCCTATCCTGTCCGACACACGCCGCGAGTCAACAAACGGCGAGCGAAAATCCGGAGTCGTAATGGCGCGCGCGGCCAGCACTCAGACCAAGTCACGCATCTTGGCGATGGCGCTGGACCTGTTCAACGCCGAAGGCGCCGGCGCGCTTTCGGCGATGGATATCGCCACGGCTTTGGGGATCAGTCCCGGCCACCTCTACTATCATTTCAAGGGCAAAGCCGAGATCCTGGCGGCCCTGGTCGACACCTACCAGGGCGAGGTCGCCCTGGTGCTGGACTCCGCCAATGAAGCCGGGCGCGCCGATCCAAGTCTCGAGACGCTCTGGACCTATGTCCACATTCTCGCCGAGGAGGCGTGGGATGTGCGCTTCCTGTACCGGGAGGCGGGGGCGCTCGTGCTACGTTATCCCGAATTGGCTGCGCCAATTCGGCGGATCGTTACGGCCGAACGCGAAAGTCTCCGCTCGATGCTCGACCATCTGGACAAGGCCGGCGCGATCAGCGCGCCGCCCGAAATCCTCGATGGCCTTTCGCGAATGATGACAACCGGGGTCGGATTCCACGCCCTGGAACTGGAACTGGAGGGCGATCCAGGCCCACCACGCGAGCGCGTCGCCCGGGCGGTGAGCCAGATCATGCTGCTGCCCGCCGGCTTCGCCCGAAGCCAATGACTTCGGGCGCCGGCATGATGGGCGTTAGGCCTCGACCTTCGGCTTGACCACCTTGGCCGCCTTGGCGTCCTTCAGGGCGGCGACTTCCTCGGTCAGAGCTTCGACCTGCGCGCTCAGCTTCTCAAGAGCCTTGCCGATCGCCGGCAGATTCCAAGGCGCCATCGCGTCGGTCACGGTTTCACGGACCTTGCCAAGGCGCTCCTGCAGAGCCACGCGCTGTTCGGCGGTGAAGGACTGAGCCTTAGCCGTGGCGGTCTCGACGGCAGTGCTCACCTTGCCGACGCCCGGCGACTTGGCCAGGGACTGCCGAACCTTGTCTTCGACTTCCTCGCCCTTGGCGACCAGTTCTTCAAAAGTCTCGCTGGCGGTGCTGGCCAGCTTTTCGATCGCCCCTTGGGTCTCCGCATAGACGCGGCCATAGGCGCCGACGCCGGCGAGCCAGATCTTGCGGGCCATATCGATGTCGGCCGTGGTCTTGATGGTTTCGTCAGTGGTCATGTGTTGAGGTTCCTTCGGGAATGACGCTTGCCCGCGTCGGCGGGCCTTGGATGCTCCCGTAAGGTTCGCAATTAGAAAAAGCATTCTAACGGCGTTTTTCCGGGAGAATCGGCTCACCCCGCGTTGGTCGGGCGACGATTGATCTGTAGCTGACGTCTCGCCGAGGCGGCGGCCAATTGAAGGACGGTTGAGATGAGCAGCTGGGATATCTTCATGTCGCACGATGGGCCCCGCGTGCTGAAGTGGGAGCACTATTTCCCGATCTACGACCGACACTTCGCCCCTTGGCGCGGCCGCGACGTCACGGTCCTTGAGGTGGGCGTCTATGGTGGAGGGTCAATGGCGCTGTGGCGACGGTTCTTCGGCCCCCTGGCGACCATTGTTGGCATCGATATCGACCCGGACTGCGCCGGACGCGGGATGGCTGGCGCCCATGTTCGCATCGGCGATCAGTCCGACCCGGTGTTCCTGGCTTCGGTAATTGAAGAGTTCGGTGTCCCGGACGTCGTTCTCGACGACGGCAGCCACCGCATGGATCACGTGCGCGCCACCTTTGATTTTCTCTATCCAAAGATGCCCAAGAACGCGGTCTACATGGTCGAGGACATGCACACCGCCTATTGGCCGGAGTACGGCGGCGGGGTCGACAATCCCAATACCTTCATCAATCATGCCAAGACTTTGATCGACAGCTTAAACGCCGACCACGCGCGCGGCGCGATCGAGCCCGACGCCTTTACGCGCAGCACCTATTCGATCAGCTTCTACGATTCGGTCGTGGCGTTCGAAAAGATGAATGTACGTCGCAAGACCAATGTCATTCGCGAGAACGGTCTGTTCTACGAGGCCCCCCTGTAGGTCGGTCGCTCTACGCGAGGACCAGAAACAGATAACCGTAGGCGTCGGAATGGTTCCGATAGCATTCGATCTCGGCGCGGTGCTCGGCCAGGACGATCCGCCCCGCCTCGGTCTGTTCGAGCCGTGGCGCGATGCGTTCAAGGCGCGCCTCCATAGGACCGTAATAATGGGTCCACCACGCCGCTTCGGGCAGGACGAAGTCCCCAAGGATACGATAGCCCGCAGCGACAGCCGCGGCGCGGGCGGTCGCGGCGTCGCCCATGCCGGAATAGTCGGCGAACGTGTCTCGGGCCGCCTTGGGCGGATTTTCCTTCAGCCAAACGGCCTCGGTCACCGCGAGCCGGCCTCCCGGCGCCAACAGCGGCCGCCAAAGATCGAGCGCGTTGCCGAAACCGATGGCGTAGGCGGCGCCTTCGCACCAGACGAGGTCAAAAGACCCGGTCTCCAGGTCAAGTTTTGCCATGTCGGCCCTCAGCGTCCGGACGCGATCCCCGACCCCCGCGGCTTCGGCGCGCGCGTCCAGCCGGCTCAGAAAAGGCGCGTGCAGATCGATCGCCAATACCTTTGCGCCGGGCAGTTGTGCGGCCAGATCCAATGTCTGGCCGCCTGGCCCGCACCCCAGGTCCAACACCCGCGGCGCCTTGGGCAGCGGGCCGACGAGACTCAAGGCGCGCAGCAGACTTTCGCGATCGCCCGGCCCTTCCCGGTCCAGGCCTTGGTGTACATCAAAGAATGCGGCCCTCTGGGCCGGATCGTTGAAATCCATCGATCCCTCCTCCGCACCAGGCGGGTGGCCCGTCAGGGATATTTTAGCCGGATATGGATCGTTGTGTCCGCACCGGTGACCGTAAACTTCGTCTGGTTGAACGACGGCGGGCCGAAAAACAGATGCGGATCGCGCGAGAAGCCATAATCCTGGGTCGGCCCGAACGTGCCCAGCACGAAACGATAGGCGCGTTTGGCGTCATGGTAGATGGCGACGGAATAGGTCCCTGGCCCCGGCAGCCACGCGCACATCGGCGTGCTGGGCGACTGCGCGTCCACGCGCCATACCTTCAGTTCGCCGCCGTGCTTCAGATATTTGTCCGCGTTGCCGCCATAGAGCGTCGCGGTCATCACGCCTTTATTCGAGCGCGTCCCATCGACGATGACATGCAGTTTCACACCGCTGGGAACGCCCTCGCAGACTCCGTTCGCCGTGATGGTGGCCCCCGCCACGACCGGCAGCAACGCCAGGGTCGCGGCTAGCGCCACGGACGTGATCGACGTCGGCATGACTAGGTTACGCCTTTGAAATATTTGAACAAGGGTTCGGTCGCCGGCGCCTCCATAGGTGGCCGGCCTCGATCTGAAAAGGATCGAGTCCGGTCTCGCGTGTGATTACGCGCCGACTGTGGCCAACATGTCATGCGCCTCGGCGACGATCTCAAACGATCGCAACCGCGCCTTATGGTCGAAGATCGACGCCGTCGTTATCACCTCATCGGCGTGGGTTCGGTCGATCAAAGCCCGCAGACCCTCGCGCACCGTCTTGGGCGAGCCGATCACCGCGCACGACAGCGCGTTGTTCAGCATCTCTCGGCCCGCCGCACCCAGGCGCGCGTCCATGTCGTCCACGGGCGGGGGCAGCGGCCCGGGCATCCCCGTGCGCAGGGCGATGAAGGACTGCTGTAACGAACTGAGCAGCCACCGGGCCTCGGCGTCGGTTTCCGCCGCGATGACGGTTGAAGCGACCATGACATGTGGTCGTGCGAGAGCCTCGGAGGGACGAAAGTGCTCGCGGTAAAGCGCCAGGGCGCGGTCCAGGTCCGTCGGCGCGAAGTGCGAGGCGAACGCGAAGGGCAGGCCGAGCAGAGCGGCGAGCTGTGCGCCGAAGAGGCTCGAGCCCAGGATCCAGAATTCCATCGCCATGCCGGCGCCGGGCACCGCCTGCACCGCCTGGCCGGGCACGCTCGGCTGGAAATAACGCATCAATTCCACGACATCCTGGGGGAACCGGTCCTCGCCGCCCAGCAGGGTTCGCCGCAGGGCGCGAGCTGTGGCCTGATCGGTGCCCGGCGCGCGTCCAAGCCCGAGATCCACCCTTCCTGGATGCAGGGCGGCCAGGGTGCCGAACTGTTCAGCCACGACCAGGGGCGCGTGGTTGGGCAGCATGATCCCGCCAGAGCCAATCCTTATCCGCGTGGTCCCCTCGGCGGCATGAGCGAGCGCCACGGCCGTCGCCGCGCTGGCGATCCCGGGCATATTGTGATGTTCGGCCAGCCAATACCGGTGAAAGCCCAGCCGCTCGGCATGGTGCGCCAGTTCGCGCGCGCAGCGCAGCGCTTGCGAGGCGTCGGAACCCTGGACGATCGGCGCCAGGTCGAGGACGGAGAGCTTGGTCATGGCGGCCATAAGACCTTCGGCGCCGGGCTATGGCAACCACCTGGCCCTCGCCAAGGGCTGGCCGCGAACGGAAATCATTGTAACTACGACGCCGTGTCCGCCTCGCCGACAAGACTTTGGGATATCAGCCAGACGCTGCGCCGTGATCTGCCCGTCTGGCCGGGCGACACCCCGTTTTCGTCGACAGGGGTATGGTCCATCGCCGACGGCTCGCCCATCAATGTGGCGGCCCTCACCCTCAGCACCCACGCCGGAACCCATGCCGATGCGCCCCTTCACTATGATACGCATGGCGCCGACTGCGCGGCGCTCGACCTGAGCGCCTACATCGGCCGCTGTCGGGTGGTCGACGCGCGCGGCCTGGGCGATGTTGTTACCGCAAAGGACCTCGCCGATCGCCTTTCCTCCCCGCCCCCGCGGGTGTTGTTACGCACCTTTGATCGATTTCCACATCTCGACTGGCCGGTCGAATTCACCGCCTTGGCGTCCGATGCGGTGGACTGGCTGGCCGATCGAGGCGTCGTATTGATCGGCATGGACGCGCCGTCGCTGGATCCCCAATCGTCAAAGACGATGGACGCTCATCACGCCGTGCGCCGACGCGACATGCGTATCCTCGAAGGTCTCGTCCTCGATGCGGTTCCCCCCGGCGACTATGACCTGATCGCCCTGCCGCTGAAGCTGGAGGGCCTGGATTCGTCGCCCGTGCGAGCGGTGTTGCGCGAGTTGGCCGCATGAGGGTCTACTTCCTCGGCATCGCCGGGGCCGGCATGAGCGCTGTGGCCTCGATACTGGTTTCCGAGGGTCATCAGGTGTTCGGCTCGGACGACGGCGTGTTCCCGCCGGTGACCACCTATCTCGACACCCTGGGCATCCCCTACCACGTCGGTTTCGACGCGGCGCTGATCCCCCCCGATCTCGACGCCGCCATCATCGGCTCCAGCGCCAAGCTCGATCTGGACAACAACCCAGAACTCGGCGAGCTCATCCTCCGTGGGACCCCGCGCCACAGCTTCGCCGAGTTTCTTGGCGCGCACGTGGCCAATCGCGACACGGTGGTCGTGGCCGGCAGCTTCGGCAAATCCTCGGTGACCGCCTTGCTCGCGACGATCCTGACCGAGGCCGGACGCGACCCTGGATATTTCATCGGCGCCGTGCCGCTTGATCTACCCACCACCGGCCGCGGCGGCGCGGACCCCATCTTTGTCATGGAGGGCGACGAGTACATCGTGGGCGGCGCCGACCGGCGATCGAAGTTCCTGCTCTACCACCCCAAATCCCTGCTGATCACCTCCCTGATCCACGACCATGTCAACGTCTTCCCGACCATGGCCGACTACGTCGCCCCCTTCGAGACGCTGATCGCCGAGTTGCCGCCGGACGCGCCGTTGGTCTGCGCCCACGCCTTTCCGGCTCTGCGCGAGGCGGTCGGTTCGCGAAAGGTGGTCTGGTACGGGCGCGAGCCGTGCCCCGGCTACCACGCTGAAAGTCTTCGGGTGGGCGAGGTCACGCGCTTCAACCTCGTGACGCCGAAAGGCCAGCGCATTCCCCTGGAGACCGAGCTTCTGGGCCTGCACAACGTCGAGAACATTGTCGGCGCGGCGGCCTTCCTCCTGGAGCGGGCCGAAGTCTCGATCGAGGGGCTTCAGCGCGGCGTCAGGGGTTACCGGGGTGTGGAGCGGCGGCTCGACAAGAAGACCGCTCAGTCCACCGTGCCGGTCTATGAAGGCTTTGGCTCATCCTATGAAAAGGCGCGCTCGGCCATCGAGGCGATCGAGCTGCATTTTCCCTATCGGCGCCGCGTGGTGATCTTCGAGCCGCACACCTTCAGCTGGCGCGACCCGGCGGCGATCGCCTGGTACGATACGGTGTTCGACGGCGTCGCCCACGTGGTGCTGTTGCCGCCGCCCACCCACGGCGCCGGCGCCGATCATCAGCTCACCCAGTCCGCGATCGCGGCGCGAATCTCCGACGCCGGCGTGCCTGTAACCCTGGCCCGCGACGGCCAGGCCGTTCGCGACGAGCTTGAGGCGTCCCTGCGCGGGGACGAGGTCGTGCTGCTGCTCTCCTCCGGGCCTTTGGCCGGCCTGCCCCAGACCTTGCCGCCCTGGATTGAGGCGAAGTTCGGATGAGCGAGGGCGCCTAGTCGCCGAAGCCGGCCGCATTCAGCGGCGGTCCGTCGCCGATGACATCGAGATTGCCGCGGCCCGGGACGAAGTTGGCCTCCAGGCGCATGCCGTCGGGATCCTCGAACAGCACCGAGTAGTAGCCTGGCGCCCAGCTTCCCGTTTCCGGCGCGCGGATGATGGTGACTCCCCCGCGCGCCACGAGCGCCGTGTGCAGGGTTTCGACATCGGCGGCCGATCGCAGCCGAAAGCACAGATGATGCAGACCGACCCGCCGCTGATTGAACCCGTCGGCCGAAAGCTCGGGATCGGCGGGGGTGATCAGCACCCCGGTGCGTCCGCCGATGCAATAGAAGCTCCGCGGCGCGTCGTACTGAACGGTCATGCCGAATGTCTCGTGCAGCAGCCAATGGTAGAAGTCCCGGCTCCTGGCGAAGTCGGTGACGTTGAGTTGCACGTGGGCGATGCCGTTGATGTCGATCATGAGGCTGATCTAGTCTCACCCCCGGCAAGGTCACAAGACGCCCTTGTCGGAGGAAGCCCAGGTATGCCGACGCCGCACCCGCGAAACCGGAATTTCGAATGGCGACCGTCCCGCCCTCCCTATGACCGGCTGACGGCGGATCAGGCGGCGGGCTACGACCGCGACGGCTACTTCCTCCTTCGGAACGCCTTCACGGCCACCGAGGTGGACGCCGTGGCGGCGGCGATCGCGCCTTTTGAGGCCGAGGCCGAGGAGGAACTACGCCGCGTCGGCGGCCGGATCATGATCGCCAGGGCGGACGAGATCACCTTTACGATCCACCTTGTCACCCGGTCGCCGGTCCTGAAGGCGTTCAGCCGGCATGCGGTTTTCGCCGGCGTCTGCCGCGACACCCTGGGCCCCGGGGCCCGACTCTACTGGGATCAGGCGGTCTACAAAAAGCCTGGCAGCCCCGAGGAGTTCCCGTGGCACCAGGACAATGGTTACACCTTCATCGAACCGCAGCAGTATCTGACCTGTTGGGTGGCGCTGACCGACGCGACGCTTGAGAATGGCTGTCCATGGGTGGCGCCCGGCCTTCACCGGGGTGGAACCCTGGTCCACGAGGTGACACCCCTGGGGCTGAAATGCCTTTCCGACGCTCCCGACGCCGTCGCCGTACCGGCGCGCAAGGGCGATGTCGTGGTCTTCTCGTCACTCACACCCCACCGCACCGGGCCGAATCTGACGGGGGAAACCCGGAAGGCCTATATCCTGCAATATGCGCCGGACGGCGTTCGGGCCTACCCGCGGGGGGCCGCTCAGGGAGTGCCTCAGACCGATCCCGACCGGCAGTATTTCGTCTGATCGACCCATCAAACGCCAACGCGAGCGCGATCCATGACTTCCTTCAACGGCCTGGGCCTGAACCTCGGCAACCTTTGGCGGCTGTCCCACGCCAAGAGCCGTTCGATCAGTCCGGAGAACTTCACCGGGGCCAAGGGCGCGGGCGGCATGTCGACCGACGGCCCCGCGGCGAACATGGCGCGGGGGCTGGGCCAGGGTTGGAAAGTGTCGCCCTTCATCATCATCGCCTCGGGCGAGGAGCGCGAGATTGCCGACATCGAAGGGCCCGGGGCAATCCAGCAGATCTGGATGACCCTGGCGCGCGGACGCTGGCGGCACTCCATCCTGCGCGTCTGGTGGGATGATCAGGAGCATCCGTCGATCGAGTGCCCGGTGGGGGACTTCTTCGCCTGCGGTTGGGAAAAGTTCGCCCAGGTCTCGTCGCTGGCCGTGTGCGTCAACCCTGGCCGCGGCTTCAACTGCTACTGGGAGATGCCGTTTCGAAAGCGCGCGCGCATCACCCTGACTAACCTCTCCGACGAGGCGCTCTACGTCTACTATCAGATCAACTACGCGCTCACGGACGTTCCCGAGGACGCGGCCTATTTCCACGCCCAGTTCCGCCGGACCAACCCGCTCCCCTACAAGGAGGTCTACACCATCCTGGATGGCGTGAAGGGTCAGGGTCACTATGTCGGGACCTACATGGCCTGGGGCGTGAACAGCACCGGCTGGTGGGGCGAGGGCGAGATCAAATTCTTCATGGACGGCGATGAGGCCTTCCCGACGATCTGCGGCACGGGGACCGAGGACTACTTCTGCGGCGCCTACAATTTTGACCCTGGCGTGATCGAGCGCGATCGCAAGAGCGGCTATGTGGAGTTTACAACACCCTACGCCGGCATGCCTCAGGTGATCCGGCCAGATGGCGTCTACCAGTCACAGCAGCGGTTCGGCCTTTACCGCTGGCACGTCACCGACCCGATCCGCTTCGAGAGCGATCTGCGCGTGACGATCCAGGCTTTGGGCTGGCGCACCGAAAAGGACCGCCGCTATCTGCCTCTCCAGGATGACATCGCCTCGGTGGCCTTTTGGTACCAGACGTTGCCCAGCGCGCCATTCCCGCCACTGCCCGATCGGGACTATCTGGAGGTTGTCTGATAGCGGTTCGCCGACGAACCGGCGGTTTTGTGGCTTCCAATGATCATGCAATCGTGAAACCCTGCCAAGTCTAACGGGGGCTGGTGGGGGCAGTTTCACCCGTCCCCTCTTCACGATTTGAAAAAAGGGAGGGAGCTGGCTTGGCCAACATCGTTCAAGACATGCGTACGCCAAAATAGAAGACCTATGGGACGGCCATGCTCGTCGTCGGCATTATTCTATGGCCGATTGTCCTTTTAGGTCTCGTCACAATGATGATGAACCCGGACCCGAAAACTTCCGCAGTCGTCGGGGTTTATGTGTTCTACGGGGTTCTGTTCGCCGCCTTCTACTGGATATCGAGCGGACTCTACCGGGCGACCGCCTTCGGCAACATGGTGCTTCTGGGACCAGAACAGTTTCCGGAACTGCATGCGATGGTCGAGGCCGGCGCCAAGGCGCTGGGCATGAAGTCGACGCCGAGGACGTTTCTCTACAACTCCAACGGCTTGGTGAACGCTTTTGCGCGCCGGCTGCTGGGCGGCCAGTTTGTGTTCCTCACCTCCGCTCTGGTTGAAGCCACCAGCGACGAGCAGGTCCGGTTCGTAATCGGCCATGAGCTCGGCCATCATGCCGCGGGCCACCTGAACCCGTGGATGAATTTTCTTAAGCTCCCTGGGCACGTGGTGCCGTTTCTGCAGCCGGCCTATTCTCGCGCTCGTGAGTTCACCTGCGACGCCATCGGCGCCCACCTGATCGACGACTTGCCGGTCTCGCGCAGTTCGCTGCTCATGCTCGGCTGCGGTTGCCGGCGGTTGAACGGGGCGCTCAACTGCGAGGCCTTCATGGCTCAGGAAGCGATGCGGCCACCGTTCTTCTCGTTCCTGGCCGAGATATTCCGCACCCACCCCCGATTGACCCGGCGCCTCGCCGCTCTGAAAGCGCGCGGCGTCGCCTTCGGCGCCTAGCCGCCGGCAGCGGGGCCGCAGGCGTTCTCGCCCCCAATCTTGACGCCACCGGCCCATCCGCCGATCATGCGTCCGGTCCGCCGTCGACCCGACGAACCCGGGCGTCGCGGGCGAGGACGTCCGCGGTTCGGGGGATAGAGCATCGTGAATCGTCTGTTGAAGTTCGTCGCCTTGGGCCTCGGTGGCCTGATCGCGCTTTTGGCCCTGGCCTGGTTCTTCATGTATCGGGGCGACATCCCGTTCGAGACCCTTGAGGCGCGGTACGCGAACCCCCACTCCCAGTGGCTGAACATGCCAGGCCGCCTGCGCGTGCACTATCGCGATCAGGGCAATTCCAAGGGGCCGGCCGTGATCATGGTGCATGGCTTCTCCGCTTCCCTGCACGCGTGGGAGCCGTGGGTGACGCGTCTGGGCGACCGTTACAGGATCATCACGCTCGACCTGCCGGGCCACGGCCTGACGGACGCCCCCTCAAACTACGTCGCCGGCCAGGACAGCAACGCCGATATTGTCGATGCCCTGGCGCGCAACCTCTATGTCGACCGCTATGTCGTGGTGGGTAACTCCATGGGCGGCGGCGTGGCCTGGGAAGATGCGTTGCGCCATCCCGATCACGTTCGCGGCCTGATCCTGGTGGATTCCGTCGGCCTCTGGCAGACGCGCAAATCCGGAGACTCCGGCCCGCTGATTTTCAAGATACTGGCCAACCCGATCGGCCGTGCGCTGCTGCGGGATCTCGACGTCACGCCGCTTGCGCGCAGCGGTTTGAAAACGGCCTATGGCGATCCCAAGGTCGTCACGCCCGAGCTCGTGACCCGCTATGTCGATCTCTCCCGCGCGCCCGGCCACCGCGACGTCATTATGAATATGCGCTTCGCTCGCCACGCCCCGATCACGGCGGAGTCGTTCAAGGCGATCAAGGCGCCCACCCTGGTCCTGCACGGCGAGGCCGATAAGCTGATACCGCTCGAGGCGGGTAAGGCCCTGGCGGCGGCGATTCCGGGCGCTCGTCTGATCACCTATCCCGGGGTCGGCCACGTGCCGATGGAAACCATCCCCGATCGCTCGGCCGCCGACGTTCGCGCCTTCCTCGATGGCCTGCCGCCGGAGAAGGTTTTCGTGCCTCAATGATCCATGGCGGCTGGCTGGCGGTCGATTGGGGCACGACGAATGTCCGCGCCTGGCGCCTGACCGCGCGGGGCGAAGTTGAGGATCGCGCCGAGTTTCCGCTGGGCGTCGGCCGTCTGGCGGCAGGCGAGGCGGCGGCGAGGTTCCAGACCGTAATCCGTCCGCGTCTGGAAGCTCAGTCGCTGCCGGCTCTGCTGTGCGGCATGATTGGCTCGACACTAGGCTGGGCCCTGGCGCCGTACGTTGATTGTCCCGCTTCGCCGGACCGCCTCGCCGCCGCGCTCATCGAGGTCTCGCCGGGGGTGCGCATCGTGCCGGGCCTACGCTGCGCGGGTCTCGCCGGACCGGACGTCATGCGCGGCGAGGAGACGCAGATCCTCGGTTGGCTCGCCGCGGAGCCGGCGCGACGCCTGGGGCGGCGACTGCTCTGCTTGCCGGGAACCCATGCAAAATGGGTCGCCGTGCGGGATGGCGTCGTCGAGCGCTTCGTCACCGCCATGACCGGCGAGCTGCACAGCGTTCTGGGCGCGCACAGTGTGCTGAAGTTTTCCCCCGGACCCCATGACGCAGACGCCTTCGATCGTGGCGTCGCGGCGGCGGGAGAGGGCGACGCGCTGAGCGCTAGGCTCTTCAACGCGCGTGGCCTGACCCTGTCGGGCGAACTCGCGCCAGCGTCGATGGCCTCCTTTGTCTCGGGGTTGCTGATTGGCTCGGAGATCGCCTCTCTTCAACCCAGACTCGCCGGCGACAGTGGCCAGAGCGTCGACCTCATCGGCGACGCCGGCTTGTGCGAACTCTACGCCCGCGCCATGAGCGCGCGCGGCGTCGCTTCGACGCTTCATGATGGAGACGGGTGCGTGCTGGGCGGACTGAAGCGAATCTGGGCGGCGGCGGCATGAGCCTGGGAGCCGACGTGGGCGGGTGTCCGATCGTCGCCATCCTGCGCGGCGTAGAGCCGGACGAGGTGGTCGCGCATTGCGAGGCGCTGCTGCGAGGCGGGGTGCGCGTTGTCGAAATTCCTCTCAACTCGCCCGACCCCCTGGTCAGCGTCACCCGCGCGGCGTCGGCGATGATCGGCCGCATGCTGGTGGGCGCCGGCACCGTCCTGACCGTCAAAGCCGTCGAAGCGGTTGGGGCGGCCGGCGGCGGCTTCGTTGTCTCGCCGAACGTGAACCTCGAGGTCATTCGCAAGGCGATCAACCTGGATCTGGGAACCTTTCCCGGCTTCGCCACGGCGACCGAAGCCTTTGCCGCCATCGACGCCGGCGCGCGCTGGCTGAAGCTTTTTCCCGCCGCGACCTACGGGCCGGGCCACCTCAAGGCGATCAAGGCCGTCCTGCCGCCGGATGTCCGAGTGCTGGTCGTCGGCGGCGTCGGTCCCGGTCAGATGGCGGAATGGCGCGCCGCCGGCGCCGACGGCTTCGGACTTGGCTCCGAACTCTACAGGCCCGGTCAGACGCCGGAAGAGACCCTGGAGAAAGCCGCCGCCGCCATCCGCGTGGCGGGCGCCCAGGCCACGATCTAACCGGCCTGCGCCGCCGAGAGCCGCCGCCACGAGCGCCAGGCGCCATAGGCGAACACCGCCGCGCCCAGCCAGATGCAGCCAAACGAGGCCAGACGCACGGGCGTTAGAGGCTCGCCCAACGCGACGCCGATGAAAAAACCGACGGTCGGGCTGAGAAACTGCATGAATCCCAATATGCCGAAGGGAAGCCGCCGCGCCGACCAGGAAAACAGCACCAGTGGGGCGACAGTCACGGGTCCGACCAGGGTCATCAGCAGGGACGATCCCAAGGCGTGGCCGAACAGCCCTTGTCCCGAATGCGTCAGCCAAAGCACATAGGCCAGGCCCGGTCCGGCCATGAAGGCGCATTCGATGAAAAGGCCCGCCTGCGCGTCGACCGAGACCTGCCGCCGGATCAGGCCGTAGATCCAGAAGGTGAAAGCCAGGACCAGCGAGATCAGCGGCAGGCGCCCCAGCGCCAGGGCCTGCAGGGCCACCCCGGCGATCGCCAGAGCTATGGCCGCCATGGCGAAACGGTCGATCCGTTCGCGAAACAGCACCGCCCCCGCCGCCACGTTCATCAAGGGATTGATGTAGTAGCCCAGGCTCGCATCGAGGTTGTGTCCATGGTTGACCGCCCAGACATAGACCGACCAGCCCGTGGCGATGAAGGCCGCCGAGCAGAAAAGCAGCGCCAGGGTGCGCGGCTCTCGCGCCGCGCGGCGCACCTGGCCTGACTGGCCCGCCAGCACCACCAGCAGCAGGGCCCAGGGCGCCGACCAGAGGGCTCTCTGGCCGATGATTTCCCAATTGGTCGCCCCCGCGCGGCCAAGCGCAATGAACAGCAGCGGCGCGGTGGCCCACAAAAGATTGCTGGCCACCGCCGCGAGCAGGGCCCGGCGGTTCAAGCCGAGGGATTCAGATTCAGCCAACATGAAGTCGGGCCGGCCTCGCGCCCCTCCCACCACTTCGTGGTCCCCCTTCCCCGCGAAGCGGGGCGGGAGCTTGAGGCGGCCAGCCCTAGGCCAGAACCTTGCGGCCGATCAGGCCGCGTTCGTGCAGCAGCTCGGCGATCTGGACGGCGTTGAGGGCCGCGCCCTTGCGCAGATTGTCCGACACCACCCACATCGACAGGCCATGCTTGACCGTCGGGTCGTTGCGGATGCGCGAGACATAGACCGCGAACTCGCCCTGGGCTTCCTTGGGCGTGATGTAGCCGGTGGAATCTCGCTTATCGATTACCTGGATGCCCGGCGCCTCGCGCAGGATGTCGCGAGCGTCGTCTTCGTCCAGAGGGTCATGGAATTCGAGGTTCACCACCTCGGAATGCCCCACCATCACCGGCACGCGCACGCAGGTGACCGTCAAGGCGATCTTGGGATCGAGCATCTTGTGCGTCTCCATCCACATCTTGGCTTCCTCGTCGGTATAGCCGTCGTCGCGGAAGGTTCCGATGTAGGGGATGACGTTGAAAGCGATCTGCTTGGGAAAATGTTGCGGCTCGGAGGGACCGAGGACGAACACGCCCTTGGTCTGGTTCCAGAGCTCATCCATGCCCTTGGCGCCGGCGCCCGAAACCGACTGATAGGTGGCGATCACCGCGCGCTTGATGCGCGCCACATCGTGCAGCGGCTTCAGCGCCACCACCAGCTGGGCGGTGGAGCAGTTGGGATTGGCGATGATGTTCTTGCGATGGGCCCAGTCGGCGTCCTGCGGGTTCACCTCCGGGACGATCAAGGGCACGTCCTTGTCCATGCGCCAGGCCGAGGAGTTATCGATCACGATCGGGCCGGCCGCGCCGATCTTGGGCGCCCATTCCTTGGAGAAGGCGCCGCTGACACTCATCAGCACCACGTCGACGGTGGAAAAATCGAACTGGGCGACGTCCTCGCATTTGATGACCCCGGCCTTCCAGCCCACTTCCATGCCAATGGACTTGCGCGAGGCGATGGCGTGAATCTTGTCCACCGGGAACTCCAGTTCCTCGAGGATGTTCAGCATCTCGCGCCCGACCGCGCCGGTTGCGCCGACAACGGCCACCCGGTAGCCCATCGTCAAATCTCCATCAGTATTTGGGGAGCGCGTGCATAGGCCTGTGGGGGCGCGATGGCAAGACGCGGGGCGTGGCGGATGAGGTCGCCACAGAGACACAGAGGCACAGCGCCGGATCCGAAAGTCGGCGGCGCCGTCGTCTAGTCGACCTTGGAATCGGCGCGCGCGAAGCGCGCAATTCATCGGCTGAATCTGCTCGCGCAAGCGCCGATGTTCGGGCCTTAGGGTCTCTGTGTCTCTGTGGTGAAACCGGCCGAAACCGCCCCTACGGCTCGGGCGAGACGCGCACCAGCAGCTTGCCGTCGTGGTCGCCGGTGAAGAGCCGGCCAAGCGCGTCGAGCGCATTCTCCAGGCCGTCTTCCACGTGCGCCTTCCACTTCAGCTGACCCGACGCCACCAGCGGGCCCAGCTCGGCGAAGGCTTCTCCAGCCCGCGGCAGGTAGTCGATAATGATGAAGCCCTTGACCATCAGCCGCTTCATCAGAATGTCGGCGAAGTCGTCCAGCCCCGGTGTTGGCCCGTCGGTGTTGTAGGTCGAGATCATGCCGCACAACACCATGCGCGCGCCGATATTCATGCGCGCCACGACGGCGTTCATGATCTTGCCGCCGACGTTTTCGAAATCGACGTCGATCCCCTTGGGGCAGAGGCGATCCAGCGCCGCTCCGACATCCTCGCTCTTGTAGTCGATGGCGCCGTCGAAGCCGAGTTCACCGGTCAGCCAGTCGCACTTGGCCTTGCCCCCGGCGATGCCGATCACCCGCGCGCCGCGCAGCTTGGCCAGCTGACCGGCGATCGATCCGACCGCTCCGGCGGCGGCCGAGATCACCACAGTCTCGCCGGCCTTGGGCTGGCCGATGTCGAGCATGCCGAACCAGGCGGTGAGGCCGGTGGCCCCCAGCACGCTCATGAAGGCGGTGAGGGGCACACCGGGGATGACCGGAACCGGATTGACCATGGCTTCATGAGCGATGGTGTGGGTCGACCAGCCGGCCAGGCCCGGATTGACCACATCGCCCTGCTTGAACCGCGCCGAGCGTGACTGCTCCACGACGCCCATGGCGCCGCCGCGCATGGTCTCGCCAATCTTCACCGGCGGCAGATACTGATCGCGATCGCTCATCCAGATGCGGTTGGTGGGATCGAGCGAGAGATAGACATTGCGGATCAAGACCTCGCCATCGGCCAGGTCGCGGATCGGCGCCTCGACATAGGCCAGGTCGTCCGGCCCGATTTCGCCGGCCGGCCGCCGCTTGAGCACCCAATGCTTGAGATTGGCCATCGAACGTCTCCCCTGGAAGTTGAACTGTGTGGGCCCATCCGCGTCGCGGGCAAGGCGGTTGGCTTATATTGCACCCCTAAGGCGCGAAAAACACGAAGGGGTTCGCGGCCCGGAGGGCGCGGTGCGGAAGTCTCGACCGCATCTACAGGACTGGGCCTCCAGGCGCGAGCCCGTGCAGAAATTCGAAAAGCGCCGGCAGCAGGTACCGCTGCACTCCGCCCACGACCAGGATCAGAATTACCGGCGAGATGTCCATGCCGCCCAGCGGCGGGATGATCCTCTGGAACGGTCGGATGATAGGCCTGGCGACGGCGTCCAGCCCGCGCGAGATCTGCCACACCGCCTGATTGCGCATATTGACCACGTTAAACGCGACCAGCCAGCTCAGGATCGCCCAGGCGATCACCACCCACACCATCAGCTCCAACAGGCCGTTGATGATGAATTCGGCGAAGTTCAGCAGAGGGTGCATTCACAGTCCTTGATGGGTTGGCGTCTAGGTAAGGGCGCCACGACAGGCGCGCAAGCGGCCAACCCTTCCTTGACTTGGCCCCCGCCAAGCCAGTATCTCCGCGCCTCTCGTCCCGCCAGGGAGGGGCCGTAGCTCAGATGGTAGAGCGCCTCGTTCGCAATGAGGAGGTCAGGGGTTCGATTCCCCTCGGCTCCACCAGGCTGTCCCCCTGGAGCTGGCCAAACCCTGCCGGCCGGGACATTCCTCAGACATAGCGGCAAATCGCCCGACGCGCTGGCCAAAGCGATGCGTCGAAATGCGTCATCGCGACTCGCGACGGCCCTCGATTCCCCGCGTTGACAAAAGATTTGGAACATGTTCCAAAAATTTCATCGGAACCTGGGGGCGTTTTGGACGTGGAAGAATTGTCTCGCGTGCGCGGATCGGTCGTTCCCTCGATGGGCGACACCTGGGCCGACATGGCCGCGCGCGCGCTGCCAGGCACACCGGAAGCCGAGGCCGTGTCCAAGCTCCAGAGCTGGAATCTGCATGTGTTCATGCGCGCGGCGACCGGCGCCAACGGCCAGGCCCACCCCTTCCTGGCCAGCGACATCATCTTCATCGAACCCCCGCTCGTCTAGCCATGAGTGGAGCGGTGATCAGTCGGGTGCGGGTCGCCGCGGCGCACGACGGCGCGGCTGAGCTGATTCTGACTCTCCGCTTCGATGGCGGCGGCGAGACGCTCGTCCCGCTCGACCAGGCCGCCGCCGGCGCCCTGATGACCGCGTGCGGTGCGACGGACGCGGAGGCCCTGCTGGGACAAGGCTGGGAGCGCGTGCGCGACGCCCTCGAAACATCTTCAAACCGGTTCGCCGGAACAGTCACGCCCCTGTAGAGGCTGGAGAAATCGACATGTATGATCTGCTGATCAAGAACGGCACGGTAGTGGATGGCTCAGGCCAGCCGGGGTTCCACGGCGACGTCGCGGTGCGGGACGGCCGGATCGTCTCCGTCGGCAAGGTCACGGGCGAGGCCCGGCGGGTGGTGGACGCCGCCGGCAAGGTGGTGGCCCCCGGCTTTATCGATCCGCACACGCACTTTGACGCCCAGCTCCTGTGGGACGGCTGCGCCAAGCCCGCGCTGGCCCACGGCGTGACGACCATCGTGCCGGGAAACTGCTCCTTGTCGCTGGCCCCGCTCCGGGCCGAGCACCGCATGAAGCTGGTCGGCATGTTCAACCAGATCGAGGAAATGCCGCTGAAGGCCTTCAAGGAAGGGGTCGTCTGGGACTGGGAGACCTTCTCCGAATACATCGACCGCATCCGCAAGGGCCTGGCGATCAATGTGGCGCCGCTGGTCGGCCACAGCGTCCTGCGCCTGTGGGTGATGCGGCAGGCGGCCATGGAGCGCACGGCGACGCCGGCCGAGGTGGCGGAGATGCAGAGCGTGCTGCGCGAATGCCTCGACGCCGGCGCGGTGGGTCTGTCGACCAGCTATGTGGATATGGACGAGCGCCTTCAGCCGGTGCCCAGCCGCTATGCCGACGAGGCCGAGTTGGACGCCCTGGCCAGCGTCCTGGGCGAATACGGGCGGATGCTGCAGATCGTGCCCGAGTTCTACGACGCGGATCTGGCCATCGCGCGGGTCGATCAGCTCGCGGCGCTGTCGCTCAAACACAATATTCCGACGACCTTTTCCCCCCTGTTCGTCAACGCGGACAACGTCGCGGCCGTCGGTCGGGTGATGCGGCGGGTCGACGAACAGTTCGCGCGCGGCGCCCGCGTGTGGCCGCAGGTGCAGACGCGGCCGATCGACATCAGCTTCTGCTTCGCGGTGCCGAGCCTGCTGTTCATGCGCCTGCCGGGCTGGTACCGGCTTCTGCGTTTCGGCTCACCCGCCGAAATCGTCGCCGCCTTCCGGGACTCGACCTCGCGCGCGACACTGATCGCCGAGGCGGCGCCGTATCTGGGGCTTTGGCCAACTCTCACCCTGCGGCATGTGAACACCGAGGCGAACCAGTCGCTGGTCGGCAAAACCGTCGGCGAGATCGCCGCGCTGCGCGGGGTGACGCCTCTGGAGGCGATCATCGACCTGTCGATCGAGGAGGACCTCGACGCGCACTTCCTGTCCGCGGGCATGGGTCACAATGACGACGCCGAGGTCGGCCGGCTGCTCGCCCATCCACGGGTTCATGTCGGCGCCAGCGACGGCGGGGCGCACATCCTGTCATTCTCGACCTATGGCGACACAGGCTATCTCCTCGGCCACTTCGTGCGCGACGTGAAGGCGATGAGCCTCGAGGCCGCGGTCAAGAAGGTCACGTCGGACACGGCGGCGATCTGGGGCATCCCCGAGCGTGGCTTGCTGCGGCCGGACTATGTGGCCGACATTGTCGTCTTCGACGCGCGGACGATCGACCGAGGCGAGGAGGCCTATGTGGCCGATGTGCCCGGAGACGGCAGCCGGTATGTCCGCGACTCCCAGGGCGTCGATCAGGTGTTCGTCGGCGGGGCCACCGCGTGGTCGGCCGCCGGCGGCTACCAGGACGCCCACGGCGAAATCCTGCCGGGACGCGCGGCGTGAGCGGGCCGTCCATGAACCTGCCGGACGTGCGCCAGCGCCGCATCGCCACCAACGGCATCGAGTTGAACATCGCCGAGGCGGGTGAAGGCCCCCCGGTGCTGCTGCTGCACGGGTTTCCAGAGTCCTGGTACTCGTGGCGACATCAGTTCGCCCCCCTCGCCGCCGCCGGCTACCACGTGGTGGCCCCGGACATGCGCGGCTATGGCAAGAGCGACAGACCCGAGGCCATCACGGCCTATAACCAGGTCGAGGTCGTCAACGATATCGTCGGTCTCGTCGCCGCGCTCGGCTACGAGACGGCGGTGGTGATCGGCCACGACTGGGGCGCGCCGACAGCCTGGGCCGCCGCGCTCAACCACCCGCAGATCTTCCGCGCCGTCGGCGCGCTCTCGGTGCCGTTCATGCCGCGCTCGCCGGTCGCGCCGATGGCGGCCATGCGCGCCGCTTTCCAAGGGCAGTTCTTCTATCAGCTGTATTTCTTCGAGCCTGGCGTCGCCGAGGCCGAGTTCGAGGCCGATATCCGCACCTCGCTGAAGAAGTTCCTGGTGATGGCGGGGGGCGAGACGGACCTCACGAAGCTGGCGCCCAAGGCCGCCGACGACGACCTGCTTTCGAGCCTGCCCAATCCCCAGACCCTGCCACCGTGGCTGAGTGAAGCGGACCTCGATTTCTACGCGGCGGAGTTCACGCGCTCGGGCATGCGCGGACCGCTCAACTACTACCGCAACCACGACCTGACCTGGTCTCTGACCGAGGGCTCGCCGACCCAGATCCGACAGCCGGCCTTCTTCGTCGCCGGCGGCAATGACGGCGTGATCATGATGGCCGCCGCAGCCCTGGAGGCGATGCCACAATATGTGACGGACCTGCGCCTCAACCGGATCCTTCCCGGCGTCGGCCACTGGACGCAGCAGGAAGCGCCGGCGGCCGTCAACGAGGCCATCCTGGACTTTCTCAAAGGATTGGATGCATGAGCGACACTTCGTCCGTCGACACCGCGTCGGCGGCCAAGGAGACGCTGGTCGTCATCGGCGCCGGAATGGCCGGCCTCTGCGCCGCGCTGTGCCTCGCGCCCACCGGGCGCCAGATCGTCGTCCTGGAACGCGACGGCCCGCCGCCCGGGGACGATCCCGACACCGTGTTTCACGACTGGAAACACACCGGCGTCGGCCATCTGCGCCAGAGCCATGCCTTCCTCGCCCGCCTGCGGACCATCATCAAGGCGGAGCATCCCCGCCTGCTGCAGACCCTGCTCGACCTGGGCGTGCGTGAACTGCCGTTCGAAAGCTTTCTCACCGAAGGCCAGCGGCGGACCTACCGCCCCGAGCCGGAGGACGCCGACCTCACCATTCTCACCAGCCGGCGAACGACCTTGGAGCTGGCCATCCGCCGCTATGTCGAGAGCCTGGCGAACGTTTCGATCCAATCGGGCGTGTTCGTCCGCCGCCTGCTGACCCGCAAGGGGGCCGACGGCGTCATCGACGTGCTGGGCGTCGCCGCCGATCGCGACGGGTCGGGCGTGGAGTTCCTGGCCGATGCGGTGGTCGATTGTTCCGGCAAGAGCGGCTTCACAATGGATCAGCTCCGGGAGGAGGGCGCACCCATCCACGAGGAGGGCGAGTCGGCCGGCATCCTCTACTTCACGCGCCACTACCGCCTGCTTCCGGGCCTTGGGGAGCCTTCGCGAACGGACAATCCGCCGGCCAGCGGCGATCTTGGCTTCCTGAAGTTCGGCGTGTTTCCGGGCGACAATGGCGCCTTCTCCATCACGGTCGCCATTCCGGAGGTCGAGACCGAACTGCGCAAGGCGATCCTGAACCCCGACGTGTTCCACGAGGCGACCCTGCTGCTTCCAGGCCTACGGCCCTGGACCAACGCCGACCGCTCCGAGCCTGTCGGCCGGGTGCACGGCATGGGCGATCTCATAAGCCGGTGGCGGGATATGGTTGTCGAGGACAAGCCATCGGTGCGCGGGTATTTCCCGCTTGGCGACATCCTGGTGCGGACCAACCCGCTTTACGGCCGCGGCTGCAGTTTCGCCGCCGTCGGCGCCCAGGCCCTGCGCGAGGCGCTGGACGAGACTCCCGATCCCAACGGGCGCTTGCTGGCCTACCACCGGCGCATTCACGCCGAGTTGCGCCCCTACTACATCAACCAACGCACCCAGGATCGGGCGGCGATCCTGCGCGCGCGCCAGGCGCTGACGCCGGGCCACCGCAAGACCCTCGGCGCCAAGCTCGTCCAAAGCTTTTTCGAGGACGGGGTGGGAATCGCGGTGCGCAGCGACGTCACCCTGCTTCGTCAGGCCTTGCGCGGATTCCACATGCTGGAACATCCCAACAAGTGGCTCGGCAAGCCACGAAATATCGCCGCCGTCGTCGGCTTCTGGATGCGGGGCCGCAAGCGGAACGCCGCCGCCTATCCACCCAGACCCGGACCCGGCCGCCGCGAAATGCTGACCGCCTTGTCGGTCGACGCCCAGGCGGACATCGAACAGGTCAAACAGGCGGCGTAACGGCATGATCCAGGGCGAGGCGCGGGACAGCCATCTCGACGGCGCGCTCGGCGAGGGAGGGAGGCGCGAGCGGGCCAAGGCGGAGCGTCGGTCTCGCATCGTGCGCGCCGCCCGCGACTTGATCCGCGAGACCGGCGACACCGATCTGTCGATGCGTATGATCGCGAAGCGGGCCGGCGTCAGCCTGACCACGCCCTACAATCTGTTCGGATCCAAGCACGCGGTCGTGCTGGCGGTGTTCGAGGACGAACGTGACTTCATCGTTCGCTTCGGCCGGCTCAAGGCGGCGAACGCCCTCGACCGAATCTTCGCCGCCCATGACCTCGGCATAAGCTATTTCCTTGAGGACCCGGATTTCTACAGAGCCCTTTGGAAGGCGTTGCTGAACACCCGAGGCGCTGACTCCACCGGCCTCGCCACGCCGGATCGTCTGGAGCGTAGCCGCGCCGCCTGGCGCGCCCTGATCGAGGACGCGCAGGACGAAGGCCTGACCGACACGTCGGTGAGCTCAGATACGCTGGAGCGAGCGCTGACGAACGCTTCCAACGGGGCGATGCTGGCCTGGGCGATGGGGACGGTGCCGACCGAGGCGCTCGGAGCCACAGCGGCCCTCGGCTACGCGCTCGCCCTACGCGGCGCCGCCACGCCGGCCGGCGCGGCCATCCTTCACGGGCGCATACTCAATTGCCAGGAGATGCTGGCCCGGACCCAGCGCCGATCTTAGAACGGGCCCAGGCGGGTCGGATTTTGCGGTGGGCCGTTGGATTGATGTTGGTCCGCTTGGACTGGCCCTAGAGGGGACGCGTCAGCTTTGGACTGCAAGCTGCGCCAGGCGCCTGGTTTTCGGCGCCCGACCGCCTGACGACGCACCAGAGCCCCTTTCCACTCGCTTCTAGTTCATTGTGAATTTCACCGGCACCGATTTGGGCCCACAGACGAAGTTGGCCTCGGTGTTGCGCGGGGCGCCGTTGAGTTCGATGCTTTTCAGTCTGGGCAGCAACTCTTCCCACAGGATCCGCATCTCCATGCGGCCCAGATGCTGCCCCAGGCACACATGGGCCCCATAGCCGAAGGCGACGTGCTTGTTAGGGCTGCGTTCGACATCGAACGTGAAGGGCGCGTCGAAGACGGCTTCGTCGCGATTGCCCGAAGGATAGCAGAGCATCATCCACTCCCCCTTCGCGATCCTGGTTCCGGCGACCTCGGTGTCCTCGGTGGCCGAGCGCATGAAATGCTTGACCGGCGTCACCCAGCGGATGCTCTCCTCGACCATGCTCGGGATCAGGGCCGGGTTGGCCTTGACCTTGGCCAGTTGTTCCGGGTGCTCCAGCATCGCCCACATCGCTCCGGCGGTGGTGTTCGATGTGGTGTCGTGACCGGCCGTGGCGGCGATGATGTAGTAGGACAGGGCTTCGAGTTGGCCCAGCGGCTGGCCGTCGATCTGGGCGTTGGCCAGGACGGTGGCCAGGTCCTCCTTGGGGAATTTCCGGCGGTTCTCGCTCATGTCGGTGAAATAGGCCATCAACTCGGCCACGGTGGCCCAGACGTTGGCCACGCCCTCGTCCGCTCCGGCGCCCGTCGAGCCCGTGCGGTTCATTTCCGGATCGGCGGCGCCGAATAATTCCTGCGTGAGTTTGAGCATCAAGCCTTCGTCCCGCTCGGGGACGCCGATCACCTCCATGATCACGTGCAGCGGATAGAGGAAGGCGACATCGCGCGCGAAGTCGCAGGTTCCCCCATGGGCCGCCATCCGGCCGACGAAATCTCTGGCGATCTCGCGAATGCGGCCTTCGAGCTGGCGCAGATTCTGCGGCAGGAACCACGCCTGGGTGAGGCGGCGATAGTTGAAGTGATCGGGGTTATCCATCTGGACGAGCGAGCGGACGAGGTGCGGGCTGCCGCCGGTCATCTTGAGCACCGCTTCGCCGCCCTCGATGTTCGTCAGGGTGGTGAAGGTGTCGCCGTTGTGGAAGGTGTCATTACGCCGTTCGATGTCCTGGATGTCGGCGTGGCGGGTGACGACCCAGAATGGATTGAACCCCTGCGGCTGGGCGATGGCCAGCGGCGCCTCGCGCCGTAACTGCGTGAAGGCGCGATCGATCCGTCCGCCGTCCGCGTAGGCCTTCGGGTCGACAATCGTATTGGCGATGTCTTCGGGAATGCGCATGGCCGTATCCTTCCTGGAGCCCTGGGAGCCGGTGGCGTGCATCGCTCCCCCAATTCGCCACACGGATATCATTAACTTGATATACGTCCAACAAATAAGTTAGTCTCCCGCCATGTCCGACGCTCCCGCCTCCGCGCCCACATCCCAAAGACGCACCCAGGC
>Ga0209698_10001403_pt1 | contig 27669 bp, 25 predicted proteins | sample LitLauG_LLR_2012_FD_187203 | JGI IMG/M metagenome (GOLD analysis project Ga0209698, IMG submission 187203) | Freshwater sediment microbial communities from Pennsylvania, USA - Little Laurel Run_MetaG_LLR_2012 (SPAdes) (version 2) | ecosystem: Environmental > Aquatic > Freshwater > Creek >... | reverse complement strand
GTGCCGCCAATCAGCGACGGCGTGAGCGCGTTGACGCGGATGCCGTCGCGTTTCGCCTCGACGGCGAGGGTGCGTGAAAAGACGACAATCGCAGCCATCGCAGCGCCAATCACAGTCTCCCCCGGCGTGGGCGCCTTTGCCGCGTCTGATGCGACGTTGATGATGACGCCGCTTTTCTGCTCGCGCATGTGAGGGAGCGCGAGGCGGCTCATGATCATCGGCGCCAGCGCCTGCTGCACCAGCATCGGTTCGATATCGTCGACTTCAGTACGGAACAGCAGCTTCGGCACATAGGAAGCCGCAGTGGTGTTGATCAGCACGTCGATCCCGCCGAGCGCCTCACGCGCGCGCGTGAACGCCGCGGTAGCCGAGACGACATTGACGGAGTCGCCCTGCTGGAAGACGACGTTGGCGCCCGGCGACGTCTCGCGAACGGCCCGAACCGCGCGCGCGCCGCGTTCGGCGTTGCGTCCAATCAGCGCGACGCCGCGCGCTCCGGCTTCGGCAAACTGCCGCGCAGCAGCGAGGCCGACTCCGGACGTGCCGCCAACGATGACGACGGCGCTATCGCGGATCTCCTTCGCCTTGCCGATGGGTTCGTCTGTCATTGCAACCCCTCAATTTGCAGCCGCAGGGGCGCAGGCGGGCCGGCAGGCAAGCAACGCACGTTCGGCGTCCTCCAACTGACGCTCGACGGCGATGTCGGCTGCCCGTCGGCTCGCGCCCTCCTTGCGAAAATCGTCCAAGGCGAACAGGGCCGCACCGAGCGCGCCGGCGATCTGTGGTCTTTCCGGCAATATCAGCTTGGTGGCGAGCGCGTCCTCGATGTGTCGGACAGCGGCGGGATTACGTGCGACGCCGCCCGTCATCACAATGGGTTCGCGCTTGCCGACCCGCGCGACGAGGCCAACCGTCCGCTTGGCCATCGCCGCATGGACGCCGCCCAGCACCTCGACCTTCGGCGTCCCTTCTGCGAGCAGCGCGATCACTTCAGTCTCCGCGAAGGTCGCGCACATGCTGGAGACGGTGAGGTTTTGCCTGGCTTCCAGCGCCAGCGGCCCCATCTCGTCGATCTCGACGTTGACTGCGCGCGCGAGCGCTTCGAGAAACTTGCCTGTTCCCGCCGCGCAGCGGTCGTTCATCGCAAACTGGGCGACAAGCCCGTTCGGGTCGATGGCGATCACCTTGCTGTCCTGCCCGCCGATGTCGATCACCATGCGGGCTTCGGGGACCATATGGACGGCGCCACGGGCGTGGCAGGTGATCTCGGTGATCGTGCGGTCCGCGAGATCCAGCATGCGCCGGCCATAGCCCGTGGCGACCGTCCGCGAGATCTGCTCAAGCGCGACGCCCGCTTCAAGTAGCGCCGCCGCCAGCGCGACTCTGACGCCCTCGTCGCTGACGGCGCCCTTCTGCGAAACTTGAGCCGCGAGAACAGCGCCAGACTCGTCGAGGATCACGGCCTTGCCGGTCGTCGAGCCGAAATCGATGCCCAGGACATAGGCGCTCATTGTCACACCCAGCGCCCGCGCTTGGCGTCGATCGCCTCCAGCATAGCCTCGACGCGACTGTTGACGAGTTCGTCCTTGTAAAAGCTGTCGTCAACCATGTCGCCCTCGAACATGGCGACGGGAATGCCCAGCCGCTTGCCGACAGCTTCGGCGATCATCAACTGCGGGTAGGAGAAGGCGCGGCAGGTGCGCGCGCCGTGCAGAATGAGACCGTTGATATTGTAGTCCTCGCAATGCTCGACGATCTTGTCGATCACCTGCGGCGCCGAAATGCTGATCGGGCACGTCAGGTAGTTCTGCGCCATGCCGTCAAGCGGATCGTCGAGGTCGATCACTTGCGGCTCGTGCCAGAAGCCCATGTGGGTGTAGCGGCCCGAGACCACGCAGGCGTCGTAATTGGCGAACTTGTCCGCGAGCCAGCCGATCTTGCCCCAGTTCATGATGCCGTCCCAGAACAAGCGGTAGCGCTCATTAAGAACGGCGCCGATTCCCTGATCGACGCGCGTCTGAATCTCCGCCTTCTTGGTCTCGAAATAATCGACGATGCGCTGGTCGCCGGGCAGGAAATTCACCGGTGCGATGCTGTTGGTCCACTCGAAGAAGCTGGCGGCGGACGGCCCCGTGCGGCAGAGACGCATCGCCTCCAGCTTCACCTCGCCCGCCTTCTTGATATAGCCCATGATCTGAGAGAGCCGGTCGTAGTCATAGGGCTTGCCGGTCACGCCCTCGATGAACTCGATGCAGGCCCGTAGTTGCTTGACGAGGAAATCGACGGATTCCCGGTATTCCGGCCCGCTCATATATTTGGCCGAGGGCTTGTTGCCCCAGATCCAGGGCAGCGAGATATTGAAGATCGGCACCTTCTTGCCGAACGCCCGATAGATCATGTCGTCCCATTGCTGGCCGGTCGAGCAGAACGGATAGGCGCTGATGATCATGTCGGGGATGGGAATGCGCGCGGCTAGCCGCTTGCGCTCGACCGCATCGGGCGGCAGCGATTCCAGACCCTCCGGCTGCGAGCGTTGTGTCATGATCGAACAGCCCAGATGCGTGCGCGCATAGGAGCAGAGTTCGCGGTCGTAGCCCGCCTCCTCCGCCGCCTGTTGCGCCGGGCCCTCTTCCTTGCGCGCCGCCAGTAGTGCGGCCGCCGCCTCGCCGTGACACCACGCAATGTCGGCGGCTTCGAGAATGGGGTTGATCGCGACGCCCTCGTACCAGCAAACCAGCTTGCCTTCCTGCGGCGCGCGAAACAGGCTCTCCCAATAGTCGTTGACCATCTTGTTGTTGAGCTTGGTGGTCTGCAAGCGGTTCGCGCGTTTGGGCGGGTCTGGGTTGAAGGCGACGTTCATGGCGCTCTCCGTTTAAGCGGCGGCTTCGGCGTCGGCCCGCCGCTTGATCATTTCCACGAAAGACTCGACCCGCACGGCGAGATTAGCCCCGGCGCCGGACTCGTGCTCCGTCTCCAGCAAGAGATGCGGGAAGCCCGCCGTCTCGAAGGTCTTCTTGATGCGCGGGTAATAGAAATAATGCGGCTCGCAGAACTTGGCGAGGAGCACGACCAGCCCCTGCGCGCCCGAGGCGCGCGCCTTATCGAGCAACCAGCCGTCCCAATCGGTCTTCGGGTCGAGACGCGTGGGACAGGGAACGACCGTGTTGCGATCAAGATACCAGCGCGTCAACGCCTTGACGGGATCGCCGGTCTCGTCGGCGTCGAGCGAGGCGAAGCGCGAGCCGTGATAAAGATCGTCGTCGACGACGACGGCGCCGCATCGCTCGATCATGTCGAGCAACTCCAGCTTGGGCGCCTGGCACAGATGCCCCGAGAGATAGACGCGGGCGGCGCCTTGGAACCGACGAGGCTGCGCGGCGACTGCGGCGACGAGCTTGCGCAGCAAGGCGGTGTGCTCGGCCTTGTCCATCACCATGCTGGACTTCACGACGTGCTGCATCTGCGCCGACGTCAGGTCGATGGCGCCCTCGCGGCGCAGGTCGTAGAGATGGCGGATGAGGCGGCGGTTCTCGTTGAACAGGCTGAGGCTGGCGCGCAGCGCGTCTTCGTCGATGCTGACCTCGAGTTCCTCCTCCAGACCTTCGATCAGGCGTCGAAGCGAGCGCTCCGCATTTTCAAACGACCAATTATCTTTCAGCGCCGGAATGAACTGGTAGAAGCCGACCTGCAAATCCGGCAGGCGGATTCTGATAATATCGGCGGCGCTCAACAACTGCACGCAATGCTCGCCAAACATGATGGCGTCGAGATGCGAGAAATCGCCCTTCGCCGCCTGATCGACGACGCTGCGGGTGTAGCCGCAGAAGAACGGATACATGGCGCCGTGACCGACGGTGATCGGCTCGTCCGCTTCCTGAAGAATGACGGGCAGCGCGCCGGCCGCATGAATAACCTCGGCGGGGAAATGCATGGGGAATGTGCCCACGACCTTGCGGCCAGTCGCGGCCTTCCAGGCCCGCGCCGTCCCGTGAGGATCGGCGGCGGCCTCGGCGAAGCTGTTCAGGATCGCCTGCATATGAACCTCCCGTTCCCTCCTTGATACTGAGCTTCACTCAACAATGCAACTGAGATTTATAAAAAAATGTTGAAGTGAGCGCTTTTTCCGTGTTACCATTGAGCTTTACTCAATAACGGACCCTTCATGGCTCGGTATAATCGCGTTTGGTGTCAGTGGGTTACGTCGCACCAGGCGCTTCGATGACCAGCGCCAGCGCCCGCAAGGCTGTCCGGTTGGCTCCCGAGGACCGCATCAACGCGATCCTCGCCGCCGCCCGCGCCGAGTTGTCGGAAAAGGGCTACGAGAAGTTTCTCCCCGCCGATGTCGCCACGCGCTGCGGTGTCTCGGAGGGCACGATCTATCGCTACTTTCCCACCCGACGCGAATTGCTGGCCAGAGTCGCGGAAGATTGGTTCAGCGAAATCCTCGCGGTGGAGCCCGAGATCGCGCGTCGCAGCAACGCCTACGATCAGTTGCGCCATTTGATCCACCACAGTCTCGGCGTCGTGCGGCGGGAGCCGGCCTTGACGCGTTTCGTACTGACGGAACTGCGCGCCGACCCCAACTATCGCTCAAGCCAAGTCTACGCATTGAACCGCCGTTTCACCGCCTCGGTCATCAATCTGGTCAGGGAGGGCGTCGCGCGCGGCGCGTTCCGGGCCGACGCCTCGCCCTCGCTGGTGCGGGACATGATCTTTGGCGGGATAGAACACCGCACCTGGAATTTCCTGCGCGGACAGGGCGACTTCTCGGTCGACGAAGTCGCGGACGGCATCGCCGATCTGATCTTTCACGGGGTCGCCCGCCCCCCGGCGCCCGACATGCAAGCCGTCGCGGGTGCGCTGGCTCAACTGAGGGCGAAGACGCGCGCCATCGACGACGCGCTCGCCGCCTTGCAGCAAACACTCGATGCCCCCGGCTTGAATAACGTAAACTAACGTACTAATATTCGGCGCAAGCGGACGCGCGTTCCGCAGCCGGCAAAAGGGGAGGAACGCCATGCCGACAGAGGTCGTTCTCGAAACATCGTACTGGCCCGCCGATGCGTCCGCCTCCCTGCGCGAGATCACGTTGGGCGGGCTCCTGCGCGAGGTCGCGGCGCAAGTTCCCGATCGCATGGCGCTGGTGGACGCCGTCGCCGATCCTGCGAAACGGCGACGCTGGACCTACGCGCAATTCCTGAAAGAGGCCGAAGCCGCCGCGCGCGCGTTCCTGACCCATTTCAGCCCAGGGGACCGCATTGCGTTCTGCGCGGCCAATTGCGCGGAGTGGCTGATCGTTCAGCATGGGCTGGCTCTGGCGGGGATGGTGCTGGCGCCGATCAATCCGGCGTTCCGCCAACGCGAGCTTGAGACGATCCTAAGTGATTCCGAGGCCGTCGCCGTCTTCTACCAACCCAGGTTCCGCGACAACGACATTGAAGCGGCGCTCGACGCGCTGGCGCCACGGTTGCCGAAGCTGAAGCGCCGCATCCGCGTCGAGGATGCGGCGGCGTTCCTCGCAGATTTCGATCCGGCGACGTCGCTGCCCGAGGTCAAGCCCGACGATATCCTGCAAATTCAGTTCACGTCCGGCACAACCGGGGTTCCCAAGGGCGCCTGCCTGCATCATCTGGGCACGATCAACTCGACGCGCTTCGTGGCGCAGCGCGCCGGGTTTCCCGACGGGGGCGTGTGGCTCAATGCGATGCCGATGTTTCATGTCGGGGGCAACATCGTCACGGGATTGGCGACGCTCAACATGCGCGGAACCTATGTGCTGGCGCCAGCCTTCGAGCCCGCGCTGATACTGGAGTTGATCGAGAGCGAGCGCGCCAACGCCACGTTGATCGTCCCCACGATGATCCTGGCCTTGCTGGAGCACCCCGATTTCGAGCGCCGTAACCACACCTCGATGAAGACCGTGCTCACCGGCGCCTCGACGGTGCCTGAAACTCTGGTCGCGCGAACCAAAGCGGCCTTCGGTTGCAACGTCGTCATTCTGTTCGGCCAGACCGAGCTCAACGGCGTCGTGACGGCGACCACGCTGGACGATGCGATCGAGGATCAGGCCCAGACGCTGGGACGTCCCCTGCCCTGCATCGAAGTGCGCATCGTCGATCCCGCGACCGGCGCGACCCAGCCTGTCGGCGCGCCCGGCGAGATCTGCGTGCGCGGCTACCAGAACATGCTGGGCTATTGCGGATCCCCGGAACAGACAGCCGGCGCCATCGACGGCGAGGGTTGGCTTCATATGGGCGATCTCGGAAGGATGGACAGCCGCGGCTATCTGCGCATCACCGGTCGCCTGAAGGACATGGTGATCCGGGGCGGCATGAACATCTATCCCCGCGAAATCGAAGAAACCCTCTTCGCCCATCCCAAGGTCGCCGACGTCAGCGTCATCGGCGTGCCGGACGCGCGCTGGGGCGAGGTCGTCGCCGCCGTCGTGCGGCCCGCCGATCCGGCCGCCCCGCCTTCGGCCGAGGAATTGCACCTTTGGTGCCGCGAGCGGCTCGCCGCGCACAAAACGCCCGCCGCGTGGTGTTTCGTGGACAATTACCCCATGACCGCCTCCGGCAAGATCCAGAAGTTCATGCTCAAACAATGGGTCGAAGAGGGGCGGCTGCCCATGGTTGCTCGCCAGGACTCGTTCGGGGAGGCGCGCATTGCCTGACGCCTGCGACTATCAGCACTTTCGCGCCAACGTCCGGCGTTTGGCCGAAAGCCGCGTGGCGCCGCACGCCGCCAGCGTGGACGAAGAGGCGAGATTTCCCGTCGAGGCGCGCGAGGCTTTCCGGGCGCTCGAATTGGCGGGGCTCGCCTTCCCCTCCCCGCTCGGCGGCGGCGACGGCGACCTGATGGCGCAGGTGATCGCGGTCGAGGAGATCGCGAGGGTCTGCGCAAGTTCGGCGCTTGTGCTGCTCATCCCCTGGGCCGCGCTCGCGCCGCTCGTGCGCTTTGGCGATCCGGCCCTGCAAAAGCTCATTGTGCCCGATGTCGCGTCGGGCCGCTCGCTGGCGAGTTTCTGCCTCACGGAACCGAGCGGCGGTTCGGATCTGCCGGGCCTCAAGACGCGAGCGCATCGCACTTCTGAGGGCTGGCGGGTGGAGGGGCGCAAGAGATTCATCTCCAACGCAGGTCTGTCCGAATGGTACGCTGTGCTCGCGCGAACGGACGGCGACGGCTTCGGTGTGTTCTTCGTTCATCGTGATGATCCCGGCATCTCGTTTGGCGCGCCGGAGCGCAAGATGGGCACGCGCGGCTGCCCGCTCGCCGATGTGATACTGGAGGATTGCCGTATTCCTGCCGATCGCGTGATAGGCGATCCGACGCAGGGCTACGCTTATATGATGCAGACGCTGACCTACACGCGCCCGCTCGTCGCGGCCCACGCGCTCGGCATCGCCCAGGGCGCTCTCGATCAGGCGATCGCCTACACTTCGCAACGCAAGCAATTCGACACCGTCGTCGCGCGCTTCCAGCTCGTGCGCGGCATGGTCGCCGATATGACCACCCGTATCGAGGCGGCGCGTAGCCTGCTCTATCGCGCCGTCGAGAAAGCGGACGCCAATGACGAGGAGGCCAGGGCCTTCGCCGCGATGGCGAAACTGTTCTGTTCGGACACGGCGATGGCGGTGACCACGGACGCCGTACAACTGCATGGCGGTTACGGCTATCTAAGGGACTATCCCGTCGAGCGCATGATGCGAGACGCGAAAGTCACGCAGATCTGGGAAGGCACAAACCAGATTCAGCAGCTCCTCATTTCGAAATACGCCTTCGCCTCCCACTAATCGTTCAGGCCGCGACGGCTCTCCCCCCCGCATCGAGAATGGTCACTGTGCCGACGTCGCCATCGATCTCGATCAGCGCTCCGTCCGGGATGATGCGCGTCGCGTCAGTCACTGAAACGACGCAGGGGATGCCGAGATCGCGCGACACGATGACAGAATGGCTCATCACCGCGCCGACATCGACGACGACCCCCGCCGCCGCCAGAAACAGCGGCGTCCATGACGGGTCGGTGATCGGCGCGATGAGGATGTCGCCGGGCTCAAGCACGTCGGGATTTTCGGTGTCGAGCACGATGCGCGCGCGGCCCGTGACGCGGCCCGGCGAGCCGCCGATGCCTTCCAGAATATCGCCCTTCTGGCCCCAGGTTTCGTCGCCGCCGATGCGCTTTGGCCACGTCTCGAAGGGGGGCGCCTCACCCTCGAACAGAAACGGCGGTATCCGCTCGGCGAGCAGGCGATAGTCGCGCGCACGTTCCTTCATCAACGTGGCGTGATCGCTCCGGCCTTCGAAATGCGCAAGAAACTCCGCCCACTCCAGCATGAAATATGGAAACGGATCGCCGCCGCCCCGCCGCTCCGCCGCGCGCCGAACCAGTTCGTTGATGGCCCGTCGGGTCTGGTCCAGCGCCCGGATGACCGAGCTTTTCGACGCCTCGCGCGCAATCTGCCAGACCTTGGCGGCCGGAAGCGCCTTGTTCAACTTCAGTCTATCGAGCCCCCCAGAGCTTGCGTCGCGCATAGCGCGTCGCCTGCTGCGCATTCAGCAGTTGAGACGGATAATCGGCGCCCGGCGCCTCGTCGACGGGCGACAGCCGCATGCGGTCGATGGCGCGCAGCGGCACATGCGGCTTCATGCGCCAAGACGGCGCCGCAAACTCCCATTCGTTGGGCCCGCGATAGCCGTAGCGCTGCAGAAACTCACGAAACAGCGAATTGAACGCCTCCGCGTCAGGCAGGGTTTGCAACTTTGGCCACGTGGCCTCGTCCACGCCCGCCGCGAACAGGCGCATCAGCGCGGGCGAGGCGGCGGCGATGCGCCCCAGTTTCCACAGGAGTCGCGCAGGTTCGGCCGATTCGACGCCTTCGACGCCAGAAAGCAGGTCAAGCGTCAGGCCGGGGTCCTTGACCTTCAAGGCGCACAGCAAGGCGACGGCGCCGGCGGCGTTGGTTGCGCTGAACGTCACGAACACGTGGCGTTCAAACAGATACGCGTGCGCTTCCCGGTACCCCTCCACATACGCGATCAGCGCCGCGTCATGAGCGTCGTCGCCCGGATAGCGAGCGACCCAATCGGCGGAATATTTGCGCATCTCCGCAATTTCCCTCACGCGCCGCGTGCGGATGATCCTCTCGTTGCGCCCGAGCAACCTGAGTGAAGACAGGAAATTGCGGTCTCCCGGTTTCTCCATATATTTGGGCGCATTGGCTTCGCCCAGCAGGCTCTTGTCGACCTGCTTGACCGTGCTGCCTGGCGTGCGGACGCCCAGCAGTCGGATGTAACTCATATTCAGGTAGCAGTAACCGCCCGTGACGCCGAGCAACACCCGGTCGCCGTCAAAGTCCCCCGACGCCACCAAGCCGAACCGCCGCCACGCCGCCCGCCACGCGTCCTCGAACGTCTGTCCGATGAGCGACCACGTCAAAGGACTGACCACGTCGGGAAACACCTCGCCGACATTGCCGCGTGTGTAAAGCGGCCAGCGCTGGCTCAACGGATGATCGACCACCCATTCCTTGCCCTCGATCTTCATGCGGCCTTGGCCCCGTCGCCGGTCGTCATGATCGCGCGAACGATCGCCTCCTCGGAAATCTCGTCGCCCACCAATTCCTTCACCACGACGCCGCTGCGCAGGCACAATACGCGGTCGCAGCATTCGACGAGATCGCCGGGATCGGACGAGGCGACAATGACGGATCCTGCGGCGGCGTAATCGCGGATGGCGGCGATGAGATCGCCGCGCGCCGCGATGTCGACGCCCACGCAGGGCTCGTCGATCAGCAACACCTGCGACCCGCACATCAACCAGCGCGACATCAGCGCCCGCTGCTGGTTGCCGCCCGAGAGATCGGCGAGTTCATGATCCGGTTCGGCGGCGACCTTGAGCCGTTCAAGCGCCGCGCTGGAGGCCTCGCGCTCGGCCTTGTCTTTGATGATCCCGAATCGGCTCCACTTTTCCAGGCGCGGCAGGCTCAGATGCTTGACGAGGTTCCAGCCCGGCACGATGGCCAAGCTGCGGCTTCCCGAAAGAATGCCCAGCCCCATCTGCACGGCCTCACGCGGGTTCTCCATGAACTCGCCGCGCACGCGCACCGAACCCCACAGGCGCACGGCGCCGGAGATGACGTTGATCGCACTCTCCCGGCCCGAGCCGAGCAGACCCGCGAACCCCAGACATTCGTTGGCGTAGAGCTTGAAATTCAGCTGCCGCAACGGCGGCATGGCGAGATGGCGCCCCTCGACGATGGGGTCCGCACGGCTCGGGCGCGCGCGCAGCGCGGGCTTGGGGCGAGCGACGCCCGTCATTTCCCTGACCAACCGCGGCTCGGTGACCTCGTCGCCCTGAACATCGGCGGACACCTCGCCGTCGCGCAGCACGGTGACGCGGTCGCACAGTTCGGCGACCTCCGACAGATAATGACTGACGAACAGGATCGTCATGCCCTTGCCGTTGAGCCGCTTCAGGGCGTCGAGCACCGTGCGTGATTCCTGTTCGCCCAGACCGGCCGTTGGCTCGTCGGCGATCAGCAAGCGCGCCTTGCGGTGGAAAGAGCGGGCGAACATCACGAGCCTCTGCTCGCCGGGATCGAGCATGAACGTGTCCTCGTCCACGCCGATGTCGAGCCCAAGTTCGTCCAGCACACGGCGCGTCACCTCACGGCCACGTTGTTTGAACAGGAATGGACGGTCCGGCTCGTCGCCGAGCACGATGTTCTCCCAGACTTTCACCAACGGGATCAGCGCAAGCTCCTGGGGAACGAACTCGATCCCCATCGCCCGCGATTTGGCCGGGTTGAGCGCGCGCTGTTCGACGCCGTCGAACCGCACCGCGCCGCCGCTGGCACGCTCGATGCCGGTCAGCACACGGATCAGCGTCGACTTGCCGCTGCCGTTGGGGCCCAGCAAGCCGTGGATCGAACCGGCGACGATGTCGAGTGAGACGCCCCTGAGCGCGTGCGTCTGCCCGAAGGATTTTGTCAGATCGCGGACGCCGACGGAGAGGGACATGACCTCAGACCTTGCGGTTCTTAGGCATATTGGCGAGCACCGCGACGAGCAGGATGATCCCCGATATGACCGAGCCGATCCAGCGCGGCTGGTTCATCAGCGATAGGCCGTTGCTCAGCACCAGCAGGAAAAACGCCGAGAACACCGAACCGAAAATGTCAAAGCGGCGTTTCTTGCTGAACACCGCCGCACCCAGAAAGGCGGCCGAATAGGCCTGCAACATGAGAGGCGGCGAAGCGAAGTTGAAATAGCCGCGCTCCGCGACGGTGATGACGCCGACCAGCGCCGAAACGCCGCCCACTATCATGAAGCCGAGAATGCGCAGCCCCGCCACCGGCACGCCCGCCAGATAGGCGCCCATCGGGTTGCCGCCTATGGCGTAGGAGCGCCGCCCCGCCACTGTGCGCCGGCTCCACAGCCACAGCACGGCGGCGACGCCGAGCGCGGCGGCGACGCTCCCCTTGATCTGCGTCTGCGGCAACCGAGCGTCGCCCAGCGTCTGCACGAGCGGGGGCAGCACGATCTGGCTGATCTGTTTGGCGCCGCCCTGTATCCACGACTGCGCCGCCAGTTCACATCCCGCCGCGATGGAACCCACCGCCAGCGTGGCGACGAAGGATGGCACGAACGCCTTGGCGATCAATACGCCGTTGACGAGCCCGATCAGCGCCCCGGCGGACACCCCCAGAGCCACGGCGCCGACGACGCCCAGTTCGCTCTTCCAGCCAAATGTGGTGACGAGAACGCCGACGCCGACGGCGACCAGGTCGGCCACCGCCGGGAAGGAAAGATCGAACTCTCCCAGAATCAGCGCCAGCGTCGCCGCCGTCGAGAACAACACGAGCGCCGACGAGTTGTTCAGCACGTTGATGGCGTTGCGGGCCGTCGGAAAGGTCGCCGGCAGCAGGAACGAGAAGGTCGCCAGCACCAGCGCAAACACCAGCACGACGCCCCATTGCTTCAGCCCGTCCACGATGCGGTCGCGGTCGAGGATATTGCGATCGGGCGCCTTGCGCTCCAGCCGGATGTCGTCATTGCGTGCAAAGGGAGGCCGGTCGGTCTCTCCCTTGCGGTCCGTGGGTTCGGCTATAGACAAAGGACGCTCCGTCACGGGTCGACGATCAGAACCTGTAGACCTTGGCCCACTTGGCGCCATAGGCGGCCAGATCGGGATCGAACGGATAGACCGCCCCCTCCTTGGGCACGTTGTCCTTGTCGATCACCTTGATCTGGCTCGTCGTGGTGAGCGTCGCTGGGATCGGCGTCTTGTTGGCGAAGTAGGCCGCCAGGGCGCTTAGCGCCTCCAGATTGGCGATGGCCGAATGATCGACCGCGATGATCAGCGGCGCGCCGGCGCGGATCGCCTGCAGCGACGTATCGTTGTCGTAGCGCGCCGTCATCAGCAAATCCGGGCGGTTTGCGGCTTTCAGGGCGGGAAGATCAATCAAAGCCGAGAAGTCGCAACACGTGATCAGCGCCTTGGCGTCGGGGTGGCCGAGCGCCAGATCAGTCGCCGTCTGGGTGAAGGAATTGACGAGATTGGTGACATCGACGTCGCCGATCGCCTCCATGGTCCCGCCGCCCTTGCTCAGCGTGTCCTTGGCGCCGACGAGCAACCGGTCGGCCGCGTAGACGATGCTGACGTCCTGGCCGACCGTCTTGATATGCGGGTCTTTCTTCAACAAATATTCGGCGATGGCGACGCCCAGATAATAGGAGTCGGGCGCGTAGGTCGCCGTGAACAGTTCCTTGCCGGCGGGATTGACGTCCACCGAAGTCGCGATCACCGGAATGTTCTTCGCCTTGGCGAGTTTTAGCCCCTCCGTCATCAGCGGCGCGTCGAGCGCCATGGTGATGACCGCATCGACGCCTTCATTGACGAGTTCGGGAAGCGCAGTGGCGACGACGGCGGGATTGTTCTGGCCGTCCTTGATCACCACGTCCCATTTCAGCTTGGCGGCGGCCTGCTTGATCTGGTCCGACCAGCGCGTCAGGGATTCCGACTGTAGCGTTATGACGAGTACGCCGATCTTTCGCGGCTTCAGGTCGTCCTGCGCGAAGGCGCTGGACGTAGCCAGGAAGAGGGCTGCGCCCCCAAGCCAGCGGGCGGCGGTCTTGATGGATATCACGGGTTTCCTCCTTGGTTGGTTTATTTGCTGCCTGTTTCGGGAGGGAGGCTAGACCGCCCGTCCCGCCGCCGCCTCCCTGGCGCGAGTCGTCCCGAGCAGGCCAATCAGGTCCTGATGCAACTCGAACCAAACCGTATGATAGCTTTCCGCGTCCGGCGCTGCGACATACCGCAGCTCTCCGGCGCGTATGCGCGCAAGCGCCGCCGTCAGGCGGCGCCCATAGTCGGCGAACCGGGGAACCCCGCGCGAGACGCCCTCGATCACGTTCCCGACCGTGGCGTGGATCGGCGCGAAGGCGTCGAGCACCTCCTGATCGTAAGCCTGGTCGGCGTGATCGTTGCGAACAGACTTGCCGGCGATCTCGCGCATCTGCCAACGCGTGATGAGTTGTTTGAAGGCGGCGTTGACAGGGGTGAAGGCCTCGCCCGCGCTCTCGATCACGGCGGGATCGGCCCCGCCGCGCTCCGCCTCCCTGAGCGCATCGGCGGCTTGTTTGCCCGCCGCCGTCAAGCGCACGCCAACCTTGGTATCTTCGGCGAGACCCGCGCTCCTGAGTTCGGCGAGCGACGCGTGACATTCCTCCAGCGAAACCGCAAGCGCTTGCGCCATCGGCTCGGGTTTGCCAAACCCCTTGATGCGAAGGCTTATGATAAGCTTGTCTCTCGGCGTCATGTCGTCACCTCAGCTCCAGGCCACCGGAAGCCGCGTGTGTCCGTGAAAGAGATAGGATGGCAGCCGTTCACCGCGCCCGGCCAGAGACACCTCGCCTGTTCGCTGGAACAGCTCCTCAAAGAAGATCTGGGTTTCCAGGCGAGCGAGATGGGCGCCGATGCAGAAATGGATGCCGTTGCCAAATCCCATGTGCAAGCCCTCGTTGCGCGACGGCCTGAACGCCTCGGGGTCCGAGAATTTGCGTTCGTCGCGGTTGCCGGATGCGAAGTAAACAACCACCTTGTCGCCCTTGCGGACAGGTGCGCCGGCGATCTCGCTATCCTGCGTCGCCGTGCGGCGCATCTGCATGACAGGGGAAATGAAACGCACCATCTCCTCAACCGCGACGGGAAGGCGTTGCGGCGAACGGCGCAGGAATTCCATGTGCTCAGGCGCCAGACACAATTGTTCGAGGCCGCCCGATAGCAGAAACCGTGTCGTTTCGTTGCCCGCCGCGCTCAGCACGATGAAATAGGCGTCGAGTTCGCTCTCTGTGAGCGGACGACCGTCGATGTCGGCCTGCGCCAGAATCGTCGCCAGATCGTCCGCAGGCTCGCGGCGTTTCAGAGCGACAAGCCGACGGAAGAATTGAAACAGCGCCTGCCGCGCCTCGGCCTGCTGGGCTTCGCTCGCCAGCACGTTGCTGATGGCGTTGGCCCAATTCACCATATCAGGCTGGTCCGCGGCGGGCACGCCCATCAGGTCGCCGATCACCATCATCGGCAGCTTGACGGCGAAATGCGCCACGAAGTCGAAGGGTTCGCCACGCGGGCAGTCGTCGATCAGACGCTGCACGGTGGCGCGAATCTTTGGCGTAAGGTTTTGCATCAGCCCCGCGCGGAACGACGGCAGCACCGCGTTGCGCAGTTGTGTGTGATACGGCGGATCGGAATTATGGACGCTGGCGGTCCCGTGCCCCTCGGCCTTGCGGTTTTGAATTTGCGTGCCGCCGCCGCTGCAAAACACCAGCGGGCGGCGAACGACGTCGACGACATCGTCGAATCGCGTCACTGCATGAAAGCCGGGGCCGTCGGGCTCACGATGGAAATAAACGGGGGCCTCGTCGCGAAGCCGCCGGAAGGCGTCGTACTCTCGCCCTTGGACAAACATGTTGACGTCGAGAAGGTTGATTCCTTCCAGCCCCATGGCGTCCTCTCCTCCCCGCCGGCGCGCGTTGGCGCCGCTTTAGTAAAGCAGCGTACTAAACTGCCGGGCGCGTGACAAGCGCAATCCCCGCGCGTTCAAAACAGGATGGGCGTGCGCACGACGGCGCCGGACTTTTGCGCTTTGACGACATCGTTGATGCCGTCGAGCGAAGCCTCGCCGTGCATCAGTTTCTCAACCGGCAGGCGGCCCGTGCGCCAGAGCGCGGTGAGCATCGGCAGATCGCGGCGAAGACTGATGCCGCCATGGAAGCTGCCCGTCAGTTTCTTGTCGTCGTGGAACAGTTCATAGGCCGAAATCTGAACCTGCGCGTTGGGCGCTCCTGCGCCAACGACCGTGACGGTTCCGCCGCGCCGCACGGCCTTCCAGGCCATAGCGACAGTCGCGGGCGCGGCGACCGCGTCGATGACAACGTCGAGATCGCGCTTCGTCTCAGCGAATTCTTCAGGCGACAGCGCCGCCGTCGCGCCCAGCGTCAGCGCAAAGGCGCGGCGCTCGGCGAGCGGATCGACGGCGACCAGTTCCGAGGCGCCGCCAATGACCGCGCCCATCAAGGCGCTCAAGCCCACCGCGCCGCAGCCGATGATCGCCACGCTGTCCCCGTATCGGACGCCCGCGCTGCGCAGCGCCGCGCCGACGCCGGTCGGGATGGCGCAACCCATCATCGAAGCCACCGCGAAAGGCAGATCGTCTTCGAGTTTGGTGACCGCATTCTCAGGCACCAGCGCGAATTCCGCGAACGTTCCCGTCTTCATGCCCTGATGAATGTGCTGCCCGTCCAGCGTCAGCCGCTGCGGTTCCGGCGCCTTGCGACCCGCGCGCGCGTCGGCAGAGGAACTGCGGCTGGCGCACAGATATTCGTATCCGCGCAGGCAGGGCCTGCAATGCTGGCAGGGCGCGACCCAGAGAACCAGCACGCGGTCGCCGGGCTTGAACTGGGTGACGTCGGCGCCCGTGCGCTCCACAATCCCAGCGCCTTCATGGCCCAGCACCACCGGCGTCGGTTGGCCGAACACCGTGGTCAGCGCCAGATCCGAGGCGCAGACGCCTGCGGCCTTGATGCGCACCACGACGTCGTTGGGGCCGGGCTCGGCGAGTTTGACGTCCCTGATTTCAAAACGTCCGCCCGGTTCAAACATCACGGCTGCGCGCATGTCGCTCTCTCTCAAGTGTCGAGATGAATGGAGGTGTAGGCGAGATAGGAACCGATGCCTTCGAGGCCGAATTCGGTTCCGACGCCGCTGTCCTTGTGGCCGCTGAACGGCGCCGCGGCGTTGGAGCCATATTGATTGATGCCGATGCTGCCGGTCTCCAGCCGCTCCGCCACCGCCAGCGCGGTCTCGCGATCTTCGCCAAAGACGGCGCCCGCGAGCCCGTAGGGGGAATCATTGGCGATGCGGATCGCCTCGTCAACGTCATGGTAGCGGATCACGCAGAGCACTGGGCCGAAGATTTCCTCGCGCGCGACGCGCATGGAATTGTCGACGCGGTCGAACAGCGTCGGTTGCACGAAATAGCCCTGCGGCAACGGCGACGTGACGCCGCCGCCAACGACGGCGCGCGCGCCCTCCGTGGCGCCCAGCGACATGTAGCCAAGCACGCGGTCCTGCTGACGCTTGAAGGCGAGCGGACCAAACACCGTCCTGGGATCGAAGGGATCGCCCATCGGCGCGGCTGAAATCACGCTCGCCACGAGTTCAGTCAGTTCGTCGGCGCGCGATTCCGGCAGCAACAGGCGGGTCGCCGCCTTGCAGGTTTGGCCGGTATTGCGCAGAGAGACTTTGAGGATGTTGGCGGCGAGCGTGTTGGCGTCCGCGTCGGGCAGGACGATGGCCGCCGACTTTCCGCCCAGCTCCAGCGTCGCGGCGCACAATCGGCGTCCACAGATTTCCCCGATCTCACGGCCAGCCTGCGTCGAACCGGTGAACGACACCTTGCCGATGGCGCGATGGGCGACGAGCGCACGTCCCGTCTCGACGCCGCCCGTCACCAGATTGACGGCGCCAGGGGGAAACCCTGCAACGGCGACCGCGTCCATCAGTGCGCGGGCCGCCATCGGCGTCTCCGGCGCGGGCTTGATGACCACCGTGCAACCCGCCATCAGCGCCGGACCCAATTTGATGAGGATGAGGCTGAGCGGGAAATTCCACGGCGCGATCAGCGCCGCGACGCCGAGCGGGACGCGCTTGACCAGCGTGCGGCCCTTCGACATTGGGTTGGTGCGGATGTCCTCGGCAAACACCTTCGGGCCCAGCGCCGCGATCAACCGAAGATGCGCCGCCCCTGCCGGCGCCGCGTGCCGGCTCTCGGAGATCGGCGTCCCGTTCTCGGCCGTGATGATCGCGGCAAACTCCTCGGCGCGGCGCGTCAGTTCGTCGGCCAGCGCCCGCAAGAGGCGCACGCGCTCCGCGACCGGCGTCGCCCGCCATGCCGGCAGCGCGCGGGCGGCCGCCGCGACGGCCTCGTCGACGTCGCTTTCGTCGGCGTCGACGACATCGGCGATCGGTTCCTCGGTGGTGGGATTGACGACACGAAATCGCCGGTCCGATTGCGCCCGCCGCCAGCCGCCGTCGATGTAGAGATCGTTCAGCCAGGGCGTCATAGCGCTCTCCCGATCAGTCTTCGGCGAGAGAAAGCGCGCGAGTTGGGCAGCGCCGGATCGCCTGCTCCACCGCCTCGCGTTCGGCTTCGTCGGGCGTCTCGTTCAGCTCCAACTTGCCGTCGTAGTTGATCGTGAACACATGGGGCGCAGCGAATTCGCATTGGCCCTGTCCGATGCAGGCGTTCCAGTCGACGACGACGCGCAACCGCTTCTTTTCCTCGCTCATGTGCGTCCGATCCTCACCTGAAGGCGCTTGAACGCGTGAAACTGGTTGGTGTGCAGCCGGTCCGGCGGCGCGAGCGGCGTAATCGACAAGCCGCGATCCAGCATCTTGCCCAGAAACGTCGTCGCCTCCGCGCGCGCCAGATGCGAACCCATGCAGGCATGGATGCCCCAGCCAAAGCCCAGATGATCGTTGGGCGAGCGATCGATCTTCAGCGTGTCGGGGTCATCGAACACTTGGCGGTCGCGGTTGGCCGACTGGAACCACAGCACGACCTTGTCGCCCTTGCGGATCGTGCGGCCGTCCCATTCGACGTCGCGTGTGGCTGTGCGACGCATCGCCCGGATCGGAGTGATGAACCGCAGCAACTCCTCGACCGCTCCCCTCAGCAACGAACGGTCGGCGCGCAGCCTCTCCCACTCGCCGGGAAACTGCGCGAAGGCGAGGATCGAACCCGTCAAGAGATTGCGTGTCGTCTCGTTGCCCGCCCCGACGATGACGAAGTAATACGCGGCCAGCTCCTCCCAGCTCAGCGGTTCGCCCTCGATCTTCGCGTTGACAAGGATGGAGACGAGGTCGTGACGCGGCTCGGCGCGCCGGGCCTCCGTCAGTTGTCTGAAATAGGCGAACAACTCCTCGCGCGCGCGGGCCTTTTCGTCGGGGCTGCGCATGAATTCGGGATCGTCCGACACGACGCGGTTGGTCCAGTCGAGCAGCAGGCCGCAATCCTCGCGCGGCACGCCGAGCACCTGCCCCAGCACGCGGATCGGCAGCAGCGCGGCGGCCGACTCGACGAATTCCGCCGTCTGCCGGCGCTCCAGACCGTCAAGAATGTCGTCGACGTTAGTGTCGATGATCGCCTGCCACTCGCGCACTTTCATGGCGCGCAGATGCGGCGTCGCGACGGCGCGCATGGCAGTGTGGCGCGGCGGGTCCATGTTGTGAACGGTCGGCGTGTGGCCCTCGACGCGCCGGCTGAGGATCTGCGTGCCCTCGCCGTTGATGAAGGTCGCCGGGTCCTCGATCACCTTCACCACGTCGTCATAGCGCGTCAGCGACCAGAAACCGGGTCCGTTGGGCTCGTCGTTCCAGTGCAGCGGCTCGTGTTGGCGAAGGCGGCTGAAAGTCCCAAGCTCGTCGCCCGCGATGAATGGGCCGAGATCCATCAGATCGATATCGTCGGCGCCCGCCTGATCCATCTCGTGCCTCATCCAGTTCAAGCGCGCGCCCCTGACCCGGCCTCAAGCTCGGCAAGCTCGGGAAGGCGCGAAGCCAGCACTTCGTCCTCGGCTTCCTGCTCGCGGGCGTCGCCGATTTCGCCACGCCAGACCTCGCCGGTTTCCCCGTCAATGGTGATGATGTCCCCGATCTTCAGATCGGCGTCGCCGACCCTGACGCCGTCGTCCCCGATCACGACCTCGCTCGCCCCTACCACCGCGGGCGTTCCCCATTCGCGCGCCACCACGGCGGCGTGGCTGACGAGGCCGCCGGTGGAGGTGAGAATCCCCGCCGCGGCCGACATGCCCGCCACATCCTCGGGACTGGTGTGTGGCCGCACGAGGATCACCGGTCCGCTTGCCTCCACCGCGGCCTCGCTGTCGAGCACGATGCGCCCCGCAGCGCGTCCCGGCGAAGCGCCGAGGCCCTTGGTCAGAAGAGCGTGGGCGCCGCTATCGCGTCGCGACGCGGCGAGAATTTCCGCTCGCGCTCGCGCGCGCAATTCCGCCGGAGCGCGCTGCGCGGTTTCCTCGGGCGTCAATCGAATGTCGGGATCGCGCGCCAGATCGGCGGCGATGCGCACCGCCGCCGTCGCGCTGCGTTTGCCCACGCGCGTCTGCAACAACCAGAGCCGACCGCCCTCGACGGTGAACTCGACGTCGCAGAGATCGCGGTAATGCACTTCCAACCGGCGTAGCGCCGACTTCAAATGCTCGAACACCTGCGGCGCCTGTTCGGCGAGCTGATGTATAGGCAGCGTCCGCGCCACGCCCGAAACCACGTCCTCGCCCTGCGCATGGGGAAGATAATCGCCGTAGAGGCAGGCTTCGCCCGTCGAGGGGTTACGGGTGAACACGACGCCCGTGCCCGAGACGCCGGCGCGGTTGCCAAACACCATCGCCTGCACGTTGGCCGCCGTGCCCAGCGACTCCGAAATGCCCTCGCGGGCGCGGTAGGCTTTGGCGCGCAGGCTGTTCCACGAGTTGAACACCGCCATCACGGTCTGGCGCAATTGCTCCCTCGGGTCGAAAGGAATGTCGACGCCAGTCTCGTCACGCGCCACGAACCGGATGCGAGCAACCTCTTCGCGGTAGTGATTGTCGTCGCCCCGATGCGCGGCGGGGCCAAGTCGGCGCTCTTCGACGTTCAAGACCGTCGTGGCGTACATGCGCAGGAATCGACGATAGCAATCCCAGGCGAATGCAGCGTCGCCCGCCACGCGCGCGAGGCCTTCGACGGTCTCGTCGTTGAGACCGACGTTCAGGACCGTATCCAGCATGCCTGGCATGGAGATCGTCGCGCCGCTGCGCACGGCGACCAGCAACGGATCTGCGGGATCGCCAAGCCGGCGACCAATTTTCGAGCCCAGTTCGTCGACATGTTTGTCAAGCAGGGTCGCAAAACCGTCAGGAAGGCGGCCAGCTGTTTGAAAGGCGCGCGAGACGGAAATCGGAATCGTGAAGCCGGGCGGCACAGAAAAACCAAGCGCCCTGGTCATTTCCGCGAGCGAGGCCCCCTTGCCGCCCAGGAGACCGGCAAGATCCCTGCCCGCGAGCGCGTGCGGATGATCGAAGGGAAAGAATTCCAACGCTTCGGCGTTTCTGGACATCCCGTGCGCTCGCAGCGTTGAGCCGCGCTCCTCAGTGTTGCCGCCCTGTCATTGTTCGTTCGCGATTATATGGTAAACATTATTATCACTTTTTCCGGCGCCGTCAATCCGAGCGAAAGCGCCGCTAGCGGAGCCCGCCATGCGCGAGAACGTCATCGTCATTGAAGGCATCTCAAACCTTCGGGATATTGGGGGTTACCGGGCGGCGGGCGGCGCGCGCGTGCGGCGCGGCATGGTGTTTCGCAGCGAGGCGCTGGTGTTTTCGGGCGCGCACACCAAGGCGTCAATATACCGGGAAGACAATGCGCATGCTTACAAACGTATCGTGGTGAAGACGATTGTCGACCTGCGCGGCGCCAAGGAGTCTGATGCCAGTCCGAGCGCGTGGCCGCACGCCACGGGCGCGCAATTGATCTCGTTTCCGATGGACGCGGGCGGCGAGGGCGACGCCACCGTCATCATGCAGTTGCTGCGCAACGGAAAGCTCCGCGCCTTCGGCGTCGAAGATCTCGCCCGCTTCTACGCCGCGATGGCGCGCCGTCTGGCGCCCATGTTCGGCGACGCCCTGAACGCCCTGGCGGCGCCGAGCCGGCTGCCCGCTCTGGTTCATTGCGCGGCCGGCAAGGACCGCACCGGAATGCTGGTCGCCTTCCTGCTGGAGATCCTGGGAACGCCGCGCGAGGAGATCGTGTCGGACTACGCGTTCACCGACGTCCTGCGCCCCAATCGGGTGGATCAGTACCGGGACTTGCTGGACAGCGTGGGCGTGGCGCCGAACGCCGTGCGCGCGCTGTTCGAATCTCCCCCCGCGGTGATGCAGGCGACGCTGCGCGGAATCGAGGAGGAGTTCGGCGCGGTGGAATCTTTTCTGACGCAATCGGCCGGCGTCACGCCGGGAACCTTGGCGCGGCTGCGCGAAGCGCTCGTCGAAACCCCATGAGACCTGCGTAATGCGCGCCCGTTCGCGAGGCGCCATCATAACGAAGGCGCTATCATAACGATTGACGGGTCGCGTCGGGCCGATATGGTACGTCACCGTATGATTTCTCCGGCGCCGCGCAGCCGGTCGCCTTCGCGCATGACGCAGGAGACTTCGTGGGACCGCTGCACGGACTCAAGGTGGTCGAGATGGCCGGCCTCGCGCCGGGTCCGTTCGCGGCCATGATGCTCGCCGACATGGGCGCGCAGGTTCTGCGGGTCGAGCGCCCCGGCCAGAGTGCGCCTTCAGGCCACCCCACGATGGCGCTTTTGGAGCGCAATCGCCGCTCGATCGCGCTAGATCTGAAGTCGCCCGCCGGCGCCGGCGTCCTGCGCAAGCTGCTCGCCGGCGCCGACGCTCTGATTGAGGGGTTCCGGCCCGGCGTCATGGAGCGTCTCGGGTTCGGTCCCGAGCCTTGCCAGGCGATCAATCCGCGCCTTGTCTATGGCCGCATGACGGGCTGGGGGCAGGACGGTCCGCTCGCCCAGGCCGCCGGGCATGACATCAACTATATCGCGCTGACCGGCGCGCTGCATTCCATCGGACGGCCCGGCGGGCGGCCGAGCGTTCCGCTCAATCTGGTTGGCGACTTCGGCGGCGGCGGCCTCTATCTGGCGTTCGGAATCGTTTGCGCGCTGCTGGAGCAACGCACGTCCGGGCGCGGCCAGGTGGTCGACGCCGCCATGATCGACGGCGCCGCTTCGTTGATGACCTATATGTTCGCCGCCCTCGCCTCGGGCGACTGGAGCGACAGGCGCGGCGAGAACCAATTGGACGGCGAAACCGCGCCCTGGTACGGCGTCTACGAAACCGCCGACGGACTCTATCTCACGATCGCCTCGGCCGAACCTGCGTTCTACGCGGAAATGCTGCGGCGCACGGGTCTGGCCGAAGAGGCCCCGGACCAGAACGACAGGCGCGGATGGCCGGCTCTGCGCGCGCGGCTGGAAGCCATATTCCGCGCCAAAACCCGCGACGAATGGTGCGCGATCATGGAGGGAACGGACGTTTGTTTCGCGCCCGTTCTGACATTGCCCGAAGCCGTGGCGCATCCTCACAACCGCGCGCGCGGCGTGTTCATCGAGGTCGAGGGCGTGGCGCAGCCCGCGCCGGCGCCGCGCTTCAGCCGAACCCCGCCCGACACGCCCCGCGCGCCCGAACGGGCGCCCGGCGACCCTGCGGACGTTCTGCGTGGTTGGGGTTTTGCCGAGGCTGAAGTCGCCGAGTTTGCACGCGAGGGCGCCTTCGGCGCGCACAAGCCGCTGGGGGACACGAAAGCCTGAGCGTTTGCATTCGACGCGCCAATACAGTAAGCTGCTTCACTAAATTCAGCCGCATGAGCGGCGACAAGGGCGGAGGAAGCGCGCATGACGCCGCGATGCGGTTTCAGGGCTCCAGTCAGGTTGTGCGTCCCCCGTGCCTGTGGACGACGAGCGTGATCGCGCCGCTGATCGCCAATTCGCTTGCGCTGGCGTCGCTGCTCATCATGCTGTCGAGCGGCCTCGCGCTGATTTACGGACTTCGAGACGTCATCAACTTCGGTCACGGCGCGCTTTATATGCTGGGCGCCTATCTCGGCTATTCGATCGCTTTGGTCGGCGGCTTCTGGGTCGCGCTCTTCTTCGCGCCGTTGCTGCTCGCCCTGCTCGGGGTTGTATTTGAATATGGTGTCCTGCGGCCCCTGCGCGGGCGTTCTCATATCGAAGTCGCGCTGGTCACGCTCGGGCTCGGCATTATCCTGGGGCAGGCGCTGATCTTCATATACGGCGGCGAGGCGCGCGGCGTCGACGCGCCGGCGGCTCTGGCGGGCTCGGTGAGCCTCTATAATCTTTCCTATCCGGTCTACCGCATTTTCCTGATCGCGATGGGCCTTGGCTCCTGCACGGCGCTGGCGCTGTGGTTGCGGTTCTCGACCTCGGGCCTTTATGTGCGCGCGGTCAGCCAGGATCCGTCGGTCGCGCGCATGATGGGCGTCAACTCTGACCGGCTCAGCCTGTTGGTCACCAGCCTCAGCGCGGCTTTCGCCGGCGTCGCGGGCGTGCTTGCGGGGCCGTATCTCTCGGTCGATCCCGGCATGGATGTGACGATGATCGTCGACTGTCTCATCATCGTGGTGATCGGGGGAACCGGCAGCATCGCCGGCTCCATCGTCGCGGCGCTGCTGTTCGGCTTCGTGCAGGTCGCCGGCTCCGTGTTCCTGCCCGACCTCGCCGCGCTCGCGCCCTATGTGTTGTTGTTCGTCGTGCTGCTGATCGCGCCGCGCGGCATCGGGCGCGGCCGGGCGCCGGCATGAGCAACGGGACGGCGACGCGCGTGGCCGCCCGCAACGGCGCTCTCCTCCCCGGCGCTTCGACTCGCGTTCCCGTCGCTGTTGTTCTCGCGGCGCTGCTGTTTGGCCTGGGCGCCTTCGCGCCGGTCCATCTGGCGAGCGAATTCGTGCTGCGCATCGCTTCGGGCGGCCTGCTGCTCGGGATGCTGGCGCTCAGTGTGGCGTTTCTCATGTGTCAGGCCGGCCTCGTCGCGCTGGGCGCAGCGAGCGTCTACGGCGGCGTCGGCTATCTGTTCGCCATCGCGATGAGCGAATGGGATCTGTCGCCGACATCGGCGCTGCTTTTCGCGTTCGTCACGGTGGTCCTCTATTCGGTGGCGCTCGGCGCGTTGATTGTCCGCACCAATCCGCTCGCTTTCATGATGCTGACGCTCGCCGCCGGAGAGATGATCAACCACGGCGTGATGCTGGAAGCCCTACGGGATTACACATCAGGGGCGGACGGGCTGGTCGTCAACTTCAAGGGCGCGATCCTCGGCATGACGGCGGCTGATCTCGCCAACGCCACGCAGTTCTGGCCCATCGCGTGGAGCGCCGCGTGGTTGCTCGGCCTCGCCGCTTATGCAGTGCGCCGCTCGCGGTTCGGCGCCATCCTGCGCGCCATTCGCGACAACGAGGAGCGCATGCGGTTCTCGGGTTTTGACACCTATCTTCCGCGCCTTGTCGCCTTCGTGTTCGTCAACGCCATCGCCGCCATCTGCGGCCTGCTGCATGTGCTGAATTCCGGCTTCGTCTCGCCTGAAAGCCTCGGCCTCGGCGTAAGCACAAACGCGCTGGTTGCGGCGCTAATCGGCGGCGTCGCCGGTTCGACCGGCCCCATCGCGGGCGGCGTCTTGTTCGCGTTCGCGCAAGACCAGTTCGGCGCGCGCGGCTTCACGCAGCTCCTGACAGGCGTCGCGATGGTGGTGTTCATCGTTGCGCTCCCGCGCGGCGTCGTCGGCAGCCTGGTGGAAGCGGCGCGACGCAACCTCCTCCCCAAGCGCGGAGCGCGCTGACATGCTCGAAATCGCAAATCTCTGCGTGAGCTACGGCCGCGTCCGCGCGCTCGACGGCGTCGATCTTACAATCCGGGGCGCAGGCGCGCTGCATGGGATCATCGGGCCCAACGGCGCCGGCAAATCGACGCTGCTCGACGCCGTGACGGGACGCAGGCCGCCGAGCGGCGGCGCGGTCCGCTATCGCGGGCAGGACATCACGCGCAAATCGGTCAGGTGGCGACGCCGTCACGGGATGGCGCGATCGTTCCAGCGCACCAGCATATTTACTGATCTCACCGTGCGCGAACAACTCACCCTCGTCGCCCGCCATCTGCGAGACGACCGGCTCGACGACGTGATCGAGGTGATGAACCTCGGCGAGTGGCTCGGCGAAAAGGCCGGGCGCATCGCCTATGGCGTGCAACGCCGCGTCGATGTGGCGCTGGCGCTGATTGGCCGGCCCGAATTGCTGCTGATGGACGAACCCGGCGCCGGGCTTTCCGCGCACGAGACGTTAAGCCTATTCCAGCATCTGCGCGACCTCGTGCGCGAGCGCGGCATGGCGGCTGTCGTCGTCGAGCACGACGTCGACGCGGTGTTCGCCTGCTGCGACGTGGTGAGCGTGCTCGATCTGGGGCGCCATCTTGCGACCGGCTCCCCAGCCGCAATACGCGCCGATTCCAGAGTGATCGCCGCCTATCTGGGAAGCGCGGCATGACCTCGCTTGAACTTCGCGCACTCTACGCCGGCTATGGCGCCTCCACAGTGCTGCGCGGCCTCGATCTAAAGGTTGGCGAAGGCGAGTCGGTTGCGCTGGTCGGCCGCAATGGCGCCGGGAAATCGACTCTGCTGATGTCGCTGTTCGGCGAGACGCATATTTTCTCGGGCGAAATTCGCGTCGGCGGGACGCGCGTCGACGACCTGCCCGGCTATGCTGCCGCCAAGCTGGGCGTGGCCATCTCGCCGCAGGGGCGACGCATCCTGCCGAACCTGACGGTGAAGGAAAACCTGCTGCTCGGCCGCGCCACCGGTCGATCGGGGCGCTGGAGCCTGAATACGGTCTACGATCTGTTCCCGGTGCTGGCCGAGCGCGCCCACAGCGGCGGCGCCATGCTTAGCGGCGGTCAGCAACAGATGCTGGCGATCGGCCGCGCGCTGATGGCCAATCCCGGCCTGCTGTTGCTCGACGAACCCTCGGAAGGCTTGTCGCCGGTCTTGATCGACGACCTCGTGCGCGCGCTCAACGAAATCCGGCGCGCGGGCGCGGGCGTGCTGATCGTCGAGCAGCACTTGAGCCTGGTGAAGCGCACGACCGACCGCTTCGTCATTCTCTCGAAGGGCGAGATGGTCGGCGCGGGGCCGACATCTGAGATCGACGACCCGGAAAACCACGCGCTGATGGCGCTTTGACATAACAATCTTGAAGGAGAGGAAACATGAATATCCGATTTGCGAGCCGTCTCGCCGGGGCGCTTCTCGCCGCGACCGCCACGAGCGCCTATGCCGAGGACACCATCAAGATCGGCGTGCTGCTGATTGATTCTGGTCCGCTCGCCGGCCTCAAGGAATCGCAGACCAAGGCGGTCAATCTCGCCATCGAGCAGGTCAACGCCGCCGGCGGCGCGGCAGGCAAAAAGTTCGAGGCCGATTTCATCACTTACCCCGGCACGCCCGACACCGCCGTCGACGGCGCCACGCGCGCGGTGCAGAAGGACGGCGCGCTGTTCCTCACCGGCATGGACACCTCCGCCGTCTCGCCGGCGATCTCGGCCAAGCTGTCGGCGCTGAACGCGCTGATGATCGAGGTCTACGCCCAGGCGGACGGTCTGACAGGCAAGGCTTGCGCGCCGAATTACTTTCGCGCCAACGTCAACGATTCGATGCTGATGAACGCCGCCGGGCAATTCCTGAAGGCGAACCCCACCGTCAAGAAATGGGACATCATCGCCGTCGATTATTCCTCCGGGCGCGACGCGGCGCAGAAGTTCCAGGCGCTCGTCAAGGCGCAGGGCGGCTCCATCGGCAAGGTGCTGTTCGCGCCGTTCGGCACCGCCGACTTCGGCGCGAAAATCTCGGAATTGGGGGCCGATCCCGCAGAGGGTCTCTACGTCACGATCTTCGGCAGCGACGCCATCAATCTGGCCAAGCAGCAGGCGCAATTCGGGCTCTTTCACAAATACAAATTGGTGCTCGGCAATTCCTTCGTGATCCCGCAGGTTCTTCCCGCGATGGGCGACGCCGCGCTCGGCGTCTATCAGACCCTCGGCTTCGTCCCCGGCGAAGCCGGCGCGGGGGCTGAGGCCTTCGTCAAGGCGTACAAGGAGAAGTACAACGGCGAGCTTCCCGCCTACACCGCCGCCGACCAATACGCCGCGATCCAGTTGATGGCCGCCGCCGTCAACAAGGCGAACTCCACCGACGTTGCGGCGGTGCGCGGAGCGCTTGCGGGTCTCAAGGCGGAAACGGTGCTGGGCGCCGTCTCGGTGCGCGCTGAGGACCACCAGACGGCGCGACCCATTTTGATGAACCTGATCGTCAAGAACGCCGACGGCAAGCCCGTTTATGAGATCAAGCAGGTGTTCCCCGGCGATAGCCTGCTGCCGCCGGTCGATCCTGCCTGCAAGATGTGACCCGCGATGGCGTCAGGCAAGCGGAGCGTCGCGTGATCTCCTTCGCCCCGACCGAAGACCAGACTCTGGCGGCGCGCGC
>Ga0209698_10001402_pt1 | contig 27675 bp, 24 predicted proteins | sample LitLauG_LLR_2012_FD_187203 | JGI IMG/M metagenome (GOLD analysis project Ga0209698, IMG submission 187203) | Freshwater sediment microbial communities from Pennsylvania, USA - Little Laurel Run_MetaG_LLR_2012 (SPAdes) (version 2) | ecosystem: Environmental > Aquatic > Freshwater > Creek >... | reverse complement strand
GGTCCAAGCCGAGCGCGACGACAACGCGTCCGACGAACTCCGGGGATTCGCCCATCTGTAGCCACGCGCCGTATTTCTCCGGGTCAGCAGCACAGACAGCGAGCGTACGTTCAGTCTTGACGAGCCCAGGCCACAGCGCGACGACGCTGACGCCTTTCGGACGAAAGTCGTGGGCCATGTCATGCGACATCTTGTCACATGCCGCCTTTGCTGCGCCATAAGCCGGGCCGTGCATGTAGCAGCGTGCGCCGGCGGACGATATGTTGACGACAAGCCCCTTGGCGGCGATCAGCAGCGGCGCCGAGTACCAGCACGCGACATAGACGGAGCGCATCCCCACGCCGAAAAGTGCAGTCATCCCGAGCGGCTTGCTCCAGAAAGGTGCTATCTCGGTTAGCGCCTCGGGAATTTCGATAGCACAGTTGACCAGCAGATCGAGGCGCCCGTCTTGTTCGCGACGGACGCGCTCGAATAGCGCCTGGACCTGCGCGTCGTCGGCGTGATCGCAAACCACGGCGACGCCCCGACCGCCAACCTTCGTGGTGTCCTCCGCAGTCTGGAACACGGTTCCTGGAAGCGGCGCGTCGCCCTCGTTGCAACTACGGCCCGTGATGTACACCGTCGCGCCGGCGGCGCCCAAGGCCAGCGCGACGCCTCGCCCAACGCCGCGGCTCGCTCCAGTGACGACCGCAACTTGACCTCTAAGCATCGATGGCTCCAGCGATATGGTTGACGGCGACGTAGCCGAAGGTCATCGCCGGCCCAAGCGTGGCACCGGCACCCGGATACGACGGCCCTGCGACCGCTGCCGAAGTGTTGCCGGTCGCGTACAGCCCCGCAATGACCTCGCCGTGTTCGTCGATCACACGCGCATGCTCGTCGGTTAACAGGCCACCGTTAGTGCCAATCTCGCCGGCATCCAACTTCAGGGCATAGAACGGCGGCTGTACGATCGGCGCCAGGCAGGGATTGGGCCGAATCGATGGATCCCCGTAGATGCGGTCGTAGGCGTTTCCACCTTTATTGAACTGCTCGTCAATCCCGGACGCCGAATAGCTGTTGATGCGTCTCGCGCTGTCTTCCAGCCCGGCCGCATCGATTCCGATCTGCCGAGCGAGCTCGGCGAGCGTGCCTCCGCGCCAATAGGCCTGACCAAGCCAGTTGCTTGGCAGCCGCCGGTCCGGTACCAGCGAACCCGCAACGAGCGGCCCGGCGTTGTACTTCTGGCGAAAGCGCGCATCGAACACCATGTATGCAGGAAGATTCGCCCCGGTCTTCGAATGATCCTCGTACATCGCCCGCACAAAATCGAGGTAGTCCATCGCTTCGTTTGCGAATCGCTCGCCACGCTTGTTGACGACTACGCATCCCGGCAATGCGCGCTCGGAGAACAAGCCCCGCTGCTTTTCCTCCCCGGGCACGAAAACGGTTGGAGTCCACCAAGCATGGCACATACCTCCGACGCCAGCACCGATTGCCTGCGCCGCGCGTATCGCGTCTCCGGTGTTGCATGGTGGCGCGGCGGTCCACTCGGCGCGCGTCGGCTGTGGAAGATAGCGCTCGCGCATCTGCTGGTTGCGCTCGAAGCCACCCGCCGCGAGCACGACGCCGAGGCGCGCGACGATCCGTTCGGGTCGACCTTCACGCTGTACGTGAATTCCGGTGACCCGCCGTCCCTCGCTCATCAGGCCTTCCAGCGGTGCCTGGAGCCGGACTTCGATACCACGATCCAGCGTCGCTTTACGCAATGCTCCGACCAACGCGCTGCCCATCGTCAGCCTCCGGTCGCGGCGACTGCGCCATCGCCAAGGCAAATCGAACCAGTAGCGACGGCCGATCGAGAAGCCCAGGCGTTGCCATCCCGGCAAACGCGCCAGAAGTGTGACAGCCTCGAAGGTCGTCATCCCCATGCGACCGAGAATCAGCATGGTCGGCGATGTTTCCCGCATTCGTAGCAGGTCTTCGCCGAGCGCGCGCCCATCGAAGGCTTCCGGGTCCAGGGTGCGGTAACCTGTCTTCGCGCCTGGCAGGCTCTGGTAGTAATCCGCATAAAACGGAACCGCGCGGAAACGCACCGGAGTGCGCTCTTCGAGGTACCGAAGCATGCGCGGCGCCTGGCTGACGTACGCACGCAGTCGCGCGACCGGTACTTCGCCGCGTGTCGCTGCCTGCAGGTACTCGAGCGCCTCGGCCTCGCTGTCCTGGCCGCCGTCACGCGCGATGTGGTCGTTGTTTGGGATCCAAATCCCTCCGCCGGAAACCGCCGACGTGCCACCATACAGCTCGGTTTTCTCGACCACCACGACCTTCATGCCAAGATCATGGGCGCGCACTGCGGCGGTCAGCGCGCCGGCCCCCGAACCGACGACGGCGACGTCAACTTCTGTCATGGTGGCAAGGGCGCTCAAGCGAGGGGACATCCGCTCAGACGGTCGGATCCAAGTTGTCGAGTCCGCACAAGTATCCACCCAGATTGCGCGCAACCGGGTCCGCAAAATTAGCGACGTGGGCGCGACCCGTATGAATGTCGAGAAAGAACCGTGTTAGGGGGTGCTTGCGATAGACACCGCTGCCGCCGCAGGATTTCAGCAGTCGGTTGACGTGGAAGGCCGCCGTTTCGGCCACCTGTGAGGATTGGAAGCGGTAGAGAATTCGCGCCTCGATCGGCGCCTCTTCGCCGCGTTGCGCATGCGCCATCAAGTCATTCACGTTGCGTTCCAAGGTAAGACGCAGCGCGTCGACTGCGGAGAGTGCCTCGGCGGCAACCAACTGCGCAGTTGGGTCGCGAGCGGTAGCTCCCATGAAATTTCGGCTGACCTGTTGTGCGGCCGTTTCGCGAAAAATCGCGATGGCTCCGTTTAACCCCCCCAGCAGCGCGGTCGATACAGCTCGGACGAATACATGGGCAAACGGAAGGCGATAAAGCGGGGCGTCGTTGACTGCCAGGCCGGGGCGGGCCGCTGGCGAATCGTCACGCGTGCGGTGCGTGCGGTATTCGGGAACGAAGACCGGATCGCTGATGACGATGTCATGACTTCCGGTTGCGCGAAGGCCGATCGTGTCCCAGGTTCTGTCGATCCGGCAATCGCTAATGGGCACCATGAAGCTCCGGTAGTGTGCTTCGGTATCGCCGGCAGACGGTGGCACCATGCCGCCCAAGAAGACCCATGAACAATGTTCGCACCCGCTCGAGAACGACCAGCGGCCCGAGAGATGGAATCCGCCGTCCGCGAGCTGCACTTTGCCGACAGGCATGTACGTCGAAGCGACCAACGTAGAGTCGTCACGACCCCAAACATCCTCCTGAGCACGGTCGTCGAAAAGCGCGAGCTGCCACGGGTGGACACCCAGGACACCGAGCACCCAGGCGGTCGACATGCACGCCTCGGCGAGCACCGCCTGGACACGATAAAAAACCAGCGGGCTCATCTGGAAACCACCATACCGGCGCGGCTGCAGGATGCGGAAAAAGCCTGCGATCCGCATCTCCGCAATCGTTTCGTCCGGTATACGGCACGCCGCCTCGGCCGCAGCGGCGCGTTCTCGCAAGCGCGGAAGCAGTGCGCGCGCGCGCCCGATCAGCTCCGATTCGCTTGGTATTTGTACCTCTGATGCAGGCAGCGCCGACATACAGAATCCTTATGTTCGTTTGGTGCAATCGTTTCACGTCGCCAATTCAAAACCATCGTCCGATGGGACTATTGGTTCATCGGCCGCGCCAACGCCACACCATGGCGACGACACTGCCGAGCAAGCACAGACCGCCAGCCGCGACGAACGCGCCATGGATACCGAAGGCCAGACGCAGCGGCGTCATCGCGAGCGGATTGAGAAAATCGCCAAGATAAATCGTCGAATACATCAAACCTGCCGCGCGACCGCGTACCGCGGGAGGTGCCTTTTCCAGTACCAGCGCCGCTATGAACGGCCCCGTGCAGCCCGCGCCGAGCGACGCGACGCCTACCGCGACGACACGTACCCAGACGCCCCCCGGGCCCCCAAGCAGCACAAAGCCTGCGCCCATCAGCAGCAGTGCCAGTGAAAAGGTTCCTCGCGGACCGGCTCGGACGGTCAGCCAACGATAGGACAGTGCTCCGGCGGTGCTTGTCAGCGCACCCGTCGCGAGTATCCAGGACATGGTTTGCGGGCTGGTCAATCCGTCGGCCGCCAAAAGCAATGAGGTTTGTACGGCATTCATGAAGACGCCGACGAAGACGACGCATACCAGAACGTAGACGGGCCACATCGGCCACAGGGAAGTAGGCGCCGTGCGGGCCCCGTGATCCGGCGAAGAGTCCTCGACCGGATTGACGCGAGCGGCACGACTCGGCAGTGCCAGCACGGCCGCAAAGAACAGCGCGATTGCGACCACGTACAGCGCAAACGGTGCCCGCCAGCCGAAATGCTCTGCCAGAGTTCCGGATAACAGCAGCGTCACGAATCCTGCCGCCGAACCTGAAGCCCCCTGGTACGACAGCATTCTCGAGCGGCCATCGACATCGAAAAGGTCGCCGACAATTGCCAGCGTCGCCGTCGCCACTGCCGAGGCGGCTACACCGAGCAGCAGGCGCACCATAAGGAACGTGTCCGCATCGACGATCACGCAACCGGACGCGCCTGCGAACGCATACAGCAGCAACGCCGCTGTCAGCACTGTCCGCGGGCCGAAACGTTCGGCCAGCCAACCCGCCGGCGCGCCACCTACGATCACTCCAATACTGGGCATGGTCATGATCAATTGCGCGAGCAGCGCCGGATCTCGACTCCTGCCAACGGCCTGCATCAGACCCGGCAATACCGGAGCCACGGCAGTGAACATCAGAGCCATCAGCGGCGCGCTGCATAGCAGCACCGCGCGAACGATGAAGCCCGGCCGATCGGTCCCTGGCGAGCGCGCCGGCCGCACGATGGCGCCGTTCAGCGCCACGCCGGTGCCGTTTCGCGTTGAACCAGCACCACCAGTGCGAGCGCCAGACAGCAGAAGAAAGCGCCGACCGCCGCAAAGGCACCAGCAATACCGAATGCATGGCGCAGGGGGTCGACAACCCAGGGGTTGAGGAACTGCCCGAGGAAGACCGAGCTGATCAACGTGCCAATCGCCGCTGGACGAAACTCCTCGGATACGCGACCCAGAATCAGGGTCGCCCCGGTCGCTTCCACCCATCCGGCAGCGATCCCCATGATCGCGCTACCCAGGACCATTCCGCTCAGTTCCGAAGACAGTGCCATCATCAGCGAACCCACGCCAAAGACAAGCGCTATCAGGGCGAACATACGCGACACGCCGACGATGCGGACTACCCAGCCGAACCCGGCCGATGCACATGCTGCGACCGTGGCGCACGCGGCCGCGACCGCTCCATAGGTCACCGCACTCGTGATGCCACGCGCAGAAAGCAAGAACGGACCCTGTACGCTCGGCATGAACATTCCGATGCTGAGCACCACTGCGCAGGCGAATACCATCCAGTGACGCACGAACGGCCGCAGGCCACGAAAGCTTCCTGAAGCGCCCGGCACCTTCCGCTCGCCGGGCTCCCCGACCGCTACCCAGACGGCGACGAAGACCGGTATACCGAATAGGTATAGTGCGAACGGAGCCTGCCAGCCGAATCGATCGACGAGGTGACCGCCGCCGACCAAGGTCACAGCAGCAACGAGCGAGGCTCCGGCGACCGAGAAACCCAGGATGCGCTCGCGCGGTCCGCCCTCCGGAAAGTCTGCGGCGAGCGCCAAGCACACCGTCAGCATGCCCGCGCCGGCCATTCCCAAGATCATTCGACTGACCATCAGCGTCGCAGCGTCGATCGGCAAGAGGGGCGTCGCTCCCGCGAACACGAAAAGCACCAATGCGCCGAGCAAGGTGATGCGCCGCCCAAAGCGGACGGCCAGCCAGCCGATCAGCGGCGCCGAAAGAATCAGCGACACGGCCGGCATCGTCATCACGAGTTGCGCCAGGAAGGCGCCATCGCCGCCGAACGCTCCGGCGAAGCGCTTGGCCATTGTCGCCAACGACGGCACAGCCGCCATCGGTATAAGCGTGACCAGGGTCGGTCCCGCCACGACGGTGGCGGCCTTTCCAGCACCGAGCGCGTGAGATGAATTGATCGCAGGCATCATCGCTCCAAGACTGCCGCGCGGGAGATCCCAGCGAAAGCACCGGACGCGGCCGCCAGCGCAAGGCAAAGAAAAAATGCGCCGACGATTCCGAAAGCGTTGACGTCGCCGAAGGCACTGCGCAACGGTCCAACCAACACTGGGTTGAGGAATTGACCGAGGAAAACAGCCGACAGAAGCATTCCGATGGCGCGGGTATGAGAGTCCGGCACCGTGCGCTGCAGCACGAGCGTCACCGTGAATGGCTCGACCAGACCGACGCCGGCGCCGATCACGACGCAGCTTGCCGCCAGCAGCGTAGCGCTACCCGGCGAAGCCGCAAAGGCGGCGCAGCCGACCCCCATTCCCAAGCAAGCCAATGCGATCTGACCGGACATCGGCAAGCGCGCGGCGATCATCCCGTAGCACGAAGCGACCAGCGACGCGGCAAGCGAATACGACGCCAGGATCATCCCGATGGTCGCCGGGTCGGTAACTCCCTTGCCGACCAGAAGGAAGGGACCCTGGATGCCCGGCATAAACAGGCCTATCGTGAGAACGAGTGTCAGGAATAGCACGGGCCAAGTTCGCGCCAGGACGGTCAGACCGGGATGAACGGCGACCGCCGAACCGGCCCGATCGGTCGCACCGCGCCAGGCGCACGCAAGAACGGGCAGCGCCAGCGCATACAGCCAGAATGAAGCCTGCCAACCGAGATGTTGCACCAACTGCCCTCCGGCGACCTGCGCAACGACGGCCATGGTCGCCGCGCTCGCACTGGCGAATCCCAATATGCGGTCTCGCGCCGCGCCGGCAGGATAATCGGCGACCATCGACATGCTGCAGGTCATCACAAGGCCAGCGCTGAAGCCCAGAGCCAGACGCGCGCCAATCAGCGAGGTGGCGTCCGGCAGCAACAAACAGCCGACACCCGCGGCCAGGTATGCGACGAGTGACGCAAGCATCAGATTTCTTCGGCCGATAGTGTCTACCAGCCTGCCGGCACTGAGAGTCGCGACGATGATCATGACAGCTGGCGCCGTCATCACCATCTGCGCGAAAAAAGCTCCTCCCCCGCCAGGGGCGAAGTGCTGGGCCATACCAGGCAGCGCAGGTATCACGGCCATCGGAACCAGCGCAATCAGCGCCGGCCCCGCGACGGATACGAATGCCTTCGCAGCACCGGAGCTCGCAGCCGGCCTACCAGTCCCCACCACATCCATAGAAAAGCTCCTGGCGACCTTCATGGTCCGCCGACCGGTCGATTGAACGCTGACGTCGCTCGGGCTGAATCGTCCGGTTGGATTAGGGCTCCGTCACGCTGCATGCCAATGTCGCAGTTCCGCTGGCATGTACGCCGTCCTCGTTCCTAGCCTGGAGCGTGATGTCGATCTCACGGTCGCCCCCGATCCCGCGACTGGCGGTCACCGAACCGGCGACCTCAATACGCCGTCCGGCGTGGTGCGGTGCACCCAAGCGCAACGTCAACGATCGAATACGCCATCGGCCTTCGAACGCCGAAAGGAGGAATCTCTCAATGAGTGCTGCGGTACTTGAGGAGTTAAGGAACAGGGCGGCGTGGCCAAGCGCTCGCGCGACCTCGAGGTTGTGATGTACCGGATGAAAATCGCGTGTCGCCAGCGACATGAAGACGATGTCGCTGTGCGTTACAAGCCGCTCGTAGGGCGCAAGTGCCGATCCGACACTGGGCACATCGTCAATCATCGCGGTAAGCGAGTTGGGTGAATCGAAGCGTTCCTACGGTGTCGCCTTGTTGGTCGCGAATCGTGAATCTGAACGTCGCAAAGCGCCCGCGTCCCAGACCGGTCGACTTCTCCGCCGAGACTGATTCGAGCGTCGAGGTGTAGCTAAGGCGCTCGCCGGGTCGTGACGGCCGGTCGACCATTATCTCGGTACCCGCGCCGATTACGTGGCGGTACCCACCCTCCGCCAGCAAGGCGAGAGCACTTGTCGCATCGGATACGGCTGAGCCTGGCGGGCGCACGCCAGATGGTCCGATCGCGAGCCAGACCGGGAGCATTGCGGCGGGCGACGACGCCGGCACCGACCAATCCGGTGGAAACCCGAATACCTCACGCCAGTGGCGAATCGCCGGAGCGCTGATCTCGTCGCACGCGAGGACCGGCGCAAACTCGACGCCGACCCGTGCGTCCAGCTTCGACTCCCAGTTGTCGATTTCGCTCAAAGCACCTCAAACAATCCGGCAGCACCCATGCCGCCGCCGACGCACATCGTCACCACGACGAAGCGCACGCCACGCCGGCGTCCCTCGATCAATGCATGCATCACCATGCGCGCGCCGCTCATGCCGAACGGATGGCCGATCGAGATCGCTCCGCCATCCACGTTGAGCCGATCGTCAGGGATTCCGAGGCGGTCGCGGCAGAAGAGCACCTGGCAGGCAAAGGCCTCATTAAGCTCCCACAGGCCAATGTCCCCGACTCCAAGGCCAAGCATTGCGAGCAGGCGCGGCACCGCGTTCACCGGTCCGACGCCCATCTCGTCAGCAGCGCAGCCGGTCACTACCAGGCCGCGGTAGGCGCCTAACGGCTTTAACCCTCGGGAGCGCGCGGTCTCCGCGCTGGTCAGGAGCACTGCGGCAGCGCCATCAGAGAGCTGCGACGAATTTCCCGCTGTAATAAACTCGCCCGCTGGCGACCACTGGCCGCCCTTCCACACCGGCTTGAGCGCAGCGAGGCTGTCTAACGTCGTGTCGGCCCGATTACCCTCATCCGCCTTCAGCGTGACAGCCTGTTTCTCCGTCGCCTGGCCCTGTTTGTCGAATAACTGCTTTGTGACCGCGATCGGCACGATCTCCTCGGAAAAGCGACCTGCCACCTGTGCAGCGGCGGTGCGCTCCTGGCTGTGCAGCGCATAGGCATCCTGCAAAGCACGCGTGATCGCGTAACGACGGCTGACGAGCTCCGCCGTTTCTATCATCTGTATGTATGCGGTTGGCATCGCAGCCAGCACTGCCTGCGACTGCGCACGGAATCCGTTCTTGTGCGGATTCTGCGTCAGTGAGATCGATTCGAGGCCGCCACCGATGCCAATATCGATCTCCCCCGTCTGGATCCCTTTGGCGACGCTCGCGATCGCAACGAGCCCGGAAGCGCACATCCTATCGATCGCCATGCCAGGTACACGCTCGGGTAGCCCACCCGTATATACGCAAAGCCGGCCGAGGTTGTACCCCTGCGTACCCTGCTGGGCCGCGATGCCGAGTTGAACGTCTTCGACTTCTTCCGGCGCGATCCCGGCGCGCGCCACGACCTCGCGCACGACGTGGCCTCCTAGCACCGGCGCCTCAGTGTCGTTGAAAGCACCTCGGTAGGCCCGGCCGATCGCAGTGCGCGCGGCAGAAACGATGACAGCTTCTCTCATGGCGATCCACTTTCCGGTTCCAACTGGTGTTTGTTGACATTGGCGGCGTCGAGAAAGGCTGGCCGCTCGCCTCCGCCGTGAACCAGCAAATCAGTGCCACTGATGTAGCCACCGGCCGCCGAAGCAAGAAACACGCAGGCGGCTCCGATATCGCTCGGCTGCGCCATTCGCCGCAGCGGGACCGTCCTGGCCACTGCCGCCAGGCCGGCTTCATCACCGTAGTGAAGGTGTGATTGTTCGGTCATCACAAGTCCCGGGCTGACCGAGACTACGCGCACCTTCGGCGCCCACTCCACAGCCAGCGAGCGGGTCAGGCTCAGTACTCCCGCCTTGGCGGCCGCATAGGTGGCGCTGCCGGGACGCGCGTCATATGCGCCCACGGTGCCGAGGTTGACGATGACACCGCCCAAATCCTGCGCCTGCATTACGGCGTTGGCGCGAATCGCCAACAACAGGGGCGCCACCAAGTTCAGCCGGATGATCGATTCGTGATAGCGCGGAGACGCGTCACCGGCCAAGGCAAACGGTGTGCCACCGGCGTTGTTGACGAGCACGTCGAGATGCGCCTCGCGGCGCATAACTTCAGCAACTACAGCGGCGCAGACTTCGGACTCCCGAACGTCCGCCGCAATGAATTCCGCCGCCCGACCGTCGAACGACGGCATCGTTTCCGGGGCATTGCGGCCGCAGACGATGACCTTGGCTCCCGACTGTAGAAAGCATTCGCTGATGCCCCTACCCACTCCCTTCGCTCCACCAGTCACCAGCACGACTTTCCCCGCCAACTGCATGTGCACCATCGCCGGCTGTCCCCCTTCCTCCTTTGTAGCGCCACTGTAGGCAGCAAGTGTGGCCTTGACCTCGTCCGATAGGACGATGCCCGGCCGCGGACCTGCATCGACGATGGCGGAAAGCCCAAACAGTTGGGGCGCCGATGACTATCTCGATTCCAGAACAACAGTACGCAGACCTGCCTAACGGTCTGCGCATCCATTACCAGGAAGAAGGCAAGGCGAGCCGCGCTGTCGTCTTTATCCATGGAAGCGGCCCGGGCGCGAGCGGTTTTAGCAATTTCAAGGGAAACTTCCGTTGGATCGCCCATCACGGATTCCGCTGCATCGTGCCAGACCTGCCAGGCTACGGCTTGTCAGCAAAGCCGGTCGATCGGGCGTACGTGCTCGATTTCTTCGTCGAGACGTTGCGCCAGCTGCTCGACACGCTGCGGGTCGACCGCTGCGTACTTATCGGCAATTCGCTTGGCGGCGCGATCGCGATGAAGCTGGCGCTCGACCAACCGCACCGAGTCGGGCAGCTTGTGCTGATGGGGCCCGGCGGCCTCGAAGAACGAGAAGTCTACTTCCGTATGGAAGGCATCCAGCGGATGATGACCGACTTCGCTGGCGGCGCGCTCGACCGCCAGGGCATGCGCCGATTGCTGACATTGCTGGTTCATGACCCGTGCCACGTGACCGAGGAACTGCTCGATGAGCGTGTGCCAATCGTCAACATGCAGCCCAAAGAAGTACTGTCGACGATGCGGGTGCCGAACCTGACTGAACGCCTGCCGGAGTTGCGGATGCCAGTGCTTGGATTCTGGGGAGTCAATGACAGGTTCTGCCCCGCAAGCGGCGCGATGAAGATCCTTGAGCACTGTCCGAATGCCAGGTTCACGCTGCTTAACCGCTGTGGCCATTGGGTGATGGTCGAGCACGTCGACTTGTTCAATCACACGACGCTGGACTTTCTGCGTCGCAATCTGTGACGCCCGAACGCGTCGGCGCCTTCGCGCTCGAGCTGCACTCGGCGTTGCGCGGTCGCCGCACGCTGCCGCCATTGACCGAGCGTGCGCCGCATATCACGATCGACGATGCTTATCGAATTTCGGTCGCGACACTGGCGCTGCGCGAGCAAGACGGTGAGCGTGTAATCGGTAAGAAAATCGGAGTCACTTCCAAGGTCGTTCAGGATCTGCTCGGCGTGTTCGAACCCGACTTCGGCTTCTTGACCGACCGAATGCAAGTGGCGGATGGTTCCGCCGTCAGCATCGCCGCCGCCGGCCTGATCCAGCCTCGCGCAGAGGGCGAAATCGCCTTTGTCCTGCGAAGAGACCTCTTGGGCCCCGGCGTAACTTCGGCCGACGTGCTAGCTGCGACGGAGTACGTCGCGCCCTGCTTCGAAATCGTCGACTCGCGCATCGTCGACTGGCGCATCTGCATACAGGACACCGTCGCCGACAACGCCTCCAGCGGAATCTTCGTAATTGGAGCCGCGCGCGTCGATCCGTCAATGTTGGATCTCGCCGCGGCTCCGCTGCAGATGCACAAGAACGGCTTGCCCTGCGGCTCGGGCGTCGGGGCGGCGGTGCAAGGCCACCCGGCCACCGCGGTGGCCTGGCTCGCGAACACGCTCGGAGCGTTCGGAATCCCGTTCCGGCGCGGCGAAGTGATCCTGTCCGGATCTCTGACGCCTCTTGTTCCGGTTGAGGCGGGAGACCGTTTCGAGATGCATATCGGTGGCATCGGCTCAGCGTCGGTGTCCTTTCACCCTTGAGTCCATATCGGAATCACCCATGAGCAAAAAGATCCGCTGCGCCGTGATCGGTCCCGGCAACATCGGGACCGACCTCCTGATGAAGCTGAAGCGTAGCCAGACACTGGATCCTGTCTGGATGGTTGGCATCGAGCCGACCTCGGAGGGCTTGGCCCGGGCACGGGAAATGGGCCTGCAGACGACGTCGGATGGTGTCGACGGGTTGCTACCTCACGTTCGCTCAGATCAGATCGGCATCGCCTTTGACGCCACCAGTGCGTACGTGCACGCTGAAAATTCTCGCAAACTCAATGCGCTGGGTGTACTGATGATTGACCTGACGCCCGCGGCGATTGGTCCGTTTTGCGTTCCCCCGGTCAACCTGCACGAGCACGTCGGGCGCTCCGCGATGAACGTCAACATGGTCACCTGCGGCGGTCAGGCTACGATTCCCATCGTTTTCGCGGTCAGCCGTGTGCAGGCCGTTGCCTACGGCGAGATCGTTGCGACGGTGTCCAGTCGATCGGTCGGTCCCGGGACCCGCAGAAATATCGACGAGTTCACGCGCACAACCGCCGGCGCGGTCGAACGAGTCGGCCGCGCGCGACGAGGTAAGGCGATCATCATCATCAATCCCGCAGAGCCACCGTTGATCATGCGCGACACGATCCATTGCCTGACCGAGATTGAGCCCGACCAGGAGGCCATAACACGCTCGGTTCACGACATGGTGCGGGAAGTGCAGCAATACGTGCCCGGCTACCGCCTGAAGAACGGTCCGGTGTTCGAAGGAACCCGGGTCTCCATTTACATGGAGGTCGAAGGGCTAGGCGACTACCTGCCGAAGTACGCCGGAAATCTGGACATTATGACGGCGTCGGCCGCACGCACGGCGGAAATGTTCGCCCAGGCCATCCTGGCTGGCAAGCTCGAACTCGCACCGGTCACCGCTTGAAGGACTGTCATGACACTCGCTGGCAAACACATCACGCTGCATGACATGTCGTTGCGCGACGGCATGCATCCGAAGCGTCACCAGATAAGCATCCCACAGATGGTCGCGATCGCGCGCGGCCTCGACGCTGCCGGTGTCCCGCTCATTGAGATCACGCACGGCGATGGTCTGGGCGGCGCTTCTGTCAACTACGGCTTCGCGCCTCACACGGACCAGGAGTACCTGCGTGCCGTCGTCCCGGCGCTAAAGGCTTCGAAGGTCTCGGCGCTCCTGATTCCGGGCATTGGCACCGTCGATGAGCTGCGCATGGCGCACGACTGCGGTGTCCACACGATCCGCGTCGCAACCCATTGCACGGAGGCCGATGTTTCCGAGCAGCACATTGGCCTGGGCCGGCAGCTTGGCATGGACACCGTCGGATTCTTGATGATGGCCCACATGCTAGATCCAGAGCACCTCGTCACGCAGGCCCTGCTGATGGAAAGCTACGGCGCGAACTGTCTCTACATAACTGACTCGGCCGGATACATGCTGCCCGACGATGTGGGCGCACGCGTCGGAGCACTTCGTCGCGCGCTGAAATCTGAAACGGAGCTTGGTTTCCACGGCCACCACAATCTCGCGATGGGTATCGCCAACTCGCTCGCGGCACTCGAGGCAGGTGCCAATCGCATTGATGGTTCCGTCGCTGGACTCGGGGCGGGTGCCGGCAATACCCCGCTGGAAGTATTTAACGCAGTTTGCGAACGTATGGGGATCATCACCGGCGTCGACGTGTTCAAACTTTCCGACGTGGCTGAGGATCTGGTGTTCCCGATGATGGATCCCGTGGTGCGGATCGACCGAGATGCTCTGACATTGGGATACGCCGGCGTCTACTCGTCTTTTCTTCTTTTCGCCAAGCGGGCCGAATCGAAATACCGCGTGCCAGCGCGCGAAATCCTCGTCGAGCTCGGGCGGCGCCGAATGGTTGGGGGGCAGGAGGACATGATCGAGGACACGGCGCTAGACATGGCCCGAGCGCGCGCCACATCTGCGAGTGACGTTCGAGCCGTCGTTGGTAGTCCGAAGGGACGATGAACAGCGGACTCCTCGGACATACCCTCAAAGCATCGAGCAAGGACACATTTGACTCTTTCACGGATAGACAAAATCGACTCCGACGTCGTCAGTGGCCGTGTCTGGCGCGATTTTTGCCGCACGCTCGAACGCGCCGGTACGCAGGTGCTGCGCGCGGACGCTCCGTCGGATCCGCTCACGCGCGCCGAGGGCTGGCGTTACCTGACGCGTTTGCTGCGCATCGGCCTCGAGATGAACGTCGAGGCCGGCACCCCAGAATTTCCGATTTTTATGGTGCCGTCGCACGAAACAGCGAAGATCGGTGCCGACAACCCCGATATGGGCTATTTGGCGGCGCGGATCAGTGGCGGGCATCGTTATCGCGTTTGGGGAACGCGCGGAACCGTCGCATCGATCAATTTTTCAACCAAGCGCGGCGGCTATGAGTCAAGCGGGGCCCTGCTGCCGGGCGGGTTCATCGACAGTAGTCGCATGCAGTTCGACGACGCAGGTCGCTTTGAACTGACGATTTCGTCCGAACGGCAGCCGGGCAATTGGCTGCAGATCGACCCGGACACGGTTCAGTTGCTGGTGCGCCAAGTCTTTCTCGATCGCAATCGCGAGCAACCGGCCCAGCTTCGCATCGAATGTCTGGATCGAACGGCCATCCCACCACCGTTGGACCCGACGCAGTTCGAAGCCAGCCTTAAGCGCGCGACGCTGTTTGTCGAGAACACCGCTCGTCTTTTCGGTGACTGGGCGCAAGGCTTCCAGGCGCATGTGAACAGGCTTCCGATACAGGACCAGGCGCCATTCCAGGCCGCCGGTGGCGACCCGAACATCTTCTATTACCACTCGGCTTGGCAGCTCCGACCACACGAGGCTCTGGTGATTGACGTCGATCACATCCCTATGTGCGAATACTGGAACGTTCAGGTCGGCAATCACTGGATGGAGTCGCTCGATTACCGCTATTTCCGCGTTTGCCTGAACAAGCATTCGGCGCAATCCGACACGGCTGGCGGAGTTCGGGTCGTCATCGCGCACCGCGATCCGGGTCACCCGAACTGGCTGCAGACTGCCGGCCATGAGCGCGGAACGATCTGCTGGCGCTGGCTTGGTGCCACCCTTCCAGTGCACCCGGTCGCACGCGTCGTCAACTTGGGCGAGATGATCGAGGACCTCCAATGAACCAAAGTACCCTCCCCTTGGACGCCGCGGCCCTGCAGCGCACCGCAACCTTGCGCAGCGGCGGACTCACTGACTTCGGCGACCCGAGCTTCCGTCCCGCGCTCGACCGGCTGCTCGAGTCGATTCGCGGGGAAGCGAGGATGACGTCTGCCGGGCAGGCACGTTTCGCTCAAAGAGTCCTGGACAGTCTTACAAATCGACTCGTTCTCGAGGATTACTGCGCACGGCATCCAGAAATTCTCGCCGAGCGCATCGACCGACCGGTCGTCATCGTCGGGCTCCCGCGTACCGGTACGACGATGCTGCATCGAGTGCTTGCCTGCGATCCTCGCTTTTATTCGATGGCTTGGTGGGAGGCGCGCCACCCGTCGCCCCTGTCGGAGGACGACCTACTGCAGCCAACCCGTCGCATCGCCATGGCACGAGAGGAAGTCAGAGCGATGGTGCAGGCCGTCCCGGCGTTGCTGGCAATGCATCCGCTCGATGCCGAACTTCCCGATGAGGAGGTGCTACTGCTGGAGCACTCCTTCATGGGCGCCTTCGACTCTTACGGAGACGTACCCGGTTACATGGATTGGCTGTTTGCGCAAGACCAGACCCCGGCTTATCGCTACCTGAAGAAGCAGCTGCAGTTCTTGCAGTGGCAGAAGCGCCGTCGAGGCGTGATCGCCGAACGCTGGCTGCTGAAGGCTCCGCATCATCTGCACGTGATGCCGACACTTTTCTCGGTGTTCCCTGACACGCACGTGATCCAAACGCACCGCGACCCGCTACAGACAATTCCTTCGATGGGCAGTTTTGCATTTACCTTATGGCAGCTCTTTAGCGACGATGCAGATCCTCGAGCGGCTGGTTGCCGATGGTCGGCGAAGTTCGCCCGCGGCATGCGCAGCGCCATGGAGTTCCGCGCCAGCATGCCTGGCCGACTGTTCCTCGACGTCTGGTACCTCGATGCAGTCGCCCGTTCGATGGAGGTTGTCGATCGCGTCTACCCCTTCCTTGGAATGGCGCTTGATCCGCAGACCCGACAACGGATGAACGCATGGCTGGCCGGCAGCAGCCGCGATAAGCGGCCCAGTCACGACTATTCAGCAGCCTCGCTGGGATTGAGCGACGAACAGCTTGCGCGAGATTTCGCCGAATACCGCCAGCGACACGTGCTGCCATCCCAGGCGGCGACCTGATCGATCAGAAGGGTAATCATGCTGAAGAATAAGGTCATTGTCGTCTCCGGTGTCGGACCCGGGCTGGGCATCAAGCTTGCAATGGCCACGGCGCGTGCGGGAGCCCGCGGCGTCGTGATGGTGGCTCGCAACGCCGGTCGTCTGGCCGAGGCGAAATCCCGGGTCGACGCCTGCGGTACCGATTGCCAGCCGCTGGCGGTTCCGGCCGATATCACTTCGGAAAGCGATTGCGCGGCCCTGGTCGAGTGCGCGGTCGCCAAGTTCGGTCGCATCGACGGCCTCGTCAACAGCGCATACAACCCGGGCAACGTGATGAAGTCCATCGCCGAGACCGAGCTCGCAGACTGGCGGCCCGTCCTCGAAACCAATCTGTTCGGCACGATGACTTTGACACAAGCGGTCGTTCCACAAATGAAGAAGCAGAAGGACGGCGCCATTGTAATGATCAGCTCGATGGTGACGCGAAAGCCCTTGCTCGGCCAGGCTGGCTATGCGATCTCCAAGGGCGCACTCGGCGTCGCCGCCAAATATCTCGCACATGAGCTCGGGCCGCTTGGCATTCGAGTCAATACGGTGGCGATGGGTTGGATGTGGGGAGCGCCGGTCGAGGGCTACATGAAGCATGTCGAAGCGACCCATGGGGTTACCGTCGATGCGCAGGTGGCCGCCGTCGCCTCCAATATTCCGCTTGGACGCATTCCGACCGACGACGAGTGCGCCCAGGCCGCGCTGTTTATGGTTTCCGACCATGCCAGAGCGATCACAGGCGCCTGGCTCGACGCTAACGGCGGCGAGTTCATGGCGCAATAGCAATCACGGAGATCGAATGGCTAAGCCAGAGAACATCGTAACGTCAATCACCGTCGTGGTAGAAGCACCCGCTTCGGTCGTTTGGGAAGTGTTGACCGACCTAAAGCGCTACGAAGAGTGGAATCCGTTCACCGTTCGTGTCGAATCGACGTTGCAGGTGAACCAGCCGGTCGACTTGTACATCGCCATACCCGGCCAAGCCGGCCAGCAGATGTGCGTGCGCGAATGGGTGATCGCGGTCGAACCTGAACGGCTGTTGTCGTGGGAACAGCGCGCGACGGCGGAAGATAAGAATTGTGCGCGCCGGGACCAGGTGATCACGACGCTTGGGCCGGAACGTTGCAGCTACTACACGACCGACATCTTTCTCGGGGTTCACGAGGATCAGGTGATGCGGGACTTCGGCGGCTGGGTGAAGGCGAGCTTCGACCAGGTTGCAATCGGAGTCAAAAGGCAAGCCGAGAGCATCTACGCTGCGCGCCGCAAGCGCTAAGGAAGATAGAGATGGCGCACTGGTACGCTTTCAACGGCGACGCCGACGGACTTTGCGCGCTGCAGCAGCTCCGGCTGGGTGCGCCGCATTCGCGCCGTGACCCACTCGTTACCGGTGTCAAGCGCGATATTGAACTGCTTCAACGCGTCCCGGCAACAGCTGGTGATTCGGTGACGGTGCTCGATATCTCATTGGATGCGAACCGAGCCAGGCTCGACGCCATGCTTGCTCGCAATGTCTCGATAACGTGGTATGACCACCACCAGGCCGGCGAAATCCCCTCGGATCCGCGGCTGAGCGCCCATATTGACTTTGCGAGCGACGTCTGCACGAGCGCCCTGGTTGATCGTCATCTCGGAGGCGCGCATCGCCGCTGGGCCGCGACGGCCGCGTTCGGCGACTCGATGCCAGGGCTCGGTCGTAATTTGTCTACATCAGCCGGCCTGAGCGACGGTGATACAGATGCGATCGAACGCCTTGGGGTCGCGCTGAACTACAACGCCTACGGTGAGTGCATCGCGGATCTTCACTTCGACCCCGCCCTGCTGGCGGCCGAGATGCTGCCGTTTGCCGATCCGCTGGAGTTCATTGCCGACAGCCCGAGCTTCGCGAAGCTCTGGTCCGGCTATCAGGCTGACATGGCACAAGCGCGGTCGCTAAAACCGTATCGCTCGAAGCCCGGTGCGTTGGTCACGCTGCTGCCTGATACGGCGTGGGCAAGGCGCGCGATCGGCGTACTTGCCAATGACCTGATGCATGCCCACGCGGAGTGCGCGATCGCGATTCTGTCGCCGCGTTCGGCAGGAGGCTATACAGCGAGCGTCCGCGTACCCGCACTGGCGACGATTGGCGCGAGTGATTTCTGTCGCCAATTTCCGACCGGCGGCGGCCGTCGCGGCGCGGCAGGTGTAAATGTGCTGCCGGCCGAGGAAATCGATGCGTTCGTCGCGCGATTCGAAGCCAGCTTTGCGCGGTGAGCGGGCGAACCGCCGCTCACTCCATCGGCGTCAAGCTCCTGAGCAGCAGGCTGACCAGAGACGTCTGTCGAGTTACATTGGTCTTCGAGAAGATCGAGCGCAGGTGCGCGCGCGCGGTGTTCTTCCGGATATTGAGCTGATCAGCCGCTTCGTCGAGCGTCATTCCTTCGAGAAGCTGCAGTGCCAGCATGGACTCCGCCGGGGTGAAGGAATACAGCTTGCGCAGCATCATTACCGATCCTTGCGACTTGCGATCCGGATCTCGCATGAACACAGTTACCGCTGGCCATCGCTGACCTTCGGACCATTCATTCATCGGATTCGCGCGTATTGCAATGCCGATCTTGCTGCGTCCCGACGGCCGCGTGATCGAGGTCGCCTGGGCCACGGCGAGCGCCGTATTGTCAACTCCAGCTATCGCCTGGCGAATCAGTCGCTGCAGCTCATGGTTCTCAGCGGGGTAAGCGGCCTGCAGGCTTCCGCCGACGATGCGCAAACCATCTTTCTCGGCCAGAATCTCGTCAGCCACGGAACTGCTCTTCAGCACGGTGCCGTTGGCGTCGAGAAGCAGCGTCCCGACGAGCAAGCGTTCGACCGTAGCGGCGAACAGTCGGCGCTCGGTTTCAACACCGTCCAGTCTTGCGTGCAACTCGACTGCACTGCGCATATGCGGCAGGATCAATTCGCAAAGCGCCTTATCCGCATCGTCGAACTGGCGACCGCTTGGTGGCCGGCAGACGCGCAGGCGACAATCGATCCCGTCCATTGCGCGAATGTCGGCTCCCATCAAGTAGCGGATGTCGTGCGGTTCGACAAACTGCTTGAAGAAGGCACAGTTGAGCCAGTTACCGTCGCCGATCAGTTCCTCTACCGTCACCATGCGCTCCGACGGCAGGTTCACCATCGGGTCAATCGCAAAGATGTTGTAGCTGGTCCAATGCCCTTCGGCTATCGTCACCCCGTTCGGACCCGCATTGATGATGCGCGCCTGGGATGTCATCGATGGTGGACGGACAATCAGCGTGACCCAATTCGCATCCAGCAGACCGCGCAATTGCCACAACGCGGAGGACCAGGGGACATTCTCCACGGTGCCCCGATAGACTGCGCCGATCAGGTCTCCGAACTGGCGCACACCGAGCCCGACACCTGCTGGCAATCCGACGGTCCATTCACCTTTCGGTGGTATGGTTATTGCTTTCTCAGTTGCGGTCGGCATATTGACTCGTTCTGGTTGGTGCCTTCCGAACATTCTAGGTCAAAGACGGCGCATTGCGGTCCGGTCGTGCCGCTGCAGTCCGACCCTTCAACATTGTCGGCAAAGCTACGCGCGCGTCAGTCGACACTGGTGTCCTAAGTTTGGGAGTTCCTCGCAATGACGTCCGACATCAACGTCTTCGACTCGGCCGAATTTCGCCGAGCGCTTGGCACTTTTACGACCGGTGTGACGATCATCACCACCCGTGATCCTTCCGGTAATCCCGTCGGCGTCACGGCGAACAGCTTCAACTCGGTGTCACTGGATCCTCCCCTGGTGCTCTGGAGCCTTGCCCGACGTGCGCTAAGCATGTCCGTGTTCGAGCAGGCCGAGCACTGGGCGGTCCACATCCTTTCAACCGACCAACAATCCCTTTCTGACCGCTTCGCGCGTCGCGGTGAGGACAAGTTCGCGCAACTTGTCACCGAGCAGGGCGTAGGAGGCGTGCCGCTGCTCGACGGCTGCACGTCGCGTTTCGAGTGCCGCAGCACCTATAGGTACGAAGGGGGCGATCACGTCATCTTTGTTGGCGAGGTAGTGCGCTTTCAGCGCTTCGCGGCTGCGCCGCTAGTATTTCATCGCGGTGGATACGCGGTGGCGACGCATCGAGTCGAGGCGCGTCCGCCCGGCACCGAGCACGCGCCTGAGTCAAGCTTCGGCGAAGATTTCCTCGACTATCTACTTCCGCGCGCGCACTTTCAGATTTACGACGGCATCCGCCGCATGGTGCGTCGCCATGACCTGAGCGACGCGGAGTGGTTCGTTCTCAGCAGCCTGACGGCGCGCAGTGGCCGCAGCCTTGAAGAACTCGCCCAAATGTACGCGATCACCGGAATCACGCTGACGGGCCAAGCCGTCGAGCGCCTGCTCGCGCGATCATTGCTGATCGACTCGGCCGAAGGCGGTTTCAAGAGCCTGCACCTCACTGACACAGGTCGGCACTTGGCAGTCGAGGTACTCTCTGCGGCGAAGGCTCAGGAAGCCGAAATCGTCGACCGCCTCGGTCAGGGCGAGGCAATGGCCTTGAAATCGCTCTTGCGCGAGCTGATCCGCATCACGGACCCGGGACTACCCGATATGTGGGGCCGATCTCCCGCCGGATCGTAAGTCTGCAGTTTCAAACAAGAATTTTCACCTGCTAAGAAAGGGCCGGCATCGAGCCGGCCCCATCCTCAATTCCAGCGAATGTTGATCAGAAGTCGGCGCCGAAGTCCACGCCGAACGTACGCGGGCGGTCGAACGTATTGCCAAGGGTCGTCGCACCGAGTGAGAAGTTGTACTGGAGATTGCGGTTGTCGGTCAAATTGCGACCCCAGATCGAGAAACGACCGGTCGCAAAGCTTCCCAGTCGGATGTCTTCGAAGCTGAATCGGGCATTCACGTTTGTTTCCGACGGAATCTTGGCCGCTGCGTCCAGCGCGGCGTTGACCGTTCCCGAACAGGTGTCCTTGCCGGGATCCTGCGTCTGGCCGGCCGGGCACTTGATGGTCCAGTAGCCCGGGCGCCACGTCATGTCCAGACGCAGCACCGGTACCGCGCCGAGGACCTCGCCAAATCTGTAATCCGCTCCGAAATAGGCGTTCTCTTTCGGCTGCGTGACTCGCACATCGCCCGAACTACTGTTGTGATTGATACCGATCGACGAGTTGAAGGTCAGGTGCTTACTTGCAACGAAGCTCCCTTCAAGCTCCAATCCGGTCTGTGTGGAGTCAGCCTTGCCCATCGAATACCCTGCGGCGCCGAAGTATTCAATCTGGGCATCGATGCGGTGTTCTCGGAAGAGTGCCGCGTTAAAACGGAATTTGCGGTTATCCAATATGGACTTGAAGCCCAACTCTTCCGCCTTCATTTTCTCCGGAGAAAACACGTGGCCGCCAAGCGAGCCGCCCGAAACGTACCCGGTTGCGTACTTTGCGTAGACGTTGGTATCTTTATCGATTTTGTAAGTCACCGTGCCGTCGTAGTCCGTATTGCCGCTATCGACGTGCTTGTCGGTGTTCGCCAGCGCGCCCGCCGCGATGATGTTCTCCTCGCGCTTGTCATCGGTACGTCGAACGCCTGCGCCAAGCACCCAATTGGACAGTACCGTCCAGTTGGCGTGGCCGTAAAATGCCAGCGACTTGTTGTCCACCGACAAATTCTCGCCGATGAAGTAGTTGCCTGACGCCGCGCTGACTGGGTTCGTCGGCCCGATGACGACAGGGTGTGCTCCTCCGGTAAAGTCCAGCAGGATGGGATCGTTGAGCGTACCTGCCTCCTCGAACTGGAATGCGCCCAATATCCAGTCCACAGGACCGTTCTTGCCGAGCAACTGCAATTCGTGCGAGGCTTGGTCGTGCGTTTCATGCCGGGCGGCGAACAGGCCGAACGTGACGATCTGCCCCGTCCCGGTGGAAGATCTGTCGAAGGTCGGGTAATTAAAGGTGTACTGGTCACCGAGCACCTGGTCTCCCGGGACCTCTTCCGTAAAGCGACGGGTGCCGAAGATGTACTTCGTGCTCAAATTGTCGTTGATCTCGTACTCAGCAACCAGCGATTGGCCGTGAACGAAGTTCGTGAACGTGCCCTCGAGCGGCTCGAACAAATGATCCTTGTATGTGAAGCCATTTGGCGTTCCCCCGGGACCGCTCAAATCGCCGGTCTGGCGATAGTTCATCGATCCCCGGTCTTCCGTCTGATCGTACTTGTAGTCGACCTTAAGGCCCTTGATGCCGGTGTACCTCAGCGCGAACAGGATATTGTCGGAAATGTCGTCACCTCCGCGCTTATTGGTCGTGAGACTGTTGACGTAGTCGCCGGTGAAGTTGAAGGTTTGCTGCGGTGCAGTGTTTGTCACGTCGCCATCGTGCTGCGAGTGCGCGAACGTGACACGAGCTGCAAGGCCGTTAAATGAGGGTGAATTCAGTGTCATCTTCGCGGTCCGTTCACCTAGATTCCCGATGCCGACACTTACTCGTCCGCCGGCTTGACCGTCGGGTCCCGCCGTAATCAAGTTGATCGCTCCGGCCGTAGCATTTCGTCCGAACAAGGTGCCCTGAGGACCACGAAGCACTTCCACGCGTTCGAGATCGGCGACTTCAAATGCCGCTGCGCCGGCGCGGCCAAAATAGACGCCATCGACATAAAGGCCGATGCCCGAATCGACTTCGGGGTTAAGAGACCCGTTTGAGACTCCGCGGATCTGCATCTGCACTGACGTTGGCGAGCCTCCCTGGGGTTGGAAGACGACGTTCGGGACTGTCTGTGCGACGGCCTCGAAGCCGCTGATTCGCAGATCCTCGAGGTCCGCCGCATTGATCGCGGTCACCGCCGTAGGCACTTCCTGGAGGTTTTCGCGCTTACGGCGCGCTGTGACTTCCACCACTTGAAGCTCGGCCGAATCCGGCGCGGCCTTTGTCTCTGGGGCAGCTGGGGCGGTGGGCGCCGCGGCAGGCTGTGCCGCATCCGTCGCGGATTGTGCGTGAGCGGGGATGCCAACGGCCGCCACTGCGAGCGCGACGGCCTGGACGATGACTCTGAGGCGGGGCTGCTGCATTTGTCTCCTCGGTTCTGTTTGTTTATTTCGGGGGCTGATTCGCCGCGAGACGCCGTCGTCGCAGCGTGCCCAAGCTTTGGCATACCGCGCAGTCTGCCTTTTGGGCAGGCAGAAACATCGTCCGGTCGGACTAAGTGGCTACAGGCTGAGGCTACTGACCGCTGAGACCTGTCCGGTCGGCGATCGTCCTGTTGAAGTCGTCGAGTAAAGCTTCGCGGATCACTAGCGGATTGACGTATTCGCGCCAGTGTGCAAGCCGCTCGCCTCGGAAGCTGAGGATGCTCAGGTACCGGTTCGAATAGGGAACGTCGCGCCGCCGATAGTGACTGTGTGAACTGTATTCGGCAATCAACATGTCGGGGTCGAGCAGCTCGTAGACCGAATGCACCTCGTACCGGAAAGGGTCGAAATCAGACATCCCAGCCTCGATAAGGTTGCGCACTTCGCGCGCGCCCGAGACCCGCTGGGGAAGCGAGGGCAGCGGTGAATAGGGCCATTCCTGTACAAAATCGGACGCGAGGCAGTCCTCGAAGGCGTCAAACTCCTTCATCCCGAGGTGCCCTAGCAGTTTCAGAAACAACACCTTGTGAAATTCGCGCCGCTCAGACTCTTCGTCGCGAGCCGACATGTCAAATCTCCCTCCCCGCTCGATGAGCCGAATTGATCGCCCCGTCGATATATCCAAGTTCAGCTGCGTCGCCGATGCAGCGAACCTCTGGGCAAAGCGCCCGAAGCGCGGCCATCAACTCGGTGCCGCTGGGCACGGCCCCGATTGCGAGCACGACGTGGTCCGCCGCGACGGTCTGGATTTGGCCTGTTCCCGTGCGGTACAAGACTCGGTCGCCGAAAATCTCACACAGCTCCGTCTGCTTTAGCAGGCGAACCCCGGCCCGTCGAAGCGTGTCCATGATTCGCCAGCGGCGGACCATCATCAGTTCCTTCCCGAACGTCGGACCCGGCTCGATCAACGTAATCTGCCTGCCCCTTTCCGCGAGAAATTCCGCCAGCTCGACTCCCACCAAGCCGCCACCATAAATAACGACTCGCCGACCTAGCGGCAACCAGTGCTCGCTCAGGCGCCTGATCCTCGCGGCACGATTCAGCAGACCGAGGCCCCTACCTACTTGGACCATGGCCCGTGTCACAAGGGGCAGCTTGGCCTTCAGAGACGGCGACATGGCGCCTGTCACCATCTCCCGCATTTCGTCGCCGCTCAGGACGTGCGGCAAGTGTGCGCCCGGGATATCGACCAGGCTGCGTCGCGCGCCAACCGCCACAATGGCAACATCCGGCTTTTCTCTCGCCACCAGATCCGATGTCACTCGGGTGTTCAGGTGCACCTGTACATTCAATTCGCGCATCTGTTGCGCAAGATAGCTGATCAGATGACCGTTCTCCGGGTAGACAATTGAAGAAAAGAACACCGTGCCGCCGAGGCGAGAGCTCGCTTCGTACAGGTTGACTTCGTGACCGCGCAACGCAGCAACTCGCGCGGCCTCCATGCCGCCCGGCCCGCCACCGATGACCATCACTTTGCGGGACCTTGACGCCAGGACAATAGGCCGTTCCACTTCGAACCCGGTCTGCGCGTTGACCGCGCAACGCACACCGCGGCGCACGAAAATCTGGCTGATACACGTGTAGCAGTAAATGCACGGGCGAACGAGGTCGGGGCGCCCCGCCGCAAGCTTGTTCGGCAGTTCAGGGTCGGCGAGCAGCTTGCGCGCCATGGTCACAAAATCAATGACTCCCTCGCCGATCAGTCGGTCGCCAACTTCGGGCTCGATGCGCCCCGGACAGATCACCGGCACGCGAAGCGCCGCTTTTATCGCGCGCGCATTTGGCACATAGCGGCTCGGGATGTAGGTGGTGTGCGCTTCGGTAAAGCCGATGCCCTTGGTCGCGTCAGCATAGGTCGTGACGTGCACCGCATCAGCGCCGGCCGCCTCCCCCATCTTCGCTGCGTCGATGGCATCGGTCAGCGTGATGCCGTCATGCTTCAGGTATTCCTCCGAATCGAGACGGAACCAGACGGGGAAGTCGCTTCCCGCGTGCCGTTTGATGCGGCGGACGACCTCGACGAGTAGGCGCGCGCGGTTTTCGAGCGTGCCACCCCAACGGTCCCGGCGCTTGTTGCTCGATGGCGACAAAAATGATGAAATGATGTATCCATGACCGGCATGTATCTCGACACCATCAATGCCGGCAGCGCGGGCGCGCACTGCCGCCCGTGCGAAAGCGTCGATCAGCCACTCGATATCTTCCTCGGTCGCTTCCTGGTAGACGACCTTGGCCTCCGCTGAGTACATCGGCCTGAACATCTCTTCCATTTCCTCCGGCGTCAGGTCCGCCGGCCAGTCGTATGGCTTGTCGTCGGGCGTCGACGGCACCAGCATCGGAAGCCCGCTCGGCGGCTCGTTCACGGAAATGCCACCGGCGTGCTGCAGTTGCAAAGCGATAAGACACCCGTGACGGTGCACGGAATCAGCGACAAGCTTAAGTCCCGCAATGTACTTGTCGTCCGACACCGCGACCTGGCGCGCGTTTCCTGATCCGCGTGGGTAGGCGATGCCGACGGACCCCATAATGACCATCGCCGCGCCCCCTTCGGCACGCGCCTCGTAGTAGCGCGCGATGCGCTCGCCACAGTAACCGTCTTCCTCCGCCAGGTTGGATCCCATCGGCGACATCACAATGCGGTTTCGCAGTTCAAGCCGGCCAATGCGACCGGGGCTCAGGAGACTGCGGAATTTTGTCTTCATATCCGAAGTTCTTCAGTCGATGACGGAATAGCCACCGTCAGCCACCAAGGTGTGGCCCGTCACAAAGCTCGCAGCCGGGGATGCGAGAAATAGAATCGCCGCGGCCATTTCGTCCGGACTTCCCCAACGACCCATTGGCGTCTTGTCGCTTACCACTTTCGACCAGCGAGCGTCGTCCGCGTACGCCGCCGTCATCGCTGTCCTGACGGAGCCGCACGCAAGCGCATTGACGCGAATCGAGTCCCGTGCCCAGCCTGCCGCCAAGGACTTCGTCAGCTGCACGATGCCCGCCTTCGCGGCGCCATACCCCGCCAGATGCGGACTGCCGAAAAATGACATCATCGACGCGAGGTTGACCACTGCAGCGCCCCCCTGCATGCGACTTGAGCGAAGACGGTCGTGCAATGCCGTGCTGAGCCGGTAAACGGCGTTCAGATTGACGCGCACCACATCCGCGAAATCAGCCTCCGGCATCACGTCGCCGGCGTTATTGACGAGGATGTCGACCGATTCGACCGAACGTGCGAATTCGGCGATCTGCGCGTCGTCGCCAAGTTGCAAGCGCCTGTAAGCGGCGCCCGGAAGGCGTGCCGCCTCACCGTATTCAGCAAGAGATCCGCGAGTCCCCGTTGCCATCACGCGAGCACCCGAACGCAGGAATGCAATTGCCGTCGCATGGCCGATGCCGCTGGTGGCGCCGGTCACAATCACGTCGACGCCAGAGAAGTCGTAACGCACAACGTTGGTGTTCATAGTTCAAGATCCCGCTTGTCCAGACCTGATTCCTGTTCGTCGATTAAATGACCAATTTCAGTCCCACGATAGCGAGTACAAGGGCGATCGCCACACGCAGGATCGCCTCTGGCAGACGGCCGCTTACGATCGATCCAATGGCAATGCCTGGCAAGGAGCCGACCAGAAGACCCGCGAGCAGGCTCGTGTCGACATTTCCCATCCAGAGGTGCCCGGCGCCGGCCACTACCGTCAGCGGAATAGCATGCACGATATCCGTGCCGATCAGCCGCGCCGGCACCATGCGCAACGGGTACAAGGCCAAAAGCATCACGGCGCCGAGCGCGCCGGCTCCGACCGATGTTAGCGTCACCAGGAGGCCGAGCAAAGCACCTGCGAGCACAGTGCCAGCCGGCTGGACACGCTTGAAGTGCCGCGGATCGGTGACACGCCAGCTACGTCCCCAGGCGTGCAGTCGGTCCTTGAATATCATCGCCATTGCCGTCAACAGCAGAACGCAGCCGAGGAGAGCGAGAATCGCCCCGCTGCGGGCTCCGCCGCCGCTTCGATGCAGCCAGCTAAGCGTTGCCACCGCCGCCGGCAAACTACCCGTCCACAGGCGGCGGACAACCTGCCAGTCGATGCCACCGCGCCGAGCGTGAATGACTCCGCCCAGGCTCTTGGTAATC
>Ga0209698_10001401_pt1 | contig 27690 bp, 21 predicted proteins | sample LitLauG_LLR_2012_FD_187203 | JGI IMG/M metagenome (GOLD analysis project Ga0209698, IMG submission 187203) | Freshwater sediment microbial communities from Pennsylvania, USA - Little Laurel Run_MetaG_LLR_2012 (SPAdes) (version 2) | ecosystem: Environmental > Aquatic > Freshwater > Creek >... | reverse complement strand
GAATGATCCGCAATACCTGGTTACCATTGACCGCGAGAAGGCGAAGAGCCTGCACGTCCCGCTCTCGCAGATTACCGATACGCTGGGCGTGTACATGGGCTCGGCGTATGTGAACGATTTTGACTTTAACAACCGGTCGTACCGGGTCTATGTGCAGGCGGACAAACAATTCCGGGCGACGGCGAAAGATATGAGGCAGTTCTACGTACGCTCGGACACCGGGGCCATGGTGCCGCTCGACAACCTGATCAGCATCAGCCAGACCACAACCCCACAGGTGATCAGCCATTACAACTTGTTCCGGTCGGCGGAAATCGATGGGTCAGCGGCGCCGGGATACAGTTCGGGACAGGCGATCGCAGCGATGGAAGATCTAGCTCGGAAGCTTCCGCAGGGCTTTTCCTATAGCTGGACCGGCTTGTCGCTCGAAGAGTTGCAGGCCGGAGGCACGTCGCTGATTTTGTTTGGACTGGGAACTCTGGTCGTCTATCTGACGCTTTCGGCGCAATATGAAAGTTTCGTCCTGCCTTTCATCGTGCTGCTGGCGGTTCCCATGGCTCTGCTGGGCGCCTTGGGTGCGCAGGCGATTCGCGGACTGCAGAATGACGTCTTCTGCCAGGTAGGGCTGGTCATGCTGGTGGGACTATCCAGCAAGAACGCAATTCTGATCGTGGAATTCGCAGAGCAATTGCGTGAGCGTGGATTGCCGCTCGTCGAAGCGGCAGTGCAGGCGGCGACGATCCGCTTGCGACCTATCCTGATGACCTCCTTGGCCTTCATTCTCGGTGTCGTACCCCTCGTTGTAGCAACAGGCGCTGGAGAGAATGGCCGGCATTCGGTTGGGACCACGGTTTTTGGTGGCATGATCATGTCGACCATATTGAATCTGTTTTTCATTCCAGTGCTGTATCTGATTGTCGAGGCGTGGAGGGAGCACGGAAAGGCGCCGGAACACAGATAGTCGGAAGTTGAGCTGTCACCTAACGGTTTCGAGAAGGAAGACCTTTGGGAAGGGCGCGGCTTCAGCCGTACCGCCTAAGCCCGCAAATGCGGGCCTAGCCCCTGAGGAAAACTCTACCCGGTGCTTTCGTTTTGGTCTTTCCCGTTCGGTTGCTGGGTGGCTGCAACCGCGTAGTCCGACGGTTTCTTCCGGCCGTCCAAAGATGCCGCTAGCGCACCTTTCTTCTTGCGAGCTTCACGGCGGCGCATTTTGGCCATCCATTCGCGCGAATACATGGTGCCGCGACACTTTCGGGAACCGCAGTGGCAGGGGGCGGGGTCTTCATCATCGTAGAGGTTGTAGTCCCACAGCAGTTCTTCACCGGGGGCGATGTCGCGGAGAGCAAAAATCCATACCCGCCCCTTGATCTCATCGACTTCGCAATTGGGATCGCAGGAATGGTTCAGGTACGCGCCCAGGCCTTCTCCATCGATGACAGTCTTGCCGTCTTCCAGGCCATAAAGGTAGGTACGCGGCGCTCCATCGTAGCGCCGGTTGGCTTCTTCTGGAGTAATGCGCTCGCCGAGGTACTCGACGATGCGAGTTCCTTTGCGGATGGCAGCAGTCGCATAGACGCCGACCGCGTGAATGGGAGATGGGCGAACAACCAAAGGCATGAATTAATTTCGCATGAAGTGGTGGGTTTGGGAATCGGGAAAATGACTCGCTGATGGAAATAGTTTCAGGCGTCAGACCTCGGACCTCAGACCTCGGGCGACAACGCTTTGATGGCTACGCCTGGGGTCCGACGTCTGACGCCCGGTTCTTACGGCTCGTACACGGAACTGCCGAAGCCCTCCTTGCGGGCGGTATCCTGCATCTCTTCCAGCGCCTTCTGCTGTTCCTCCAGCTGCGCCTTCAGGGTTTCGACTTCCTGCTGTTTCTGCTGCTGCCGCTCATTCCACTGGGCGCAATTCGCGATGCAGTTTCCGCCTGCGAAATGGATGGAGTCGCTAAGACTCTTGATGTCCTGCTGCATCGCGGCGATAGCGCTCTTCTGGGCCAGGATCTGAGCCTTCCAGTCCTCGGCCGTCGCCTTGTGGTCGCCGCTGTCAGCCTGAGAATCCGCTTGGGCGGAGCTGGCCGGATGCGTCGAAACCGGAGTCACACTGGCGTGCTCGGGAGCGTCGTCATTCGTGACCAGATGAGCCGTCTTGGCTGGCGGCTCTGCCGGTGTTGCCTGCGAGGTCTGTGCCTCCTGATTCGCCGCCTCCTTCGCCTGTTTCAGTTGAGCTTCTTTCTCCTGCCTCTTCAATTTCAACTGGCGAGCGATTTCCCCGAGCGACGGCGCAGGAGTCGGGGGCGGATCCTGGGGAGGGGGTTGCTGGTCCTGCGCGTACGACATCGAGCACAAAAACACACACGCCGCTAATAGAACAAAAAATCTTCGCATCAAAAAAGGCCTCCCACAATCCGTCTGGGGACACGGATTACTCGGAAGATCCTATCGAAGAGCTTGGGACGATTCGAGGTTACTTTAGTACACCCGGGTGAGACTCTGCTAAGCCTTTGTGAACTCTTGGACCAGGCTGTCCAGCTTCTGTAACAGAGCCTGATTCCCGTTCCGGGGATAGCTGGCCAGCGACTCGCGATAATGCGGCAGGTTGAAGAGGAACGACTCCACCCGCTCTTTGTTCAACTCCTCCCAGTAGGCACCGTATCCAGACTTCTCCAGCCAATAGGCATTGAAAATCTGCTCGAACTGGTGGCTCACCGGGACCGCCAGATAGGGCTTGCCCAGATGCAGCGCTTCGGTCACGAGGGAGAATCCTGAGTTGGCGATGATGGCCCGCGCGCTCACCAGATCCGAAAAGAAACCGTCCAGGGAAGGCCTCTTGAAAATGATGTTTCCATCGGAGCCCTCGCGCCCGAACCCATAGGCCACAAAACGGCAGCGGATCGATCGCAACAACTTCGCCAGAGCCGGAGCAGGCGAGGTTACATAAGCCAAGACGTGGTCGCCTGCGCTGGACTTTGCATCAAGAATTTGCTGGCGCAACAACGGCGGAAACAGGAACGTGTTGCGCTTGCGAATCGGAGCATTGAAGAAAGAGATCACCAGGTAGGCACTGGCCCGCGGCGTCATCAGCCTGGTCACGAGCTTGGCGGCCGCCGCATCGCGCCGGTATTGCTTCGGATACGAGACCTCGGCATTCGTCAAGCAATGCTGGTTATCGATGGAGACGACCGGGAGGCGCCGCCTGTGCCCGACGTGGCAGGTGAGCGGCTCGAAATCGGTGATGACGAGGCTGATCTCCTTTTCCTCGACCAAGGCGTTGAGCTGCGAAAGACTCTTTGCCGCGTGCGGCACCGTCATCAGATTTTTCGCAATCGTGCGCTGGTAGCGGACGCGATTGTTGACGTAGGCGAAACGAAATCCGTAGATCTCGATGACGTTGAAACTGTCCTTCAAGTTCTGCAGGCCGCGATCAAACGAGGCGACGTGAACATTGTGGCCCTGGCTGACCAGGTGTGTGAGGACTTCTTTGGCGCGGGTCGAGTGGCCGGCGCCTTCTCCGTTGACTCCATACAGGATGTTGGCCATGTGACAGGCGAGTATAGCGCGGCAAAAGGGAACCGTGCCCCCGGCGGCTCGCTTCGCATCGCCTGACGGCCGAGGCGGCCGTCTCCACACGATTTGTGGGGCTTATTGTTGCGGTTGCGGAACCGGCAGTTTCAGGTGTTTCCGGGCATTTCGATAACACACATCCTGGACCAGGCGTCCGAGAAGCGCGTCATGATTCGGCAGTTCACCGTCGATCACTTCTTGCCCGATGACGTCGCAGAGAACGCGCCGAAAATATTCATGGCGCGGATAGGACATGAACGAACGCGAATCCGTAACCATGCCGACGAAGCGCGACAGCAGTCCCACGTTGGAGAGCGCATTCAGTTGAGCCGTGATCCCTTCCTTTTGATCGAGAAACCACCAGGCGCTGCCATACTGGATCTTTCCCGGCTCGGGGCCATCCTGAAAACAGCCGATTAAAGTCGCGAAGGCAAATGTGTCGGCAGGGTTGTTGTTGTAGAGGATCATCCGCGGCAGCGCGTTTTCTCGCGCGAGGAGATCCAGGTACGAAGCCAATGGACGGATCTGCGGGAAATCTCCAACCGTGTCGTACCCGGTATCGGGTCCTATCGCCTTGCGGGCGGCCGAGTTCACGTTGCGCAGGGCTCCCAGATGGAGTTGCTTGGTCCATCCTTTTTCTGCATCGAGACGGGCGAAGAACAGCATCATGAATGAAGCAAACTGCGTGGCCTCTCCCCCGCTAATCGCCTTACCATCGCGCGCGTTTTCGAAGGTGGCGGCAACGATTTTTTCAGAACATGGAGTGGCGTAGCAGAGATCCAGTCCGTGGTCGGATAAACGACAACCTGACGCATGGAAATCGTCATGGCGCTTGCGAATTGCGTCGAGAAAGGTGTTCAGGTTGCGGATGTCGATGTTTGCGGCTTTCGAGAGCTTCTCAGTCCAAGTCAGAAATTCCGCGGTCCCGATCGCGAGCGCTTTGTCGGGACGGAATGCCGGAAACACCCGCGTGCTTAGATTTGAGCTGGCGATGGCCCGGTGATGACAAAGGTCGTCGGTCGGATCGTCGGTCGTACAGACAACTTCGACTCGAAACTTCCGCAGAATGCCTTGAGCGGTCAGGTCCTGCGCGAGCGCGGCATTGGCGCGCTCCCATATCGACGAAGCGGAGTTCTCATCGAGCAGGTCGGTGATTCCGAAATAGCGCCGTAGTTCGATGTGAGTCCAGTGGTAGAGCGGATTGCGCAGCGTGTAAGGAACCGTTCGCGCCCAGGCCAGAAATTTCTCGTAAGCCGACGCATCGCCGGTGATATGCCTTTCGGCCACTCCATTAGCCCGCATCGCCCGCCATTTATAGTGGTCGCCGTCGAGCCATATCTCGAACAGATTGACGAAGCGGCGGTTCTCCGCGATGTCTTTGGCAGGCAGGTGGCAGTGGTAGTCAAGAATCGGCTGCGGCGCAGCGTATTGGTGATAGAGTTTCTGCGAGACTTCGTTGGAAAGCAAGAAGTTATCGTCGAGGAAAGCCTTCATGGCCGAGTCTTTCTATCGAATAAGCGATGACTATATCAGTTTCGCTTCGAGCTGAGCATCGGCGGATGGTTTCGAAGCCTTCAGGATCCATTGAACTCGCAATTTTCTACATCGATTCCCGACACGATCCAAGACGCCACGGCGCAGAATCCCGGGCGAGTGCGGTGGCTGATCTGCGCCCTGTTGTTCTTCGCCGCCACCGTGAACTACATGGACCGGCAGGTGATCGGCCTGCTCAAGCCGACGCTGCAGGTGCAGCTGGGATGGACGGATATCGGGTACAGCAACATCGTTCTCACTTTCACCATGGCCTACGGCATCGGCTCATTGGTGGTGGGAAAGCTGATCGACCGGCTCGGCACGCGCACGGGATTTGCCCTGGCGGTCGTATTCTGGAGCATTTCCGCGATGGCGCATGCGGCGGCGGGATCCATTCTTCAGTTTGCCGCAGCCCGCTTTAGCCTCGGCATTGGAGAAGCAGGCAGCTTCCCCGGCTCGATTAAGGCGGTTGCCGAGTGGTTTCCAAAGAGAGAGCGGGCCGTAGCCACCGGCATCTTCAATTCCGGGACAAATGTTGGTGCGATCGTGACGCCGGTAGTCGTGCGCTGGCTCATGTTGCGATTCGGATGGCGGATGGCCTTCATCGCCACAGGTTCACTGGGATTCCTTTGGGTCGCGGCCTGGTTGGCTCTGTATCGGCGCCCGGAGGAAAGCAAACTGGTCTCACCCGGAGAGCTGGCGCTGATTCGCAGCGATCCTGGAGATCCGGTCACGGCACCTGTTCCGTGGCGTATTCTCGTGACCCTGCGGCAGGCATGGGCCGTCGGCCTGGGAAAGTTTTTCACCGATCCGATCTGGTGGGTGTATTTGTTCTGGATGCCGGACTTCTTGAGTCGGAATCTAAAGTTGGATTTGACTGGCATGGTTCTGCCTCTTTTCGTGATTTACAGCGGAGCCAGTGTGGGAAGCATCGGCGGAGGCTGGCTCTCATCACGGCTGCTGAAAAAAGGCTGGAGCGTGAATGCCAGTCGCAAAACAGCGATGCTGGTATGCGCTCTGGCGGTCACCCCAATCATGCTCGCTGCTCGCACTGGCAACGCGTGGTTTGCGGTCTGTCTGATAGCTCTGGCGGCGGGCGCGCATCAAGGATGGTCTGCCAATATCTACACTTTAGCTTCGGATATGTTTCCCCGAAGAGCTGTGGCCTCCGTGGTCGGCTTCGGCACATTGCTGGGAACCATTGCCGGTATGTTCATTGCAAAGATGGTGGGTTACATCTTGCAGCGAACGGGATCCTATGTGCCGATCTTCCTTCTTGCGGGTACCGCTTATCTGGTGGCGCTGGCCTTCGTGCAGATATTGGCTCCGCGGTTGGAACCGGCTGAGATTTGAGTCCGAACCGAAATGACAGTGAGACTCTTCGGCGACCCCGCTTCCCTGGCACTGGCGTCGGCTGAGCAGGCTGCAGCCACGATGCGGCGTGCTATCGCTGAGCGGGGTTGTTGCAGAGTCGTTCTTGCGACGGGCAACTCGCAGCTGCAATTCCTGGAAGCCTTGACGAGGATGGCAGGGATCGACTGGAACAAGGTTGAGGCGTTTCATTTGGATGAGTATGTCGGAGTGCCGGTGACTCATCCGGCCAGCTTTCGGAAGTTTCTGCTGGAACGGGTCATCCACAAGACCGGAATCAAGAAGTATCACTTTGTGGAGGGAGATGCTGCCGATTTGTCGTCGGCCATTCGCGAAGTGTCGGCTCGATTGACGTCCGCGCCAATCGACTTGGCATTTGTTGGGATCGGTGAAAACGGGCATATCGCATTCAACGATCCGCCGGCAGACTTCGAGACGGAGGACCCGTACATCGTCGTAGAGCTTGACGAAGCTTGCCGCAGGCAGCAGGTGGGCGAAGGCTGGTTTACCCATATCTCGCAAGTTCCAACTCGAGCCATCTCGATGTCGCCGCAGCAGATCTTGAAGGCGAAGGAGATCGTCGCCGTGGTGCCCGATCAACGCAAGGCTCAGGCGGTCAAGTTGTGTCTCGAGGGACAAATTCGGCCGATGGCTCCGGCGTCGATTCTAAGACGGCACCCCAATGCAACCATCTATCTGGACCGGGATTCTTCGTCGTTGCTGAGTCCGGCGTTGCGGAGCAGTCTGTCATCGCTCGTGTAGGGGCGGACGCCTTCGTCCGCCCCGCGAGCGAAGCGAGCGTCTGCGAGTTTGCTGCCGGCAGCGAGATCTAAACTGACCACGACTCAATGACGAATGTATCGAGACCGATTACGTCGCTACGCTGGTGGATTGGCGGCCTCCTGTTCGCTTCCACCGTCATCAACTACATCGACCGTCAGACACTCTCCCTGCTTGCGCCCTACTTAAAGCTGGAATATCACTGGACGAATTCTGATTATGCGAATCTGGCGATTGCGTTCCGCGTAGCCTACTCGATCGGGCAGAGCGTGTTTGGAAGGATGATGGATCGTGTCGGTACGCGGCGCGGGCTGACGTTCACCGTAGTCTGCTATTCCATTATTTCGATGCTGACCTCGCTGGCTCGGGGATTCTACAGCTTTGCAACCCTTCGCTTTCTGCTGGGCGCAGGGGAATCTGCGAACTGGCCCGCCGCGACGAAAGCGGTTTCCGAGTGGTTTCCCAAGCGTGAGCGGGCACTGGCAACGGCTCTATTCGACAGCGGATCGTCCATCGGCGCCGCGGTCGCTCCATTCCTTGTATGGTGGATCTATTTTCGTTGGGGATGGCGGCCTGCATTCGTGGTGCCGGGAGTGCTTGGTTTCTTTTGGCTGATTGCGTGGAGGGTGATGTACTACCCACCAGAACAGCACAACCGAATCGGCGCGGCAGAGCGCGAGATGATCCTGGCGGACAAGAGTGAGTCAAAGCAGACTCAGACAGGAGCGATTCATCCGCATTGGCTCGATCTTCTGAAATTGCCTCAGACTTGGGGAACAATCATCGCGAAGACCTTTACCGACCCGGTCTTTTTCTTCATCACAGAATGGTTACCAATCTATCTTGTGGCGAAAGGGATCGAACTGAAGAGCGGAATCATTGCAGTGTGGATTCCGTTCATCGCCGCCGACGTGGGAAGCTTCTTTGCGGGTTGGTTTTCCGGATATCTGGTGAGGCGCGGAGTGTCGTTGGAGTGGGCGCGAAAGGTGCCGATCATCTACGGCGGGATCGGAATGACTCTTCTGATTTTCACGATCTTCACGACCAACCTGTATGTCATCGCCTTCTTGTTTGCGGTGGTCACCTTCACCTATGCCGGGTTCACGATCATGGCGAACACCTTGCCCTCGGATCTTTTCGAGAGCGGATCGGTAGCCTCCGTGAGCGGCTTTGGCGGGACCGGCACTGGGTTGGGGACGATTCTTGCATTTAAGCTGGTCGGATACGTTTCTGACGCGCGCACGGCTATGGGCACGCACTCCTTCGATCCAATTGTGATCATCGCAGGAATCGTGCCCTTCATCGGAATGATCCTGGTGCTGCTGCTGGTACGGAACAACGAAGCCACCGAGCGTGGACTCGTGCGCCGGATTTGAGGTTTCGGTACACTCGTGGGTCGTATCAAGGAGACGCTGTGAAAATCACAGATGCAAAGGTATTCGTCTGCTGCCCCGGACGAAACTTCGTCACGCTGAAGATTTTCACTGACGAAGGAATCTACGGACTGGGCGATGCGACTCTAAACGGGCGCGAGTTGGCCGTCGCTTCCTACCTCTCCGACCATCTGATTCCCTGCCTCATCGGGCGCGATCCCTCGCAGATCGAAGACATCTGGCAGTACCTTTATCGCGGCGCCTATTGGCGGCGTGGACCAGTCACGATGACTGCCATCGCTGCCGTCGACATGGCGTTGTGGGACATCAAAGGCAAAGCGCTGAACACTCCGGTTTACAACCTGCTGGGTGGGAAGAGCCGCACGGGAGTCTTGGTCTACGGGCATGCCAACGGGCGCGACATCGAAGAGACCGTCGACGAAGTGGCCAAGTACAAGCAGCAGGGATACCTTGCGATCCGAGCCCAGTCGGGCATTCCCGGGCTGCCATCGACCTACGGCGTGGCTAAAGACAAGATGTTCTATGAGCCTGCGGAGAAGGGTTTGCCTCCGGAGAACGCGTGGTCCACCGAGAAATATTTGCTGCATGTGCCGAAACTGTTTGAGGCCTTGCGCCTGAAATTTGGTGACGACCTGCACCTGCTGCACGACGTTCATCACCGGCTCACTCCTATCGAGGCAGCGCGTCTGGGCAAAAGTCTGGAACCATACCATCTTTTCTGGCTCGAGGATGCAGTAACGGCGGAGTTGCAGGAGGGATTCCGCCTCATTCGCAAGCACACAACAACTCCCTTGGCCGTGGGCGAGGTCTTCAATTCAGTTTGGGACGCCCATATTCTCATCACCGAACAGCTCATCGATTACCTGCGCATGACGGTCGTTCACAGTGGCGGCCTGACTCATCTGAACAAGATCGCCGCGCTGGCCGAGATTTACCACGTGCGCACGGGCAGCCATGGGGCGACCGACCTTTCTCCGATCGCTATGGCTGCGGCGCTGCACTTCGACATTTCCGTCAACAATTTCGGAATCCAGGAGTACATGAGCCATACACGGGAGACCGATGAAGTCTTTCCACACTCCTATTCATTCAACACCGGGTACCTGCATCCGGGCGACGCGCCCGGGCTCGGCGTCGACTACGACGCGAAACTGGGCGAGAAATATCCCTATGAGCGTGCATATTTGCCGGTTAACCGCAAACTGGATGGAACGATGTTTAACTGGTGAGTCTGATCGACTAGAAAAGTTGAGGAACTATGTACGAAAAGCTGGATCTGGCGGGAAAGGTTGCGGTCGTTGTGGGAGGCAGTTCAGGAATTGGCAGGACCGTTGCCCTCGGACTCGCCCAGGGTGGCGCCGACGTTGTCTCGAGCGCGCGCCGGATGGATCTGGTGAACACACTCGCCGACGAGATCGAGAAACTCGGCCGTCGATCTCTGCGGGTCACATGTGATGTGGCTGACCGCCGGTCGCTCGAAAAACTGCTTCAGGAATGTGTGGCTGCATTCGGCAAGGTAGACATCCTCGTGAACGCCGCTGGAATCACCAAGCGGGCGCCAACTGTCGACTATGCCGAAGAAGATTGGAACCGCATCATGGACACCAACCTGACCGGTATGCTCCGCACCTGTCAGGTTTTCGGAAAGCACATGATCGAACGCCGATACGGCCGCATCATCAGCATCGCATCCATGGGATCGTTCCTCGGACTCTACGAAGTCGCCGCTTACAGTGCCAGCAAATCGGGCTTGGCCTCTTTGACCAAATCGCTCGCCATCGAGTGGGCCAAGTATGGAATTTGCGTAAACGCGATCGCCCCCGGATATTTTCGGACGCCTCTAAGCGAGAAACTCCTTGTAGGTACCGGACGGGGCCGCGAGGTCATCATGCGCACGCCGATGAACCGCTTTGGAGAACTGGAGGAATTGGTGGGTGCAGCCATCTTTCTCGCCTCCGACGCCGCGAGTTTCGTGACGGGCGTGATCTTGCCCGTAGATGGCGGCGTGCTGGCCAGCGGCGTGAATCAGTGAGATTGGAACTTGCCTAATGAATGCTTTGGGTAGGGCACGGCTTTAGCCGTGCCGAAAGGCCACCATAAACAATGGGCTTCAGCCCCTGGGGTCAACTTGCGCCGAGCCTCCAACAAAACGATGAGACAGTTCTTGCCGAGGGTTCAGCTGGCCTTCTTCTCGGCTTTCGCTGGTCGCGCCGAGGCGACCGCTTGCACCAGTTCCTTCGCGGCTGACGTGATCTTCTCCAGATTTCCTTCCCGCAGCGCCGCGGCATCGACCAGATCCGCGCCGACTCCGAGGGCGTACGCCCCGGCAGCGATGAACTCGGCCGCGTTGGCCGCGTTCACTCCACCGGTCGGAATCAGTTGAGCCTGGGGGAAGGGCGCTTTCAACGACTTCAGGTATTTCGGCCCGCCGACGTTTCCGCAGGGAAAGATTTTGACCAGCCGTGCCCCGTGCTCTTGCGCATTCATCAATTCAGTCGGAGTCAGCGCCCCGGGAATCGCCAGCCGGTTGTTGACTCGCGCAACCGATAGCACCGACGTAGACAGTCCGGGACTCACCAGGAATTGCGCTCCAGCCCGCACGCAGGATTCCGCTTGCTCAGCATTGGTGACCGTGCCGGCGCCGATCAAAACGTCCGCCCCGCGGCGCTGCACCAGTTCGCGAATCACGGAAATCGCGTTCGGAACGGTCATGGTGATTTCTACAACCGGAATGCCTCCGGCGCAAATGGCTTCCACAGCGCGGTTTGCCTCTTCGACAGACGAGGCTCGCACCACGGGAATGATTCCAATTTCTCCAATCTTGCGGATCACGTCTTCAATGCTGAGTTCGGTTATGGGCATTCAGCCTCGCTTTCCGAGTCAACGCTCGATTCTAGCCGTCCGCGAAGACATTGCCTGCAAAACTTCAGCGAGCGTCGCCATGGTCGTGTCGCCGGGAGTGGTCATGGCCAGTGCTCCATGCGCAGCGCCGCATTCGACCGACCATTGCGGATCTTTTCCAGAGAGAAATCCGTAAATGAGTCCGGAGGCGAAGGAATCGCCGCCACCCACGCGGTCGTAGATCTCCAGATCTTCCCGCGTCGGAGCTTGGTAGAACTTTCCATCGTGATAACAGAGCGCGCCCCAATCGTTGCGAGTAGCCGTTTTCGCGTTGCGGAGCGTCGTGGCGATTACCGCCATTGACGGATATTCCTTCACCACGCCTTCGATCATCTTCTTGAAACCGCCGGCCTCGATCTTCGAGTGATGCTCATCGAGACCCGCAACGGAGAAGCCGAGCGCCGCAGTGAAGTCTTCTTCATTACCGACCATGACATCGACATAAGGAGCGAGTCGGCGGTTGACCTCCTGGGCTTTCGACTTCCCGCCGATCGATTTCCAGAGTGACGCACGGTAGTTGAGGTCATAGGAGACAACCGCGCCACATTGCTTCGCAGCCTGCATGGCTTCCAAGGCTACCTGTGGCGTGGTTTCAGACAACGCACAGAAGATTCCTCCAGTGTGAAACCACCGCGCGCCATCTTTGGCAAAAATTCCCTGCCAGTCGATTTCGCCCGGTTTCAACTGCGACGCCGCCGTATGCCCGCGATCGGAGCAGCCGAGCGCTGCGCGCACTCCGAATCCGCGCTCGGTGAAGTTCAATCCGTTACGGACCGTGCGTCCGACTCCGTCGTACGCCACCCAGCGAACATACTTTTGCGAAACGCCGCCTTGCAGCATGAGGTCCTCGACAAGGCGTCCGACCGGATTATCGGCGAGTGCAGTAACGATGGCGGTCTCTAGTCCGAAACATCGGCGCAGTCCGCGCGCCACGTTGTATTCTCCGCCCCCTTCCCAGGCGCGAAAATGGCGGGTGGTGGAAATACGTTCGTCGCCCGGGTCGAACCGCAACATCACCTCGCCAAGGCTCACCAGGTCCCACTTGCATTCTTGCTTTGCTCTGACGCTCAGTGTTGACACGAATTCTTGCTCGGGCAAAAAAAGCGAATTTCGGTCGCCTATCCGACACACACGCGAACCGATTGTCGAACTCTACTCCTAAATCGCGGTGATTTTAAATGATTTGCGGGGTTCCACAGCAAAATTCGGTCGGCCGTGCCGGCGGGCAGGCTGCCTTGCGGTCGCGAAAACATCATCGCTCTAATCACTTTTCCCGACTTGCCGTCGGCTCGGGTTTTCTGCTAAAAGAAACTTAACAACGGCTTCTTCGTCGACGCCCAATTCTGCTTGGGGAATGAAAAACGAGGCAACCGCCTCCCAGCTGTCCGTTTCTAAACGTGGACACTTCAAATCGACCTCAATCGAGTCTGCATTCGTAGATTGCAAGACTCCGGGCCCCTAGCCATTTTTTGGAGCTTGGATGCGGTTCGGCAGCAGATCTGAAGTTCGCGGGAGAACTGCTCTTGTGAGTGTCTCCAGCGGCCTGTCTCCTGTCCAATCAGTACGCTTCCGAAACTGTCCTCGCTCCGACCCATCCCAAAATCACTGCATGCTAAGTTCTACCGCTGGAGGAAGATATGGCGACGAATTTCGTCCACATTGAGAACGATGCCGAAATCAAGCAGCGCCTCGAAGCCGAGCGCGCGCGCCTGCGCAAGATTGCCGGACTCGACCGGCCCGAACACTTTCACCGCCCCGTCGAGCGCGCCTTCACCGCCGAGCAACGCCCCCATACGACGATTCTTTTCGGCGGCTTTACATGGAAGCATGAAGATCTGATCCGCGCCGTGTTTCAAGGCTGCGGATATCGCTGCGAGAAGCTTCCTGTGCCTGACGTCCCGGCCTTCCAGATCGGGAAAGAATTTGGCAACAATGGGCAGTGCAATCCGACCTACTTCACGGTGGGCAATCTGGTGCAGTATCTGCAGTTCCTCGAGAAGGAAGGTCTCAGCCGCCAGCAGATTCTCGACAACTACGTCTTCTTCACTGCCGGCTCTTGCGGACCCTGCCGCTTTGGCATGTACGAGGCCGAGTACCGCTTCGCGCTCAAGAACGCCGGGTTCGACGGCTTCCGTGTGCTGCTGTTCAAGGACAGCGACGGGATCAAGGCTGCCTCAGGTGAGCCGGGTCTGAAGTTCTCTATCGATTTCGGGTTCGGCATGCTGAATGCGATGCATCTTGGCGATGTCATCAACGACTTGATCTATCAGATTCGTCCCTACGAGGTGAACAAGGGCGAGACCGACCGCGTCTTCCGCGAGATGGTCGACGGACTCTGCGAAGACCTGAAGAATCGCAAGTCGTTTGAGATCGAAAAGAGCGCTCCCGATTGGGCCAAGCCAAAGTTCAAGAGCAACAAGATCTTGCGCAACACCTTCAACGTCTTCGGCAAGTGGCACGAGCATATGTGGGGCAAGGACTACCTCAATGCCCTCAAGACTGCGCGCGAAAAGATGGACTCCACCGAGGTAGATCGCACCCGCGTGAAGCCGCTGGTGAAGATCACCGGCGAATTCTGGGCCCAGCTTACCGAGGGCGACGGCAACTTCCACATGTTCGAATTCCTGGAGCGCGAAGGCGCGCAGGTGTTGGTTGAGCCGATTGCGACCTGGGTCGCGTACCTGATGTACCAGGCCAAGGCGCACGCGATTGCAAAATGGCCGGTGAATCGTCCGCATCGTGATCCGAAGTGGTACGAACTGAACAAGAATTTTGCGAACTACATCGGACTGCGCAAGAAGTTGTGGGGCATTGGCGCAGGCGAGCGGATGTGGAAATTCTTCTACCATCGCACGGCGAAGAACATGGGTGGAATCACCCATCATCTCGCGCCCCAAACAGAACTCGCGGAATTAGCGAATCCCTTCTACAACCAGTTCGCACGTGGCGGCGAGGGTCATCTCGAAGTCGGCAAGAACGTCTACTACACGGTGCATAAACTCTGTCACATGGTGCTGGCGCTGAAGCCATTCGGATGCATGCCGTCGTCGCAGTCCGATGGTGTGCAGTCGGCCGTGATCAACAAATTCAAGGACATGATCTTCCTGCCCATCGAAACTTCCGGCGAAGGCGAGGTCAATGCGCACAGCCGTGTACAGATGGCGCTCGGTGAGGCCAAAGTAAAAGCTAAAACGGAGTTCGAGGAATGTCTCAAGTCGACGGGCAAGACCATGAGCCAGATTCGCGATTACATCGACGAACATCCCGAGCTGAAACGGCCGTTCTATCACGTGCCGCACCACGAGGGAGTCGCCGGAACCGCGGCGCAATTCGTTCTGCACGTAAGCGAGCGGATCGACAAGGACACGCACTTCTGGAAGCGTTCGCGAGTGCGCGTAGAAACCGCTCCGGCGATGTCCGGAGACTAAAAGCAATTCACCGCCGAGATCGCCGAGCACGGAAGTGTCGGGTTGGGTTGCTCTGCGACCTCGGCGGTTCAGGAATTTGATCTTTTCAGAAAGAACGAGGAGTTCATGCACGATCATAAGGGCTCGCAGCTGATCCAGATTGCTCCGATCGATGTGCCCCCGCCATCGATCCAGCAAGTGCGTCATGCGCACCATGCTCATGACCAGCAGACCAGGTTCCTGGTCGGCCTCGACGTGGGCTCGACCACGGTGAAGGCCGTCGTCGTCGAAGCGGCGACCGACAAGGTCCTCTGGCAGGACTACCAGCGCCACGAGACCAAGCAGCCGGAAAAGACGCTCGAGTTCCTCAAGCGGATGGAGGCCGACGCCGGTATCAACCGCCACAACACGCGCATCTTCATGACGGGCTCAGGCGGAAACGGCATCGCGGAGCAGATCGGCGCCAAGTTTGTGCAGGAGGTGACGGCCGTATCGCTGGCGGTGGAGAAGCTGCACCCCGAGGTGTACTCGGTGATCGAGCTGGGCGGGCAGGACGCAAAGATTATCGTCTTCAAAGATGACGATGAGACCGGGCGCAAGAAGAAGATTCCATCGATGAACGACAAGTGCGCCGGCGGTACGGGCGCGGTCATCGACAAGATCAATGCGAAGCTGAAGATTCCCACCGAACTGCTGGCCGAGCAGAAATATCGCGGGATCAAATTGCACAAGGTCGCCGGGAAGTGCGGAGTGTTCGCGGAGACCGATATTAACGGTCTGCAGAAAGTCGGGACACCCCCGGACGAGTTGATGGCGTCGCTGTTCGAAGCGATTGTGCTGCAGAACCTGAGCGTTCTAACACGCGGGCATACTCTACGTCCGCATGTGCTGCTCCTGGGTGGTCCGAATAGCTTCATTCGCGGCATGCGGGAAGCGTGGCAGGCCAACATTCCGCGCATGTGGCAGGAGCGCAAAGTTCAGATTCCCGAAGGCGCCAAGCCGGAGGACCTTATCAAGGTTCCACAAAACGCGCAGTACTTCGCTGCGCTGGGTGCGGTTGAGTTTGGTCGGAGCGAGGATGACTGCATCGGCTGCTATTGCGGTTACGAAAAGCTGATTCACTACATTGATTACGGCCGGCAGGAAGAAAAAGCTAAGTCCGGCGGGAAGGGTCTGGTCGAAAAGCCCGAAGATTTGGATGTCTTCAAAGAAGCTTACCGGCGGAAGAAATTCACTCCTGCGGTTTTTACCAAGAACAGCACGGTTGCCGGATTTATCGGCATCGACGGCGGATCGACTTCCACCAAAGCTGTGTTGTTGGACGAGAACGGCGACATTCTATGCAAGTCGTACCAGCTCTCGAACGGCAATCCCATTCAGGACACGATCGAGATGTTCGAGAACCTGCGCGCCCAGGTCGAAAGTCAGAGCGCAAATCTGGAAGTGCTGGGCGTTGCGACCACGGGCTACGCAAAAGACATCCTGAAAGACGTTCTCAAGGCCGACGTGGCGCTCGTGGAGACGGTCGCCCACACCGAGTCGGCTCTGAAGTTCTACGAAGATCCACACGTGATCGTTGACGTGGGCGGGCAGGATATCAAGATCATCATCCTGCACAACGGGCGCGTCAAAGATTTCAAGCTGAATACGCAATGTTCTGCCGGCAACGGCTACTTCCTGCAATCCACGGCTGAAGGATTCGGACTCAGCGTGAATCAATACGCCGATCTCGCCTTCTCCGCTCAGGCAATGCCGGTGTTCGGCTATGGCTGCGCCGTGTTCATGCAGTCGGACATCGTGAACTTCCAGCGTCAGGGCTGGCGCGCCGAAGAAATTCTCGCTGGACTCGCGGCCGTGCTGCCGAAGAACGTATTCCTGTATGTTGCCAGCATTCCCAATCTCGCCGCGCTGGGTTCACGCTTCGTGCTGCAGGGCGGCACGCAAAACAATCTTGCCGTCGTAAAAGCCGAAGTCGATTTCATCCGCAACAGCTTCCGCGCGACGGGCAAGCAACCGGAGATCATCGTTCACGAGCATTGCGGCGAATCGGGCGCCATTGGCGCCGCCCAGGAGTCTCTACGCTTGTGGCGCAACGGCCAGCAGACTACCTTCGTCGGGCTCGACGCGGTCCGCAAGATCGAGTACCGCACCACGCGCAACGAAGACACCCGCTGCCACTTCTGCAAGAACGATTGCCTGCGCACCTTCATTGACATTCGCACGCAGCCCAAAAACGACCTCAGCTTTGTCCCTATTCAGAAAGTCACCAAAGTTCCGCTCATGCACGGCGAGCAGCGGCTGATCATTGCCACCTGCGAGAAGGGCACGGTCGAAGATGTCAACGACATGAAGGGGATCAAGGCAGGCCTCGACTCCATTCGCGCGCAGCATCCCAACTTTGTTGACTACGCTTCGAAGGAAGTCTTCCGGCCGACGAATGCTAAGAGTGTCGCCGATCCGCTGCCGACCAAGGGTTGGACCGGCTGGCACAAGGGCGACAAGAAACGGCGTGCCCTGATGGAGAATCGCAGCAAGCTCCGCATCGGCATCCCGCGTGTTCTGAACATTTACACCTACGCACCCTTGTTCAATGCCTATTTCGAAAGCCTCGGTGTGCAGCCGGAGAGCATCATTTACTCCGACTACACCAGTTCGGAGCTTTACCGCGCCGGAGCCAGCCGTGGCGCGATCGACCCATGCTTCCCCGCCAAGATCGGGATTTCCCATGTTTACAACCTGATTCAGGAGAAGCACCGCAAGAAGCCGCTGAATGCGATCTTTTTCCCGATGTACGACGTGCTGCACTCGTCGCTGGTGAAGATTGTCGGTGCGAATGCCTGCCCCACGGTGACTGCGACGCCTGAGACGGTGAAGGCCGCATTCACGAAAGAAAACGACGTCTTCGCCGAACACAACGTGAAGTACATCGATCCGGTGCTGAATTTCTCGGACCGGAAGCTGTTCGCGCACCAAATGCTGCAGGCTTGGCAGCCACTTCTCGGTCTCTCGCTGGAAGAAAACGATCGCGCAGTTGAGTCAGGATTCGCCGCGCTGAAGGAATACGAAACTGGCATTCGGCGTCGCGCCCGTCAGGTACTCGATCAGCTCGAGCGCGAGGATCGGATTGGCATCGTTATGCTCGGACGTCCCTATCATCACGATCCCGGCTTGAACCACGAAATTCTCGATGAATTTCAGAAGCTCGGCTATCCCATCTTTTCGCAGAACACTCTGCCACTCGACGAGGATCTGCTGGAGCGCCTGTTTGGCGAGGAAGTGCGTGCCGGCGTGATTACCGACCCGCTCGACATTACCGACGCGTGGAAGAATTCCTACTCCTGCAGCACGAACCACAAGGTGTGGGCTGCGAAGTTTACGGCGCGTCATCCCAACCTGGTTGCGCTCGAAATCTCCAGCTTCAAATGCGGACACGATGCTCCGATCTACGGCGTCATCGAAGGCATCATCGAGCAATCGGGCACGCCCTATTTCTGCTTTAAAGATCTCGACGAAAACAAGCCTACCGGGTCGATCAGGATTCGCGTCGAAACCATCGACTATTTCCTGCGGCGCTACCGCGAGGAAGTGATCCGCAAACGCAAAGCCCAACAGGAGATTGAGGCGCAACTGGCTGAGTTGGAAGCGCAGCTTAGGCGCGAGAAGCTCGACTCCACTGTCCTGCCTCAACTGATGGAGCCCGAAGCGCAGGGGATGGCAGCGGATTAGGAGTCGTGGACGGTGCGCTCCTAGTTCTTCGCATACACCGGACCGGCGCTCCGGGATGGCGGGTCGGAAACGGCGCGGATGTACGCGATCAAGGCCTGCACATCAGATTTCTTCAGCGTGTTTCCCCAGGCGGGCATCAGCGCTGATTTGTTAAGGGCAGGGCCTCCGTAGGTGATGATCGCGGTCAGATCCGTGTCGCTGAATTTGTTCAGCGTCTCCCCTTCTGTGAACGGATGCGGCTTTACCTCGAGGTTATCGTAGTTTGAAACGCGTTCCACAGTAGACTCGGGGTTGTGGCAGCGCTCGCAGTACTGGTCGTTCAGGCGGCGCCCTAGCGTCTGCTGGTATCCCAGCGCAATTTCCTCGATCTTGAGTTCCACCTTCTTATGCGTTTTGTCGAGCGTTGACACCGTGATCTGGTACCGGCCTGCCATTCCACCCAGTGCGACGTTGGTCGTAACTTGCCCGCTGGAATCAGTCAAAGCGCTCGCCGGATCAAAAGTCACTCCCGGTGCTGCCGCAAACTCGACCAGCGCTCCCGTGACCGCCGCTCCCTGCTCGTCATTCACTTGAACTACAACGGGCTGAGGCAACAAAGTTCCGGTCTGCGTGATCTGCTTCCCACCGCTGGACTCAACGATGACAGCACCGAATGCAGTCGGCTTGAGCGGCGCGGAATCGGGCTTTCGTGAACAGGACGCAGCCAGCACGGCCACGCTCAAAACAAGAGCTCCTGAGGCGAAGCGATTCATTTCTTAGCGGCCTCCTGTTTTCCGCCACCCTTCTGCGACATCAGGAACGCAGTCAGTGCGCGCGCATCCTCATCATTCAGCGCACGGTTGGGTTCAATCGCTCCCGGCCGCAAGGCTTGCGGATTCTTCATCCACTGATAGATCCATGCCGCCGTCAGGCGCGAGCCGACATGCGTCAGAGTCGGGCCAATGTAACCCTTGTCGGTCTTGGTGTCGACGATGTGGCAGCCCTGGCAGGAATATTTTCCGTAGAAGAGTTGTTTGCCCAGTTCGATCTGCCCCGGCGAGTAGCCGCTCAGCGGCATCGAATCGCGGTCGACCGCCGGACTCTGATAAACGGTCATCATGTAGTCCGTCAGTTCGCTGACCTCGCCATCTGTCAGGTTGAACTTCGGCATGCGCCGAATCAGTGCCGGGCGCAGCGTTCCCGGATTCTTGAAGAACTGCACCAGCCACTCCCGCTGTACTGAACTCCCCTCCCAGGTCAGATCGGGAGCCATGTCGCCGCCGTGCCCGTTGATGCGATGGCAACTGAAGCAGGCAAGATCGGTCATCAGCTTGCCGGCTCTGCCCGCCGGCTGATAATCCGACTCGGGTGGTGCGGCTACGGCGAGCGACGGAGGCAGAGAATACGATCGATCGTTCAACGAAAGCAGGGCCGTGGTCAACGCGTCGATCTGTGCGGGCGCGAAGGTGTACTGCGGCATCTTCAGCCCCGGCGCAAAGGCGCGTGGCTGCTTGATCTTGCCCGCGATGTAATCCGGCAGTGTTTGTGGCATTCCTGTCAGGAAGATCAGCTGCGTGATTGGCTTGCTGCCAATCCGGCTGAGCTCCGGCGCAAAGTTCTCCGGTTTCTTGATCCCGGCGATCTCGTGGCACGAAGCACACCCGTAGTCGGATACCAGCCGCTTTCCGTGCGCAATCTGTTCGGGCGTTGCCGCATCCAGATGCACGTTGGTGAGCAGGTCCGAATCGGCCTTGGCCAGCAGGAATCCTGTCAGTGTCGCGACCTGAGCGTCACTGAATCTGTAATGCGGCATGGCCGTCGGCGGGTCGTACACGCGCGGATTCCGCACCCACGCCTGCAGCCACGCCGGCTTCACCTTGCTGCCGATGCGCGTGAGTTCCGGTCCTACGTCGCCGCCTACGATATTTCCTGCGGCATTCTGCACGGCATGGCACGATGCGCAGAAGGATTCTCCGTACAGGCTGGCTCCGGCAGTCGGATCGCTCGATGCCTTCGCCGAGAGCGTAATGCTGTCTCCCGAAACCGGAGTGCTGTTCGCGATGAGAAACGCCGAGATGTCGCGGGCATCGTCGTCGGTCAGCTTGAAATTCGGCATCGTCGATGTCACCGCATAAGCCTGCGGATCTTTCAACCATGCGTAAATCCACTCGCGCGACGTCTTGTCCGCAATGTGGGAAAGCGGTGGAGGATCATCCGTCGCCTTCATGGTTCTGCCATCGGCCAGCCTCACCGTGTGGCAATGCACGCATCCCGACCGCGAAAGCAGATTGCGTCCCAGATTCAGTTGCGGCGTCCCCGGCAGCGGTCCACGATGACACTGTCCGCACGAAGACTCCACGAACTTTGCCGGAAGAATCGGCTGCTCCCACGCCAGCGTACTGCTATGTGCCTCGGCAACGGTCGTGGCTGCCCCCTGCCCTCGGTGGCAGACAGTGCATCCGAACTGGTCGAGATTGTGTGGAATGACCGGATGCTTGCGGTAAGGTTGCTGGGCAACATCGGTCAACGTGGCTTCTTTCAGTCCCACGTGGCAACTCGTACACCGGTCCACCACGCCCAGCTCGGGCAGCCAGATCTGCTGAATACCTCCCTGAAAATGACGCCGCAGTGTGTTCGCTTCGCTCCGGTTACGGATCATGCTGAGATAGCCGTGCTGGTAATGCCGCCATTCGCTGAAGAAATTCTTTGCCGGCGCAATCGCCATCGATGCCAGGAAAACCAGACTGATCACGCCGAAGGCGCGCACACTGTCACCAAAAAGCTTCTGCCAGAGCGACGAAAGTTTGTCTTTCATAACCGCCGCATCCTCATGATCATCTTAATCAACCCTGCCATGGCCAGACCCACGCCCAACCCGGCCCGCGGAAAAATGTACCGATGGCGGTAAGCACCACCAGTTCGAATAAGAACCAAGTCATCACCCAGAAGGAAAGTGGCCTGCCCGCCAGATAGCGCCGGAACGGCGAAAGCGATTGCGGCGAGCTCTTCGACGCCAGGATCATCAGCCCGGCAATGATCAGAGTCGGGACAAGACCCGCATAGAGCGGTTCTGCCTCCCCCTTAATCCCGAGCACCGCGTTGTACAACCGCGACTTATACAGAAGCAGAAACAGAGACAGCCCGCCCGCCACCGTATAGAAGATTCGTAGTCTTTTCTCACGATCCTTCTGGAAAAGTCCGTCGGCTTCAATGTTGACCTTGAAGTACGGAATCACAATCAGCGCCATTACTACCAAGCCGGGGATCAGCACGCCTGCCACAACTGGTGGAAAATAATGCAGCAGCTCCTGCAGGCCGAGGAAATACCACGGTGCCTTGGCCGGATTCGGCGTGTGCGACGGGTCGGCCAGTCCCTCCAGCGGCGCGTTGAACAACAGCGCGATCCAAATCAGCACGACCGCCAGCGTCATGATCGCCACTGCCGCGCGAAACAGCACTTCCGGGAAAGTCTGGAGCTGATCCTCGGTCTCCGCTTTGACCTGCGCCGAAGTGCGCCGCGTGATGAATACAATCCGCCGCGGAGACTTCTTGGCATTTGAGTCGACGCCGGTGATGAAGTCTTTCGAATCCGCCATGACTATTGCGCCTCCGTAACGGCGGCCGCATCTTTGGCGGCAGTTCTCAAGGTCGCAGGTTCACTTGCATGGGAATAGAGCCCGCCATCCTTACGGATTCTCCAGAAGTGAATCGCCACAAAGAAAATCGCCGCTAGGGGAAGAATCATGCAATGGAGCACATAGAACCGAAGCAGTGCGTTGGCGTTCACCGCATTTCCGCCCAGCAAGAGGAAATGGATTTTTTCTCCGATAACCGGAACGGCCGATGCGATGTTCGACCCCACCGTAATTGCCCAGTAGGCCAGCTGATCCCAGGGAAGCAAATAGCCGGTATAGCTGAGGAGCAGGGTGATGAGAAGCAGCACAACGCCAATCACCCAGTTGAACTCGCGTGGTGCGCGGTAGGCCCCGCGATAGAACACCTTGAACATGTGCGCGAATACCAGAAACACCATCGCATGAGCCGACCAGCGATGCAGGTTGCGCAGAAACAGTCCCGACGACACCACGAATTGCAGGTCCTTGGTGTCGGCGTAGGCCTGAGGCGCCGACGGATGGTAGTAAAGCATCAGCGGAATGCCGGTCGCCACCAGGATCAGAAAAGTTCCCAGCGTCAGCGTCCCCAGGTACCACGTCGCGCTGAAGCTCAGTATGCGCGTCCGCACCTTGGTCGAGAACAGGTGCAGGAAAACGTTCTGTTGAATGGCCAGCGCCCGCTTCAGCGTGCTCGATCCGGCCCCGCTGCGGAAGATCGACCGCCAGACTCGTGTCTGCTGCAGTTCGCCGAAATATTGGTCTACGGTTTTTGCCATGCTGATTTCCTCGATCTAGACCCTCACGAAGGAATCCCGTGCCAGTGCCGGAACGTCCGTGGAACGATCCACGAGCAGATCGCCGTCATCGTTGAGCCATACGCGTTTCCACGGCAGCGGCTTGGGCGCCGGACCTTCGATCTTCTTCCCGTTCTGCTCGAACTTACTGCCGTGGCATGGGCACGCGATGATGCCCAATTCCTGCTTCCACGCCGTCAGACATCCCAGATGCGTGCACACTGCGCTCAGTGAGAAGTAGCCTTCTTGTGAATGAATGATGTAGATCCCGTTGTTCACGTCGAGCGTCACCGAGTCTAGTGGATAGCGGTCCGGCTTCCCCGCGTTGACCACCGGCGAAGGCTCGTAGAGCACATTCGGCTCCAGATACTGATACGAAAACGCCGCGGTACCGACAGCCGCAATGCTCAACGATCCCAGGCCAAGTTTGGTGAAAAACTGGCGCCGGCTGAGTTCATTTCCCAACTGGTCCTTTTTTTCTTCCGCCATAGAGTTCCTCTTGCAGGGTGCCCCATCCTAAACGTCGCGCCTTTTGCGACGGTTAGGGTGGGATTTCATTTCTGCAGTCCCGCCCCAATTGCCGCGATCGAAATCAGTCCGGTCGGCTCTGCTGGAAGCAGGTTGTACGATTCCATCATGATGGTGCCAACTGGACACCGCATCGCGCACAGTCCGCAGCGGATGCAGCGCGTTTCGTCTTTCAGCATCGCCGCACCGGTAACAATGCCCAACTCGTCGGCGGCTACTTCGTCGAGCTCGACGCCAAAACATTCCTGGTTCTCGCGGATGTGCTTCACCGTCTCCGGTTCAAACGAGATACGGTCAAGCGAAACCAACTCAAGGCATTTCTCCGGACAAACATCCACGCAGCCGCCGCACAGAATGCACATGCTGCCGTCTTCCGGAGTCCCCTCGAAAATCGTGTTGACCCAGCAATGCAGGCAGCGTTGCGCCTCCGCCATGGCGCTCGCGGCATCGTAGCCAACTTCCACCTCGGTCACGCCCGTGCGGCGCTCCAAAGGCAACATCGGCACCGGCTGCCGGTTGATGTCCAGATATCCCAGCGGCATCGCATGTCGCTTCAGCAACTCCACCTCGATCACGGGCTCCGGATGCTTTCCTCCCCGCAGGTATTCGTCGATGCCAACTGCCGCACGCTTCCCGTCGCCCACGCTGTCAATGATGAGCCTCGGGCCAAACACGCAGTCGCCTCCGGCGAAGATGCCGGGGGCCGAAGTCATTAGCGTTTGTGGGTTGACTGCGACTAATCCGCGGGGAGAGATTTCCACTTTGTCTTCAGGAGTGAGGAAGTCGAGCCGCGGCGCCTGCCCGATCGCCATGATGACCGTGTCGCACTCGATCTGGCTCTCGCTGTTCTCGTAAAACGCCGGATTGAAGCGTTTGTTCTGGTCAAATACCCACTTGGTCTTGAGAGTCTCAAGCGCAGTAACCTTGCCGTCCTTCCCCAGAATCCGCTTGGGACCAAGCCCCGGATACATAATGATGCCTTCCTCTTCGGCCTCGACAATCTCTTCCAGAGCGGCCGGCATCTCTTCGCGCCGCTCCAGGCAAACCAGGTTCACCTCGCGTGCGCCCATGCGCAGAGCGGACAGCGAAATGTCCACCATTTCCTTGGTCGCGACCGCCGACACGTTCTCCGCCGACGGTTCCAGATCCTCCACGCCGCCGGCATGCTGCTTGACCACCTCGCGCGCCGCCGAACGCGCCACGTCCATCGCCACATTCCCGCCGCCGATCACGATGACTTTCTTGCCGATCGTGAACTTGTAACCAAGATTCACATTCAGCAGAAAATCGATGCCCTTGTGGACTCCATCCAGATCGACACCGGGAATACTGAGATCGCGGCTGCGATGCGCACCCACGGCCACCAGTACCGCATCGAAGCCCTGCCGCCGCAAATCAGAAATCGTAAAATCGCGCCCCGCCGCGTGATTCAGCTTCAGCGTGATGTCGCCCGTCTCCAGAATCTCGCGAACCTGCGCCTCGACTACGCTGCGTGGCAGCCGGTATTCCGGGATTCCCAGGTACAACATTCCGCCCGCGACCGGAGCGGCCTCGAAGATCGTGACCGCATAACCCATCAGCGCGAGATCGTGCGCCGCCGAGAGCCCGACTGGCCCTCCGCCCACGACGGCGACTTTGTAGGGAAGCTTGTTCTGCCCACGTCCTTCGTTCACATTGATGGGGCGCTTCGACTCGGGTCCGTACTGCTCGGTGAGGAACCGCTTTAGTGCACGGATGGAAATCGGCCGGTCGATTTCGCCGCGCCGGCACGCCGTCTCGCATGGATGAGCGCAAACGCGCCCGCAGATGCTTGCCAGAGGATTCGGATCGCGCGCCAGCCGGTAGGCTTCCTCGAACCTCCCCTCAGCGATGAGGCCGACATATCGTCCGGCGTTCGTGTGCGCCGGACAGGCCATCATGCAGGGGAAGTTCGTGTGCAGCCAATCGGCATCAACCTTCTTGTTCCTGAATCGCTTCAGCATCGCGGCACGCTATCTTCTCGTTCTGAACGTTAACTCATTCCACAGGCTGCAAAGAAATGCGGGGAGCGGGTGCCTCCCACCTCCCCGCATCTGCTGCTCCTTACTTCGTCAGGGTGAAATCCGCCTTGCCGCCACCAGACACGGTGACTGGCTTCGATTGATTCTTGGCACCCTCGTGCCAGACCACCAGCGAGTAGCTGCCGTCGGGAACGTCTTTGATTTTGTAATTGCCGCTGTCGTCCGTCTCGGCAAAGTAGGGAGTCGGACTGACAATCAAATATCCCTCCATATCCGGATGCACGTTGCAGAGCAGCTGCACCGCACCCGGCTTGTCGAAGGTGAAAGAACGTTTCTCGCCTTTGGGCCACGTTCCCAGGTTCTTGGTAGCTTTCTTGTCGTTGCCGACCGAAGGCCACCACACGTTGTGGGCGGTGTTGTCGCTGTTTAGAAAGTCGACGGTTGTGCCCTGTTGCACGACGACAATGTGCGGCGCGAACATCAGTCCTTTTTGATCGATCACCGGGTGCTCTTTGGGAGCCGGGAACGTCTTGCCGGCAATGGTATCGACGTAGACCACCGACTTCCCCTTCATGCCTGTGATTTTGCCTTCGATATCACCCGCCCACGCACTAACCGCCAATCCCGCGATCAGCACTACGAGTACGAATAACTTGGTCTTCATTCCTTTTCTCCTTTTTGCCTAACCGGCCCAGTTCTTAGAAAATGATTTTTGCGTCCAGATAAATCGTGTTGTTCGAGTTTGCGTTGCGGCCCGCGCCATCATAGTTGTTGGCGGCGCCATTGAACCGGGTATAACCGGTGTACTGCGCGCCGAGCATCAGATTCTGCCACGGCCAGTATGTCAAATTGGCGATATAGCCCGAGCCCCGCGGGTCGCCGTTGAAGTTGCCGGTCACTGCACCCGACGGATACAGGCCAAGATCGGAAGTGCCCGTGGTATGGAACCATCCGAACGTGCCCGTGTACTTGTTGCCAATGTGATACTCCACGTTCGTCAGCACCGTGTTCAGATGATGCGAGCCCTGTGCTGCCCCTTCGGCGAACAGAGTGGCTAGCAAGTCGTTGTTTTCGTGGATAAATGTGGCTCGGAATGAAAGCACATCCGTCCGGAACATCGTCCGGTCGATTTGCGTGTCCACAGCCCAGTCCGTGAATGAATCCTGCACCGGAAACGGCGTTCCGTCGGGCTGCGTGATTGCGCCGGGAGTGGACCGCATGTGCATACCGTAAGTGCCGAACTCATACTGCGTCTTGCCGGTCAGTTGCTGCCACGCCAGCCGCCAATACGGCGCGAGCCCCCGGATGTTGGTGGCCCCTGCTCCGTTGAACGGCTGAGCCGCGCCCACGTGCCCGGACCGGTAGAGAGCCGCATCCAGATAGAGGTGGTTGTTCCACATCCCATAGACGCCAATGCCTCCGACATCCTGTGCCAGGCCGCCGTTAATAAAGGGGGAAGCGTTGGGTGTCGGGGCCCAATCGCTGGCGATCCAGGGATAGCTCCAGGCCGGAGTACTATTCCAGAGGTCTTCCACTGTCGGATTGTTGTTGAGGTCAATGCCGAACACCAGTTCCTTGCCGCCGAGCTTCGTTGTTCTCGCGTAACGAATGTCGGTGTTGTCCATGCTGAAGTGGTCATCTTGCGTGTCGTATGTCACCTGGACGAAGCTGCCCATGTGCGTGGTCCACGCGCCTGAAAGAAAGAGTGAAATGTCTTGCGGCATCTCAAAGCTGCCGTTCTGCGTTGTCGGGATGGGAGACTTGGTATTTGTAAACGAAGTATCAAGCATGACCGACAGCGGCAGTGAGCCGAGCAGGTCCAGCGCGGCCCGCTTTTTGCCACCTTCTGTTTTCACCGTCTTGGTCTCGTCGGCCCGATCCACGTAGCCTAGCAGTTTGAACCTGCGCCCGGCCGGATTCAACTCCGGAGGCGTGTAATGACATCCGCTACAGGCTAAGCCCGTCTGCCTCGCATAACTTGGAACCGCCTCAACTTTCGGCGGATTCATTGCACTGAATGACAACAGGACCAGGACAGGCACCACTCCGAGCAAAAAGATTCCCAGCTTCTTCATACAAATTGCCTCCTAGCTA